>Ga0210390_10005333_pt1 | contig 10778 bp, 6 predicted proteins | sample IncBWH11OmetaG_FD_161050 | JGI IMG/M metagenome (GOLD analysis project Ga0210390, IMG submission 161050) | Forest soil microbial communities from Barre Woods Harvard Forest LTER site, Petersham, Massachusetts, United States - Inc-BW-H-11-O ... | reverse complement strand
AACGTGAAGCCCGAAGATCTCGGCCGCGCCAAGAAGATCACCATTGATAAGGACAACACCACCATCGTCGAAGGCGGCGGCAAGGCTTCGGAAATCGAAGGCCGCGTCCGTCAAATTCGCGCGCAAGTGGAAGACACCACCTCCGACTACGACAAGGAAAAGCTGCAGGAGCGTCTTGCGAAACTCGTCGGCGGCGTTGCCGTCATTAAAGTCGGCGCCGCGACCGAGACCGAGCTGAAGGAAAAGAAAGCTCGCGTCGAAGACGCCATGCACGCAACCCGCGCGGCTGTCGAGGAAGGTATCGTTCCCGGCGGCGGTGTGGCTTTGATCCGCTGCATCCCGGCTCTCGATAAGCTCAAGCTGCATGATGACGATGCCATCGGCGTCAACATCGTGAAGCGCGCGCTCGAAGAGCCGCTCCGCCAGATCGTCCACAATGCCGGCGACGAAGGTGCCGTCATTCTGGGCAAGATCCGCGAGTCCAAGGACGAGAACTTCGGCTACAACGCGGACACCGGCGAGTACGGCGACCTGGTCAAGGCAGGCGTGATTGACCCGGCCAAGGTAACTCGTCTCGCTCTGCAGAACGCCGCGTCCATCGCGGGCCTGATGCTCACCACCGAAGCTCTGGTGGCCGACATCAAGGAACCCAAGGAAGCCGGCGCAGCTCACGGCGGCGGCGCCCCAGGCGCCGGCGGCATGGGCGGCATGTACTAAACGTAGCCTCTGCCGTTGAATCTGTAGCGGCCGCCTTCAGGCGGGCGCAGTGAACTAAAGGGCGCTTCGGTTTAACAACCGAAGCGCCCTTTTTGTTTGTCCGGGCAAGCATGCGGGCCCACTTCGCTGGGGATCAAGTACGCCTGGCATCCGTCCGAGGGCTTTCCGGCTTAGTAACAACCAGCAACCAAAGCCCTGTCCGAATGGCTCAGCACCGCGCTGTCCAAAGGTCCAGTTCTGCCGCTGCCCTCCGATCCCCACAATACTCCTAAGCATATTGTTACCAATGACTTTGGGCGCTATTTACCGACTCGGGGAGTACGCCGTCACATAAAAGTTTCCCGCCATTTCGTTCCCCGTATCATTGTCAGCTAGGGATTTAGCGCCTGCAGGAATCGCGGCGAGATTTGCGCGAAACCTTCGGCGGGCTCGCGTGTTAGATAAATCAAGGAGCTAGCCCAGCTCGGTTTCTGAAGCGCTACAAAAAATTGAAATCTTAGCGATCAACGAACTCTTTAAAGGGAGGATTTTGCAATGCGTAAGCTCAATCTCACTCGAACACTTCTTCTCGCTCTCTGCGTGCCACTCGCGCTAGCGTGCATGCCATCCCCGGCCTCTGCGCAGATCGCGGTCGGCATCTCCGTACACGTAGGCCCTCCAGCAATTCCGGTTTACGTGCAGCCTCCGTGCCCCACCGAAGGCTTTCTTTGGACTCCCGGCTATTGGGCCTACGGTAACGCAGGCTATTACTGGGTTCCCGGCGTTTGGGTCGCTCCTCCGCGCGCCGGCCTTCTCTGGACTCCCGGCTACTGGGGCTTCGCAGGCGGCGTTTACGGCTGGCATGCCGGCTATTGGGGACCGCACGTCGGCTTCTACGGCGGCGTGAATTACGGATTCGGTTACCACGGCGTGGGTTTCGTGGGCGGTGAATGGCGCGGCGGGCATTTCGCGTACAACACCGCAGTCGTCAACGTGAACACCGCGGTCGTGCACACCACTTTCGTTGATCGCACCGTGGTCCATGAAGACGTCGGCGTGCGTGCCAGCTTCAACGGCGGTCCTAACGGTACCCGAGCTGTAGCGACGGCCCAGGAACGCGCCGCGGAACACGAACAACACGTGAACGCGACCTCGGAGCAGATGGGCCACGAACACGCAGCCGGCCTGGATCGCTCCAACTTCGCATCCGAAAATCATGGCAGGCCCGCGAATCCCGCGATGAGCCGCGTCGGTGAACGCGCGGAAAATCAGCAGAAGCGCATCGGCGAAGGCGTCGAGAGCGGCAAGATGAATGCCGGCGAAACGGCCCATGTCGAAAAACAGGAACATCAGATCAATCAACAGGTCAAATCCGACCGTGAAGCCAACGGCGGCAAGCTGACTCCCGCGGAAAAGAAACAGGTCAACAAGGAACAAAACAAAACCAGCAAGGAAATTCACAAGGACAAGAAAGAGAACAGCAAGAAAGACCAAAAATAATTCCCGCGATTTTCAGGGAATTTAAATCACACGAAAACCGGGAGGCGCCCAGCCTCCCGGTTTTTTTGTGCGCGAACACCCGTCGGCAGCAGCCACCTGACATCGGGCCGCCAGCAATCGCGCATTCCAACCCGCGCTCCATCCCTCTATTCGCGCCGTTTCCCGCCTTTCGCCGCGCCCTTCGTCAAATGCCAAGCGTCACACCATGAACACAAATAAGCCCGAAGGTCCTTAGGAGCACCAACGTTCGCGATCTGGTGCGCAGCCGTCGCCAGCGCCTCACCCTCGCTCGCGTACTTCCGCTTCCCGCTAACCGCGCATTTTTCTTCGCCGTCCACTGCTAGCGCCTCACCTCATCTCTCGTGCGTGTTATGCAAATTCAACGTACCTTTTCCGATATCAATGCCGTGACTCGTGATATCCTCCGTGAGCATCGTTCAGCCTGGAAGGCACATCCCGCGCCAGCTGTATTCTACCCGACCGCGCCATTTCTCTCGCGTCGGGCTAGCTTCAACCTTTTGACTGGAGGAATCCATGAACTGGGTCCACTCCGCTTCTTCTCGTAAGATTTTCGCGCGGCGCGGCGTGTCCATCCTGTTGAACCTCGTCGCCGCAGCGGCACTTATTCTCACCACGACTTGTGGCGGCGGCTCCGGCATGGGTGGAACATCACCAACCGGCCCAGTTCTTACCGGCAACACTCTGGTCACCGTCGTTTTGTCCAGCACCGCGAACGATCAGCTCACGGAATTCGATCTCGGCATTCAAAGCCTTACCTTGACCAACAAAGCCGGCAACACAGTCAGTCTTATTTCGACGCAACAACCCACCGAGTACATGCACGTCAATGGCGGAATTGAACCATTAATCACCGTCAACATTCCTCAGGACGTCTACACTACAGCGTCCGCGACGATTGGCGCCGCGGAGTTCAGCTGCGTCGCGCCCACCCCTCAGGGCGGTCTTTCTGGTAACACGTACGCCTATGGACAAACGCCCTCTGCAAACGTCACCGTAAATGTACCCGCGCCGATCACGGTTACCGGCTATTCCATGGGCTTATCGCTAAACCTGCTCGTCGCGCAGTCGGCGGAGTATGGCACGTGCGATTCCAACGGCGGAATTCCTACCTATTCCATCACCCCAACTTTTGATCTAACGCCCGCTGCCTTTTCGTCGCAGCCCACCAGCCCCGAGAACGGCAAGGCAGTTGGCTTTAATGGCCAGGTTTCATCCATCAACGCTTCCAACAGCAGTTTCGTGTTGGCGCTCCCCGGAATGGAAGAAGGCCGAACCGTTTCCGTCACCTCCGCCTCCACCACCGCATATCAAGGCATCAACAACTTTTCAGATCTCGCCGTCGGAACTTTCGTCAATCTTGATGGCGCCATCCAACCGGACGGCTCTCTTGCAGCCACGCGCATCGCTGTGGAAGACACTTCCGCCACGACCGTGGTGACCGGACCACTCCTGTTTGTTTCGAACGTCGTGCCTGCTCTCAGCCTGTGGGGACGCCAGCAGCAAGGTGCTCTCTACGCCGACTTCTACATCCTCGGCGCACAGCCCTTCAGCTTCACGAACGCCGCATTTCAAATTTCCGGCCAGCTCCCGAATTTGCAAGAACTGCCGTTCACGCCCGCCTTCACTGGATCGAACATGGTTCCTGGGCAAAATGTTTACCTGTCTGCGGCCACGGTGATGAACAGCGGTGGTTTTCCTTACGTCCCACTTTCAACCGTCACTTTGGTACCTCAGACCCTCGACGGCACCGTCGCAGCCACGTCCAACATCGGCAACTTCACCGTCTACACGATTGAGCTGGCTTCCTACGACTTGTTTCCGGCATTGGCAGTGCAGCAAGGACAAGCTTCTCTCCTGAGTAATCCGTCCGAAGTTCAAGTCTACGTAGACACGAGCACCCAGCTACTCAACTCCCAGCCGCTCAGTTCTGGCGGCACCTTCCGCTTTTATGGGTTGGTGTTCAACGACAACGGCACTCTGCGCATGGACTGCGTGCAAGTGAACGACGGAGTACCCGTCACGCCGCTACCACCATCGTCAATGGATCGTATGGTAAGAGGTCAGTCGAAGATCGTCCGCACCGGAAATGTCGGCGCAGCTCATCAAACGAGCCGCCTGATCACGCCTTCGCAGTAGGCTCGTGAAGTTATCCGGCGTAATCGCACCAGAATCAAAGCTCCTGGTCAAAGCGTCGGCGAATCATCTCCCAACATCGCCTGGCCAGTTTATTGCGCCGCAGGAATCACAGTGTCAGGCACTAGCTCCAGCGTGCTCGCCTTCACCAAGTAAGCGTTCGCATCTACGGAGCCCGGCGGCCCGTTGTGCGCGAAGCGCGCCGAGTCCACTTCTTCCGCCGGAAAATTTACATCCTTCCCCGGCCCCACCACCTTGAACACCGTGCCCCCGGCCGGAATCCGGAATGTGATCGATACCTCCTGCAAGGCCCGGCCGGGAATCGGGTTCACGGTAAGCACTCCGAAAATCTCGTGATTTGAATTGTTCGTAAAGGCGTACGATTCTTTCGGCGCGTGAACTTTCTGCTCTGTCCCCACCGTGAACACGCGGAAATTGCTGAACGTATGCCGCCGGTAGTAATGGCTCTTGCCCCTTTCCACGTAAAGTTCCGCAATCTGCGGAAGCCACATCTGTTGTTCCTCGGTACGGAATTGTACTGGCGCATAATCAATCGCCATGCGTTCCTGCGTCAGCTTGATGTCCGCAACCGGCTTGATTAATTCCGAATCCAAGCGCAATACCTGAAAAGTCCCGGCGTCAATCATTGCCCGGCCCTTCAGTGGAACCGAATAAGTGTTCCGGTAGATTATGTAACTCCGTATCTGGTTCGGGCGGTCCAACCGCTGTTCAAAATGAACCTGCCACGCCGCTCTTCCTCTCCACTCCACTAGCCCATCGCACACAAAATTGAATTCCGGCGCGAAGTTCGGATGAAAAATCAATGCCAGCGCGGGCAAACCCGTCGTCGCAATCCCGGCGGGAAAACGGCTTGGATCGACCCCGCCATCCCGGTATTCGTCGATTCCGAAACGTCCGTCGCCACTTCGCTCGACCACGACCACGTAATCAAACGAGCGCTCGTCCCGCGCCGCCAGTCCACCATCCCCGTGTACCGGGAAGTGGTCCACGCGCTCCGTTGCGCTGAAGCGATCCAGATTCTTCACCAGTTCTTTTACGCTCTGTTCCGCGCCCTGCAACACCAAGGGCAGAGGACAAACGATGTTTGGCTGCACTGCCAGAACCGAATCCTCTTTCTGCAGAGCGTGAATTGATTGCTCGGCTTCCTCGCGCGTGGTGGGCGCAAGATTCGCATTCGGTTGCGCACCCGGTACTGCCGCCGCTTGGGAAACCTCGGGCGTCATCGTCAGAAAAATTGTGGCTAACGGCTGGCCTTCGGAAATTTCCACTTCGTGACGAACCGCTGCAAACCCGGGAGCCTTCACCTCAACGCCATATTTGCCCACCGCGAGATCCGCAAAATGCATCCGTCCACCGATCTCGTCTTTATGCTCCGCAACTTCAGCGCCTTCGCTCGTCAACAAACGCATGCTCGCGATGCCGCTGAATTTCTCGCCGTCGCCAAGCTTCAGGCGCACGTCTACGGTTCCGCGAACGCCCGCTGCAGGCGTTGCGTCTTGCTGCGCAGGCATAGCTCGCGCAAGAATCGCGAGCGCGAGTACGAATACCGGGATGACAAGCCTCAGCCGCAAGTGGACTCCGCACGTTTTGCGTCCCGAATGGGTACGGGAAATTGCCGGTGGTACATTGTCGAATCGGGACGTGTCAGACGTAGTTGCTAGAACGGTATGGTACTCGTTCCGCGAAAAGAAGCAAAGGCGAAAGCCCCGCCGTTATGCGGCGACAACGCTTCCACAGCCCACAGACCACTTCAAAACCGTTTTTGCAAGCAAGCCTATTAAAGTGTCGGCGAGTCATCGCCCAGCATCGCCCGCCGCACGATCTTGATCGGCGGAAATCCCTGCCGCATGAAATTGTTGTGAAACTGCTCCAGCGAAAACGCCGCGCCTTCCTTCTTCTTCACATCCTCGCGCAGCTTCAAAATCTCCAGCTTCCCGAGTGTGTAATAAAGATACGTCGGGTCCGCCGTCCCACGTTTCGTCTCCACCAGCCCCGTTTCCTTCGTCTGATACCCTTCCTTCACGAAAAATTCCACCGCCTGATCGAAACTCATCTTGCCGGAGTGCATTTCGATCCCCACGATGAAGCGCGCGTTACGCAACAACGCATCCTCCAGCTGCCCCAGGCGAATCAGTTTCGCCTCGCGCGCGTCCTTTGCGCCAGTTCCCGGCTGCCCGAATCCTTCATCCAGCATCATCTGCTCGCAATAATGCGCCCAGCCCTCGGCATTACTGCTTGCGCCCAGCAGCATCCGCGTTTTCGTGGGCGCTTCGTGCACCCACAGAAATTGCACGTAGTGTCCCGGGTACGCCTCGTGCGTCGAGGTGCTCACGACCGTTCCCACGTTGAAAGCCGCCATGCGCCCCACGATTTCCTCGGCGGTGTCGCGCGCTCCCGGCAGCGTCACGTTGAAATACGCTTCCTGCGCCACTTTCTCGAAAGGTCCCGGCGTGTCCATCGACGCAAACGTCGTCGCACGCATGAATGGCGGCGTGTTCTGCAGAATCGGCCGCACGTCGGATGGAATCGTGATGATGTGTTTCGTGCGGATGAACGAGATCAGTCCATCGAACGTGTCGCGAAAACTCTGCAACAGATGATCCGGCGTCGTATGGTCCGCCATCAACTCCGCCAGCACTTCGCTCGAGGATTTATTGGGTTCCAACTCCGCAGCCACACGCTTGAACTCCGCCTGGTTCTTGTGCAAATCAGCCCGGCCGATTTCCAGCAGCTGGTCCAACGGCGTATCCACCATCTCGTCGTACAGCAGCTTCTTGGAAAATGTCTCCGCGCCGATGCGAAAATCTCCATTCGAACGTGGCAGCACGTCCGACTTCAGCCACGCCGCGTAGGTCTGCAAATCCGCGATCACCGCGCCATTCGATTTCGCAAACGCGGCCTTCACTGCGGCGTCCGTCGCGCCGGTAAAAGCCGCCGGCACGTCATTCTGAAAGAAGCTGATAATGTCCGGCAGCTGCTCCAGCGCAATCTCCGTGTAAATCCGCGGCGGGTTCTTCAGATTCGCGCGCGCCGCCGCAAACACTGCCGGCATTTTCTCTTCGCGCGCCACCACCGACCGCAGCCGCTCATCCGCCGGAGCAAATTTCCGGATCATAATCACGTACACGCTGTTGCTGACCCCGCTCGAATAGGAATCCGGATTCTTCTCCCACGGCCGCACCACTTCCAGCGTCAGCAACGTCCCCCGGATGTTCGCCAGCACCAATTCTCGGTCCGCCGCCCGCGTTTCGTCCAGCCCCTGCGCGTCCATCGCCTCTACTCGCTTTTCAAACTCGTGCAACGCCGCCACGTTCGCATCGATCCCCGTGCGCGAATAATCCTCCAGCAGCGCATCACACTGATGAAGCCCGTTGCTCGTGCCGTTGCTAGGCGCAAACTTGAAATAAACCTGCTCGAAATATTCGTCGGCCAACTTATCCCAAGCAGCCTGCTTCTCGCTCGCCGCAGCCTGCGACGCCATTCGCACTCGCATGACTCCCGAAAGCGCCATCGTCACCAGAACCACCATCACGCACAGCAACGCTCCAATTATTTTGCGCACTCGAACTTCTCCCCTCGATCCAAATTTTGCGCTCAACCTCGCAATCGAAATCCGCGCTGCGAAACGACCCGCCACCTCGCACGCCCCACCCTCCGAAATCGAGCCCCCAAATACTACGCTTTTCTCCGCCGCAAAATCAGGTGAATTCTCGACGATTCTGATGCATTTCCGCCAGCGACTTTCGGCCCCATCCCGTGTTGAACTAAGTAGGCGCAAGAACTGCCGCGGTTTCAATAGAAACACGGTTCAGCGCTGTAAGAGTTTCAGGTTTCACGAAACAGAAAGGGGGACAACATGCGCAATACCCTCATCATTCGCGTTCTGCTTTTCGCTCTCGTTCTCTTGGCCGTTCCCGCCACTGCGCCGACCGCCTCGGCCGCTTTCGGCTTCGGGGTCGCCATCACCATCGCTCCTCCGCCGCTGCCCGTCTATGCGCAGCCGGTTTGCCCAGGCGATGGCTATATTTGGACGCCCGGATATTGGGCCTACGGCACCGACGGCTATTTCTGGGTTCCCGGCACCTGGGTCATCGCACCCCGCATCGGATTTCTCTGGACTCCCGGTTATTGGGGCTGGGGCGACGGCGGATATTTCTGGCACGCCGGTTACTGGGGTCCGCACGTCGGCTTCTATGGCGGAATTAATTACGGCTTCGGTTATGGCGGTTTCGGCTTCGAAGGCGGCTACTGGCGCGGCGGCCACTTTTTCTACAATCGCGGCGTCAACAACATCGACATCCACAACGTACACAACGTCTACAACCGCACGGTAGTCAACAACCGTGAAGTGAATCGCGTCAGCTTCAATGGTGGCCGCGGCGGCGTCAACGCGCGTCCCACCGAAGCGGAAATGGCCGCGAATCGCGATCATCACCTCGGCGCCACCGGAATGCAGCGCCAGCAAGAGCATGTCGCCGGGACTAATCGCGCACAGCTCGCGTCGGAGAATCATGGCCGGCCTGCAACAGCAGCCACCGCGCGCCCCGGTGACTTTTCCAACCGCGGCCGCGAATTGAACGCGAACAACACTCGCGGTTCCAGCTTCTCGCGCGCCAATACCAACAACGCCACGCGCGATTCCCGCGCCGCAACGCAGTCTCGCAACGCGACGCGCGAAGATGCCGCAACGCGCTCACAGAACAACGCCCGCTCGTTCAATTCCCGCTCGGCCAACTCGTCCAACTCATCCCGCGCGTCCAATTCCGCGCGGCAGTCCACCAAACCAGCCGTCCGCCAGAACACTTCACGCCCCGCGACGCGCACCAGCCCCGCGCGTTCGCAAAATCAATCCGCACGCTCCGCCGCTCCGCGACAATCGCACGGCAATAGCAAAAGCGGCTCGCGCGGCAGTGGCGGCAGCGCATCGCACGCCCCCGCATCGCACGCCCCAAAGTCCAGCGGCGCCGAATCACATGGCGCCAGCGGCGGAAACCACGAGCACCGCTAACAGTTAACCCCAGGTCATCCGCTGCCCAAAACAGCGGAGCCCACAAGCAAAAGGCGCCACGATCTCGCCATCGTGGCGCCTTTTTTCTTTGCAGCCCGAGCGATGTCCTAGTGCCTCAACTCGCCGTTTTCGAGGTACTTCACCAGCAGCACTTCATTCCCCTCTTCATTGTAAATAAGCTCATCCACCAATTTCTGCGCCAGCAATATTCCGTAACCGCCCGGCCGCATCCCTCTTTCCTGCCGGTACGCCGCGTGACGTATCGGATCGTCAGGCGGATTCGCCACCGCCGCATGCTGTATTTCGTCCAGCGTAAATCCTTCCCCCGGATCCTTGATGCGGCACAGCACCATATGTTTCGCGCGCACGTAGGAAATTTGCACGTACTGGTCCGGCCGGAATTTTCCGCCATGCTCCATCGCGTTCAGTAGAATTTCGCGAAACGCGACCGCCACCTTATTACTCTCCGCCTCCGGCAGGTCCGCAATCTCATGCAGAAATTGGATCAGCCGGTCGGCTGTCGGCTGATCGCAACGCACATTCAGTCGAATCCATTCCGGCGTGCCAGAGACCACCTCGATGCCGTCGTCCCAGCAAGGCTGATCGCTCGCCAGGTGCACCATTTCCGCCAGCGCGTCCAGCGAAAATGGCTTTGAAAAATAGCTGAACGCGTGCTCGCGCATCGAATCAATCACATAGGAAGGCGCGCTCTCGTCCGTCAGTATGATCAAACGCGTATGCGGCCGCGCCGCTCGCAGCTGGCGCAGCAATTCCACATCTTCTTTTCCGGAGCTTTTCGCGCTGGTCAGAATCAGGTCGAAGCGCGCCACCTGCGCCAGCTCCAGCGCCGATTGATTGTTCGCCGCGTGCCGGATGCTCCATTCGCCCGGATCCAGCGCGTTCGCTAGAAACGTGCGCGTCGGTTCATCCGCATCAATCAGCAAAGCTGTCTTGACAGGAAACGGCTTCAAAACGATTTGCGTCGAGGCACTCATAAATCCATCTACAAAGCACAAGTAACCCAGGTTTCGCGCGGGCCGATTCCCGCCAGCATGCCCCAAATCCAGCATGCATTTCAATCTCTTTACATTTAGATGCACCCCGAGCCAAAACCGCGTGTTCTTTTTTCTTCTCCCCCGCTCCTCCGCGAGCGCCAACAAACACTAGACCGCGCAGTTTCGCCCTCACTTCCCCGTCATCACCTAGCCCCTGCGCCTTCTTCTCGTCACGAATCACCACCCACTAATCACCAATCACTCCTCATGATATTCTCTCGCGTGCCCTTTTCTCACTCACTCCTCCTCTTTCTCGCCGCGCTCATCGCCGGCCTGCTCAACGCCGTCGCCGGCGGCGGCAGCTTTATCTCTTTCCCCGCGCTGCTTTTCACCGGCATGGCGCC
>Ga0210390_10005332_pt1 | contig 10780 bp, 10 predicted proteins | sample IncBWH11OmetaG_FD_161050 | JGI IMG/M metagenome (GOLD analysis project Ga0210390, IMG submission 161050) | Forest soil microbial communities from Barre Woods Harvard Forest LTER site, Petersham, Massachusetts, United States - Inc-BW-H-11-O ... | reverse complement strand
ACGAGGTCCGCCGCGAATGCCGGGCCCAGATCGAGCGCGCCATCCTCTGGGGCTTCGACGTGAGCCACCTCGACTCCCATATGGGCACCCTGCAGCTGCGGCCCGAGTTCTTCGACGTCTACGTCGACCTGGCCGTCGAGTTCGGCCTGCCGCTGCGCATGGCCGGCCCGGCCACCGAGCGCTACTCGGGTTTCCCCGCGCGGGCCGTCGCCGCCGAGGCGGGGGCCGTCTTCACCGATCACTTCCGTTACGTGGGCGGGGTCGGAACCCGCGAGACGTTCGAACGGGACTTCGCGACGCTGCGGCCGGGCGTGACCGAGTTCCTTCTGCACCCGGCGGTCGACAGCGCCGAACTGCGCTCGCTTGCCACGGACGACTGGATGCGCCGGGTCGACGACTACGAGATGATCTGCAAAGAGGACTGGGTCCGCCGTTCGCTCGACGAGGTCGGTGCCACCCTCATCGGGTACCGGCCCCTGCGTGAGCTTGCGCGCGCCGGCGGCTGACGTATGAGGTGACCGCCTCGACCCCCACCACGATCCAGGGCGTCTCGATCCGGTCGCGTCAGGACAAGGGCGGCGGCGACGACGTGTTCGAACTCGTGCTGTCCCACGAAGGCATCGAGGTGCGACGCCCCGAACGATCCGTCCAGCACCTGTCGTGGGACCGCGTCTCGGAGTGGGAGATCGAAGAGCGCGAGGGGTACGTCCTCCTCACGTTGCGTGGGCAAGGCGCGACGACGCCGCTGGTCGTGCCGGGCTGGACGCTCGACGACCTCGAGGTCCTCATGCGCGAGGTCACGTCGGACACCGCGGGTCCCGGACCGCCCGCAGCGCCCACGCCGGCGACTTCCAATTCGGGGGAGACCGCCCCGGCTCCTGAGGGCGAGGCTCCGGCACCTGCTCCCCCGACAAGGACGGAACGGCGTCAGCACACGGGAGGCGGGGCACGGCGTCATCGCCCTTCGTGGAGGGCCGTGGTGACCGTTCTTCTCCTCGGCGTGCTGGCGACCGCCGTCATCGTCGTGCTGCTTCAGAGCGCCGGGGTCATCGACTGGACCTTCCTCGGGCCCGTGGCCTGAGCCTGGCTGCCCGGCCGCCCTTCCAGCGGGCCAAATGAACCGTGAAGGTCATAAATCGTATCTTTAGCTTCGATTTGGCTCTAATAGACTGATTCTTGATCCTTTTTTGGCGAGATCTGGGTCTATAGATCTACTGAATAGCTATTAAGATAGCTATTGGGAGGCACAGATGCGGACCGACGAGCTGGAAGAACGGTTGGGAGAGCGACTTCGGGCCCTTCGCATCCGACGCGATCTGACCCAGGTCGAATTGGCAGAGGAGGCCAACGTGTCGCTCGGGGCCCTCAAGCGTCTGGAGCGGGGTATGGGCTCGACCACGACCACGCTCGTCAGCGTGCTGCGCGCCCTGGACGAAGAGCGCTGGATCGACGCCCTGGGGCCCGGACCCTCCCGCTTCAACCCCCTCGACGTGCTCGAAGCTCGGAACAAGCGGGCGGCAAAGGTGCCGGGTGCCCCGCGGGTGCGCCGCCGAAGAACGGACGTTCGATGACCTACCAACCGACCGACGTCATCGAGGTCCTCGCGTGGGGCGACCGCGTCGGGGCCGTGGCCCTCGATCCAGACACCGGTTGGTACGCCTTCGCCTATGCACCGGAATGGGTCGACCGGGGCGTCGAGCTCGCCCCACTGCATATGCCGCTGCGGACCGAACCCTACGAATTTCCCGACCTCCGACCGGACACGTTCTACCGGTTGCCGCCGATGTTGGCCGACGCGCTGCCCGACGCGTTCGGCAACGCGCTCGTCAACGCGTGGCTGGCGGAACAAGGTGTCCCGGCCGAGCGCATCACGCCGCTCGACCGCCTCGCCTACGCGGCCGACAGGGCCATGGGCGCGCTCGAATTCCGGCCGCCCGCCCGAGCGCCGGGCACCGACGCACCAACGGCGGTGCAACTGGCCGATCTGGTGCTCGCTGCGCGCCGCACCGTGCGGGGCGAGTTCAGCGGCGACGAGACCGCCCACGCGGCCCTCGAACAGCTCATCCAGGTCGGCACGAGCGCCGGCGGCGCGCGGGCGAAGGCGGTCGTGGCCTTCAACCCTTCGACGTACCAGGTCCGCTCGGCCTACGCCACGCCGGAAGAAGGCTTCGAACAGTGGCTGATCAAGCTCGACGGCGTGAGCGGCGGCGCGGCCATGGACGGGCACGGCGATCGGCTCGGCGACAGTGCGCCCTACGGCCGCGTCGAGTACGCCTACAGCCAGATGGCGGAGGCGGCCGGCATCGACATGACCGAGTGCCGCCTGCTCGCCGAGGGCCCACGGCGTCACTTCATGACGCGTCGTTTCGACCGGGGCCCGGACGGCCGACGGCACCACATGATCTCGCTGTGCGCCCTGGCGCAGCTCGACTACAACATGATCGCCACCCACAGCTATGACCAGTACCTGCAGACCGTGATCGCGCTCGGTCTCGGGCCCGAAGCCCTGCAGCAGGCCTTCCGGCGGATGGTGTTCAACGTCATGGCGGCGAACTGCGACGACCACACGAAGAACTTTGCGTTCGTCCGGCCGGAGGGCGCCGCTTGGGAGCTGGCGCCGGCGTACGACGTGACCCACGCCTATCGCCCCGACAGCGAGTGGACGAGCCGTCACCTCATGGGCGTGAGCGGCAAGTTCGAGGACATCGGCCTGGACGACATCTACGGGGTGGGTGGGCGGGCCGACGTGTCCGGATACCGCAGAGTCGTGCGTGAAGTCCGCGACGCCGTGGACGAGTGGCCCGGCTTTGCCGAGGAAGCGGAGATCGACGACGACACGATCAAGGCCGTCGCGACCGACATCGAGCGATTCCGGCCTCGCTGAGACGACGCGGGTGCCGCGGCTGAGGTGAGCCTCAGCGCAGGCCGTCGAAGAGGTCGTCCTCGGTCACGTCGGTCGGCCCGATGCGACTCTGCGCCAGGAAGAATTCCTCGGTCGGATGGATGTCCCGCATGACCTCGGGAGGGAGGCCGAACCAGAACTTCGAGGTCGGGTCGACCTGGGTGGCGTGCGCCTTGAGCGCTTCGGCCCGCACGTCGGTGAAGCCGGCGATGTCGATCGTCGTCGTGTAGTTGTCGTCGTGCGCGATGCGGGCGAGCCACTTCTCGTCGAACGGGGACTCGAGGCCGAGCTCCTCGAACTTGGCGTGGATCTCGCGAAAGCGCGACGCCGCCCAGACCGAGTAGTAGAGCTTCGACGGGGCGAAGGGCGGTCCGGCCTCCGGGAACTTGTCCGGGTCACCGGCGGAGTCGAAGGCAAGGACGGAGATGTCGTGCACCCTGATGTGGTCCGGGTGCGGGTAACCGGCGTGGTCCTCGCCGTAGGTGATGAGGACCTGCGGGCGCTCACGACGGATGACGGCCACGAGCTTCTCGACCGCCTCCTCGAGTGGTGCCTGGCCGAAGGACGCCGGGTTGGCGTTGGCCTCGGTGTCGGGCATGCCCGAGTCGCGGTAGCCCAGGAGCACCGTGTCGTCGTAGCCGATGATCTCGGTGGCGGCCTTCAGCTCGGCCATGCGGACCGCCCCGATGTCGGCCCGCACCTCCGGTGTGTCCATGGCCGGGTTGAGAATGTCGCCCTCCTCACCGCCGGTGGCGGTCACCAGCACGGTGTGGACGCCCTGGGCGTGGTACTTGGCCACGGTGGGCGCACCCTTGGAGGCCTCGTCGTCCGGGTGCGCGTGGACGCTCAGGAGGCAGAGGCGGTCGGGCACCCGCCCGAGATTAGCGGTGGCCCTCCTTGGGCCCGTTCGGCTGGTCGTTCGTGCCTCGTCGGGCGCCCCGATCGCCGCCCGCGCGGCCGGTGCCACCGCTCCCCCGCTGGGCTTTATGCTCGAGAGCCATGGCAGGCACGTTCCAGCGCTTCCTCGACATCTTCCGTTCGAAGGCCAACAAGGCCCTGGACAAGATGGAAGACCCCCGCGACACGCTCGACCTGTCCTACGAGCGTCAGGTCGAGCAGCTGACGAAGGTCCGGCGGGGCGTGGCGGACGTGGCGACGGCCCGCAAGCGGATCGAGCTGCAGGCGCAAGGGCTGCAGAAGCAGGCCGACAAGCTGCAGGGACAGGCGAAGGCCGCGTTGGCCCAGGGCAACGAGGACCTGGCCCGGGAGGCCCTGGCGAGGCGGGCCGCACTCGGTGAGCAGCTGACGGAGCTCAAGACCCAGCACGACCAGATCACCGAACAGGAGCAGAAGCTCGTCGCCACCTCGCAGACGCTGCAGGCCCGGGTCGAGCAGTTCCGCACCCAGAAGGAGACGCTGAAGGCGTCGTACACCGCCGCCGAGGCCCAGACCAAGGTCGGCGAGGCGGTGTCGGGGATCTCGACCTCGTCCAAGGACGCGGGCGCCACCATGCAGCGGGCCCAGGACAAGATCGCCTCGATGCAGGCGCGGGCGGGCGCCATCGACGAGCTGCTGGCGTCCGGGGCGCTCGAGGACCTGTCGACGCCGGTGGACGACATCCAGAAGGAGCTCGACAAGGTGTCGTCGACGAACCAGGTCGACAACGAGCTCGCGGCGTTGAAGGCGGAGTTGGGATCGGGCGGCGGTGGCTCGGCGGCGGCGTTGCCGGCGGCGGATGGTGGTGCTGGCGCGGGCGCCGTGGCGGCATCGGCGGAGACTTCTGGGGCCGGGGCCGACGGGGCAGCCGAAGCCGCAGGAACCGGGAATGGTACCGGGGGTTCTGGAGGAGAAAACACCTGATGGCTATCTCACGCAACATCCCCGCCGACCGGGGCCTGACCCGTCGCATGCTGATGACCGGCTTCTTCATCGTGCTGCTCTACGGCGCCTTCATCGCGATCCTGTTCGCCCTGCTGCACAGCCTCGTGCTGATCCTGATCATCGGGTTCGGCCTGCTGTTCTGCCAGTACTGGTTCAGCGCCAAGATCGCCATGTACGCCATGCACGCCAAGGAGGTCACGCCCGAGCAGGCGCCCGAGCTCCACGGCGTCGTGGACCGCCTGTGCGCGCTGGCCGACATGCCCAAGCCGAAGGTGGCGATCGCGACCACCGACATCCCGAACGCGTTCGCCACGGGCCGCAGCCCCAAGGCGGCGGTCGTGTGCGTGACGAGCGGCCTGCTGCGCCGGTTGGACGAGCCCGAGGTCGAGGCCGTGCTCTCGCACGAGATCTCGCACGTCGCCCACCGCGACGTGGCCGTCATGACCATCGCCAGCGGGTTGGGGATGATCGCGGGGCTCTTGACCCGTGTCATGTTCTACTCGGAGATCTTCGGCGGAGGCCGGGGCAACAACCAGAGCGGTTCACAGGTGGCGTTGATCGAGATGATGATCATGCTGGTGTCGATCGTCGTCTACTTCATCAGCTTCCTGTTGACAATGGCCCTGTCCCGGTACCGGGAGCTCGCGGCGGACCGCTCCGGTGCGCTGCTGATCGGCCGGCCGTCTCTGCTGGCGTCGGCGCTGGTGAAGATCACCGGTGAGATGGGCCGCATCCCGACCAAGGACCTGCGGGCCGCCGAACCGTTCAACGCCTTCTTCTTCACCCCGGCCGTGTCCAGTGGCGCCACGCAGGGCGGCGGAGGCGGGTTCAGCTTCGGCCAACTCTTCCGGACCCACCCGACGCTCGAGAAGCGGCTGGCCCAGCTCGAGGAGCTCGAGAAGCAGCTCGGCCAGACCGGCTCCAGCACGACGATCTGAAGCTGACGCAGGCCGGCTGATCGGCGCCGGCCCCGAGAAGCCGGCCCTGGCTGGCCCGACGGGGCCGATTGCCGGAAGCAAGGCCCGAGGCGCTAAAACGGCGGACAGTCATGGGCATCTTCGACACCATCCTCGGCCGCACCAAGCCCGTCCGGGCCAACCTCGACGCGCTCTTCTCGTTGCCCACCGCCGCCCTCACGCTGCAGAGCGCAGGGGGCCTCGTCTCCTCGGGGCACGCCGGCGTGTGCTGGAAGGCGCCGCCCGGCCAGGCGGTGGCCGACGCCGAGAAGGAGATCGCCGAGCTGGTCGGCCAGGAGTTCACGCACACGACCGACTCGTTCGACTACGGCTGGCTCCTGCTCGACGACCCCGACCTCGAAGAGCTCGTCACCAAGATCCACATGGCCAACTCCACGCTGCAGGACAACGGCTGGGGCCCCCAGCTGCTGGCCTCTGTGTTCGGGTTCGTTCCCGGGGCCGATGCGCCGTCCGACGCCAAGCCCTTCCGCCTCGTCTACCTGTTCAAGCGCGGCACCTTCTACCCCTTCGCTCCGGTCGACCCGTCGAAGGAGCGCCGCGACACCGAGCTGGAGTTGCGCATCCGGACCATGGTCGGTGCCGACCTGCCCGTGGAGGCCGACCTGTCGCGCTGGTTCCCCATGTGGGACATGCCGGTCTCGTGAGTCCCGTTCGCTCGTGACGGCGGCCACCGACGCCACGACCCCGGATCAGGACCGGCTGATCGCCCTCGAGGGCGCGGTGAACTTCCGCGACCTTGGCGGCTATGCCGCCGGCGGCGGGATGCGCACGCGCTGGCGCACGCTGTTCCGGGCCGACGGCCTGGGGGACCTCACGGAGGCCGACTTCGCGACGATGCGGGCCTTGGGGATCCGCACCGTGATCGACCTGCGCTCGGCCGAGGAGCTCGAGCGCGGACGCTTCGACGTCGATGCGCACCCGGTGACGTTCCACCACTTCCCCATCATCGAACAGCTGCCCGATGCCGACGCGTTCGACAAGCAGCCGGGCCTCTTGGGTACCCAATATCTCGACATGGTGCGCGACGCCGGCGCTGCGTTCGTGGCCGTGCTCGAGATCCTCGCCGCGCCCGGTTCGCTGCCGGCGATCTTTCACTGCACCGCCGGCAAGGACCGCACGGGCGTGCTCTCCGCGATCGTCTTGTCCTTGCTCGGGGTCGACGAGCCGACCGTGGTGGCCGACTATGCGCTGAGCGGCGCTGCGATGACGCGGCTTCGGGCGAAGATCATCGTGAAGTATCCCGACAGCCGGGAGACGATCGAGAACCTGACGGACGTCTTCTCCGCCGAGCCGGCCCAGATGGAGGCCCTGCTCGATCATTTGCGGGCGACGTACGGGTCCGTCGATGCCTACGTGGCGGGGCTCGGCGCCGGTCCCGCGCTGATCGCCGGGTTGCGGTCGGCCCTGCTGGAGCCTGCGGCCGCGGACTGACTAGACGTCCGGCCGCAGCCGGTCGATGGCGCCGGCCAGCGCCAGGTCGAGCAGCGTGATGCCACTCGAGTCGTGGGTGGTCAGGACGAGCCGCACCTTGTTGTAGCGGATGTCGATGTCGGGATGGTGGTTCGCCGCCTCAGCGGCGTCGCCGACCGACCGCACGAAGTCGAGCGCCGCAACGAAGTCGTGGAGCTTCACCGTCGTGGTGAGCTCGTCGCCCTCGCGGGTCCAGTGCAGCTGCTGCTCCTCGAGCGCGGCGTCGACGTCGGACGGGGTCAGCACCGGCTCGCTCACGGGTGCGTCATGTCCTCGGGGCGTACCGCCTTGTCGAACTCCTCGCCCGTCAGCAGGCCGAGTTCCATGGCGGCCTCGCGTAGCGTCGTGCGCTCCTCGTGCGCCTTCTTGGCCACCTTCGCCGCGTTGTCGTAGCCGATGAGGGGGTTGAGGGCGGTCACCAGCATGAGCGAGTTGCGCAGGTGGCGGTCGATCTGCTCGAAGTCCGGCTTGAGCCCCTCGACGCAGAACTCGCGGAACCCGCGGCAGGCGCCGCTCAGGAGAGCGATCGACTGCAGCACGTTGTACGCGATCACCGGCTTGCAGACGTTGAGCTCGAGGTTGCCCCGGCTGCCGGCCGAGGTGACGGCGACGTCGTTGCCGATGACCTGGATGCCGACCATGATCATCGCCTCGCACTGGGTCGGGTTGACCTTGCCCGGCATGATCGACGAGCCCGGCTCGTTCTCCGGCAGGCGCAACTCGCCGAGGCCGCTACGCGGCCCCGAGCCCAGCCAGCGCAGGTCGTCGGCGATCTTCATCAGCGATACGGCCAGCGTCTTCAGCGCGCCGTGGGTGAAGACGAGCGCATCGTGCGCCGCCAGTGCGGCGAACTTGTTCGGCGCGCTCACGAAGGGCAGCCCCGTCGCCTCCTCGATGGCCTTGGCCACACGGTCGGCGAACTCGGGGTGTGTGTTGAGCCCGGTGCCCACGGCCGAGCCCCCGATGGCCAGCTCGTACACCTTCGGCATCGTCTGCTCGATCCGCTCCAGGTCGTCGGTGAGCTGGACCACGTACCCCGAGAACTCCTGGCCGAGCGTGAGGGGCACGGCGTCCATCAGGTGGGTGCGGCCGATCTTCGTGACGTCCGTGTACTCGTCCGACTTCACGGCCAACGCGTCGCGCAGCGCGGTGACCGACGGGAGGAGCTGGTTCACGATCTCCTCCGCGGTGGCGATGTTGATGGCGGTCGGGAACGTGTCGTTGGACGACTGCGACATGTTGACGTGGTCGTTCGGGTGGACCGGCTGCTTGGAGCCCATGACGCCGCCCGCCAGCTCGATGGCGCGGTTGGAGATGACCTCGTTGGCGTTCATGTTCGTCTGCGTCCCGCTGCCCGTCTGCCAGATGCGCAGCGGGAAGTGGTCGTCGAGTGCGCCCTTGGCCACCTCCTCGGCCGCCTGCTCGATCGGGCCGGCCAACGCGTCGTCGAGCTTGCCGAGGTCGTGGTTCACCGACGCCGACGCGGCCTTCAGGATCCCGAACGCGCGGATCAACGGCTTCGGCATGGTCTCCCGGCCGATGTCGAAGTGGTGCAACGACCGCTGTGTCTGCGCACCCCAATAGCGGTCGGCGGGGACCTCGATCTCCCCCATGCTGTCGCTTTCCACCCGTGTGTTCGTCACGAGATTCAGCTTACGACCGGCACAGGAGTGCGGGGCCCGCCGGTCCGTGCCCCGCCTACCCGCCCGGCGGATGGTCGTCCGGACAGGCCCCGGGCGGATCGTTGAAGTCGGGGTCCGAGGTCCAGGAGCCCACGGACCAGTTCGCGTTCGCCGGCGCCAGCTTGAAGACCTGTGTCATGTCGGCCAGGAGCGCGGCGCCGTAGCGGGCGCTGCCCTCGGGACACAGGTGCACCTTGTCCAGCTTGCGCACCCGGAGCCACTCCGACTTCGGGGCGTTGGGAGCTCCCTCGGGCGGCAGCCAGATCGAGTACTTCCCGTGGAGGAGCACCGAGTCGGCCAGCGGGAAGTACATCACACGTCCCCGGAACGCAGTCGTCATGCTCTTGGCGATGTTGTTCCACGCGATGACGCCGGCCTTGCGCTCCTTGTTGTAGGCGATTTGCGGGTTGCCGTTCGACGCGATTTGCGGGCCGGACTGCGGGAACTGGGTGAAGATCACGCCCGCCACGCCGTTGCCCGGGGCGAGCATGGTGGCGACCGCGCTCTTGAGCAGCCGTCTGTAGGCCGCCGGCTGGTGCAATGCGTTCGGCGTGGTCGGGCCGGACTGGTCCCAGCTCCACGAGGCCACGATCAGCTCGGGCTTCTCCGCCTCGATGATGCTGGGGAACGAGCTGCGCCAGTTACCGGCGTTCACGAGCCCGAAGCCGTCGATGGTGCTCGCGGTGACGGCGACCTCCCCCGTCGCGCCCAGCGCGGCCGTGATGCCGATCGAGGCGTCGTGCATGACCGAGTCGCCGATCACCGTGACGCGCAGTGGGTCCGACGGCGACGGAGCCACCGCAAGATGAATCGGCACCTGCCCCGCGAACCCACCGGCCCCGGGCACCGCCGCCGCGCCCGCACCGGACCCCTTCGACGCGGCGGCCGGCAACCGCGACGTGCTCGCCACCGTCGCCGGGTCGGCCACGGCCGGGAACGTGGCCGTCACGATGAGCACCGCGCTCAGCACGCCGGCGAGCGGTGCGGCCCAGTACCTCACCCACCCCTTCAGGCGAGCGAGCCGGATCGGGCGCTCGACGAGGTAGTAGCTCGCGGTCGAGAGCACGAGGGTCGCCGCGATCCGTAGGAGGTCCAACGGCCACGCCGACAGCCCGGTCCGCTCCCCGTTGACGTACACGATCACGGGCCAGTGCCACAGGTAGATGCCGTAGGAGATCGTCCCGATGAAATGCAGGGGCCTCCAGGCGAACGCCCTCCCCAGCCGGCCCGGCTCGGCCAACCGGGCGTCTGCCACCACCACGCCGGCCAACGCCGCGCACACGAGGAACCCGCCCTCGAACATGAAGTTCGTCGGTTGGCCCGACCTGGCGCCCCCCGTCGCCCAGCCCGTCCCGGCAACCACCCAGAAGACCAACAACGCCACCCCCGCCAGCGGCGCCGCCACGTGCAACGTGCGCCGCGCCCGCGCGTTCGGCTGCGGTCGCGCCGCCGCCATGAACGCAATCGTGGCTCCGGCCATGAGATCGAACAAGCGTGTGTCGGTGCCGTAATAGACCCGTGAGGGATCGGCGCCGGGAGTGAACAAGACCGCCATCAAGATCGACGACAAGACCCCCATCGCCACCGTCAGCACCAGGCCCAGGCTGCGCCACGCCCGCCGCCCGTACCGCAGCAGCACCAGCAGCACCAAGGGCCACACGAGATAGAACTGCTCCTCGATAGCCAACGACCACGTGTGCTGCAGCGGCGACGGCGTCGAGAACTGTGCGAAGTACGACTGGTGCACGAAGATCGAGTGCCAGTTGTTGACGTACAACAGCGTCGAGATCGCATCGCCCCGCAACCCCGAGAGATCGACCAATCCGTTCGCCCCCGGGCCGCCCCACAACCCATTCAGGATCAAATAC
>Ga0210390_10005331_pt1 | contig 10780 bp, 10 predicted proteins | sample IncBWH11OmetaG_FD_161050 | JGI IMG/M metagenome (GOLD analysis project Ga0210390, IMG submission 161050) | Forest soil microbial communities from Barre Woods Harvard Forest LTER site, Petersham, Massachusetts, United States - Inc-BW-H-11-O ... | reverse complement strand
CAAGGCAGTGAAGCAGCTGCGTCCTGTCCTCGAATCCGGTTCCGCATGCGACGCCGAAAGGATTCTGTCCCCGGCTCAAATTTTCTAAAGTCGGTATCAGGGCTTGGCCGTCAATTCCCGATGCAAGGTCGCCAGGAAGGCGCCGATGCGCGTGCGCCGCATCCAATGTGTCCTGGTCGCCAAACATATCGGTCACCAGCGGTCGATAGCCGCCGCGGCGTGCCGATGAAGTAAGCGCGCGCGCGGAGATCGCAACGATGAGGACAGCGACGTCGTTATCCATTGAGTTCGCGCGCGAGCTCGAACGCGCCGCGAAAATCGAACTGCATGGGTTTGGTGGACGCAATCATTTTCTGGAACAGACCGAATTCGGTTTTGTATTTGATATTGCCGATGGCTAACGGACCCAAGCCGAGCGTGCCGCCTGGCGTGAGCTCGCCGCCGCTTGCTTGCATTTCCAAGCCTTCGATGCCGGCGGGCGGGACCACATTGACGTCGGCTGCGATCAACAGCTGCTTTGCAGCGGCGAGCTGCGCCGAACTCAGAACCTGGATGCCGGCACGACCGGCGCATAACGCCACCTCCGTCGCCGCCAGGATCGCCGATTTCTTGCTGTCATCACTGCCGTCGGCCGCTTGGACGTCGACATTGAACCGGGTCTTGATCTCCTTGGCGCTGTCGCTGACACGCTTGGTTCCGTCGTAGCCGACCAGCGTGACATCCGCGCCTTCCAGCGCGGCGATTACGCCTGCCGCATAACCGACAACGCCGGTGGCGCCGAACACCGCGACCTTCAGCCCCTTGAGGGAGCGATCTTTCTTTTGCTTCAGGACTTTCTCCACGCATGCGACCATCGCCGCTGCGGTCGTGAACGAGCCGGCGGGGTCGGCGAAGAAGGAAATGCTGAACGGCGGCACCAACGCCTTCCTGGCTTTGGCCAGCATGTCGAGGGCGAGGCTTGCATTCTTGCCGCCGAAAAACATTCCGGTCCGAGCGCCGACCTTGGGCGGTCGCGAGAATATCGCGTCCTGCACCAGACCTGTGACCTCGTCGAGCGTCACGTTGTTGTACGTGAGAACCGCGTCGTAACCGGCGTCGAGCGCCATGTTTACGTCGAACGGGCTGGTGTGTTTGGTCGGAGTGAGCATGTGAAGGATATTCTTTTCCGCCATAGCCGCCTCACAAAGTTCCGCCGCTATTGCCCGACTTCACTCGCGTGCACTTGAGCCATGATCTCCGCGCCGCAATTGAGCCCTTCGCAAACTCGGATGTCCAGACCCCGGCCATTGGGGTGGCGCCGAGCGATCAGCGCAAGGCGGTCCGCCTCATCGGGGCTGGGCGCAAAGGCAAAGCCGGTAGGCCCCCATGAGCTTTGACCGATGCCGAATGCACCGGCCGCATCGAGAACAGCCAACACTGCGGCAACGTCGCGGCTCATGAAACGTGCCCCGCCTTGGACGGGGCCAAAATAGTCGCCAAGACGCAACTGCAGTTCTTTGATTGCGTCGCCGAAGTTCACAAGATCTTGCTCCGCAAGCGCCGGCAAGGCTTTCATCAGGATCAAACGACAAAGGTGAGCAGCATCGGCGTCGGACATTCGCGGCAGGGCGGCCATCGCGGCCCCTTCTTCGGGCCCGTGTATGCCCTGACATTGCGGGTCAAGAATCACCAATACGCGCCAATGACGGGGCAAGGGCAGATGGGCGATGATCGGAGCGGGTTTCAGTTCATGGCCGCGGCCACCGTCAACGACCAAGCCGCCACGAGAGAAGAGACCGATGCCGACCCCCGATCGAGCCCCTCGCCCGAGTCGTAGCGCGTCGCCTTCAATGTCGAGAGGCAAGTTGTGCAATCGGCGCAAGCCCGCGGCGACCGCAAGCGCAAGCTGCGTGCCAGAACCAAGACCGGCGTGAGCCGGCACGACTTGGGAAATTCTTACGTTGTGTCCGTTGTGCAGTGCGAGACAACGTTCCATTTTTTGTAAGTGATGCCGGACACGATCGGCCTCAGGGCCGGAGACGTTGCTGAACTTTGCTCTTTCAATTGTCAGCGTGGTGCCCAAGTCACTGACCGCGAGGCCGATGCCGCCGAAGCGACGACCAAGCCCTCCATCGAGATCAAGAAAGCCGAGATGCAGCCGCGCCGGAACTTTCACGGTAATGGCGACCGACTTGGAAACGCCATCGTGCAAGCGCAATCTCCCAAAATTGTTCAACTCGGCGGGTTTTTCGAATGTGAATACGGGTCTACAGTGCGTTATCCCAACTCGGTTGGCAATCGGGCCGGAAATCAACGATCCTGCAAGAGGGCGCGCCTATGACCGAAACGAACACTGAGCGAACCTATTCAGATGAAGAAATTCAACAGCGCCTGAAGCGTGATCTGCCGCACTGGTATCTCGAAAACGGCTGGATACGCCGCAAATATCGGACCAACAGCTGGAAAGGCACGCTCATGGTGATCAACACTGTTGGTCATCTGGCCGAGGCTGCGTGGCACCATCCTGACATCACCGCGTCCTACGCCTGGGTCGAGGTCCGGCTGCAAAATCACGCCGCCAAGGGCATTACAGACAAAGACTTTGAGCTGGCGAAAAAGATCGAGGACGTCATTCAATGGCAGCCGGGGAAAGACGGGGGTGCGCTGGAAGGTACGCCAGACAAGGACCAACGCTTCGCCTACCTAAAATACGACAGCTGATAAGCGGGCGGCGCTTGTCGGCATTCGATGGGGAATTGGGGCAATGGAGCACGCGTGGATCGCGGGCGAGCCGGCGACGCTTGAGGCCGCAATTGCGGCGGCAGCTGAGCTTCTCGCCTCGAGCCGCCATCCTCTGATCGCCGGCCTCGGGACGGACGTCGCCGGCGCGCGCGCCGCGGTGGCGCTCGCGCAACGTGTCGGCGCAACGATCGATCACATGCATGCGGACGCCTTATTGCGCAATCTCGACGTCATGCGTTCCTCCGGCGTGGTGCTGACCACGCCCAATGAAGCGCAGGTGCGCGCCGACACCTTGCTCCTGGTTGGTCCCGGTCTTGACGGACCTTGGCCGGAATTGCCGCGGCGATTGTTTGGACCAGTGCAGACGAGCCAAGGCGACGCTAACGTCGCGCGTCGCATCTATTGCCTGTGCCCCGGACGCGGTTTGGCAATTTCGGCGTCCGGCAAAACGGCCGGCGTGGTTGTTGGAAAACAGCCGGCACAGTTACCGGCTCTCCTCGCTGCTTTACGCGCGCGCGTCGCCGGCCGGCCCATAGCAGTGACACACGTTTCAACAAGGAAGCTTGACGAGATTGCGACCGATCTCAAGGGTGCGCGATACGGCGTCGCGATCTGGTCGGCCGCGGCGCTTGACGCGCTGACGATCGAGATGTTGTGCGGTTTGGTGGACGATTTGAACGCAACAACGCGCTTTGCCGGATTGGCGCTGGCGCCGGGCGACAACGCCGTGGGCGTCATGCAGACGTGCGCATGGATGACGGGAATGCCGATGCGCAGCGGATTTGGGCGCGGATCTCCGCACCACGATCCCTGGCTGTTCGATGCCCGGCGTCTGGTCGCCAGCGGTGAAGCGGACTGCGTGGTTTGGATATCCGCTTATGGCGCCGCGCCTCCGGCATGGCGGAAGGCGCCGCCCATGATCGCGCTGACGGATGGCGGAGCAAGCTTTCAGACAGCGCCGCGCGTTCACATCCGAGTTGGATGTCCCGGCGTCGACCACGATGGCGTGGCGTATCTGCCGTCCATCGGTACGTTGGCGTTGGTCGAGGGAAAAGCGCCGAGCGAAGCGATCTCGGCCGCCGACGCTATTGCGCGCATCGCCGCAATCTTACCCGCTGCCGGAGTGAAAGCATGTTGACGCGTATTGCCGGCGGACGCGTTATTGATCCAGCCAATGGGCGTGACTACGTCGGCGATGTCTGGATCCGCGACGGCAGAATTGTAGACGCCCCGCATGGCGCGCGCCCTGATACAACCTACGATGCGGCGGGCAAGATCGTCATGGCAGGCGCTATCGACATTCACTCCCACATCGCCGGTTGGAATGTTAACGCTGCCCGATTGTTGTTGCCCGAGCTTCATCACGCCGCCATGCGGCGCGCGCCACCGATACCCTTGGCATCCGCACAATGGTCGGCGTTTGAGACCGGGCGCCTCTATGCCGCGATGGGTTTCACAACCGTCGTCGAACCGGCGGTATCTCCGCACCATGCCCTGCACGCGCATCTGGAACTCGCGGATATACCGATCATCGACAAGGCAATCCTGACAGTGCTTGGCAATGACGATTTCCTGCTCAACCTATTGCGTTCGAAGGAAAGCGCCGCGGCCATCGAAGACTATGTTGCGTGGACACTCGCAATGTCCCGCGGATTAGGCATCAAAGTCGTCAACGCCGGCGGCGCAGCTGCCTTCAAGGACAATGTCCGCGCATTTTCGTTCGACGATGTCGTGCCATCCTATGGCGTTTCGTCACGCGCAATCGTCAAGGCCCTGCAGCGCGCGGTGAACGCACTCGGCGTTCCGCATCCACTCCATGTTCATTGCAACAATCTCGGGCTTGCCGGAAACGCCGAGACGGCGCTGACGACGATCGCCGCCGCGGAAGATTTGCCGCTTCATCTGGCGCACTTGCAGTTCTACGGCTACGGCAAGGAAGGCGAACGCGGCTTCTCTTCGGCGGCGGCATCGCTCGCCGAAGCCGTCAACGCCACTCATAACGTGACGATCGACGTCGGCCAGGTCATGTTCGGCCAGACTGTGACCATTTCATCGGACGTGCTTCGCCAGTTCAACGCGCGCCACCAAGCCCATCCCAGAAAATGGCTGATTCTCGACGGCGATGCTAATGGCGGAGGCATCGTTCCTTACAACTACCGGCGGAGCGATTTCTACAACGCGATTCAGTGGGCGGTGGGCTTGGAATTGTTTCTCCTGATTGACACTCCTTGGCGGGTCTTTTTCACGACCGATCATCCGAACGGTGCGCATTTCACCACCTATCCGGAGATTTTCGCGCTGCTGATGAGCCGGGATCTGCGGGCGCAATGGATGGCGGAGCTGCCGCCGGCGGCGATTTCACTAACAACGCTGCCCTCGATCACGCGAGAATATTCGCTGGTTGAGATTGCCACCATGACCCGTGCCGCGCCGGCGAAGCTCCTCGGCTTGACCGACCGCGGACATCTTAAGGCGGGCGCTGTCGCCGATGTTGCGGTCTACGACAACGATGACGATCGCGCCAAGATGTTTCGCGCTGCAGCGTTGGTATTCAAGGACGGTGAGCTTGTCGTTCGTGACGGCAGCGTCATTCACTGCCGCTGGGGCCGTGCCCTCATCGTGAAGCCGGAGCGCGACCAGGCGATCGATCGTCGAATGCGGGCCTATTACGAGGATCGTTATGGGCTCGCGGTGGAGTTTCTGAAGGTTCGCGGGGAAGCGCTCGGGCGGCCCGAACCGTTCGAACGGGTGTCATGCGTGTCCTGACCGTAAAGGGCGTGCGGATCGACAACACGTTCGCCGAAGCCTTCGGCATGCGAGCGACCGGCGTCACAATCACCGCTGATACGCCGCGATGGGCACGCCAGGCGGCGTTGACCATGACTGGCTTTGCCACTTCGGTGATCGGCTGCGGCTGCGAAGCCGGCATAGACCGCGAGCTTTCCATAAAGGAAACCTCTGATGGGCGGCCGGGGGTGCGTGTGCTGCTGTTTGGAGTCTCGACCGCCGAACTGCAAAAGCAGCTAACGGCGCGCGTGGCGCAATGCGTGCTGACCAGCCCAGGGTCGGCCTGTTACGCCGGAATCGAGGGCGAAGAGGCGCTCAGGCTCGGCAATGCACTGCGATATTTTGGCGACGGCTGGCAGATCTCCAAGCGCTTTGGCGCCAAGCACTTCTGGCGTATTCCAGTCATGGACGGCGAATTCGTCTGCGAAGCGACAACGGCTTTGACGAAGAAAGCGGTTGGTGGCGGCAATCTTATCATCATTGGCCGCAGTTCAAAGGCAACGCGCGCTGCAGCGGAGGCGGCGGCGGCGGCGATCGCCGGCGTGCCGGACGTGATCGCTCCTTTTCCCGGAGGGATCGCGCGGTCGGGGTCCAAAGTCGGCTCCAAGTACAAGAATGTGCAGGCTTCGACCAATGATGCCTATTGCCCAACGCTGCGGGGCGCGGTGAAGACCTCGCTTGACGCAGATTCGAACTCGGTTCTTGAGATCGTCATCGACGGGCTGACGTCCGACGCCGTTGCCGCGGCGATGCGCGCCGGTATCGCGGCGATCATTAGGCTCGGCCCAAAGCGCGGGGCCAGTAGGATCAGCGCGGGGAATTACGGCGGTAAGCTCGGCCCGCACCATTACCATTTGCGGAACCTCTTACCATGAGGCCGCTGACTTTCACCGTACGAAATCGCCCCGATCAGCGACTGGATTTGTCGCCGCTGGTGCCGCATCTTCTTTCAGGAAAGACCGCTGTGCAGATCGAGCGCGTCGAACTGCAAACCACACGCTATCGTGTCAGCGTCGGCGATGTATTCCGTGTTCGTATGGGCGATGCCGAACAAATTCGCATCGAAGGTGCCGGCGAACGGTTCGATCGTGTCGGCCAGGCCATGGATGTTGGTGAAGTCGTGGTTGACGGTGATGTTGGCATCCAAGCTGGACGTTTGATGGCGGGCGGCCGACTCACCCTCCGCGGCAACGCTGGCCCCTGGGCCGCTTCAGGCATGAAGGGCGGCGTGATCGAGATTCTCGGCGCGGCGGACGCTCATCTCGGCGGCCCGCTGGCGCGGGAAACGGCCGGCATGCGTGGCGGAATTGTCATCGTCCGTGGACGGGCCGGCGAACGCGCCGGCGATCGCATGCGGCGCGGGACAATCATTATCGAAGGTGAGGCCGGAGCCTATGCGGGTGGCCGAATGATCGCCGGCACACTCATCGTCGGCGGCAAGGCTGGGCCGTTACCCGGGTTTCTCATGAAGCGCGGCACCATCGTTGTCGGCAATGGCTGCGCTGAAATGCCGCCGACGTTCGTGGACTGTGGGCGCCATGAACTGCTGGCCATGCGTTTGTTGGCCGAGCTTACCCAACCCCACAGCAAAAGCAGCGCGGCATTGCTGCGACGGCCGCTGCAGCGTTTCATCGGCGACATGGCGGTTCTCGGCAAAGGCGAGATATTTGTTGGGCTGCGGAACTAACAGCAAGTCCGTCCGCTTGCATCGGAGCCACTTTCAGTGCAGCAGCAAGTAAGCTCGCCAGCATCCCGGGAGTGACGTCATGGAGCTGATAACGATCGTCATCACGGTTTGTACACTGTCGGACCCGACCCGTTGTGAAGAGCAGCGGATCGAGTTTAGCTCGCAGTTTTCGCTGCGGCAGTGCGTTATGAATGCTCAGCCCTATCTCGCCCAATGGATTGCCGAGCATCCGAAGTGGAGCATCAAGCGCTACCACTGTGAATATCCGCACACGAGAGAAAAGACCGATGCGCGCGGCGCAGCGCGCCAAGCGTGACGCCTTTCTCGATAAGATAGGCACTCGCCCGGTGGTCATGGGCATCCTCAATGTGACGCCGGATTCCTTTTCCGACGGCGGGCGTTTTATTGCCGCCGATGCGGCGCTGTCCCATGCGACGCAAATGTGGGAGGAGGGCGCGGATATCGTCGATATCGGCGGCGAGTCGACGCGGCCGGGGGCGCTGCCGGTTACCGAAGCCGAGGAGCTTGCCCGTATCCAATTCATTCTCGCCGAGCTCGGCAACCGCGAAATGCCGATTTCGATCGATACTTACAAAGCCAATATCGCTGTGCGCGCACTCGACCTCGGCGCTGTTGTTGTGAACGACGTCTGGGGCCTGCAGAAGGATCCGGCCATGGCTGATACCGTCGCGGCAGCCGGAGCAGCGGTCGTGATCATGCATAATCGCGCCGAAAAAGACTCTACAATCGACATTATCGCCGATATCCGCCGCTTCTTTACGCACTCGCTAACGCTCGCGGACAAGGCCGGAATTCCCCGCACCCGCATCATCCTTGATCCCGGAATTGCGTTCGGAAAAACCGCGCGACAGAACGTCGACGTGATCGTTCGGCTCCGCGAGCTCGTGGATTTTGACTGCCCAATCCTGATTGGCGTCTCGCGAAAAGCCTTTCTCGGGTCGTTGATCGAAGGCGCAATCGAAAGCACGCCGATTGGGACGATCGCTGCGAGCCTCGCAGCATGCGCCGCGGGTGCTTCACTTTTTCGTGTTCATGACGTGGCCGAGCATGTCGCCGCGCTCAAGGTTTTTCACGCCGTTTGGGGTGCACGAGGCACCCTCAGACGCTGATAGCCAAAGTGGCGCAAATTCGAGAGACGAAGGTGTGTGGTGTGTGGGATTACTTTGATCGGGAGACACGGATGCATGGAGTAGGAACGTGGCTCGGGTTGAGCGCCTTCTTGCTCACGATCGGCGCGGTGAGCCCGGTCGTGCGGGTTGACGATCTCAACGATTATCCGACCAGCGCTCGCGCCGACTATGTATTCGGATGCATGAAGGCAAACGGTGAGACCCAGCGTTCGCTTGAGCAGTGCTCTTGTTCGATTGATATCATCGCTTCGCTGCTATCCTACGACCGATATGTCGCTGCAGAGACGGTGTTGAGGATGGCGCAGGTGCAGGGAAATCTCGGTGGGCAGTTCCGGTCGACTGAACAGGCGCGGACGGCCGTTGATGATCTGCGCCGCGCGCAAGCGGAAGCGGAGGTCCGCTGCTTCTGACCCATCTTTGCGTTTGGCGGCACCGCAACCTCGAAGAAAAGCCGGAGATTGGTAATTCTCGCACACACGCTGTCGCCCGCATCGATGATCGTTAGCGCACGGCAGCGTCAATGTTGGGATGATGCCCGTGGACACTTTGTTGGCGCGGAGCGGGGTGCGGTCGGCCCGTCAAATGGGTCAGCGTTGCTGTCGTGACCGCGATGAGCGCCGCAAACACGCATCCACAGTGCTTGGTTTGGTGGTCGACGGAATTTTTGGTTGCGCACTTCGAACGAAGATCGCGGCTGAAAAAAATTTGGAACAAATCCGGAGGTTGCGAATTGGCGAACGCGGGGGTATAGTCCCGCCGGTTTTCGACTTCAAGGACGCCAGTCGGTTAGGGACGGCTGACAATCCTTCGGAGACGGCTGACGGTCCTTCGCAGGCCACAGCTTGCTCACGAGAGAAAAACATTTCCTCGCGACCTGCTGCCGCCGTCGTGACACGCTGTCGGAAGCCAGTTCCCAAGCACGGGTCGGCGCCGTGAGGCCAGGCTTGCTTTGGGCTTGCTCGCATCGGTGCACCCCATACCGTCGCAGGGAGGACACACGATGCGTAATCTTTCGCGTACGCTCAGTATCTTAGGAGCGGTCTCCGCGCTCGCCGCGGGTACCGCTTATGCCAACGATGACCTCATCAAAATGTCGCAAAACCCAAACGACTGGGTGATGCCGTCGCGGACTTATGACGCCCAGCGCTACTCGCCGCTCAAGCAGATCAACGCCGGGAATGTCGGCAAGCTGCAGGTCGCGTGGACGTTCTCGACCGGCGTTTTGCGCGGTCATGAGGGTGCGCCGCTGGTCGTCGGCAATGTGATGTACGTCCACACGCCGTTTCCCAACAACGTATTCGCCCTCGATCTCGATCACGACGGGAAGATCCTCTGGAAGTATGAACCGAAGCAGGATCCGAACGTGATTCCGGTGATGTGCTGCGACACGGTCAATCGCGGCTTGTCGTACGCTGACGGAAAGATTTTCCTGCATCAGGCTGATACGACGCTGGTCGCACTCGACTCCAAGACCGGGCAAGTCGTGTGGTCGGTCAAGAATGGCGATGCGTCAAAAGGCGAAACCGGCACCTCGGCGCCGTTCGTGATCAAGGACAAGGTTCTGGTTGGTATTTCCGGCGGCGAGTTTGGCGTGCAATGCAGCGTTACCGCGTATGACCTCAAAGACGGCAAGCGGGTATGGCGCGCCTATTCGGAGGGACCGGACAACGCAATTCTGGTCGACCCCGAGAAGACGACCGACCTCGGCAAGCCGGTCGGTAAGGACTCAAGCCTGAAGACGTGGGAAGGCGATCAATGGAAGATCGGCGGCGGCTGCACCTGGGGGTGGATGGCCTACGATCCGCAGCTGAACCTCGTCTACTACGGCTCGGGTAATCCCTCGACTTGGAATCCCAGTCAGCGGCCGGGTGACAACAGATGGTCGATGACCATTTTTGCCCGTAACCCGGACAACGGCATGGCCAGGTGGGTCTATCAGATGACGCCCCATGACCAATGGGACTATGACGGCGTCAATGAGATGATACTCACCGACCAGAGCATCAACGGCCGCGACCGCAAGCTGTTGACGCATTTCGATCGCAACGGCCTGGGCTACACCCTCGATCGCGAGAACGGGGAGCTTCTGGTCGCGCAAAAGTTCGATCCGAAGGTCAACTGGACCACCGGCGTCGACATGAACAAGAGCTCGGCGAACTACGGCCGCCCCACGGTCGTCTCGGAATATTCGACTGAGAAGCCGGACGTAAACGTCACCAACATCTGCCCGGCAGCGCTCGGATCGAAAGACGAGCAGCCGGCGGCTTATTCGCCGGACACGCAACTGTTCTACGTGCCGACGAACCACGTTTGCATGGACTACGAGCCGTTCAAGGTGAGCTACACGGCCGGCCAACCCTATGTCGGAGCGACGCTGGCGATGTATCCGCCCAAAGGCGAATCGAACATGGGTACCTCCATCGCATGGGACGGT
>Ga0210390_10005330_pt1 | contig 10780 bp, 10 predicted proteins | sample IncBWH11OmetaG_FD_161050 | JGI IMG/M metagenome (GOLD analysis project Ga0210390, IMG submission 161050) | Forest soil microbial communities from Barre Woods Harvard Forest LTER site, Petersham, Massachusetts, United States - Inc-BW-H-11-O ... | reverse complement strand
GCATGGTGCCGCCGACGTTGTTGACCACGATGTCCAGCCGTCCGAAGGCTTCGACGGCCTGGCCGGCGAGTTCCGCGGTCGCCTCGGGGTGGGCCAGGTCCGCGGTGACGACGTGGGCCCGACGTCCGGCGGCGCGGACCTGATCGGCAACGGCCTCTAGCTCGGATTGGGTGCGCGAGGCAATGACAACGTCGGCGCCGACCTCAGCGAAGGCCAGTGCGATGGCCGCGCCGAGTCCGCGCCCGCCACCGGTGACGACGGCGACGTTGTCGTCGAGTCGGAATTTGTCCAGGATCACGGGCGCCACCGTAACAAGGCAGCAGCAGTCTCGGAACCCGATTTCTGAAACACGTTCTAGTTTTCTTGCGCCGCGACAGCCTTTGTCAGAAGCCCGCGCTACGATCGAATGTATGTTCGAGTTGCTGGAGTTATCGGCCACGAGCGAGTCGGCTGTGCTGCTCGATCAGGTGTGCGCGGCGGCGAGAACCGAAGCGCAGGCCACGGCGCGGCGCCTCAACGCGGTCGCCGACCTGATGCGGCTGCGGGATCGCCAGTACGGCGATTGCGCGGAGTGGGTCGCCGACCTGTGGGACGCGATCACCGCCGAACTGGCTGCGGCCCTGCGGGTCAGCCGGGCGCTGGCGTCGAGCTACATGTCCGATGCGGAAGTCATGCGCGAGCGGTTGCCCAAAGTGGGGCAATGTCTGGAGGTCGGGGACATCAACTACGCGATGTTCCGTGTGATCGCCGACCGCACGGCGCTGATCACCGACGAGAAGGCCCTGGCTGCAGTCGATGCACAGGTGGCGATGCGCGCCCCGCGCTGGCCGTCGCTTACCCGGGGCAATCTGGCGTTGCGGGTTGATGCCATCGTGGCCGAAGTCGATCGTGACGCGATCCGCCGGACCAACAAAGAGGTCAAAACCCGCTACCTGAATGTGTCGGAATCGGCACCGGGTATCGCCGAGGTGTATGGCAATGTGTTCGCCAGCACTGGCCGAGCGCTGGATCGTCGCTTAGCTGAGCTCGCGGGCACGGTGTGTGAGGCCGATCCGCGGACGAAGGCGCAGCGGCGCGCCGATGCGTTGGGCGCCTTGGTCGCCGGCGCCGACCGGTTGATCTGTACCTGCGGGGATTCGGACTGCGCGGAGACGCGGGGCCGCATGCGAAACCGCAATGTGGTGATCCATGTGGTCGCCGAACAGGCCAGTGTTGACGGCAACGGAACCACGCCGGGGTACATGGCCGGCGCGGACGGGCTTATTCCGCCCGAGGTTGTCGCCGAATTGGCCAAGTCAGCAACGCTGCGGCCGTTGACCTTTCCGTTAGCTGCCGAGCCGCACTACATCCCGTCAGCGAAACTGGCCGAGTTTGTTCGATGCCGGGATCTGACCTGCCGTGCGCCCGGTTGCGATCAGCCTGCGGTGTATTGCGACATCGACCACACCATTCCCTATGCCGACGGTGGGCGCACCCACCCGTCCAACTTGAAGTGTGTATGCCGCAAACACCATTTACTCAAGACGTTTTGGGGGTGGCGGGACAAACAGCTGGCCGACGGTACGGTCATCTGGACGCTGCCTTCGGGGCAGACCTATGTCACCAGCCCCGGCAGTGCAATCCTCTTTCCGGCGATGACGGTACCGACCGGCGAATTGTCCGAACCCACAACGAATTCCAGCGACCGCTGTGGTGAACGCACCGCCATGATGCCCATCCGACGACGCACTCGCGCTCAGCAGCGATCGCAGCGCGTCTCCGCAGAGCGCAATCGCAACCGTAACGACAGGCTGGCCCGACAACGCGCCTACGCGCATGCTCGCGCTGCACCATTCGGAGATCCCGACGAACCACCGCCGTTCTAGGCGGGCGCGGTATTCGGGCCGCCGTCCAGATGCGGCGTGAAGCCGAACTTCAGGCTGCACCTCACAGCGGATCGATAATTGCCGCCAAGCCTGGGGCTAAAAGCGACACCCAATATTTAGGGATGTCAACACCCATCGACCACCAGTGGCATGGAATCAATTCAGGCCACGGTCGGTGTCAACGTCGCCGTGTAATGCAAGCGATTTTCGTCGGGGCCGCGGCGGCCATCGCGATGGCCGCGCTCTGTGACGCCGCACCGCTGGGTAAGGGTGAAACCACGGTCGCATCGGGGTCAGTGCGCCTGGTCGATCAGGCCACTGACTTCCCGGCCCCGACGCCGGGGCTGCCGCTGCCGCCAGGGGCGGCGTTGCCGCCGGGGACGGTGTTGCTGCCGGGCGGGATGCCGGTGCCGCCGATGCCGCAGGGGACGGTGTTGCCGCAAGGGGCGGTGGTGCTGCCAGGCGGGCCGGACTTGCCGCCGCTGCCGTCGCCCGTGGACTTGTCGCAGTTGGAGGCGCCGGACGTGCAGCAGGTGTGGGCGAGGATGTTGCAGCTGGCGGCGTCACCGCCGCCGAACGTGCCGAACGAGGTCTGCCGGTTCAATACGGTCAGGGTCCCCTGTTGAAAAGACGCCTCGAGATCAGTGCTGCGGCACCTCGATGTCGGAGACAAGTACACGTACGCCGCCGGTGGAGAGTCGTGCCATGGCGGCGAAGAACTCGCCTGCTTGCGGTGTGGTCACCGCGGTACTGACGGCAGCGTAATCCGAGTAGTACAGGTCGATCATGCGGTAAGCAGGCGTCGGACTACCATCTTCTTTCGGCCAGACCTTCGATGCCTCGAGCCGGAGATATCCCGGTATCCGTCGAGCGGCCTCCAGTTGCTCCGATTCATAGGCGGCTTCGAAGGCGGCCGGGTCGATGGGGTTGTCATAGATGACCGTGATCTTGGTTTCGGACAATGGATTTCCCTCGCGTCGCTGATAAATTTGAGCCGGTGTTGAGCGCCCGGGCGGGCGCGGCGGTAGTAGTTCGGTGCCTCAATTGCCCGCGCCTCCTATGGCCGCGGCCGACGGCACGACCCTACCCTCTGACCCCTTCGTGCTGCGGGGGGATTTGGTGCGCGGTACGACCCGCCTACGCTCGCCCGGCAGGGTGATGCGCCGCACGTTGAACGCTATTGCGCTCGACACCTTAAAGTGCGGATTTGCACCATCGTCTGGTCGACGGTGCGAGCGCTAACACGATGGTGGCAAGCGGGAACACCACGAGGGGCGGCCACGCCATGTCAGCGATCGCGTCGCTGGCCGGGAAAAATGCTTGGACGACGAGCATGGCGATGTTGGTGCCACAGCCGATGACGATAAGAAGCCGACCCACCAGTTTGCGCGCCAAGAGCAGTGTCGCGCCCGACAGCAACATAACCACGGTCAACGCCAAGGCGGCTGCGTTAAACCATGACCTGGCCTGATCCGAAAGGTTCGGCTGCGCCCTCGTGTAGCCGATCCAGCGCACAGCGTCGCTGATAGCGAGCGCCCATAGTAGGCCGCCCAATATCGCCAGGACCGCCGCGATTACAGCGGTTGCAGCACTCAGCGCCGACTTGGCACCATCATGTGGATTCGTCATCACGCTCCCGGCCTAGGCGCTGCCCGTGGCGCAAGTCTATAGTTTGCTAGCAACGCGGGACCCAGAACGACGTTTGTAATGATTGGCCCGATTTCGGTTCGAACAAGTGGTCATTGCCAGGACCCTCACTCGGTCGGCGTCACCTGAGCAGGTGGCCTAAATCGCTGATTTCCTTGCGGTAGTGGAGCGTTCGCCAGCGCGGCTAGGCACCATTCAGGAGCTGGCAGACGTCGAGCAGTCCTCGAGAGGGGGTCTCAAAAAAGTCCAGGATGATGATGTTGGCGCCCGCGCCCCGCCATTCTCGTGCAGCCATCGAGATAACCTCGGGATTATAGAGTTTGGCCGCCTCCCGAAGACTGCCCGGATGCGACGACAGACTTATTAGTTGTTCACTTGGGGTGATCTGTCCCTGGGAAACGTAGAACCGGTTGAGGTCTCGCTCTGGCTGCGACCTGATGTGGTCGAGCACGCCAGTTGCGTTGTCCTGATCGGGCCACAGCGAGATGATTTGGCTGGACTCGCACGGAGGGTAGTTTTCTGCCTCCGAGCACCAGACGTCCGTACGCCCAGACGCTGCGATGGCGGCGGAAGAAGAGAAGAGCAGGATCAACCGCGCCGTGCCGACGGGATCGTGCTGCAGGATCTCATTGACAGTGTTGCTCGGGCCAAGCGTCGGGGGACCCTGGACCAGGCGGCCATCAAGAATCTCGGCGATGAAATCAATGAGAGCGACTTGGGACTCGATGGTTTCCATCCCGTAGAGATGGTTAACGTCGAGGATGATCAGCTCGCCGGCGTACTGCTGAGTGAACATCACGACCTGATGCAACGCGTCGTCCAAAGTCCCGCACACCAGGACGTGGCCGAGCACATAAGTGGAATCCACCAACGAGACCCGAAGATCCAGGTAGCGGATCCCCGCGTGCAGCTGATCGCTGACGCTCAGATCCTGAGCCTGTGACCACCCCAACATCAATGGCCTAGCGCTAATCCGCCGCTGCTCCGCCACACTGTCCACCGTTTTGACGACTCGAGCGCGAGCACCCTCGTTATACGGGTCAAGCGCCGATTGCGTTGTCATCCCATAGGTGCCGGAATCGTGCGTGCCTGGCAGCGCGACCCGACATAGCGGCACATCGCCGATCTGCTGCAGCATGTTGGCCATCCAGGTTGCGCTTGCGGCCTTCGCCGCTGCCGGTGGCGCTACCAGGGCGCTCAGGCCGAGAGCACCAGGGACAGCAGCGGCATATTTGAGCAGATCACGGCGCGAAAGTGGCATCCAACCGCCCACTCCCACATTTTGCCGCATCGCCACAACCTAACCTGCAAACGCCGTGTTCACCCCCGACTCGCACGGCGGGCACAGTCGCTGGCGCATAGCCCACTAGGACTTTGAGCCCGTCTTGGCGGCAACCTTCTTGGCCGGTGCCTTTTTGGCGGCAACCTTCTTGGCCGGCGCCTTCTTGGCGGGAGTCTTCTTGGCGGGAGTCTTCTTGGCGGGAGTCTTCTTCGCCGGCGCCTTCGCACTGTCCGACCGCGCCTTGACGCTGGCCTCCAGCTTGGCGAGCAGATCGGAGACGTCTTCGCTCTCGTCGAGCTCTTTAGGCTGCTCTTCGGTGGTGAATGCTTCTCCGCCTTCGAGTTTGGCCTGCACCAGCTCGTGCAGCTGCTCCTGGTAGTCGTCGTGATAGCGGTCCGGGTTGAAGTCGTCGGCCATCGACTCGACCACCTGCCCGGCCATCTTGAGTTCGGCCGGTTTGATGTCGACCTTCTTGTCCAGCACCGGGAAGTCGGGGTCGCGGATCTCGTCGGGCCACAACAGCGTGTGGATCACCATCACCTCGCGCTTGCTGAAATCCTTGACCCGCAACGCCGCAAGCCGGGTCTTGTTGCGCAAGGCGAAATGCACGATCGCCACCCGGTCGGTGTCGGCCAGCGTCTTCGCCAGTAGTACATACGATTTGGTGGACTTGCCATCCGGTTCGAGGAAGTAGCTGCGGTCGTACATCATCGGGTCGAGTTCGTTGGCCGGGACGAATTCCAGCACTTCGATCTCGCGGCTGCGCTCCTCGGGCAGCGTCGCGATGTCGTCGTCGGTGATCACTACCATCTTGCCGTCGTCGGATTCGTATGCGCGCGCGATATCGCGGAACTCGACAACTTCCCCGCATACCTCGCACACGCGCTTGTACCGGATGCGGCCATTGTCCTTGGCGTGCACCTGATGAAATTTGATGTCGTGGTCCTCGGTCGCGCTGTACACCTTGACCGGGACGTTGACCAGTCCGAAGGAGATCGAACCCTTCCAGATGGAACGCATAGAGTCAGTATGCCCATATGGCCATGCGGATACGCGCCTAACGGCGATGCGTCAGCTTTCTGCCGGTTACGTGCCACGTCTCGACACGTCCGGCCCCCTTCACTTCGATCGTGCCGCTGGCCTGGCAATCGAAGTCGGTGCTGACAAGGTCGAACGTATTACGGGTGATCTGAATGACGCCGCTTTGGCCGTGCGACTCCATGCGGCTTGCCATGTTGACCGTCTCGCCCCAAAGGTCGTAGATGAATTTTCGGCGGCCGATGACGCCCGCGACCACCGGGCCGGAGTTGATGCCGATGCGGAAGGCCAGCTTTCGCCCGCCGAAGGTCCGCGTCGCGATCTGGGCTTGCATGTCGAGCGCAAAGTTGACCAGTGCCGCCGCGTGATCGACGCGCGGGCGCGGCACGCCTGCGGCGACCATGTAGCAGTCACCGATCGTCTTGATCTTCTCCAGCTCGTACTTGTCCACGAGATCGTCGAAGCACTCGAACACGTCGTTGAGCAGGTCGACCAGGGTGAGCGGCAGCATCGTTGCCGCCATCGGGGTGAATCCGACGATGTCGGCAAACAGGATGCTGGCCTCGTCGTAATGGGCGGCGATGGCGCGGGGTTCGGTCTTCAGGGCTTCGGAGATTTCCTTCGGCAGGATGTTGAGCAGGAGCATCTCCGAACTTGCCTGGAAGAAGTCGCGGCGGCGGACGAAGTAACGCAGCAGTCCAAAAACGATCGCGATCACCGATCCGAGGTTGAGCACGAAGAACCACGTCACGAATGCGTCGGGCAGATGCGTCGGCGTCAGATGCGGCTGCAGCAGCGCAGTGGCAAGCAGCAGTGCCACGAAGCCGACGATCCAAAAAAGCGTCCGCTTCGGCTCTTCGAGCAGAAGCGATCCCAGCGGGCACAGTGCCGCCCAGATAATGACGACACTGGACGGCCGAAATCCGCCCAGTGCGATCGTCACTAGCCACGGCAGGATCAGGATCAAAAACAGTTGAGCGAAGCGATAAAACTCGAGATTGCGGGTCCACGCGAACAAAGCTGTGTTCGCCAACGTGAAAACGGAGTAGAACGCGGGTGCGGCAGCGGCAAGTGGGACGCCCATCAGCAGGTAGATGACGCTCCACAACACCGTCAGCGGCAATGTCCCCGCGCACAGCGCAACCGCGAGACGTTTCTGCAAGGCGATTTCGTTGGTGTCGTTCGCCGTTGCGCCGATTCGTCCGGCCCACGCACTGCGCATAGTGACCCCTTGCTGACGGCTACGTTAGCCGGGGACGGCCCGTGCTACGGCAGTTCAGCTGAGCCGGTGTGCGGCGGCGTCCAGCGCAGCCCGGTCTGGCAGGTCGGCACCGGCCCGGGCGACGGTCAGCGCCGACGACAGGCTCGCAGCCTCGAGTGCCGCGGTCAGCACACCGACGTCTATGCCGGCAAGCTCGGCCCGTCGCTCAGCGCCCAACAACTCTCGTCCCCACAGCGCGTCGATCAGGCCGACCATGAATGCGTCGCCGGCGCCGACGGTGTCGACGACTCTCACCGGTCGGGCCGGCACCCGCGCCACACCGGCCGCGCAGAGCGCCATCGCTCCCCGGTCGGCCATCGTCACCGCGACAATGGCGGCGCCCAGCGCCAGCCAGGTTTCGGCGATCCGATCGGGCGGACGGTCGGGGTCGATCCAGCGCAGGTCCTCTTCGCTGACCTTCACGATGTCGCTGCGCTCGACGAGATGCTCGATGCGTTGGCGGCCCAGATCTCGGTCGACGATCAGCGACGGACGGACATTCGGATCGAAGGTGATCGTGGCCGACACATGGTAGGTGTCGACGAGCGCCGCAGCCGCCAGGCAGCCCGGTTCCTGCACGGCGGCAATCGATCCGGTGTGCACGAGAAGCGGCGGTGCCACCATCGGTGTACCCGAAAGCTGCCAGTCCAGATCGAACACGTAGTCAGCCGAGCCGTCTTCGCCGACAGTCAGGCGCGCGGTGGCAGTGCGATCAGCGGCCTGGCTTCCCGAAACAAGTTGCACCCCCGCAGTATTGACGTAGTCGGCGATACGCTGGCCGTGCACGTCGTCGCCGATGTAGGTCAGAAAATCAATCTCACGGCCCAGCCGAGCCAGCCCGACAGCGACGTTGAGTGGGCTGCCGCCGACATGCTCCTCGCATATCCGTCCGTCCCGCTCGACCATATCGATCAGGGATTCGCCGATCACCAGCCCGCGGGTCATCGGACTAGTGCCTCCAAAGTCGCGCGAGCGCCGTTGCGGTGCAACGACTCCAGCGCCCAACGGTAGGCCTCGACGAAGCGTGGCTGCTGGGCCAGATCCCCGAACACCGCGTTGATCTCGATGAACGCGGTGGGATTCTCGTGCTGCGACCGGGCGATCGGCACCAGCGAGTCCGCCAGCTGGTCCACCACCTCGATCGGCTGGCCCCACTCGTCGGCGCCCTCGGCGTAGCGGGCCCAGCTTGCCACCGTTGCCGCCGCCAGCCGAACCGATCCGTCGCTGGCCAGGTTGTCGTAGATCACCGGGAGCAGCCATTTCGGGATGCGATCCGACGAGTAGGCGCACAGCCGCGCGACGGTGTCGCGCACACCAGGGTTGCCGAATCGCTCGACCAGCGTGCGGCTGTAGTCATGCAGGTCGATACCGGGCACCGCTGCCAGCGTCGGGATGGCCTCGAAATCGAAATATGCGAGCAAGAATTCGGCGAACAGCGGATCACGCGCGGCGTCGTGGACAAACTCGATCCCGCATAGATAGGCGAAGTAGCACAGGGACTGATGGCCCGCGTTGAGCAGCCGCAACTTCATCGACTCGTACGGGCCGACATCGTCGACCAGTAGCACACCCGCCTGCTCCAACGGCGGCCTGCCATCGGAGAAGTCGTCTTCAAGGACCCACGCCGCGAACGGCTCGGCCAGCACCGGCCACCGGTCGTCGACACCGAAGTCGCGGCGCACCTGCGCGGCCATCTCAAGTGTCGTGGCCGGGGTGATCCGGTCCACCATCGAACTCGGAAATCGGGTGTGTTCGGCCGCCCACTCGGCGAGCCCGGGATCGCGGCGTTCGGCGTTCGCGAGGACGGCGCGCCTGGCGATCTCACCATTGCTCTCGATGTTGTCGCACGACACGATTGTTGGTGCGGCGATTCCGCGGCAGCGACGCCTGGCCAGAGCCTCGGTGATCAACGCGAACGCGGGCCCGTCGGGGTCGCGGTAACCACCCTCGGTGATGGTCAGCGAGATGATCCGGGTGGTTGCCGCGGCCAGCACCTCCAACGCCGCTTCCGGATCGTCGGGCGCGTAGCGATAGTCGATGATCGAGCCGATCACGTGTGCTTCTCGGGTGCCGTCAGGGTTCTCCAGGACCAGCGTGTACAGCCCGTCCTGGTCGCGCAGGACGTCGCGCATTGTCCAGTCGCCGGGCATCACCCCTATCCCGCAGATGCCCCACTCGCGCGCCATGCCGCGCTGCAACAACCGGTCGATGTACATGGCCTGATGCGCGCGGTGGAAGTGACCGGCCCCGATATGCGCGATACCGACGCTGACGCTGCGGCGGTCATAGCTCGGCGTATCGATCGGCAGCCTCGTCAGCGCTGCATTCTTCACATTCATCGCGCTTCCCACGATTGCACAACTCCTCCCCGGCCAAGGCCCGAATCGTCATTGCGTGAGCCGCGCACGCTACCTAACCGGAGCACCTCCACCAGTGACGGTCGACAACATGAGGACATCAGCCAGAGCGCGCCACGATTCGGTTATCGCGGCTGCGCCCGAGTCGATCAATTCCTCGCTGCGGCAACGCCGCTCGTCGTTCGGCACAAACATCAGGTTACCGACGGTCAGGTACCCGGCCGCGACCGCGGAGGTGACGCCGGCCACGGAGTCTTCGATGGCCAGCCCCTGTTCGGCGGCGATGCCCAGCACCTGGCCGGCATGCAGATACACCGCGGGGTCGGGCTTGCTTGTCGGTACAGGAAGGGAATCCTCCGCGCTGAACCGCACCGCCACCGGTATGAGCGGATCGAGGCCGGTCGCAGTGAAACAGGCCTCCAAGCGCTTAATCGCACTGGAGCTGACAGCCGTCAGCGCGTATCGCGATGCGAGGTCTCGCAATGGTTCAAGCACCTGTGGATCCGGCTTAAGCGTGGCGGCCAGATAAGCGGTGACCTCTTCGCGTTCTTGGCGCACCCAGTCCTCGAGTTCGTCGCGCGCCTGGTCCATGGGCACTTCGCTCGCCACGGCCAGGTCGAGAGCGGTGCTCCGAAAGTTCTTCCCGACTGCCTTCTTGCGTAGCTCCTCTGCGGTGAAGGGGGCCGGCACGCCGAACCGGGCCAGAAACCGATTGATCACCTCGACCGAGGCGGCGAATGCCGGCCTCTCCGAAGGGAAGAGGTTGTCATCGGCGTCACAGAGCAAGGTGGTGATCGGTGATGGGTCGAATGGGCGCACAATGCTTATTCCCTGGTTCATTACGACACCAACTCCCGCGCATCGTCCCGCAACGCTCGACGCAGTGTGGGCAGCACACCGTGCTCGTCGATGTTCGCAATCATGTCGCCGAGGCACTCCGCGAAGGCGGGAATCAACCGTAGTTCGGTGAAGATTTCGTGCCGCAGCAACGGATCGGGATTGTCGGCTGCCATGGTCGCCAACCTAGTCAGCGGTATCGCCTGCGAGTCTTCGATGCGGAATTTCCGCCCCTTGAGGTCGTGGCCGCGCATATAACGGGCCCACCCGGCAACAGCCAACATCAGCAGGGTGTGCGGTCTGCCCTGCGCGATCGCCTCCTGCAGGGAGGGCAGCACAAACGACGACATTTTGCTCGATCCCCGTCGAGCCAACCGCGACAACTGGTCGCTCATCCGGGGATAGCTGAGCCGAGCGAGCAAGGTTTGGCGATAGCCGGGTGTGTTCATGCCGGGCACCGCCGGTAGCAGTGGCTGAATCTCGTCACGCATGA
>Ga0210390_10005329_pt1 | contig 10781 bp, 3 predicted proteins | sample IncBWH11OmetaG_FD_161050 | JGI IMG/M metagenome (GOLD analysis project Ga0210390, IMG submission 161050) | Forest soil microbial communities from Barre Woods Harvard Forest LTER site, Petersham, Massachusetts, United States - Inc-BW-H-11-O ... | reverse complement strand
CGCATCATACATCGTCCGGACCTGTGTGGGTGCGAGCACCTGGTGATAAAAGAACGCAGCTTCGCACATGGCGCCGGCCAAAGAGCGACCGCCGCTTTGGGTTACCGGATCCTGCTTTCCAAATTCGTTGCCGAGCAGGACGTCCGGTCCGGGTTGGTTCGAAGGGGTGTTGGTACCGGCATTCACGGACGATTTGACTAATAACCCATCCACGTAAACGTTGTTGGTGCCAAACATTCCGGTGCTCGGAGTAACGCCGAGGACGATGCCATTGGAAGGCTGAAAAGTGACAACACATTGGTGCCAGAGGCCATCATTGCTCACGATAGGGCTGGCGGTATCAGCGTTTCCATGCCCCTGAACCTGGCCGGAGGGATTCAGCGTGCAGCGCCAGGTGCTGTCGTTACCCGCGATGAACCCGTTCCAACGATTATCCGCGGGATTACCTTTGAACCACCACGTGGCACTCCAGGAATCGATGTTGATCGGATTGATTTGTGGATATTCTCCAGCATCCGCATAGGCACTCACCTGGTTTCCGGGCATGGCATTGGTGGCGCCCAGGCCAGCGACACCCGGGCCATAGGCGCTGCCGGGGATAGTGGTTGGAACATACACGCCGTTAATGGCCACCGAGCCATAATTGGTCAACACCGGCCAGCCGTTGGTGGAGGGCGGCACGTAGGTCGGAGCGTCCATGTGGTAGTAGAGCACCGGACCATCGCTTTGGACGGTCTGGACGTAATTGGAGATGACGTTCGTTCCAGAGTAATAATGATTTTGAATTTGAGTTTGGGTCAACACATTGGTGTAGACAGCCACTTCATCCATCGATCCGATGAATGGCTGCGAACAGCCACCGTTGCCCCAACGGCCCGCGCCGATGGTGAAGGGCGACCAGCTATCGGGAAGCATTTGTGAGGGGAAGCCGCTTTGAGGATTTCCGGACAAATAACCTGCCTGCTGTCCATTTACATAATATTCGACATTCGTGCCATCGTATGTGCACACCAGATGATACCACACACCGGGCGGATAAGCGGCGACCGATTTTTGCTCATAAGCATTGCCATTGGCATTATTTGTCCAGATAACCAGACTGAAGGTGTTTGGCGTACCCGAGTATTGCAATGCGAAGCCGGCACGACCGGCGCCGTTGTCCAGGCCGCCGCCGCCACCCTGGCCCATGATGACCATGTAAGAGCCAATGCCAACGCTGTTGTTGGCCAGCGGCTTAATCCATGCTTCCAACGAATATGGGAACGCGATGCTCAACTTCGGCGAGGTGTGAGGAACAACGATGGCGTCATTGGCGGTATTATAGAAAGTGACCGATGGATCGGAGCTGCCAGCGATAGCGCCGGCCTGGCTATGAGCGACCACCGGCGTGTTCCAATCCTGGTAATAGCCGTTTCCAATCGCGCCCCAACTGCCGTAGTTCGTCTCGATATCTCCGAGATACGGTTGGGTTTCGGTTTCGTGCATGGGCCAATACGCCGTTGGACTGAGTCCCAGGAGATTGGTTGAATAAGCGCTACTGGCGATGCTGGGTGGGAATGCGAGCAGGGTCAACGTGTCCAATGCCCCGGTCGCGGAACCTGAACCATTGTTGACGATGCATTGATACGTAGAGCCGTTCACCAGGGCCGTCGAGGAATAGTTTGGTCCAGTCCCCGCAGTCGTGTCGGCCACGCCGTTGGTGTACCATTGATAAGTGAGTGGCGATGCGCCGAGAGCCGTCACCGAAAGCGAAGCCGTTTGATTCGGATAAAGGCCGAACGACCCGGACGGGTTTTGCGTCGTAATGATGGGCGACATCTGGACTTGAACATTGACAATGGCGCTGGTGGCCGAACCGAAGCTGTCGCTAACAATGCAGAAATAGAAACCGGTCTGCGCGGCAGTCAGATTCGTGATGGTGACCTGGGAAGTTTTCGAATTCGTGTAATTGGCGTCGTCATCCACCAGGGTCGTCGCACCTGCATAGTTGGAACTGGTGTTGAAATACCATTGATAAGACAAGACAGGCGCGCCCTCGGCGACTACGGCTTCAAAAATAAAACTTCCTGAGCCGCCACCGACGGTTCGGACCGATGGATACGGGAATGGCTGCGCGGTAACCGTGGGCGCCGGTGTGGCCCCTCCGGCGGCGGTGGTATAAAGATTCGCAATCTGGCTACCGGTCAATGCATTGGTAAAGAAAGCGACATGTGCCAGCCTGCCGGCAAAGTACTGTTGGGCGGTATTGTAGGTATTATTCGTCGGCTCCAAGTAATCCGGTGAGGCACCCAGGAATGTGTCCATGGTGGGCTTGCCGGCAATATTATTTGTGGATGTGGCGGTTGAGGAATAATAGCCGTCAAGCACTTCCGTGACATTGGTCGTGTCATAAATACATGCGAACATGTGCCAGTTGCCATCATTCACGTTGTATGTCGCGGGACTGATTGACTGTTGAGGAGCGGCGCCGTAGTTCCAGAGCGACGAACCGTTTTGAATTTTAAACCGCCAGGAACTGTCGCTGTGGCCAGCCAAAGTGTTAAACCTGCTGTTGTTATCGGCAGGATTGTCCCTGAACCAGCCCACAACCGTGAAAGCATTGGTATTGCCGGTCGGGTCCAGAGCCGACTCATAGCCCGCATCTACACCGCCCACAAGGCCGTTAAAAGCGCAGGCGTTGGTAAAGCTGCCGAAGCCGGGCAATGATGGCCCGGGCACGCCGGGAAGAGTTCCGGGCTGATAAACCGCAGTATGGCCGGTTGTGTTATAGTTCGTTACGCTTGAAGCAAGGCTGCCGTAATTACCCGCGCCCGGATAAGTGCCTGAAGCCGGCCACGTATAAACCGGCGCGTCCATGCGCCAATACATATACGGATTATCTCCCAGCACGGTCGAAAGGTAGTTTCCTGAAATATTCTGTACCGCGATGTTATAATGATTGGAAACCTGAGCGGAAGACAGCGCATTCGTATAAACGGCCACTTCGTCAATCCCGCCGTGATATGGATTGGCGCCCAGACCGCGATTGCAGCCGAATTCGATTGGGTCCCACGTGTCAGGAACATATTTGCCGATCATCGGGATTTGATACGTTGTGTCATTGACACCGTTGACATAGACGACACAGTTGGTGCCGTCAAACACGCCGACGACATGATACCAATTGCCATTTGCAATCGGAACCACCGCATCCGCCTCAGCGCCGCCGGTGGAACCGACACCATTAAAGACGTGGAAACTGAACCCCAACAAGCTGTTGTTGCCGACGGCTGTGCCTTTATAGGGCAGCCAGTTCTGATTCAATGACCAGCCGGCAGTGTTGGTTCCGGCATTGTTACCGCCCGAGCCGATTGGACCTGTCTGGCTGACGAGGGCGACAAACTGCTGATTGGCCGTGGAAAATGCCCAGGCTTCCACCGTGATCGGTCCACCTGCCACCAGGGAGACACGATTATCGGTCGTGGGCACAATCATGAAGCTTTGACTGTTATTGGTAAACTCGACCGCGGTATCGCTGTCGCCAATAATCGCTCCCGGCAATCCCTTTTCAATATTGGCGTCGCTGGCATAATACCCATTGGCGATTGGTCCCAGGGAACCGTAATTGGTTTCGATGTCCGCAGCCGGAGGTTGCGCCGCTTCCTGCAACGGCCAGTAGGCGACGGGCTTGAGGTTGATCACCGCATTGGAGTAAGCTGATTGCCCTTTGGCTGCTGTCACCATCAACGGGATCGTTAAAGACAGCGCAAATGCTTTGAGCGATTTAATTTTCATATCTTTCGCGGGTTCTTTTCTTGTTTCGGAATTATTTTAAGGGAGATTGATTATTCGCGACAATAGCAGCACCGCGCAAAGTGTCCATTGAGGTTTTGCGTTTTTCTATTGAAGTTTTGCGACACTGGACAACTTGCATTTGACGGGCGAACCCGCCACCTGATGTTCTGTTCAGCGACACTATTGTCGGACAACACAGCATGGATGATTGTTGCCATAGTATCAGGGCCTTCAAAAATGTCCATTGAGGTTTTGCGTTTTTCTGTTGAGGTTTTGCGACACGCCAAATAAACTGTCATTATCGTGAAAAAAAAGCTTCGAAAATCGCCCGGAAAACGCCGCCAGGTGGCGCTCCTGATCGATTTTTCCCGCTGGTACGGCCGTCGGATTCTATTGGGGGTCGCGAAATTCGTCCGCGAACATCATGAGTGGTCGGTCCAAAGCGAGGAATGGCGCTGGACCGACCCGGTTCCCTATTGGATTAAGAATTGGAAAGGCGACGGCATCATCGCCTGGCTCGAAACTCCGGAACTGGGCGAGATGGTCAGCAACCTGGGTGTTCCGGCCGTCGATGTGCGGGGTTCTTCCGGCTGCGGATTGCCCCTGATAGACACTGAAAACGAAGTCGTGGCCAATCTCGCGGCCGAACACCTGATACAGCGCGGGTTTCGCCATTACGCCTTTTGCGGATTTGTGGGCGCCAATTATTCGGACAGCCGCGGGCATTGGTTTCGCGAGCGGCTGGCGCGCGCCGGATTCGGTTGCGCCGTCTATGAACCGCCGGAAATTGCCAGGAACACCCAAACCATTGAGCTCGAGAAGCGCGGCCTCCTTTTTCAGGAAGATCTCACACGCTGGCTCAAGTCGCTTCCGAAACCGGTTGGTATCATGGCCTGTAACGACATTCGCGGACAACAGGTGATGAATGCCTGCCGCCGCATTGATTTACTGGTACCGGAAGAAGTGGCCGTGATTGGGGTGGACAATGACGAACTTTTTTGCGAACTGTCGGACCCGCCGCTCACGAGCATCGCCCTGGATACCTTGCGGATTGGCTATGAATCGGCTGCGCTGCTGGAACGGATTATGTCCGGCAAACGGCCCCCGCTCCAACCGATTCTCATTCCGCCCAAGGGCATTGTCACGCGCAGGTCAACGGACGTATTGGCCATGGATGACCGCCAACTGGCGGCGGGCGCGCGCTACTTGCGTGAGCACCTCTTTGAAGCCATTTCCGTAAACGATATGGCCCGGGCCGCAGGGATGTCACGGCGTGTGTTTGAAAGGCGTTTCGTCGCCCAAATGGGGCGCGCGCCCAAAGCCGAGGTTCTGCGTTTGCGCATCGAGCGGGTCAAAGAATTGCTCACGGATACTGATTGGCCCCTTGCCCAAATCTCGGAGCGAACCGGCTTCAAACACAGTGAATACCTGCACACCGTGTTCACTCAAAAGACCGGCAGCACGCCGGGAAAATTCCGCGCCGCGGCGAGGGCTGCCAATGGGGAATTCTCTTTTGACCGTACCGAGGCGCTGATGCGGTGAAAGTCCACAGTCCTAAGTCGGATTTGCGGTTTTTCGAAACTCAGGTCTTCGATATTTGTTCGGCGATTACGGCGGCGATTTCGTCATTCCTGGAAAAGACCGGCGTAAACAAACTGCGCAGGCGCAGCACGAGAACTTCGAGGGTCTGCAACGCAGGATCAAAGACCGTCTCCAGCGCGACCGGAGAGACATCGCCCAGGCTTTTGCAAAATGCGTTCGCGCCCGTATCCGGGAAAAAGCGCAATAGCAGGCTGATGGTTTCGAGCCAGGTGGAAGTATGAATTGCCGACCAGGCTTGCTGGCTGGTGTAACCGGATTCGACCAACGCGCCAGGACCGATCAATTCGTGAAGTCGCGGCTCGCTCTGGGCCAATTTTTGCAATTCAGTGACCCGTTTTTCCGGTTCGCCTGCAGTATCATTGACACGCCTGGCGAGGCTTAAGACTTCATCCAGCAGAACGGGCAACTTCTTCAAGTTGTTGGCCAGCAAAATGCGAACTCCAATCACGCCCAGAGAAAATAAATCGCACGGGGAACTCAACAAGGGCCGAATCTCGTAGGGCGCTTTTGAAAATCGGACGCCAGCGGAGCCTTTGAGCCTGGCCACAACCGATTCGGAAAGAATGGCCGGAAGAGTGCGGAAGCGCGCTTCCCGCGGGCCGGCGTCTGACTTGTGAAGATGGCCGTAAAGCTCAAGCCGTTCCTCGCCCAACGGCAGCCTGAACCATAGCAAATCATGCGGGTCCGCGGCCAGAAAGTCCTCCGCCACGAGGGTTCCCTCCAAAACAACACGGTCCGCCGACATTTGGACTTCCCGGACCTGAGCGCTGGCAATGCCGAAGGAATGTGTTCCAATGCTTCCAGGAAAATAGGGCGTCGGCTCGCTTTTTCCCAGTCGAATGAAGTATTTGTGTTCCGAGGATTGAATCCGCAGCGGATAGGCCTGCCCGGTCTTAACCAGTTGCGATCCCGCCGACCATAGCGCGGGAAATAAATCTCCCGTCCGGTTGATATGAACGCGAAAACTGGCCGGTGAAAGATTCAAAAGGGGGACCTGGTGGACCTTAACAAACGCACGGACCTGTTTTACGAGATCGTGCAGCAATTGCAGCTTCAGAAGAAATATTTCATTCAGATGCTCGCCCGGGCTCGCCTTTCCATGGAGCAGGAAAGGCAGGCCCCGCTGATTGGCGGACCATTCCCTAAGCGCCGGGAAAACGCTATTCGGAGAAAAAGCATTCGTTTCGGAATTGGACTCATTCCACGCCCTGCCCTCCAGGATTTGCAAAAAGCTCTCCACCTCCATGGGGCTGTGGCGGACGATGCGAACAAATCCGCCGCCGGGATTAAAAACCGCGTGAATGCCTGGCGCCGATTTGAGTTGATCGAGCCCCTCGACGGCTGGACTTACCGGCGCGTCAACGGTGGTCGCGACAAACGTTTTGGCGGCCGGCAACTCAGGCTGAAACAAATAGCGGAAGGAGCTCGTGGAATAACCGGGAAGACCGTTCGATTTCAGCAAGTCATCATCCCTGCAAACGCGCCACGGCAGTGCCTCAACCTGAGCGAAGGAAACATTATCAACCGAACGCCTGATTAAAATCGGCGCCGGATTTTCGTCCTCCATGCGCGTGGCAATAACCGTTTCCGGAAACTGTTTCCGCAAGACCGAACTGTCCAGGCGCCAGCGTGAGTCGTAGAAAGAGTTTGATAATACCTCGTCGCGTCCCGAATGCTCGAGTTGCCTCACGTCAACCGACTGCACCTGAATTTCAACCCATTCCTGGATGTTTCCCAGCGCATCGCAAATTGCGCCAAGATAAATTCTGACGCCGGGCAAGTCCCGCAGCAAAATAAAAGGGGTTTCTGCCGCATCGCCAGCGATTTGCGCCAAAACACAAATCATTAGCGGGACGGAGTTGTCCACCCGGTGAAGGGGGGCCAATACGCAACCCCTGGGCAGGGCCGAAGACGCGGAACCACTAGTTGCCATCGCGCGAATTGTGGCAGAACTGTGATAAATTCCAAGCACCAACATCCAGCATTTATGAAGCCGCCTCGTTGAGATTGGAATTTTCTTTTACTGCTTGACGCAGGACAGGTCGATTTCGCAGTATCAAAGACAGAAGGCACTTATGAAGATACTTAAGTTTTCATTGTTCGCGCTTGGCGCTCTCGCCATTTTGTCCCTGACTGGTTGCAGCACCGGTCCCTCCGCCTGGAACGTCAAAGTCACGCAAGTGACGCCAGGCTCGATCGAAGTGGACCTTGTGGGCATTAGTGAGAGCGAAAAATCCAAATGGGAAGCGTACAGCATGGATAGCTACTGGAATAATGAGAACGATCCGCGCCGGATGCATGCGCTCAAGGTCAGTCACTTTCTGGAATTGAACAAACCGTGGGTTGTTTCGAAGGATGATCCCATTTGGCAAAAATGGTTTTCGCACGGCGACACTGAACTGGCCATCATCGCCAATTTGCCCGGCAATTTTCCCCCGGGACAGGGCGACCCGCGTTTAAGTTTTTACCCGCTGGATAAGGGTTCCTGGAAAGCAACGAAACATACGCTGGCTTTTGAAGTGCAGGATACCATCGTCAACCCGGTTACGCCGCAGAAGGCCAAGTGACAATATCGGCCACCGGCAAGAGATGGAGATGGCGCTGCCGCCGTTCACCGCGGGAACCAATTTAAAAACTTCAATTTTTGCCGATGCCTGTTTTTGGCGAGTATGAAACCAATGACGAGCCGCTCGCTGTCACGCCCGCAAGGAACCAGACGACGACAATCTGGCTGGCGCGAAAAAGCGGCGCGCAGGATGGCCGTCAATTTGCCATCAAATGCCTGGCCGTCCACCGAGACGACAGGACGCATGCCTCTGATGAAACTCTTGGGGCCGACCCCGGCCTGGAGTTCATTGAAACTGTCAAGCAACTAAAAAAGGCTCAGGCCGAAGGGTGCCGGGATTTTGCGCCCATTCATGCTTTTGGTACTTCCGACCTCGGCTCCTGGTACGCCACCGACTATTGCTCACGCGGCTCGCTCAAGAACTGGATCAATCTTCGAGGCGACATGGATTCGGCCGCCCTTCGCCAGGTCGTGTCCTCTTTAACGGAAGGATGCAAATCGTTAAAACGGATTTGTGGACGATCTCATGGAAATTTGAAACCCAGCAACGTCCTGTTGCACGGCAAGTCCCGCCCTTTGAAGTCCACGCCATTGCTCATGGTTGATCCGATGTCCGTTTCGACGACGAGGTTATCGGAATTGACATCGGACAATCGGACGATGGTCCAAAACATATTCGAAGCCCAGGACCTCCGGGCCATCGGCGAATTAATCCTGCAATTGGTGGAGGGCCGGCTCATCGAAAGCGGCGCCGACTACAATTATCCAATCGAATCGTCGCCCATCTGGCAAAAACTCGGGAAAGACGAACCCCGCTGGCGCGGGCTTTGCAACCGTCTCATTGATCCCCAATTGGACCTGAGCAAAACCAATCTTGATTGGCTGGCCAAACAGTGTCCTGCGGGAGTTAGCGCCCAGGTTATATTGATTCCCGCCGGGGCTGCCATTGTGCTGGCTGCCGCCGGGGCCGCGATTTACCTGTTAGCCTCCGGCGGATTTCAACGGCATGTTCGCGCTGCCGACACGGCCCGAAACGATGGCGACCTGATTGTTGCCTCGCAGGAAATCCAGAAAGCGCTGAAAATGAAACCCAACGATTCAAAGGCCGTGAATTTGAGGCGACAGATTCTCAGCGACCTTGTGCAGGCGGCAAACAAAGAAGTAGCAGTCGAAAATTGGAACACAGCCCAGCAGGAGATTGATCAAGCCAACACATTGAGTCCCGGCGACACGGAAGTTGCGCGAGTGGATCAAAAGCTCCAGCACGGGAAAGCTTATGATGCGGCGATCAACGCCGGCCAGCAAGCCTTCGAAAACAAAAACTACGACGAAGCCGTTCGCCAGGCCAATATCGCCCTGGGGAACGTCCCCGGTGATAAAGAAGCCGAACAATTGCTGGAAGAGTGCGCGCCTGCGAAGAATGCGATCGAAATGAGGAAGGCAGGCGAGCGCCAACACGGCTACGACCTGGCCATCAGCGCCGTTCGCTCAGCGCTGGGGGCGGGAAGTTACGACGAAGCCGTCCGTCAGGCCGACATCGCCCTGGATTATGAACCCGGAGACGCCGAGGCCAGCCGCCTAAAGACCGAAGCCCAAAACGCCAGAGCCGCGGCCACAGCCAAAGCTACAACAGCACGTCAGGCATATGAATCGGCCATGCAATCCGGGCGGCACGCCCTGGAGAATAACAATTACGCCGAAGCCATGCGCCAGGCGGATGCCGCCCTGGAAAATGAACCGGGCGATTCTGATGCGAACCAATTAAAGAGTGAAGCCGCGGGCCGGCAAAAAATTGCGGCCGAAGCACAAGCCCAGCGGCAACAATATGAAAGCGCCATCACCGCCGGCCACAACGCCCTGACGGCCGGAAATTACGATGAAGCTATCAACCAGGCGCAAGCCGCACTGGCAATTGAGCCGGGCGACGCCGACGCAACAAAACTGATAAGCGACGCGCAAACTCAGAAAGAGGCGGCTGCCGAAGCGGTGGCCCACCGCAAAAAATATGCCGCCGCAATCGCCGCGGGACGCAGCGCCCTTTCAAACAAACAATTCGACGAAGCCGTGCGGCAGGCAAATATTGCGCTCGACAACGAACCCGGCGATTCCGATGCAACGCAACTGAAAATGGATGCCCAAGCCCAGGAAAAGTCGGCGGCTGAAGTGCTCGCCCGGCAGCGCAAATACGAAGCCGCGATCGCCGCCGCCCGGAATGCCCTCCAAAAAGGCAATTTCGATACTGCTATTGCCCAGGCCAAGGCCGCCCTCGAAATCGAGCCCGGCGATCAAGAGGGTACACAGATTGAGGGTGATGCCGAGGCCCGCGCCAAGGCCGCGGCGGATGCTGCGGCCCGCAAGCAGAATTATGACGCAGCGATGTCCGCCGGTCGCGCTGCATATTCAAAGGGACAGTATCATGAGGCCATGAGCGACGCAGACACTGCGCTGGAGAATGAGCCGGACGATTCGCAGGCCAATCAACTGAAAAGCAATGCGCAGATTCAACAGCAAAAAATAGACGAGGCCCAGGCCCGGCGGCAAAGATACGACAACGCCATGACCGCCGGAGGCGCTGCGTTCTCGTCAGGCAAATATGAAGAAGCGATTCGGCAGGCGAAAATTGCGCTGGACAACCAGCCAGGCGATGCCCCGGCAACGAAGTTGCAGGCCGACGCGCTGGCGGGATTATTTACTGCCTACATCGCGACCGGGAATGCCGATCTATCAAAAGGCAATTACAAGGAAGCCATGCAATACGCGCAAGCGGCAATGAGAATTAAAGATGACCCTGCCGCACAAACTCTCGAAGCTCAGGCGGAAGCAGCCCAAAAAACCCTGG
>Ga0210390_10005326_pt1 | contig 10783 bp, 12 predicted proteins | sample IncBWH11OmetaG_FD_161050 | JGI IMG/M metagenome (GOLD analysis project Ga0210390, IMG submission 161050) | Forest soil microbial communities from Barre Woods Harvard Forest LTER site, Petersham, Massachusetts, United States - Inc-BW-H-11-O ... | reverse complement strand
TCTACTTCCATGATCGCGTGCGGGCCGGGGACCAGCGCTAATGCGGATTGCATTTCCGCGGGCGTGGCGAAAAGGTCGCGTGTGCCGTGAATAAAGAACGCGGGCGTCGTGAGCTTTGGAAAATGGTTGGTGCGAAGTTCCTCCGGTTTTCGGGGAGGATGCAGTGGGTAGGAAAGCAAGAGCAGGCCGTCGGCGACGCGCGGCTCTCCCGCGGCGAGCATCGTCGCTTGGCGTCCGCCGTAAGAATGGCCGCCCATAAAAACGTGGCTATGGTTTTTCTCGCGCATTAAAGTGGCGGCGCGGCGCAGTCCGTCGCGATCGCGCGCGGCGGCGCCGGGGTGAGGTGGTCCCTGCGGACGCGCGACACGAAATGGCAAGTCGAAGCGTAAGACGGCGAAGCCCGCGTCGGCCAAGGCGTTCGACATTTCCACGAGCAATTTTGATTGGCAGTTCGCGCCTGCACCATGTGCAAGCACGATGGCGTTTCCCGTGTGCCGCGTGGGCTCATGCCAGAAACCATGAATCGCGGGCTCACGGGTGCTGTCATTAAAAGGGGTAAACATGGCGCTTCCGATTGTGTCTACGCTCGAAGTGCCAGTGTATTGAGACGAGGAAATTCCGTCAAACATTTGGCGGGAGGGATTGCGCTAGCCAAGAGAAATTCCTCACCTTTAAAGACCATGGGTGGTGGCAGCCGTCCTTCATGATTCCGAGCACATCGAAACGATGAATTTCCAAATAGTGGTTCAATATTGAACAGACCGCCGCCTTAATCGCTGTCCAGCGTGACGGAAACCTGGTTCGAAGAATTGCTAGGTTGTACACTTCCGCACAGATTTAGAGGGCGTTTCTTGGTAATTTTAGTCTCCTACCACCAGGCTAGCCTGCTCAAAAGGAGCGGTCTAGCCTCCCTCCTCTCAGACAATCTCTGGTCGCGTGGTTTTACCTATGGGCGCAAGCGTGCGCGGCGAACTCTTTATCGCGCTCGGCTTGGTACGGTTACCTGTCCGACCTGCGACGTCACTTCTGGAAAGCTGCGAACGGCATGCGGGCAGTCTGCGTTTCCTAATTTTTTTTTCCACTCTTTGCGCGCGATCCACCCCAGAAGTAGAAAATTACCGCAGCCGTGGCGGCCACAACCAGGACGATGGCCACCGTCACGGGATGTCCATGTCCGTTGATGAGGCCAATGATTTGCCGTCCGTAACGCGCCGCCAGGAACGCCAAGATCAAGTATCTGGAGAGCCTACCGAGCGAGAGCGCAAGCAAGAATTTTCTTACCGGATATTGCATTGCACCCGCGGCGAACAGAAATGGAACCATAGGCATGGGCGGGGGCAGCAAAGCCGGAATGGCAATAGCGCCGAAGCCCCAACGCTCGAAGATTTTGGTAACCTTGTCCATTTTCCGGCGGGAGAACCTGCGCTCGAGCGCTTCTTTTCCCCCCTTGCGAGCAAGCCGGTACGAGACAAAGCCTCCAATTATCGAACCGACCGTTGCCATCAAGGCGTAGTACAGCCACAACTGTTGCTGGCGTGCAGACAAGACAATCGTGGCCACGTCCATGATGCCCGGAAGCGGAATCGGGGAGTTGTCTAGGAGCCCAAGCGGAATCAGGCCTACACCACCTAGGTGAAATAGCCAGCGCCTCACACTGCGGACGGCAGTGGGAAGCAACCAGGCGATTAGATGTTGAGTGATCAATAGGGCAAGCTACCCCTTCCAGAGGTACTTACCGCACGGGCGGAGGATCGTTTCCACGGGTTGTTTCTTTTCCAACGGGCGGCGACAAACTGGACAATTTCTCTGCCACATATTTATAACCTATCTTTTCTTCAACGAATAAGTCTATCCATCACCAAGGGTAGCGAGCGGGAGTACAGTAATCTGTCCCAATGTGGACAAGTCGCCGGAATCCTACAGCGGACTTGCGTACTGAAGTGAACAGTAATACGTGATGAAAAGTTCCAAAATACGGAGATGGGTTCCACGCAGTCCAAAACGCAGACAATCACCAGGCTGCCATTGGGCATTTTTGCTTGGATTTTGGGTGGCTTAACTCTCCTGGGGGTGACGGCCGGTTTGGTGATCTTACTCGGCGTCGGAAGGTGGCTAGTCAGAGAAGACGCGATGGAACAGGCCACCGCCATTGCGGTACTCAGCGGAAACACGCCCCTTCGGGCATTAGAGGCAGCCCGGCTCTATCACGATGGATATGCCAAGGAAATCTGGCTTACTCATCCTGGCGCGACTGTGGACGCGCTGAAGGCCTTGGGCATTGGGTATCCCAGCGAAGATGATGTTAACACTCGGGTACTTCGCGGGCAGGGTGTTCCCACGAACGCTATCAAGGTGCTGGAATCGTCGATCGTCAACACCTCGGACGAACTGGACGCAATCAGCGCGACACTGAAAGCCAAGGGCGGCCAAAAGGTGATCGTCGTCACGAATAAAGCGCACACGCGGCGCGTTCACATTCTGTGGAGCAAGTATTTCGGATCACGCGGAGAGGTAATCACGCATGCTGTCTCGGATGACGAGTTCGAGCCCGCGCATTGGTGGCGAACCTCGGGAAGTTTGACTCAGGTCACCCATGAAGTCCTGGGAATTATGCACGCCTGGGCTGGTATGCCGGTTCACCCCATCGCCCATCCGGCAACCGCGGTGGTGGCCGTCGGGGTCCGCTAATTCCGTAGGCCGGGATGCAACGGATAGATTGTCAGACAAAGGCTGGCAAATAAGTCCTACGCTAGCGGGATTAAGTGGTTCCTACATCCGTCGATTCCTTCGATGCAGCCACGTGCCCTGGTGACTTTTCCCGCGCCTTCACGGACTCCCGATGAGCTTCCTGTGTCCAATGGAATGCTTTGTTGGCGTGTTCCAATGCTTGTTTGGAATGTTCGTGCCCGCTTTGGTGATCTTCCTTTTCGTGATGAGCAGCGGCGGCACGATGTGCATGGGCAGCGAGTTCATGGAATTCGGCAGCTCTTTGATGCGATTCATTTGGCATAGCGTTCCCCCTCTGGGTAGTCTCAACATCTTTTGGCCGAAGGCGTGGGGCGTCACTATTCTGGCGAGCCACATTCACCTTCAACGATTTAAACTCGATTCCGATCATGGAGTTGAGAAGGCGAGGAAATATCCTATCGCGAAATACCGTAGCTAAAGAATATTAGGGCGGCCGCTACAGTAATAAATCCAGCCATCAATAGCAAAATCTTGATCTGTACATCCGAGATTAGTCTGCGTTGTCCTATCCAGTGACTCATCTTGGCCCCTTTCGACAAACAGTTTTGCCGCCCGAGTTTTGTTTCGCGTAGAACAGAGTCCAGGATCTGAGGTCTCGGCGGACGGTTGGAAATGCGTTCCTTAATCGCGATCTGGATGGCTGTGACGCCAGTTCCAGTAATCGTGCTGGTACTTGTGTTTCTGATGCTCGTAGGCAAGATAATTTTCGTGGCGTTGGTGCTGGTAGGCCCGGTAAGCGTGGTCCTCTCGTTCGTCCCAGTTGTGATAGTCGTGGTGCCACGAGTCGTACACCCGGACCTGCACATGTTCATCGTTAGGCGTTGCGGCGACGACAGTGGAGCCGCTTGCGGCAAAGATCGCCGTCAGGAAAAGTGCCGTTACGTATAGCTTTGCTCCGGACATATATGTTGTTCTCCAGACCGCAATCCCTGAAATCTGAACTTCGAATCACGGCAGAGATCATTGTGCGGGCGGCGCGGCTGCAAAACTGCCCTTTACAGCACACTTTAGAAATCCGCTAGTACTGCTGTGTTGGCCTCTGCCTCCACGCGGAAGTGTACAGTTGTGAACAGACACGATTTGTACGGAAGGATACACTTCGGCCGATCGACTGTAATTTTTCTACCTCTCGGCCTGCGACAGTTTGACCCTGACCAGTTAACAACGTTGCAGGCCCCTTTCTTGGGCAACGCCTTGCGGTGCGACGGTCCCGGGTGTACATTCAAATCCCGCCTATAAGTCCAAGCCGAAACCCAGCCCGCAGGTTGCGAATTTCCCGAATAACTTCCGGTAATCGATAGGAGAAAACATATGTCAGTAAAAGCAATAGAGCATCACCGCAAGGCAGCAGAGCATCATGAACATGCGGCACGACATCATAAGGAAGCCGCAAAGCATCATGAAGCAGGAAAACACGAAACGGCAGCGCATCATGCACACCTCGCCCGAGGTCACCATGAATACGCGACGCAACATGCTGGGGAGGCAGCGAAGGCGCATATCGCAGATCACGGCACGGCCAAAACAGCCACTGCCTAATTCCTCAGGCGGAGCGCCCGTCCACTCCGCCTTACATTCCAGTACAGCCACAGGCACAGAGGCTCAATGTCCTCTGCACTTACTTCCAATTCACTTCCTTTGCCAGCCCGAATCCCGTCAGGCCACGGTGCGATGGGCCATCTCCAAATTGATATATGGACGGGCCGTTTCTTAGAGGTTCATAGGTTGGCGAAACCAGTCAAGAAGCGACGCAAGGGGTTTCAACCGCTTGGCGGACGTATGCGATTGCGTCGTAAGCGACTCGATGAGCACTCGCACTCCACAACCCAGAGATACCGCGCAGAATACCAATCCCAGATAGCCACAAAGGAACCGGACAAGAGGAGTGATGGGTCCCGGCACATTCATGTGCAGGGCCAGCACAAACAGGATGCCTCCAGCCAATCCTGGGCAGATGATGGTCTTCCACCACAACTGCCATGAAAAGTCTTTGAACCACCATCCATCGAGAACACGATTCCGACTGAGCATCGGCATCGAGTCAGAGCGCGCCGAGCATGGAGCGTTGCCACTGACTCCCCAGTTACGCAGCTGAAAGGCTTCGCAATTTTCCGCTTCCACTCGCAAGATCATTTCCTTGTAGATATCCACGTCCCAGCACCCGTCGAGGCGAAAACGGAGCGCAGTATTCGATTCGTTGACGACCAGTCCACGGAGGGGAACTAGCGATTCCCCGGCTTCGATTTGCAGAACTACCTGGCGACCCAACCAATCCGAGTAACTTTTTAACATATATGCGACCACACTCCCCTGCATCGCCACATTCGCAAAAGAGGCAATAGAATGTCTGTCCAGAAACGGACACTTTTGATTCCCTGCAGTACCGAATCAATTGTCAGGTATCCGAGTTACTGAGAGCTTGGGGCCATTTAGAAAGAAGACTCTGCGACTATTCGGTTTTTGGGTTGGTGGATCTTGAGTACTTTGCGCAGACGTGGGCAGCGAACTCTTTATCGCGCTCGGCTTCGTACGCTTCCTTCATTTTATCAAGTGATCTGCCAACGAACGGACCAGTAGTTTTGAACACCCACTGACAGTTAGAGCGGCCGAAACCCTCAAAATTCCGGTTCTCAATCCAGACCAGCTTGCGTGCCATTGCAGCGCACCTTCGCCCTCGCGAATAGTTCGTCGTATGGGGCAGCTATGACGTTTTTCGTGAGGAAGCACTCTATCATATCTGCCGTTTCAGGCGCAGTCATGCCATGGCTTCGGGACGAGGCGGGTACCGAACATTTCCGGTGTTGTTTTTTGTGTGACCAATAGCGACTGGTGTGCAAAAATGAACAGATTCGCGACTGCGGTTAATCGCATTCTGTGAGAATGAAGAAGAGCGAACTGACGCGAAAACAACTATCCTGTGTTGCCTGTCCAACCTGCGGTGCCCCTCCTGGAAAGCGCTGCGAATTGCATGCCGGCGGTCTGCGTTCCCGACCACATGTGACGCGGAAGTTTGCTGCGATTGAGGCCGTTGAGAGGAACCCAGTCTAGAGGAATATTGTTGCCGAGATCGCAGGGGGCGCCGGCTAGTGCAACCACCGGATTTGTTTGGCGCCAGTTTCTCGTTGCGGTTTCTGGACCGCTTCGTGCTCTTTCAGTATCCGTTCACCCCAGGAGTTCAGAAATTCGCGAGCTTCCTGCTCGCGCTTCTCGTCCTCAAGCTTTTTCCGTTCTTTTTCCACTAAGTCCTGAGAAGCGCGTTCCGAGACATAGGAAGCGGGGTCCCCCCACGGCCTGCCGGGAATGTGTTTGTATTGGCTTTGCCGCAGGGCAGCTTCGACTATCTGGTCTTCTTCTTGTTGGCGCTGAAATTCCTGGTCCAATTCCCGTTGCTGCTCAGACTCCCAGTTACCCTGGATCGATTCCGATAATGGTTGCCTCCTACGGATCGCTTCGAGGAGTTGCCTCCAACCACGCTCCACCACCTCAAAGGCGAGAACCGCAACCACTATCCACAGCGCTGGCCGCCAGAACAAGCTTCCGGCAATGCCGAAAAACAGAACGATCAATCGAGACTTGTTACTCATGTTGGGCCTCACGGCTGGGCACTTCAGTTTTACGCAACTCGACGAAAAACTCGCCCCTCTTCAATTCTTCTCGGACGGCCGCGCATCGTAGAAAAGCTCCAGGTTGGCGATCAACCCGTCCTTAAACGTCATCAACACGGCCGTATGCCAAACACCCACAGGCTCGCCAAAATCGACATCGTAGGTCAACATTGCCTTCTCACTGGAACCGAACGTTGCATGCCTCGTCAAACCCTTAAGGAGAGTCAGAAACCGCTTGGCGGCATCGAGAACTTCTTCCTTCCCGGTCAGGATTGAAAGAGGTCCGATAAACCTCACGTCAGGATGCAAGTGCCGCGCAATGCCGACAAAGTCTCTTTTTTGCAGAGCTTGGTAGTAGCCTTCTGCCGAAATCACTTTGCTTTCCGTCGTTGCCGTCATAATCGTTATCCTTTGGACGTTGCACGAGCGCGCGAACCACAGGGGCGAGCGTTATGACACAGAAGAACGGCGAGATAACCGATGCTGTTCGACCCGCCCAGACCGAACAATACCGCTCTTTCCCGCCGTTCAATGGGGATCATAAAGAAGATCGAATCTGAGCACTGTCCAATTGTGGACAGTGCTACAGAAACGCTTTTTAGTAGCTTTTGCGAGAATGCCTACGACACGAGTCGGCTTAGCCATCGGCCTCTTCATCCTGACAGCAGGTCTTGCCACTCTATTTTCGATGCGAGGGCCCGGCGACCGGCGTCTCCGAATCGACTTAGGAGGCCCCTGAAAATCTTTCGTTGGATGAATGAGATGTAGCGGACACTAATGAAATGCGAAAATTGCTGGAGCTTAAGCGGTCTGCGCCATAGCCAAATCCAAACGAGGCTCTGCGAGCAGCCTTGCCGTGACGGTCGTGCCGGTGTCCAATGACTCTATCTCCAGAGTGCCACCAAATGGACGGAGCCTCTCCCGCATACTCTTAAGGCCGATTCCCTGGTCCGACTGCGCGCTGCTTGCCGGCAGCCCATGTCCTTTGTCCCGAATCTCCAGCACCAGATCGCTTCCGCGATGGAGTATGGAGATATTTGCGACGGAGCTCCCGGAATGCCGATGAATGTTCCCGAGCGCCTCTTGGATGATCCTGAAGAACGCGATTTCGTGGTCTTGATTTAGCCTTCCGACTTCGGGCGAAATGTCGACACTCACGCGAATCCCGCTGCGTTTTTCAAATCCCTGAGCATACTCCTGAACCGCTGGACCCAAGCCGAGTTCATCGATGAGCGGAGGGTGCAGGAGATAAGAAAGGTTGCGTATGTCGGCGGCGACGGTACTTATCATCTTCTTACATTCTTCGAATCCGCTCACATCTGGCGCAGAAGCTGTTTCACGCTGCACGCGGTTAAGAGTCATCGTCAAGGCCGCCAATACCTGACCGGTTGAGTCGTGAAGTTCGCGAGCAATGCGTCTGCGCTCGTCTTCTTGAACCTTGAACAGTTGGCTGGAAAGAGCCCGCAACGATTTGTTGCTTTGGACTAGCTCCGCGGTCCGTTCTTCCACGCGCTTTTCCAGTTCTGCCTGGCGTTTCCGGAGTTCTTCGTCCGCCTGTTTGTGCCCGCTGAGGTCCTGGCTGATTCCAATAATCCCGATGGAAACTCCGTCTTCGTCGAAAAGTGGGGAGAGTGTTATAAGGGCGGGCAGGTATTCGCCCCTTTTGCAGAAGATCATGGACTCACCGGACCAACTTTGGCCGGCTCTCACCACATTCATAGGCGCGTTTGCTTCTTCGTAGGTCGTGGAGTTTAACGCAATTTCTGTGATATCGCGGCCGAGGACCTCTTCGGGCTGCCAGCCATACAGAACTTCTGCAAACGGATTCCAATAGACGATGCTTCCCGCGCAATCTGTGGCCATGATCGCGGCCTTCAGGTTTTCGAAAATCATGGTCTGCTGTAAATCCATATATTCAAACCTCTACCCGTCCCTGATCGTTATAGGGTTACAGGACTGAAAGCGAGAGACGCACCCTTTCAATAATGCTGACTATGATCCGATAGATGAATGGTACAGGGCAGCTAACGCGCCGGCTGTTCGCTTTTAGACAGTTAGCGGAAATTCACAGACATGCGCATGGCTGGTCGTGTAGCTTCGCTGGCCTGAGACCGAAATTAGGCGCGTAGTACTTGCAGTTAAAGCACCGGAGTTAAAGTGCAGGAAGGCCTAGGGATCGCAGACGCCGATCCAGCGACCGTTTAACGATATAAAACATGCGGGAAAACCTGGTGGAGGAATTCGAGGCAGCCAACTTTAGCCAGAATTACAAGCGGAGATGAGTCTGCGGCAGCGGTCACGCTTTGAGTCGGTCGGCAGCCTGGTGTTCATCTTCCAAGTCCTCGAAGCTGTACCGAGCGGGGGAACACCGTGCTTTGCCGCGAATTCAATGAAAGCTGCCACGGGCGTTTGAGAAACTTTATGTCTACGGCGTCCATAGCCTTAACTTACCCCACGCGAGCCAGCTTGCCATGCCCTATCGTCGCCCCCGGGGAAGTCTCAAACACCGAGTATTTGGTTGATGGCGCGTGCGGCTTCCAGGATGGAAAAGCGGTGATCCATGGCGCCGGCGAGGTCGGTGTTGGCGAAGGCAATGCGGCCGAACGGGGCTTTGCGCAAGGTCTCGCGGGGAGCGAGGTTGCTGTTGGTGCCGAAAAAGAAGCCGGGTTGCGGGCTGAGGTAGGCATGGCCCCAGCGATTCAGAATGATGCCGGCGATATCGCGCTGCGCGTCGAAGCCGGAACTGGCGAACATGTCGGTGAATTGCTGACGGATGCGGCGCTCGTATTCGCGGAAGGAGGTGCCAAGCATTTCCGTGCGGCCGCGATTGCCTTGTTCTTCCGTGGGCAGGCCGGGAGTGGCGTAGAGAACTTTCAGCGATAGCACGATCGGGGAATCCGGGCTGATCGTGGGATCGACGTCGCCAGCGAGCGCGAGCTTGCGCACTTCCATATAATTGCCGACGGTGCCATCGAACCAGCGGCAGCCGCTGAGGCCCACGTTGTACAGGAAGCGCCAATTGCGCACGGCCACGTTGGCCATCATGGCGGGAGAGCGGTAGAACGAGGCGTATGCCTGGCTATAATTTTGCGGCAAGTCTTTCACGATGTGCTTGGAGGTCCAACTGCCGCCTGCCATCACCACCGAACGCGCTTTAACGCGATAGAGCTTGCCGCCTTTTTCGTAGGCGATGGAAACGGTCGATGCTTTGGCGGGATCGCCGTCGTGTCGGACGGAGACCGCCGTGGCGCTGAGGCGGATTCTAGCGGGCGCGCCGGGAGCATCGAGCGCGGCGAAGTTGACGGAATTGCGCGAAACGCCTTCGACACCCGCGGGCCCGTCGATCGCGGCGGGGTTGAGACTCTTCACCAGCAGGCGCGCGATGGTGGCGTTGCCGCCGGGAAACATTTCATCCATCGCGCCGGTTTCGTCGGCAACCGGCTGCAGCGCTTCAAACGCGTAATCGGAGTAGGCGGACAACGCATCCGGGCCCAGGCCGGCGCCGCCGCCTTCCACGGGCGAAAGAAATTTGCGGCAGGTTTCCTGACTTAGGCCGAAGCGCTCCTGAATATGCTGCTCCAACGTGATGGTGTCCAAATAACGCGAAATAGCATCGCCTTCGAATTTGGGATGCTCGAAGGGTTTGCCGTCCAGGGATGCACCGGTGAGAAAGCGCACCCATTCCGCGCGCGTGGCGGAAGAAATCGGAGCGCCTTCCAGTTTTTTGCGAACCGGATCCATCACCCACAAGCCGGGCTTGTGGCCAAAGTTTGCGCCGAACCAGAATCCATACTGGCCAACGTCCATGCCGACGGCGTCATAGGGAGTGCGAGAAAGCGGCATCTCCGGCTGCGGTCCCGCCCATTTCTGGTAGGTGAGTTTCGGTGAGGTCAAGCCGATCGAATCGTAGAATTGCTTCAAAAAACTTTGCGGCTGCTGAAGCTGGTAAATCGCAGAGCCCTGGTGAGCGATCAAGCGTTTGCCGTCGACGAGAAATTCGTTTTGCTTGGCCTCGCCGCCGAAGATGGGATGATTTTCCAGCACCAGGCATTTCGCGCCCGGGGCCGCGCGGCGCTGGAAGAAAAGAGCAGCGGCAATTCCGCTGATGCCGCCGCCGACGATCACGCAATCGTAGGTTTCGCCGGTTTCGATGATGCCTTTCGGCAGGGGATTGTAGACGCCGTCGCGTATTTTGTGACCGGCTTGCAGAACAGCCAGCGTGTTGCCGTTGGAAGCGCTGTATTCGCCGACGCCGCCGTAACCGGTGAATTCATCGTTTTGCGCCAGGATTTACAGCGGCGTGGGCGAATCGAACAGCATCACGCCGGAGGCGAGTAGCGTGGAACCGAGAAAATCGCGGCGAGTGATGGGTGCGTGCATGCCAAGGGCTTTGTCACCGGGCTTTTGCGATTTACGTTTGCGCATGGGGC
>Ga0210390_10005325_pt1 | contig 10783 bp, 12 predicted proteins | sample IncBWH11OmetaG_FD_161050 | JGI IMG/M metagenome (GOLD analysis project Ga0210390, IMG submission 161050) | Forest soil microbial communities from Barre Woods Harvard Forest LTER site, Petersham, Massachusetts, United States - Inc-BW-H-11-O ... | reverse complement strand
TCGATCGGGCCTGGATTTCGAATGCTCGAATTTGATTCCAGGTCGCACATTGCAACCCCGCCCACTGGCCATGCCCCCGTCTTCGTGTACTTGCCATCGGTCCAAAGTTCCCATTCCCCGGAATTGGCATGATTGAGATGAACCGAAACAACGTAGGCCTTTTCAGAAGGGATGGATGCAGTTCGCTCCGGGATGCCGCTTCGGGCAATCAGCCGGGTAATCGCCATTTGCGGCCGGACGACGGAAACCGCAGAATCGATGGCGACGTGGGGCGGTTGGTTCATGGTGAAATACTTCGCCATCTGCGCGCCATAGGCGTTCGCTTGGGCTTCAGGCGAATGCGGGGAATTCCGATTCTGTTCGCGGGTGTGAGTTTTATTCACGGCAATCTCCAACGGAAGACGACCGGCCATCTTGAACGGCTTCAAGGATACCACTCACCAGGTGCATTTGTTCCGTGAGCTTACGAAGGAACATTATTGTGATCGGAAATCACAAATTCAGTTTGTTTCGACAAGCCATGAACGAGGGATTCGTCGCCACATCGGGGTAATGTCTCGTGCTCAGCATCAGGTCGCGCATCGAGCAACCAATACGCGCGAGATGCTCCTTCTCTCAGCCGGCAAACTGTTTCAGGAAGTTGGCTATCCGGAAGCGAGCATTCAACGCATTGCCGCCGCCGTGAATGCGCCTAAGGGAACTTTTTACAACTATTTTCGGAGTAAAGAAGAACTTGCCTCCATACTCGTCGATCGCCAATTTGCCGCTATCTATCAATCACTCACTCTAGCGCCGGGAGAGAGCGCATACGATCAACTGAAGCATCACTTCGAGTTCTTAGCCATGGAACCGCCGATGATCGAAATAGCTCCACTGCAATTACTCGCGATTTTCGCCGCCGAGGCTCCGGCAATCCCGCCCGACATCGGGCAAAAAATTGCCGATGGCATACACGTCTGGGATCGGCAGTTGGGCGACCTAATCTCGCTCGTTCACATTGAGAAAGGAACCTCAGTCGCGCGAGATCCCACAGAAGTAGCGTTAGTCGTAACTACGTGTTGGTTCGGGGCGATCGTTCGTAGGAAGTCGGATCCATCTCTCAAGCTTGTGGACGAGCTTCTTCCCACCTTGCTCCGCTGCGGTGTCCTTTGATATGGCCATGCGCCGCCTCTCCGCATCGCTTCGCGCTAAAATGATCCCAGACTCGGACTGATTGATCATGAAGGTAGACATCCGATCGAGGAATTTCCGAAGAACTTGTTCGGCCTCTTTCGGCAGTGCAGCTTCTCCAAAAGCGCTATTCATCAAGCGCATCCATCGATCGCGGGCGGCCTGATTTATATGGAACGGAGGATACCGCGCGCGCAGTCGTGGATGGACAAAGATGCTCCTGCCACGAAGGGGCAAGGCCCGTGACCACGTAGCCCATCTGATCGTGCACTGTGCCATGGAGCGCACAGGATGAAAAGTGGCAAAGACTCGACCAGATGGGCCGATGACATTTTGTCACTGCTCCCTTAATTTTCGAAACGCGGAGCGCATTTCCTCGACAAAAATGTTCGGCTGTTCGAACGCGGCGAAATGGCCGCCGTGCTCAGCCTCGTTCCAGTAAATGAGATTCGAATAGGTCTGCTCGGCCCAGGTCTTTGGAGCACGATATATCTCTCGCGGGAAGACGGTTGCCGCGACAGGCAACGTGAGCTTGCCTCCTGAAAATGAGCCGCTCTTATTCTCCCAGTAGATCCGTGCCGACGATGCTGCGGTGTTGGTGAACCAGTAGAGAGAAATGTCGTCCAGCATCTGGTCCCGCGACAACGCGTCCTCGGGAGAGCCGTGGTTGTCAGTCCAACTGTAAAACTTTTCGTAGATCCACGTCGCCTGGCCCGCTGGTGAATCCGACAGCGCATATCCGATCGTCTGCGGCCGAGTCGCTTGTTGGCGCCAGTAGCCGCCGCCGTCGCCGAGGAAGAGTTTGGCACCATCGACCGCCCTCTGCTCTTCGAAACTGAGATGCTCCGGCATTTCGCTAGGAAACACGAACTGCCAATTGAGATGTATTCCAGCGAGTCCAGGGGGAACAAGATGCCCGAGTGCGGTCGTTACACCCGCGCCCCAGTCTCCCCCCTGGCCAAGCAGCGGCCTTCGGGTCTTGCTGCCATTCATCTGAATCTTCCGATTCTCTTTCCACCACCACCACCGCCACCCGGCGGTTATTCGGCCACAGAACAGCCGGCGCTCGCTCAACTCGGCAAGTATGCGAGCGATGGATCTGCTTACGGCTTAATCCAAGCGACGCGTCCGCAGACACTCGGGTACGGTCTTGCCGACTCACCCGCTGGGCAAGCGATGTGGATCTACGAGAAGTTTCAGTCGTGGAGCGACAACAAGGGCGATCCCACAGAGGCCATCTCGCTCGATCACATGTTGGATGACATCACGCTTTACTGGCTGACCGACACAGCTGCATCCTCTGCGCGCCTCTATTTTGAGAGCTGGGCGAAAGATTTCTCTCGAATGCCCCTCGATTTGCCGGTTGCTGTCAGCATCTTCAAAGGCGACTTTTTCACACCGCCGAGGGTGTGGGGCGACCAGACCTATTCAAAGCTCTTCTATTGGAACGAGGTTCCGAAGGGCGGTCACTTCGCCGCCTTTGAGCAGCCCGACCTGTTCGTTGCCGAATTGCGGAAGTGCTTTTCACAGATGCGGTGATTGCGGATACGAGTGACCAGATAGCCGCACGAATTTTGGTAGCTAACGCATTTCATAGAAAGGAACACACATTATGCAAACGTTCACAAAGGTCGGTCTCGACGCCCTTCTAACACCGGAGAATTGTGCCGTACTCCTCATCGACCACCAACCATTCCAGTTGGCAAACGTAAACAGTCACGACCCCACAATCGTGATCAACAACGTCACAGCTCTAGCCAGAACCGCGAAGGCGTATGGCATTCCGACGATTCTCACCACAGTCAATGAGGAACGTGGGGGATTAATTTTCAAGCAGGTCCAGGCAGTTTTTCTGGATCAGAAGACGATTAACCGCACTTTCATCAACTGCTGGGAGGACCGCCGGGTCGTCGATGCGGTGAAGAAGACCGGCCGGAAGAAGCTGGTCATGGCCGCGCTCTGGACCGAGATGTGTCTTGCAATGCCCGCTATCCATGCGATGGGGGACGGCTACGACGTGTACGTCGTCACCGACGCCTCGGGCGGCGTTTCTCCTGAGGCACACGATATGGCAATCCGACGCATGGTGGCTGCTGGAGCTCAACCCATTACCTGGCTTGGCATGGCGGGAGAACTTCAACGTGATTGGGCGCGCACAGAGCACCTTGGAGATGTCGCTCAGCTTTTTACCGACGATGCCGGCGCTACCGGTTCTGTATTTCTGTGGGAGACACACTTGCTGGGTGCTGCGAAGGTCAGAGGCACCTAGAGCTTCATGGGAGACGAGGCTAACGTCGTCTGCCGTCGGCCTATGTTCCAAAGAGGAGGTTTTCATGGGCACAACACTTCGAAAGGAAGCAATATGACGCAAAGAGCAACGACCTCTCTGAGCCTTCATTACCAAGTCAAGCCTAATCAGAAAGAGGGGCTTCTTGTCGAGATAAAAGGCATGCTTGATCGTTGTGCAAAGGAACCCGAATTCATCATGGGTATTCTTCACGAAACGCCAGAGCGACCGAATCAGTTGGTGCTCTACGAATCGTGGAAAGGAACACGCGCGGAGTTCGGCGCGACCCAGGGGACGAAGCCTTACCGAAAAGCCTATATCGAAAACACCAGGAAATTTCTCGACAAGGTCGACGTTGAGTGGAACTTGCCGATCCTCGAATGGGGCACCAACCTGACAGGTCTTAAGCAGTCATGAGGCCGAAGGCACTTTTCGAAAGGAAATAAAGTTATGCCGAAAACAATAGGCTTGCAGTTACCCGAGGCTACCGAACAAGTACGTCTATTTCATATTTCGGTTCCGCAGGAAGCCATTGACGATCTTCGGGCGCGCTTGCGAGCTACGCGATTCCCCAACCAACAGCCGGTCAAGGACTGGTCTCAGGGAGTTCCCCTCGCTCATGCAAAATCGCTGGTCGAGTATTGGGAATCTGGCGATGACTGGCGACGCTTCGAGACAGAGCTGAACTCGTTTCCAAACTTTCGCACATTGATCGATGGATTGGGTATTCATTTCATCCACTTACGCTCACAGCATCCCGATGCTTTGCCAATCGTTCTGACCCACGGTTGGCCTGGATCGATTGTGGAGTTCATGAAGGTCATTCGGCCTCTTACGAACCCGACAGAGCATGGTGGTCGTGGACAGGATGCGTTCCATGTAGTCGTTCCGTCTCTTCCGGGATTCGGATTTTCTGACAAGCCAAGCCAGACCGGATGGAACCTTCCCCGCATCGCCTCTGCATGGAGTCTGCTAATGCAGCGGCTTGGCTACAGGCGGTGGGTCGCCCATCCAACTGGTCACGCCAGCGCCCCAATCACCGCCCTGTGCAACATAGTGGCTGTAGCCCAAGCGCGCCATCAACACTGCCCATGCGTTAGCAATCCGCGGAAGGCCCCAGCCCAATTCGATCGGCTTGTCAGAAAAGCCAAAGCCGGGGAGGCAGGGGATTACGACATGAGAGGCTTCATCGGCTTTACCACCATGGGCCGTCGGGTCTGTCAGAGGTCCAATGACCTGCAAGAACTCGATGATCGATCCAGGCCAGCCATGCGTCAGTATGATTGGCAGGGCATTCTCGTGCTTCGATCGAACGTGAATGAAGTAAATACCTAGGCCGTCAATCTGTGTACGAAACTGGGGCAGCCCATTCAGTGCGCTTTCAATCCGACGCCAATCGTAGTGAGTGCGCCAGTATTCAGTGAGTGCTTGTGCTTTGGCCAGCGGCACACCCTGCGACCAATCCGTTACCGGTTCCTTGTCCGGCCAGCGAGCATCGGCAAGTCTCTCTTTAAGATCGTCCAGTGCTGCCTGTGGTACGTGGATGTTGAAGGGAGTGACATCATTTGTCGCCGGGGGAATCACGAACTGCGCAGCCTTGTCGGAGCTCCCCTGGGCAGTTATTGTCCCCAGACTGGCGGACAACATACCCCAGTAGGTCGTGTTCGAGGCGGGATCATAGACACCTGTAATCCATGTCGATCCGCCGCCTCGTTTGTAGGTCTCGCCTTTCCAGGTCTCGCCGCCGGGCTCGTTTGGTGCAGGCACGGTATAGGTTTTCCAGATGCGTTTTCCGGTAAGCGCGTCGAACGCGCTTAAGGAGCCCCGAACGCCGAGTTCGCCACCCGAATAGCCTGCGATGATTTTGCCGTGCACTGCAAGCGGCGCCAGGGTCGAGTAGCAGCCCGTCTTGTAGTCATCGAATGGGACGTCCCAGACCACTGTGCCCGTCGCGGCGTCAAGAGCCACGAGCGCGCAATCGGTCGTCGCCATGTAGACGTAGTCACCGTAGAGCGCGACGCCGCGGTTGGTCGGATGGAGCTGGAACAGGCCGTCCGGGTACTTCCTGGCATATCGCCACAGTTGGGTTCCAGTCTTGGCGTCCAGCGCGATGATGTTGTTTTGAGGCGTCGTGATGAACATCCGGCCGCGATTGACGATCGCCGTCGTTTCGTGAGCGCCCAGCAGGTCAGTGCTCATCGACCAAGCCGGCGATAGCTTTTGAATGTTGCTCGACGTGATCTGCTTCAGCGGGCTGAAACCCCAGCCGTCATACGTACGCCGATACATCAGCCAATCGCCCGCTTCCGGATGCAGGAGCCGTTCGTCCGTCACGGATGGGTACGGCGTCGATTCAACCTGTACACTTTGCGCATGCACGCTATGTGCGGCGAAGAGTGCAATGGGCACCCTGACATCGGAGTGATCGAAAAGGTCAGAAGCGCCAATGACTCGCTCCTGCGGAGCATGACCACTAGGGCGCAGCAGATGGACGATTTCCTTGTTAGGCTGGAAAAGCAGGTCTGGGCTATTTGGCTGCCTGTCATTGCCAGTGCTGCTCTAGCACTGGGATTCGCGTTGGGTACGTGGTTTGCCAACGTGCGACAAGGAACGCCAGAAACATCAAGGGCCGCTCAGTCACAACAGATGCCAATGCCGGAAGCTCCTGCGCAGCAAGTCGTTCCGCAGCGGAACACAAAGCATCATTGAAAACGGGGCTAGCTCTCCACGGAGTTCATAAGAGACATGCCGAACATATGGTTCACCGCGGATTTTCATTTTGGGCATAGCAACATAATCCGCTACTGTAATCGACCATTTCGAAGCGTCGAGGAAATGGATCAAACGATCCTCGACCGTCTCAACGCGTCCGTTAAGGCCAATGACATCCTCTATTTCCTTGGGGATTTCTGCATCGGGAGCAAGGCGAAGGCTCTGGAGCACCGCATGCAGATTCGCTGCAAGAAAATCTTTGCGGTGCCGGGCAATCACGACAAAGAAGCTCGGAAGTTAACTGAGGAGTTTACTTGGCTTGGCAACCTAGCGGAAATCTCTGTCAAAGGGCAACCCATCGTGCTGTGTCACTATGCCATGCGCGTCTGGAACCGTGCCCATCACGGCGCTTGGCATCTCTACGGACATTCCCACGGTAAGCTTCCGGAAGCAGCAACTTCTCTTTCCATGGATGTCGGAGTTGATTCCCACGATTTCCGCCCGTGGCATGTCGACGAGATCAATTTGCTTATGACTGAGAAGACAAAAGCGCGAGGCGAATTACATAGCAATCCTCCATCGAATTCCCGGTAGTTCAGGTCGGGCTGCGACTTCGGTTGGTACTTCTTAAGCCTGGCACTTTCGGGGCGATACCTTCAGGGTTGCCAGTCACCCAGGAGTTTCTGCGATCGATTCACACAAGCCGACTTTGCAGTTGCCGACTCTTCCTCAATGATGGGACCGGCGTTGCTCGACGGGCGCCTTTGCATGATTCTGCTATCTACGCCGACCCAGCGCGAACCGTTGCACCCGACGAAGGAATCAGTGAGCAGATGAGACGGACTGTCTGTGGAGAGTCCATCGAAGATACGAACGTCATCGATAGCGAATCGGCCGTCCTCTGCGCTCACTGCGACAGAGACGTGCCAATTTCTCCAAGAAGATGCAGAAGCAACGGCGTTCGGTACAACAGACTCTTTGCGCGAGAGCCACACGATGACATGAAGGGAACCATCATCCTTGTGCTCTTCGTGATCGATAAGCTCCGCTCCGGGGGCGGCCGACTCGCCTTCTCCGGAGAATAGTCCAGCGTTGAACCACACAGGTTTCTGATTTCTTTCAGAGGCTGGAGATTGGTGTAGGTAGTCCTCCTGACAGGCCTGCGCGTCTTGCAGCTGCTTCCGTAGGCTCGCGCTCAGCAAGGGCATTATTCTGGCTCTGCCGTCTCCTTGCGGGATACCGAGCGGATGGTGTTCCACAACCGTGTCATAGAGGTTCCGCGCCGCATCGATAGCCGATTCCTGGTCGAGGAGGCGCGGGAGATCGGAGAGACGGTCAGAATCTGATACCTTGTCAAGATCGCTCACAACGTAGGATAGAAGACGCTCGTCTTTGTCATTGACTTTCATGTACTCCAGCCTTGGCGCCCCAGAAATACCCTTCGCACCGTTGCCGACTTTGATTTCAACAAATGTGTTGCCCCGTTGAAACGAGACGGCCGCGCAAAGGCCAGCTTCTGGATTTAGAGTGGCGCCGTATCGGCCCTCTGTGATGTTGCACCCGAGGGCGCGCCATTCGACGTGATCGACATGAAGGACATCTGCTTTGAGCCAGTCATCGATGCGCTGGGAGGGCAACAAAGGGTCGAGCTGGTGTACATCGAGCGCCTTGGCAAAAGCCTCCTCTTTATTTGTAGGCGCGCGCTCGCAGAGCATTCACCGCATTCCTGTCCGTGAAATGAGGAGGTGGTAGCGCTACGTGCGCTCTCTCCACGACGTGCTCTCCGGTCCACTTCGGACCGTCGCACCCGGCAAAGGTTTCAGAGAGCAAATGTGATGGACCGTCCGTGTCGAGTCCATCAAAAAGACGGACATCATCAACGACGAAACGATTGCCCTCCGGGACAACCGTGGCGATGATGTCCCACCGCGTATGATCGGGAACAAAGCCGGGAACCTTGACGTACGTGAGGTCCACATACACGTCAAACGAACCGTCCTTCCCAGGCTCCTTCTTCGTCACAATACCGTACAAGGGTACGGCACGTTTGCTATCGCCGACAAAGAGCCCGGTGTGGAGCCACGCTGGTTTCGGATCGATGTCTGTTTTCGGGTGCTGGCGACGGTAGTCGTCCTGACAGGCTTGAGCCATCTCCAATTGTTGCTTCAATCGCCGGCTGAGAAGCGGCCAGATAACTGCCTTATCCGTGCCCTTGGGAATACCTATGGGGTGTCGAGCCGCGATCGCCTGGTAGAGTTCGTTCACCCTACCGCTCACAACAGGTTGGTCCAGGAGATGAGAAAGGCCAGAGAGCCGTTCAGTCCACCCGGTCTGAACGAAGGGCGGCTCCTGGACGCCGATACCCTGAAAAAGCTGTGGAGGACCGATAATGCCTTTGCGGAGGGTCCCAATGTGGACAAGAAAATATCCGCTCTGACCACCTCGTTCAAAAGCGACACGCACGCAACGCGGGTAATCGGTATCCCGGTCTGGCTTGTTATCGCAGGTATCATCGGACTGCCACCGCAGAAACTCCGCATGGGGCGGGCCAGACCGAAGCCAGTCCTCAAGGCGCTCAGAAGGCAAGGACGGATCGAGCAGCTTCACATCAATGGACTTCGAATACTCGATCACTTGCTCGTCCGTTAAGGAAAGTTGCGCGTGCAAAGTGGAAGCGATTAGGAGCGGCAGCATCGCCAGGAAAAACGCTTTCATCACTTCCGCCTCAGGTGATGTGTTTATAAATGCTTAGACCCCGTGCCGAGGAACAAAGTTCCCCGTAGACTAAAAACTGGATGAGTCATAATAAGCACGCTTGTCGCCACCAACTCCCGAATTGTCGGCAAACCGGAAGTTGCAAGTCTGGAAGTCCGACTAAGATTGTCGTGTGGTATCCAACGACTGTCGCCCGGCGGCGGTAAAGTTCAGGTCGCGTCCGGACTCCTACATCTTAAGTGAAGGGTGGTTTTTCGTGATCCAGTCTTCGACTTCGCCGTAAAACCGAGAGGCTTGGACAAGGATCTCCGTCGCGACGTTGGAGAAGGTGTAGTCGATGGTATTTCGCTTTCGCCGACAGGTCTCGAAGTAGTCGGCGTAGTTATGAACTGCCTTCCCCAAGACAAGTTTGGTGCTTTCTAACGACACGCGGTGATGTCCGACCTTGCTCATGATCCGATACCCAGCGCAGGCGATTGCCATATTCGCAGCCTGGAGTGCTGCGTTGTAAGCCGTCGCGAATCTCCGATCTGCCGAAAGGCCAGCAAGACTCGCGTCTGCGAGGTCGCGGGCGATCAGGGCCCGCATATTGTCTAATTCCTTCTTGGAGGTTTTGTGTTTCTGGGCTTCCTTATTTGCCAACAAGCTCGTCCAAGTCACTCTGGCCTCCTTTCACGAACTGTTTCCGTCCTCGTAAAACGGCGGCAAGGAAATGGTCGCCCGATTTGATTTTTTCCCGGAACTCCTCTGAGGAATAGGCCGTGACGTTCACCTCTCTTCCCAGTTGCCCCTCCGCATTGCGAAGCGCTGGAGACAGGTCCGCGAGACCTGCGCTACCAATGACCATCACATCCACGTCACTAGTCGCATGTTCCCGGTTCCGTGCTACGGAACCATATATAAAGGCACACCGAATCTTGTTCCCAAACGGCTTTAGTATCTGCTCCAAGATTGGAGCTAACCCCGCGGTTTTTTCGAAGAGCTGCTGCAGGTCTCGGAAAACCGCGGACTGAGTCTCGGCCTTGAAATAAGCCCTTGCGCCTTCCCGACGATGTACTAATATTCCGCTTGCCACCAGCGATGATAACTCCCGCTGAAGGCTCGACGGGCTGGTGCCCAAACGGCCGGCAAGTTCCGAGAGATACCACCACTTATCTGGCTGGCCGAGCGTAGTCGCGAGCACGCCCTGCCGTACCTGTGGGAACAACGCAGTCAGCACGGAAGAGTTACGCATATTGCGTACATTATTACGCATATTGCGTAAGCATGTCAACTGCCGAAGGAACAAGGTTTGTTGCGGCGGGCGCTGAGTAATCTAAAGTAGCATTTCAGATTACTCATCCCGGTTCGAATCAGAATCGGACACAATTCGAACGGACTCGAATGCTGTTCGACTTCGTGCGAGTAGCGTTCGCTGGTCCCAGGACGGCCTGCACCGATCTAAGCCGAAGGCTTAGGGATGGTGTCTCTTTGGAAAACGAATTGGTTTCTCCTCGAATGGCCTCTGCTGCGCCAAATCTGCATCGGTCCTGTGTAGCCTGCCGTTACAAGGCTGGCCGCCGAAAAACGCGTGCACTACCAACGGTTTCATGCTAAATTGACTTTGTGAAGCGCCTGCTTCAGTTTCGATCGTCATTACGACTCAGTCCATCCCGACTGAGTTATTAACTCCTGCACAATTTATAGCTTCAGGCCCGTGGCGGAACTGGCATACGCAGTGCCTCAAGAGCAGCCATCTTGTGGGTTCAAATCCCACCGGGCCTACCAGAATCCCTTTGTTCTTTGACAATTCAACGGAGAGTGGGCCGGACGGTAAGGCACTTGTCTGCTAAACAAGGGCTCTCGCAAGAGGCTAACGGGTTCAACTCCCGTACTCTCCGCCAATGCGGAAGGTACTGC
>Ga0210390_10005322_pt1 | contig 10790 bp, 7 predicted proteins | sample IncBWH11OmetaG_FD_161050 | JGI IMG/M metagenome (GOLD analysis project Ga0210390, IMG submission 161050) | Forest soil microbial communities from Barre Woods Harvard Forest LTER site, Petersham, Massachusetts, United States - Inc-BW-H-11-O ... | reverse complement strand
CTTTGGCGCTGTGCCCGGAGTCGTCACCCCAGTTCCCTGAGCCGACTTGATGAAAGACTGCGGATTCTGGCTCAACTGCTGCTTTACTTCCGGGTTGGCCTGCAAGTAGGCCTGCAGTTCCGTGTGGTTTTGCAGGTACTCGTCGTTGGTGGCAAGGGTCGGGTTCCTGGAGATCTCGGCAGCGATGGAAGTGTGGCCTTCCAGGAAGTTATGGAAACTGGACAGATGACCCTGGTCCGCGCCTCCATCGTGGCGATCTCCGTCGCGGCGATCTTCCCATCGGTCATAGCGATTTTCATCGCGCATGAAGGCGTAGGGATGCTCGTCAAACTGTTGCCGCACTTCCGGATGGCTCTTCATGAATTGCTGCAACTCCGGATGATTGGCGACCCACTTTTGGTCGTCGATCAGCTTGGGATCTTTGCGCAGTTGCTCGTCAATTTCCGGATGCTTGTCTAGAAATTGATCCATTCTGGCTACTTCGCCGTGAGTAATGTCGGGGCGATCCGTCTGCCGGTCGAAGCGATTTTCGTCCCGCATAAAGGCACGGGGATGCTCATCGAACTCCTGCCGCACTTCCGGATGGCTCTTCATGAATTGCTGCAGCTCCGGATGGTTGGCGACCCACTTTTGGTCGTCGATCAGCTTGGGATCTTTGCGCAGTTGCTCGTCAATTTCCGGATGCTTGTCCAGAAACTGATCCATTCTGGCTACTTCGCCCCGCGTAATTCCGTCCCGATCCCGATCTTCGGCCCGCTGATATTGCTCTTCCTGGTGCATGACTGCCCTTGGATTCTGCTGAATGTCAGCTCGAATCTCGGGATGGTCGTGCAGGTACTGCTGCAACGCAGGATGGTTTTCGACGAACTGTTGGTCATCGACCAACGATGGGTTCTTGCGCAGGTCGTTTGAGACTTCCGGATGGCTGTCAAGAAATTGATTGAAATTGGCCAACTGCCACCGGACCAGATCGTCACTGTTTTGCGGCGCCGTGTTTTGCGGCGCCGTGCTTGGCGACTGTGCTCGCCCAGGCGCTGCCCAAATAAGAGTGGTGAGCGCCAGGGTTGCCAGCCAGTATCGAGTTGTCAGTCCCGTGCGTTTCATAGCGGTCAAAAGACCCTCCTTAGAAAAACCTCGAACGTTGTATTGAGCGGGATGAGTTGACTGATGCACGGAGGTGGCCCAATCGAGCGAGTGGGCGAAGCCGCCTGAATTCAGGAGCTTGGCAGCGCCTTAGGAGTTACTCCGTAGGCTGTGTTTCAGGATGGAATTTCGACACAGGCGGGTAAATTTCTCGTACAGCGATTACCTTAACGCCCGAGGTTGCCGGAGCCAAAAAAAAAAGGCAAAGTTTTACAAGTTGTCGACTATGGCTGAGTATCAGGTTTGTCGGCCGGCTTCTCGAATAGTTTCGGATCGACTGTGGGATTGATCTCGATCTTCTTGAATTCGGCGTTGCTGGTTTCCGAGCCGTTTTGCTTGTTCTGATGTTTGTAGGGCATGGTCAGACCGTCGGCGGTGCGCCAGTCGGCGAGATTGGTTTCGCCGTCGAACTGCCCCGTCTGTCCCATAGCCTTGTACTTTTCGCGGAGGATGTAGCCAGTCTTCGGATCGATATACCAGCGGACCCAGGGAATAGCGCCGCCGATGTCGAGGATGGCGGCGTCGACGTCGCCGATTTTTTCCGTGCCCGCCGCGGTGAAGGTGAAGGCAGGATCGTCGACGTGCTGCGCCACATAGACGAGATCATGGTGAAGCTGTGCCAGCATTTCGCTCTTTTGCTCGGGTGGCATGCTGCGCGTGCCCATGCCTGCCATGGTCATGAACGCCGTGTCGGGCGTGGTAACAATCGTCAGTGCGCCCTGTTGGGTTTGCACATCAACGTGCATGCGGTCGGGGTATGCGAGGGTCACATCGATGGGACTGGGCGGTCCGCCGCCATCGCTTTCGGCGATGCTGACGTGCATGGCTTTAATGGACTGCAACTTAGGCAGGCCTCCCATGGCGGTCGCGACTTTCGCGGCCAGGGCTTTGCCTTCGGGATTGGAGGTTGCGGGCTTGGTGGTGTCATTACTTTCTGATTTTTCGGCGGTTGGCGGTGGAATCGTGATGTCGATTTGCTTCACTGCGCCGAGCGAGGATAGCGGTTTATCGAAGTCTTTTGTGTTGCCGACGACCAACACGGCGAGCTGATCTTTGTGAAGATATTTAGCGGCCACGCGGCTCACGTCGGCGGCGGTGACTTTCTTGATTTCCGCCTGGTATTTGTCAAGCCAGTCGGGAGGATATCCGTAGTACTCGTAGGTCATACGCTCGTCGAGAATTTTGTCGGGCGAGTCGAGCCGAAAAATAAATGCGTTGAGGATGGCGTCTTTGGCGTGCTGGATCTCGTCGTCGGTGATGGGGTGTTTGGCGAGGTCGTCGATGTCCCCATCGGCGGCCTGAATGGCTTCGATGGTGGTGCCGCTCTTAGTGCCGATCGTAATCTGCAGCATGCCGGGATGCCCGAAATTGCTGCCAATCGATCCGCCGACGCCGTAGGCCAGCCCGCGCTTGGTGCGAATGTCGTTGAACAGGCGCGAGGAGAAGCCTCCGCCGAAGGCCTCATTAAACACATTGATGGCGTAATAGTCGGGATTGTCGCGTGTGATGCCAAGCGCAACCATGTGAATATTGCTCTGGTTCACGTCATCTTTTGGGACAAGATAGTAGCCGGGCTTGGCAGGCGCATATTGCACCTCGTTTTTCGCAGGCGCCGCACCTTTCGGCCAAGCATCGAATGCCTTGCGCAGGCGAGCTTCCATGGCGGCGGAATCGAAATCGCCGCTGATGCCGAGAATCATGTTATTGGGATGAACGTAGCGGCCGTGCCACTCGATCAGATCCTGACGCGTGACGGCCGCAACGGTAGAGTATTCGGGCACGCGGGCGTAAGGATTGTCAGCGCCATAGGCCAGCCTGACCGATTCGCGGCGAGCGATTTCGCCGGCGTCGTCATTGCGGCGGGAGATGCCGTCGCCTTCTTCCTTCTGCGCGATGTCGATTTTGTCGGCGCGAAATTCAGGATTTTCGAGCACATCGACGAAAGCTTTGAAGACGTCGTCGAGATCGGCCTTCAGACAGGAGAAGCCGATGGTGGTGGAGTCGGGGCCTCCGCCGGTTTCGACCTTCGCGGCGCGGACTTCGAGAAAGTCGTCGAGTTGGTCGCCGGTTTGAGATTTGGTGCCGCCCGTGCGCCAGACTTCGCTGTAGATATCGACGAGGCCGATCTTGCTGGCGGGTTCGTTGACCGAACCGCCGCGGATGCGCGCCGTTCCGTCGATCAGGGGCAGTTCATGATCCTCCTGCAGGAAGATCACCATGCCGTTCTTGAGTTCGATGCGTTTGGGCTGCTGCGGTTTGAACGCAGGCAGCGGGGGAACCGGAACCTGTTGCCAGTTTGTCGCTTGGGCCGCAGCTTGGGGAATCGTCGTGAATGTTGCAGCGGCAAAAATCGTCGTGAGAATGAGAAGAAGAGCTCGCTTCACTGTGCACCTCCCTGAGCCGCGTAGCTGTTGGAAGGCTGATCGCTGGAGGGTGATTCGTTTCGCGACGACTCGCCCGGCGAGGAGCCGCCAGATGACGATTCCCCTCCGCCGGGAGCTCCGCCTCCGCCCGAATTTTCGATGATGCCGACGGTACGGTTGGTGTCGACGAAGACTTCGTTGGCCACCCGGCGAATGTCAGCCTTCGTGACCTGGTCGATGCGATCGACTGATTTGAATAGTTCTCGCCAGTCGCCGTAGCGGGTCTGATAATCCGCGAGTTGCGTGGCCAGGCCCTCGTTGTCCGCGAGGCCACGAATTAAACTGGCTTTGGCGCGGGTTTTGATCATCTTCAGTTCGTCGTCAGTGATGTCTTCTTTCTTCACTCGGTCGATTTCGGCATGGATGGCATCGGCTACTTCCTGCGGCGTATGCCCGGGAAGCGGCACGGCAAGAAATGCAAACAGGTGAGGATATTTGGTCCCGGGGTATCCGGTGACTCCCTGGGAGAACGAGGCAATTTTCTTGTCGCGAACCAGGGCGCGGTAAAGGCGCGAGGTGCGGCCCTCGGACATCAGGTCAGAGATGGCGTCGAATACGGCGTCGTCCTTGCTGCGGTAGTCGGGGCGATGGTAGCCCTCGATGTAAAGCGGCTGGGAGGGGTCTTTGAGCGTGACCTTGCGCTCTGAATTCTGCGGAGGCTCTGTGGTCGTGGTTTCGTCGGGATGCGGTCGCTTGGGCAGGCGGCCGAAATACTTTTCGAGCATCGGCATGGCCTCGGCGGCTTTAATGTCGCCGGCGACTGCAACCACCATGTTCGAAGGCACGTAGTACTTGTCGAAGAATTTCTGGGCGTCGGTGGCGGAGAACGTGTTGAGGTCGGAAATCCAGCCGATGGTGGGCCGGTGATAAGGATGGGCGGCGAATGCTTCTTCGGTGAACTGCTCCAGCAGGCGGCCGAACGGGCTGCTGTCGGTACGCATGCGGCGCTCTTCGATCACGACGTTGCGTTCCTTATAAAACTCGCGCAGCACGGGATGCAGAAACCGCTCAGACTCAAGATAGGCCCAGAGTTCGAGACGATTTTCGGGAAATGAATAGTGATACTCAGTTAAGTCGTAGGCGGTGGACGCGTTCATGTCTTCGCCGCCGTTTTGTTCGACGATCTTGCCGAACGCGTTGCTGACGACGAATTTGTCGGCGTCGGCGATGGCGTCTTTCCAGGCCTGTTCGAGTTGCTTCAGCTTGGCATCATCGCGGCCCACGGCCTTGTCGCGCTCGACGATGTAGGCGCCGTAGGCGACTTCGACTTTTTCCAGCGCAGGCTTTTCGGCGGCGTAGTCCGTGGTGCCGATCTTGTCAGTGCCTTTGAACGCCATGTGCTCGAACATGTGCGCGAGTCCCGTGGCGCGCATGGGATCCTGGGCCGAGCCGGCGTCGACCATGGTGAAGAAGGAGAAGACGGGAGCTTCCGGCCGCTCACAGATGATCAGAGTCAGGCCGTTGGGAAGCGTCTTCACCGTGATGCGCTTTTCGAAGGACGCGACGTCCTGGGCCAGAACGAAGGACGAAAGAAGAAGAAAAAAAACGGCGATGGCGAGACAGCTTTTCATCGGTCGGTAATTCATCGGACCTCCAGCGACAGAACAAGCGAAACGGGCGTATCCATGGCTAGACATGTATTGGACGGGCCAGCAGGGCAGAAGTTTGAAAGTACGTTGGGGGAAGGTCGGTTGTCAAACGGCAGAAGGCCTGGCGAGCCCGATCGCGGGCTGATTTTGCATGCGTCCAGCTTTCAGGCACAATGGCAGGCGGAGCGCGCATGACCGACTCGGCCGTTGATATTCAGGGCAGGCATCTTAAGCTGTCGAATCTGGAGAAAGTGCTGTATCCCGCCGCGGGTTTCACCAAAAAGGACGTGATCGACTATTACGTCCGCATCGCGCCCGCGATGATTCCGCATCTTGCCGGCCGGGCGTTGACGCGCAAGCGCTATCCCGACGGCGTGGACGGCGAACCATTCTTCGAAAAGAACGCGCCCATGCACAAGCCGGACTGGGTGAAGACGGCGCCAATCTGGAGCGGACGCAACCGGCGCACGGTTCATTACGTCCTGGCCGACGATTTGCCGACGCTGGTGTGGCTGGCGAACCTGGCCGCGCTCGAACTTCACCCGTCGCTGGCGCTGGCCAGCGACATCACGTGTCCGACCGAGATGGTGTTCGACCTCGATCCCGGGCCGCCGGCCAATATTGTGCAGTGTTGCCAGGTGGGGCTGTGGCTGCGCGAGATTTTCGAGCATTTCGGGCTGAAGAGTTTTCCGAAAACGTCGGGATCGAAGGGATTGCAGATTTACGTTCCGTTGAACACGCCGGTGACTTACGAAGTCACAAAGATGTTTTCTCATGCGCTGGCCCAACTGCTCGAGCACGATCATCGCGATCTGGTGCTGTCGGAAATGAGCAAGCAGGCGCGCACCGGAAAAATATTCGTCGACTGGAGTCAGAATGACGAGCATAAGACGACGATTGCGGTGTATTCGCTGCGGGCGCGCGAGCGTCCCATGGTTTCGACGCCGGTGACTTGGGAGGAAGTTGAACGGGCGTTCAAAAAGAAGGATGCGAGTCTGCTCGTGTTCGAGGCGCCGCAGGTCGTTGCGCGGTTCGAGAAGCTGGGAGATTTGTTCGAGCCAGCGCTCGAGTTGAAACAGCAGTTGCCGGATCTGAAAGCCGCAGCGAAGGGGCCAGAGACCATCGAGATTGCGGCGCAGGCGGAGGAACATGATGCGCCGCCGCGGAAGCCGAAATCTGCGCGCAAGTCACCGGCTCGAAAGAAGCCAGGCAAGGTATAATCCCGGTCTTGGGCGAGCTTAGTGGCTCTGCCTCGCGGGCCGGAGTGCCCGCGCCACACGAGATCCGCACTCTATGCCGCAATTCTTCGCTGGAACTTCTGGATGGGCGTACCCGACGTGGAAGCCGGATTTCTATCCAGCTAAGCTGGCGCAGAAAAAATTCCTGGGCCACTACGCCACCCGGCTCAATACCGTCGAAGTAAATTTCACATTCCGGCAACTGGTGAAAGAAACGACCATTCAGAACTGGCTGCAGGACACGCCCGGGCATTTTCGTTTCGGCATCAAGGCTCACCAGGTCATCACGCATATAAAGCGGCTCAAGGGCGCCGAGGACTTCGTTCCGCGATTTCTCGCGACCATTGAGCCGCTGGCCGCTGCCGGCAAGCTGGGTCCGGTGCTATTTCAGCTTCCACCTAATCTAAAGGCAGATGCGGCGCTGCTCAAGGATTTTCTAGCACTCCTGCCGCGTACCCTGCCAGCCGCGTTTGAATTTCGGCACACGTCGTGGTTCGCCGATTCGACCTGGGATCTGCTGAGGTCGAGCAACGTGGCGCTGTGTGTGGCCGAAACCGAGACCATGACCACGCCCGAGGTTGCGACGGCCGGCTTTGTCTACTACCGCTTCCGGAAGCCAAGTTATACGGGTGAGGAGCGCCGGTCGATGCTTGACCGCATCGGGCACCATATGGGCGAGGGGCGCGATGTGTTCGCTTATTTCAAGCATGAAGAAACGCCCGAGGGGGCGTTGTACGCCGTGGAGTTGCTGCGCGAAGTGGGCGGCGGGGTATCGGCTTGAAAAGCGGCGTCAGGTTGTCAGGCGTAGTTTGGCTTGCGATCTTGGCGCTGGGCGTTGTGTCGGCTCAGGACTCGAGCCTTCGAACGGTCCATGTTTTCGTGGCTCTCGCCGACAATCAGAGCCAGGGCATCGTTCCCGTCGCTGCGAAACTCGGAAACGGAGAAGACCCGGAGCGCAACCTTTACTGGGGGTCGGCATATGGCGTGAAGACATTTTTCGCGCGCAGCACTGATTGGACGCGGATCAGCTGCGGTGAAAAGCCGAAGGCTGAGGTTCTTGAGCGCTGCGTGTTCAAACATCGGGCCTCGAATGTATATCTCGTCGCCGATGCTTATCGTGGACGTGAGATCCGGCAAGCAATTCTCGATTTCCTGTCTTCGGCGGCCGGCGACGCCGCAGAAATTCTGAGCGTTCCGAGCGCATCCGGAACGGTGAAGTTGCCCATCCGTGGCGGTGCGAATCTCGTGGCTTACATCGGTCACGACGGCTTGATGGATTTTCAGCTTTCGCAATTTCCACACGAGAGAAATGACGCTCATCGCGATGCGGTAATCCTGGCCTGCGCGAGCAAGCAGTTTTTCGCTGAACCGGTGCGCGCCTCGGGAGCTTATCCGCTGCTGTGGACGACCGGACTTATGGCTCCCGAGGCCTATACGCTGAAAAGCGCATTGGACGGCTGGATCGCCGGGGAGAGCAATGAGCAGATTCGCGATCGAGCGGCGGGCGCGTATGACAAATATCAGAAGTGTGGACTTCGTGGGGCGCACCGGTTGCTGGTCAGCGGCTGGTAATCGAACCACAGAGTCGTAGCCAGCGGTGTCTCTGCGAGCAGGTCTTCTATCCGCATCTGCTTCGGCACTTTTCGTTGCGTCCGATAACGGGCATACTCTCTCTCCTCTCCATGGCTTCCGAAACCAATTCGCGAGTGCTTTCCGGTTTTCTCGACTACCTGCGCATTGAGAAAGGGCTGGCGGCAAATTCGATCGCCGCTTACACGACGGACATACTCCAGTTCGCCGAGTTTCTGGAGAGTCAGAAACGGCTTCTCTTGACAGCGCGTCGCAACGACGTCCGCGAGTTTTTGCAGCAACTCTTTTCGCATCAGGTGGACGGGCGCAGCGTCGGACGCAAGCTTTCGGCTCTGCGGCACCTTTATCGGTATCTGCTGCTTGATAAGAGGATCGAACATGATCCGACGCTGAACATTGAATCGCCACGGCAATGGAAAGTCCTGCCGAAGTCGTTGGCGCGCGATGAAGTGGAATCGATGCTGGCGTCTCCGCAGAAATCGCTGGCGACTGGGCACCGCAACACGCAAGATGCGGCCGCGCTCGCGGCTCGCGACCACGCCATGCTGGAACTTTTATATGCCGGCGCACTGCGGGTTTCGGAAATAGTGAACGCCACGCTTGAAGATCTGAAGCTGGACGCGGGATACATGCTGGTACGCGGCAAAGGGGACAAAGAACGAATTGTGCCACTGGGCAAGCCGGCGCAGGATGCGCTGTCAGAATATCTGGCGCATGGGCGTCCGGCGCTGGCTGCGATGCGAGCCACTAAGGCAGCGAAGAACGCGGCGCGGCGGCAAGTAGTCTCGTCGAAGAATTCTCCGCTGTTGTTTGTAGCGCGCGGCGGGCGCAGACTGACGCGGCAGCGCGTATGGCAGATGGTGGGAGAATCGTCGGTGTCATCAGGACGGCATGCCTCACCGCACATGCTGCGGCATTCCTGCGCCACCCACATGGTGGAGAACGGCGCCGACCTGCGCACGGTGCAGACGATTCTGGGGCACGCGGATATTTCGACCACGCAGGTGTACACCCATCTTGCTCTCGATCGGTTGCGGACGGTGTATCAGAAGCATCATCCGAGGGCGAAGGCGAGATAAGGCAATCGACGCTCAACAATCAGAAATTGACGATGACCAGACGATGACTAACCCCAACACAGTAGTCAGCAAGGCCGTGGCCGATTTCCTCTGTCATCTGCGCGAGCGCAACGCATCGCCGCACACGATTAAAGCCTACAGCGGCGATCTGGCGAATTTTGCTGCTTACGCGGGGTCGCAGGGATGGAAATCGATCGACCACATCGCGATCCGTGGATTTCTGTCGCAGCTCTATGAAAAAGGTTTGGGCAAGACTTCAGTCGCGCGGTCACTGGCGGCAGTGCGGTCGCTGTATCGCTGGCTGGCGCGAGAGGGAGTGGTCGAGCAGAATCCTGCAAAACTGGTAGCGACGCCGAAGCTCGCGAAAAAACTTCCCCGCGTTCCGACGATCGAAGAAATGAATTCGGTGCTCGATGGGCAGATGCCGGAGGTCGCGGCATTTCCGGAGCGCGACCGGCTGATGCTCGAGCTACTTTATGGCTGCGGCATTCGCAACTCGGAGTTAACTGGCATTAACCTCGACGACATTCGCCTGAGCGCGGAGGCGATCCTGATTCGCGGCAAAGGAAAGAAGGAACGCTATGTTCCGTTTGGCGATTCGGTGAAGAGCGCTCTGGCGGCCTATCTTCCGGCGCGCCAGGCGACCGTGGCGGAAGCCCGCAGAAATAAGAATACAGCCGCGCTGCTCATCAACCGGCGCGGCGGGCGGCTGACCACGCGCAGCGTCGGCCGCATCATCAAGAAGATTGCCGTCGCCAAGGGGCTTTCGCCGGATGTGCATCCGCACACTTTGCGTCACGCCTTCGGCACGCACATGCTGGAGGAAGGCGCCGACCTGCGCGCCATTCAGGAACTGCTGGGCCATGAGCGCCTGGCGACGACGCAGCGCTACACGCAGCTTTCCATGAAACATGTGTTGCAGGTTTACGACCAGACACATCCGCGCGCAAAGTAAAGGGCGCGCCGTCAGAATTACTCGGAGCTTCGCAGTTTCTCCCACATCTCAACGATTCGAGCTTTCACGTCGGCCGTGAGTTCTGTGTAGGTTTCTTCCGACGCCTGCGACTCCGGCGGCGGAGAGATCGGGGCGCCAAAGACCATCCTCAGCGGAGCGAATCCCTTGAACGGCCTGTTTCGAGGCCACGCCTCGTAGAAGCCTTCGATAGCCACCGGCACGATCGGCACCTGCAGGTGAATCGAGAGAATCGCGGCGCCTTTTTTGAAAATTCTGGGCTTGCCGTCGATCGAGCGCTCGCCCTCAGGATAGAGAACCAGCGCCAGCCCATTTCGCAGGCCGAACGCGCCGGCGCGCATCGCTGGAACTAAGTTCGCATCCGGATCGAGCACGATTACTTTGATGCTGCGAGCCAGACGGCGCATGAATCCACGGCCGAAGATGTCGCTCGTGCCCACAGCAAACACACGACGGAAGACATCCTGCGGTAGAACGCTGGCCAGGATCACCGCGTCGAGATAACTCTGGTGATTCGACGAAATGATATACGCACCACTCCTGGGCAGATTCTCGAGTCCGCTCACCTTCAAATCAAAGCGCTCAAGCGCGACCATTTGGATGACTCGCGACACCACGTACCAGAACGCGTCGGTGAATCGATTGGGATGAGCTAGAGCAAGCACGTCGGGGTCGACGGGATCCTCGGCGAGAATCGACTTCCATCCGGCTGCAGCGGAGCGCGTTCCAGCAGGAGCGGCGCCGCTGGCCGCACT
>Ga0210390_10005321_pt1 | contig 10790 bp, 11 predicted proteins | sample IncBWH11OmetaG_FD_161050 | JGI IMG/M metagenome (GOLD analysis project Ga0210390, IMG submission 161050) | Forest soil microbial communities from Barre Woods Harvard Forest LTER site, Petersham, Massachusetts, United States - Inc-BW-H-11-O ... | reverse complement strand
CGACGGTGCCGGGCAGCAGGGTGATGCCCAGGCCGGCGCGGGCGAGGTTCAGCGCGGACGGGGCTTGCTCGGTGCGCACTGCGGCGCGTGGCGCGAAACCGGCGGCGGCGCAGGCGGCGTCCAGCACATCGGCCAGGCCGCTCGGGGGAGTGAAATGAACCCAGTCGTGGCTGGCCAGGTCCTTGAGGTTTACCGCTGCCTCGGCGCCTGGCAGTTGCGTCCCGGGTGCGGCCGCCAGGACGAATTCCTCGGCCCCGATCTCGCGGACGGGGCCGTCCCAGGTCGGCGGGGTGGGTCCGACGGCCAGGTCGGCCTGCCCGGCTTCCATCGCGGCGATCAGGTCGTTGGTGTGCCGGAACTCCACCAGCCGCACCTGCACGTCGGGGTACTGGCGGCGCCAGGTCCGCAGCGCCGCCGGCAGCACGCCGACGCTGATCGAGAACAGCGTCCCGACGTGCAGTTCGCCTGCGTCGACACCGGAGGCGCGCAGGGCCGCACTTGCGGCCCGCTCGGCGTGCGCGAGGCTAGCCCGCGCGTGCGGTAGCGCGGTTCGGCCTGCGGGGGTCAGGCGCACCCCGCGGGCTAGGCGCTCGAGCAGCGGTCCGCCTAGCTGCCGTTCGAGGGCCTGGATCTGGTGGGAGAGTCCGGGCTGGCTGACGTGCAGGCGGGCGGCAGCCGTGGTGAACGAGCCCTCGTCGACCACGGCGACGAAGTACTCCAGCTGGCGGAGAGATACTGACATGCATGTAGCTTATCGACTTGAGATTTTCTATTTATTGGACATATACCGCTGGCGGCGGCAGGCTTTTTGCCATGACGATGCGAGACCTGCGTGTGCTGTGCCTGCACGGTTACCACGGCTCCGGCGCGATCTTGCGTCGGCAGATGGCCCCGCTGGCCGCGGCCATCCCTCCTGGCGTCGAGCTCGTATACGCAGACGCGCCCGCACTGGCCAAGGGTGACTTCGGCTGGTGGCACGAGGGTTTCCGCGGCTGGGAACGCACCCGCGACTGGGCCGTGGAGTTGCTGCGGACCGGGCCGCGCATTGACGGGATCTTCGGTTTCAGCCAGGGCGCCGCCCTGACCGGGCTGCTGGCCGCACTGCGTGACAGCCGTCCCTCGCCCATCTGGTTCGAGTTCGCCATCATGGTCGGCGGGTTCACCAGCACCATGCCGCAGCACGCCGCGCTGTTCCGGCACAAGCTCACGATCCCCTCGGTCCACGTGACCGGCCGGGCCGACGCGATCGTGCCCGGGCGCGACTCACTGCTGCTCGCCGACCGGTTCGCCGACCCGCTGATCATCGAGCACCCCGGCGGCCACGTCATTCCCGGCGAGCCCGCCGCGACGGCGCCGATCGCCGGCTTCCTCGCCGGGTTTGCCCGCGACACAGGCGCCGCGCCCTCATTGGCCTATCCCTGAAAGCAGTGGCGCGGCCCAGATGCCATCGAGAAGATGTTCAGGGACATGCTGATCGTCTACGACGACGGCACGCCGCGGACCAGGCACGTCACTACGAATGTCGTCATCGAGGCCGACGAGGAGGCGGGTACGGCGGTCTTGCGGGCGTACTTCACCGTGCTCCAGGCGCTGCCCGGCCTGGCGCTCCAGCCCATCGTCGGGCCGGTATCGTGACCGCTTCGAACGCTGCGAAGGGCAGTGGCGCTTCGCCGAACGGCGCGTCCTCATCGATCTCGTCGGCGACGTGAGCCGCCATCTACGTAACCCGAAATAGTCGCTAGGGCACGACGATGACCGGCCATTTCCCGGCCCGCACCAGGCGGGCGGCCAGTGAGCCCACGATCCGGTGGCCCAGGTGCTCGGACGCGCCGACGACCACGGCATCGGCCTGCGCCTGCTCCGCGATCCGGGTGAGCTCGGCCAGCGGGTCTCCGCGGACCGAACGGAACTCGGCAGCTATGCCGGTCTCGGCGGTGCGGCTGAGCATCAGCTGCTCAAGCTCGTCAGCGACTTGCTCGACGGTCTGGCTCATCGCGGCTGCGCCGCCCGCCGCGGCGGCGCTGGCCGGTACCCGGCCGACGTACACGGCCAGCAGACGGCTGTGCTGGCGGCGCGCCAGCCCGGCCGCGTAGGCAGCGGCGCGCAGCGAGGTCCGTGAGCCGTCCACGCCGACCATGATCAGCGATGGCCCGTCGGTTCCGATTTCGAAGTCAGGCACCGGAGAACTCACCAGACCATTGTGCCTATCTCGATGGTCGCCAAGCCACGCCATGCGGGCCACGCCGCATCGGTCAGCGCTTCAGAGTAAAGCCTCGCGGAGCGTCGCGTCCGCGCCGACGTGACCCGCGGTCAGTTCTCGGGTTTCTCAACCGAGGTCCGATCCTCGACCGCCACAACCGCCTCGGCACACGGGTGCACGTAGCGGCTCATTCGCCGCCGGGCAGCCTCGGGATCCCCACGGGAGCGCGCCCTCAACCGGTGCCAGCCTCGCCGCGTCCCGACCCCGTCATGACCCAAGCCTGGCACCACCGCGATCGGCCTGACAATCCCCGCGAATCGTAAAGACGTTCCGATATAGCGATCTCGAATGGCAAGCTCGGGTGGCCCCAGCATGCTCACCGTAGTCACCTGGCTCACAACAACTGCTCAACGGTGATCGGCAGCGATCGGATGCGTCGGCCGGTGGCGTGGTATACGGCGTTGGCGATGGCGGCTGATACGCCGACGATGGCGATCTCGCCGATGCCCTTGATCCCGATGGGCCTCACCGTGTCGGGCGTGCCTACGAAGACCACGTCGAGGTCGGGCACGTCCGCGTTGGCGGGAATCAGGTAGTCGCCGAGGGTCGCATTGACGATGCGGCCGGTCTCGTGGTCGAAGACGGTCTCTTCGAGCATCGTCATTCCGATGCCCATGACCGCGCCGCCGATCATCTGGCTGCGCGCCAGTTTCTCATTGAGGATGCGGCCCGCGTCGACGGCCGACACGATCCTCGCGACCCGCAGCAGTCCCAGGTCCGGGTCGACCCGGACTTCCGCGAACCGGGCGGCGAATGAGCCGTTAGCGGTGGGCTTGCGAGCGTCCCCCGCCGGGTTCCTCTCGCCGTGCGCGGTTATCTCCGGAAGTCCGTGCCGGGCGAGTATGTCGGCGTAGGTCTCACCGATCCAGGGAGCGCCGGCAACGTGAATGCCGCCTTCGGTGGTGGTGACTTCATCCGCACGCCTGTCCCGCAGCGGCGAGGACTCGTCGTCGGCGACGACATCCAGGAACGCCCGCACCAGCTTGCCCACGGCGTCTTGGATGGCGCCGCTCAGCGACGTCGCCATTCCCGAACCACCGGAGTACGGCGCGGGCGGCAGGTCGCTGTCGCCGATCTCGACGCGTATCTGGCCGATGTCGAGTCCGAGCAATTCGGCCGTAACCTGCGTCGCGATCGTGTAGTGCCGGTACCGAGGTCAGTGGCCGCGCTGCGCACGTGCGCGGTGCCGTCGCGGCCGATCGACACCGTGGCCTGGCATGGTGCCTGGCCTGACGTGAACGTGACTCCGGCCATCCCGTAGCCGACCAGCCAGTTCCCGTCGCGCATCGAGCCGGTCTCGGGGGTACGCCGCGCCCAGCCGAATCGCTCGGCGCCGGCGTGGTAGCACTCCCGCAGGGCCTTGCTCGACCACGGCCGGCCCGAGCCCGGATGAACCTCGGTGTAGTTACGCAGCCGCAGCTCGATCGGGTCGATGCCCAGTGTGTAGGACAGCTCGTCGAGCGCGGACTCCACCGCGAAGTTGCCCTGAGCTGTGCCCGGGGCGCGCATCCAATGAGGGCTTGGGATGTGCAGCCGCGCCCGGCGGTCGTGGGTCGCGACGTTCGGGCAACAGTAGGCGTTGCCGGTGACCTGCGTGACGGGCTCGACCCCTCCGTCGTCCAGGGCGCCGATCGTCGAGGTGGACTCGTGATCCACCGCGACCAGCCGGCCGTCGCGGGCGGCCCCGAGCCGCACCCGCTGCCGTGTCTGCGGCCGGTGGCCGACGGAGGTGAACATCTGCGGCCGGGTCAGCGCCAGTTTGACCGGGCGACCGACGACCCGGGCGGCTAGCGCGGTCAAGATCACGTGCGACCAGGTGCGAAGTCCGGCCCCGAACCCGCCGCCCAGGTACGGAACGAGGACTCGGACGTCGGTCTCCGGCAGATTGAACACCGCCGCCAGGGTCTTGCGCGCCAGCATCGGATCTTGGCTCGTGTCGTGCACAGTCAGCCGGTTACCTTCCCAGCGGGCCACCGTGGCGAACAGACCCATCGGACTGGGGGTCACCGCCGCGGTGGTGAAGATCTGGTCGTAGACCACCTCGGCGCAGGCCAGCGCGGCGGTGACGTCACCGCGGTCAACGTCCTGTACCCACGTATTGACCAGTACCGGGGCACCGGGATCGTCGATACTCAGTACCGGACAGGCCTCTTCGTAGTCGATCTCGACCAGCCGCGCCGCCTCGACAGCCTGTTCGCGCGTCCGCGCCACGACGACGGCCACGTGCTGGCCGTAGTGCTGAATCTGGTTGTCTCTCAGCGGGAATGGCGGCGGGGGACCCAGCGGGCCGACCGGTGCCTCGGCGAGAGCTGGCGCGTTCTCGTGCGTGATCACCGCAAGGACGCCCGGCGTGGCCTCCGCCGTTGCGGCGTTGATGCCCCTGATAGTTCCAGCCGCGATCGTGGACTGCACCAGGACGGCATGCGTGAGGCCGGGAAAAGTGAAATCCGACGGGTAAGGAGCGGCGCCCGTCACCTTGAGCGCCCCGTCGACCCGGTCGACGGGATCACCGATAACCTTCTTGCCGGTGGCGGTCGTCACGACCGGACCCCCGATACGGTGCGCAGTATCCGGATGATCGTGCGCTGGGCGAGCTCGACCTTGAACGCGGTGCCGGGAACGGTGAACGGATCGCGGAGTGCGACCTGCGCCGCCGCCCGGAACGTTCGATCTGCAGCGGGCGCGCCGCAGAGGATCTCCTCGGCCTCACGAGCCCGCCACGGCACGGTCCCGACACCGCCCAGAGCCAGCCGCGCCTGGACGATCGTGCCGTCCTCGATCAGCAGCGCCGCGGCCGCGGATGTGAGCGCGAACTCATAGGAGGCCCGGTCGCGCACCTTCAGGTAGCCGGACCGCGCTCGTCCCGGCGGCAGCGGTATCCGCACCCGCGTGAGGAGCTCACCGTGCTCGAGCACGGTCTTGAGGTCCGGCCGGTCGGCCGGCAGGACATAGAACTGGGTCAGCGGGACGCTGCGCGACCCGCTGGCGCCTTCGATGTCCACGACGGCCTCGAGCGCGACCAGTGGCACGCACAGGTCCGAGGGGTGCAGGGCAATGCAGTGTTCACTGGCGCCCAGAATCGCGTGCATCCGGGCCGGAGCCCGCAGTGCCGCGCCTCCGGATCCGAGGGCTCGCTTGTTGCAGGCCGTCACCGCTGCGTCGCGGAAGTAGCGGCAGCGCGTTCGCTGCAGAAGGTTCCCGCCGATCGTGGCCATGTTGCGCAGCTGCGGCGAGGCGCCCGCCAGCAGCGCCTCACGCAGGAATGGGATCTGTTCGGCAACCACCGGGTCGGCCGCCAGTTCCTCCATCGTGGTCAGCATGCCGACGCACAAAGTGTCCTCGCGCCTGGTGACCCCGCGCAGCGGCAGACGGGTGATGTCGACGAGCCGCTCGGGGGCGATCACACCGTCCTTCAGCATCAGGTCGACCTGCGTCGTGCCCCCAGCGAGGTACTGCGCCTGAGGGTCAGCACTGACCAGCGCCACCGCAGCGGCAACGTCGCCAGCGCGGACGTACTCGAACGGGCCCATCGCTACCCCCCCTGCCGCCCCGCGGCTTCCCGGATCGCGGCGACGATATTCGGATACGCTCCGCAGCGGCACAGATTCCCGCTCATGAATTCGCGGATCTCCTCATCGGATCCCGCTCTGCCCTCTTCGAGCAGCGCGACCGCGGACATGATCTGCCCTGGCGTGCAGTAGCCGCACTGAAACCCGTCGTGCCGGATAAACGCCTCCTGCACCGGATGCAGCTCGTGATCCTTCGCCAGCCCTTCGATCGTCGTGACGTCTCGGCTGTCGCACTGCGCCGCCAGAACCAGGCACGACAGCACGCGCTTACCGTCAAGAAGGACCGTGCAGGCCCCGCACGCCCCCTGGTCGCAACCCTTCTTCGTGCCGGTCAGGCCGAGGTCCTCGCGCAACGCGTCCAGCAAGGTCACGCGGCTGTCCAGCTGCAGCCGCCGCGTACACCCGTTGACGCGCAACGTCAGATCAATATCGGCGCCGGCGAAATGCGGCTCTCCCATGGACGTACCTCCATGTGTGACTAGTAGCTCTTCCCGTTGCCCACCAGGCCGCGACCTGCATGAGACCGACACCGATGACTGGCTGGACCAGGATGATTCGGTCTCCGGATATTGGTCATGGCGCTTTTTCCGTCGTCGCGTCAAGGCCGGCGAGGACCAGCCGGACAGCAGCGGTCAGCCTGGCCACGAACTCCGCCCGGGACTCCCCGCGCGAGCTGGACAGGTATTTCGCGCCTTGGCCCACGGTGTGCAGCACCGCGGCGATCTCCTCTGGTGTCACACCCAGCCGGCGGCGGTCCTCTTCGGCCGTCGCCGCGGCGATCGTCACGGCGAGCCGGGCATCGAACGCGGCGACGGCCGCGTCGACCATGCCTCCGAGCTGCACGGCGGGGTTCTGCAGCAGGCCGGCGATATCGGACGCCAGCATCGACCCGACGTAACGCCCCAGCCAGGCGTCCAGCGCCGCAACGACCCGCTGCTCTAGAGCAGCGCCCTCCTCGTTCAGGCAGCGGGAAGCATCGCCAAGTGCGGTGTCGAGTTCCTGGCGGACCGCCGCCCGGAACAACGCCTCCTTGCTGGCGAAATACAAGTAGAGACCCTGCCGCGAGATGTCCGCGGACCGTGCCACCTCGTCCATCGAGGTCTTGCGGAACCCATAGCGCCCGAACACTTCCAGGGCTACGGTGAGCACCCGCTCCTGCCGCGTCCTCTCCGCCGTAGACGGAATCGACGTCATAGCGCTACTTTACACAATACGTAAAACATGTCAAGCATGTGCGGTTCATGCCTATATGTACGTCGGCGCGACGATTGCCGACGGCGTTAGGCGGCGTATTGCCCGATGACCAGGGAGGCGGGGCTCTGCTCTGGCCTGAGCACCGCGATGGCCAGCCGTCCGGCACCGGGGCGCCACGACGTCAGCTGCGTCTTGGTCGTGAAGCTCAACTCGGCCACCAGGCTGTCGCTGCTGGCGGGCCAGCCGAAGCTGACCAGGGCATCGCTGCTGAGCCAGGTCCCCGGTACGGCCGTCAGGCGACCGCTGGCGATGGACTCTAGCTCCAGCTGCACCGCCTGTCCGCCGTCGTCGGCCTCACTACTGAAGCTCACTTCGACGGCCAGGAACCTGCCGTCCGGGCTGAAGGCTGCGGTGGCCGCCGACCTCCCCTGGGGCAGATCGATCGTTACCTGCCGTCCGGTGGCCAGATTCAGCACCAGCACGCGGCACCGTGCGGCGCACGACGGCGCCCAGGCGATCTGGGTTGCGCTCGCCGCGATCACTGCCTCAAAGGTGCGGCTGGCCTGCAGAGTGGCTGGATTCCACAACTGGTAGGCCATTGCTCCCGGTCGGGGAGCCACTGGTGCCAGCAGCAGGCCGCGGTCGGTCGCCTGCTCGATCAGGTACCCGGCCGGAAGCCTGAGCGGGGGCCCGAGCGGCCGGCCGGCGATGCTGACCTCCCGCGCCGTGCCTGAGGCAGTGCTCCGATCAGCGTCCGGCGGGTAGCTGGTCAGCCACAACGCGCCAGTGGCACCCGGCGCGACGGCGTCCGCCAGGCCCACCTGGGTCGCCGACTGCGCGCGATCGGCCAGGAAGTAGACAGCACGCGGAGGCCCGGCACAAGCGCCGCAGCCGGCCCGGACATCAGGACTGGCCTGAACCGCCCAGCCGCCCGCGGCGCGGATGAACTGGTAGCCAGACCGCTGTGACGGCAGGCCACCGATCGAGACCACCTGGCCGGTGCCCGGCGAGAACCACGCTGGCCGCTGGCCGGCCGCTGGCAGCCGAAGACCACCGGGCCAGGACAAGGAAGATCCAGAAATCCCGTCGGGTACCGCCGCCACCCCCGCCACGGGCACCACCACGGGCACCGCAGCGCTCGGAGCCGCTGCCGTCACCGTGGCAGCCGGCCGGGCCGGCCGTGCCGTCCCATCGCGTGAGCTCGGCAGGTGCAGGACGATCACCACGCCCGCCAGCACGAGCACGACGATCGCCGCCACGCGGCGCGGCCACGGGCCGGACTCACGGCCCTTTCCCTGACTCAAGATGTCAGGCACGGTCTCACCGCCAACAAGGTTCTGATCTGTACCTATGACCATACTCCGGCTTGTCGGCACCAAAGCGGGCGCAACCAGGGCTAGGTCATGTCAACGCGCGTCTACGCCCTGGTCAGCGGCCTGCGGACCGAAGGGGGTCCCCAGGACGGAGCCGTCCGTCTCGGATGCCCTCCCCTCGAGCCGACCAGGACGCCCCGCGGCCGTCTCTTCGGATGGCCCGGTGGTAGGCGTCTTGCGCAGGGCAATGACGTGGACGTCGATGCCAAGCGCACCCGCCTCTCTGATAACCCGGGTCACGTTCGAGCCGCCGCCGGTCAGCTGCTGCCACCGGCTGCGCTGGCTGGACCCGATCACGATCTGGGTGATCTGATGCTCCTGCGCGAAGGCGGCGATGGCCCGGGCGGGATCATCGCCCTGTACCTCGTGCCAGCGGGCGCCGACATCGGCTGCCAGCTCGCGCAGCTTCTCGATGGACCGGTGATCCCCCGGGCGGGTGGCGTCGCTGCTGGCCACGTGGAGGACGTCGAGTTCTCCCTTGAGCCTGGTAGCCATCCGGGCCGCCCGCCGCAGCAGGCCGTCGGTCCCGGGAGCGCCGGTGACGGCCACCATGACGCGCTCGCAGGTCTCCCACACGACCTTGGAATCGTGCCGGCGTAGGTACTCCAGCAGATCCTCGTCGGTCTCATCGGCCAGGAACCGCAGCGCGAGCTCCCGCAGGGCGGTCAGGTTGTCGATGCGGAAGAAGTTGGACAGGGCTAGCGAGACCCTTTCCTTCGGATAGATGTTGCCGTGCAGCATGCGGCGTCGCAGTTGCTCGGGCGACGAGTCGACCAGCTCGATCTGATCCGCCTTGCGCACGACCCAATCCGGGACACGTTCACGGACCCGCGCTCCCGTCATGTGCTCGACCTCGTCGGCGATGCTCTCCAGATGCTGGATGTTGACGGTGGTGATGACGTTGATCCCCGCGGCGAGGATTTCCAGGACATCCTGCCACCGCTTGCTGTTGCGGCCCGATCCAGGCACGTTCGTATGGGCAAGCTCGTCGACCAGGACAACCTGCGGTCGCCTGCTCAATACCGCCTCGAGGTCCATTTCCTCCAGACGGCTTTCCCGGTAGTCCACCTCCTTGCGGGGCACGACCTCCAGCCCGTCGATCATCTCCTCGGTCCGCTGCCGTCCGTGACATTCGACGAATCCGATGACGACATCGGTACCCCGGCCCAGCCGCCGGTGGCCCTCGCTGAGCATGGCGTAGGTCTTGCCGACGCCCGCGGCCGCGCCCAGGTAGATCCGGAAGTGCCCGGCCGCCGCTACCGCGCCGCTAGTATCCGCGTCCGCCGCTTCGCGCGCCGCCGCCTGATCGCTCACGTGTTCAAGTCTGCAGCAGGAAGTCGCTTGGAGTCAGGGCCTGGGCGCATGGAAACCGTTAGGAACCCGGGTATCGCTGCGGGCTAGATATAGCGTTCGTAACCGCCACGACACCTGATCGAGGAACTGGTGGGTCCATGACCGTCGCCGAGGGCATCCTCCTGGCCGTCTCCATCGCGATCTTCGTCTTCCTGGGCATCGCGATGTTCTTGCCCGAGCGGTTCTAGCGGGGCCGCTGTGACTGACATCATCCTCCTCGCCGTCATCGTGGCGTTCTTCGTGGCGGGCGCCCTGCTGGTCCGGGTCCTGGACCACATGATCGTCCACGCTGGTGTGGACTTGGACTCCGATTCCGGTGATGACCCGTCCGGGCCGGAGCCCGAACCAGGCAGGCCCGGGGGAGCGCGGTGAGCGAACACGCCATCACCGCCCCGCCCGCGCAGAGCCGGCCGCCGAAGGTCCGGATCCGGCAGACCACCTCGTTGTTTGAGCCGTCGATCCTGCGCCGCGCGATCGGTGAGGCATTCGTCAAGCTCGATCCCCGCAAGATGGTTCGCATCCCGGTCATGTTCGTGGTCGAGATCGGCAGCGTGATCACCTCGATCGAGTTCTTCGGCCGGCCCACCCTGTTCGTCGGGCTGGTCACGCTGTGGCTGTGGGCGACCGTGCTGTTCGCCAACTTCGCCGAGGCGGTGGCCGAAGGCCGGGGCAAGGCCCAGGCCGATACCCTGCGCCGCAGCCGCAAGGAAACCTTCGCCCAGTTGCTCAAGCCCGACGGCACGACGCAGGAGATCGCGTCGGCCCAGCTGCGAGCGGGCGACCTCGCTGTCGTCACCGCCGGCCAGGTCATTCCCGGTGACGGCGACGTGGTGCAGGGAATGGCCGTCGTCGACGAGTCGGCCATCACCGGCGAGTCCGCTCCGGTGATCCGCGAGTCGGGCGGTGACCGCAGCGCCGTGACGGGCGGCACCGTCGTCCTGTCGGACCGGATCGTGGTCCAGATCACGTCCAACCCCGGCGAGACGTTCCTGGACCGCATGATCGCCCTGGTCGAGGGGGCAAGCAGGCAGAAGACGCCGA
>Ga0210390_10005319_pt1 | contig 10795 bp, 14 predicted proteins | sample IncBWH11OmetaG_FD_161050 | JGI IMG/M metagenome (GOLD analysis project Ga0210390, IMG submission 161050) | Forest soil microbial communities from Barre Woods Harvard Forest LTER site, Petersham, Massachusetts, United States - Inc-BW-H-11-O ... | reverse complement strand
GTCTTCACTACAGCCCATTCTAGCAACCCTCGCCAATACGAGCCCCATCAATTCAATTGCTTGCTTGCTCGCGCAGCACTCAAAATCGCATTCTTGCGCAGCCAATCCGCGAAGTCGGGCTAATCCGCGTCCCGCTTCCGCGCTGATTGACAGTTATGGCAGATCGCTGACGATTTGACTGGCTAACGTGATGCTGGAGCATAGCGATCGCGAGAGGCAGGTCGAATGGCTGCGCGTGTGGACGTTGACCGTCTTGCTGTCAAACGAGGCAATGAAAGAAGCCGCTGAATAGGACGGCGTTAGCTCGTCAGCCCGATACCGGGACACTGGCGGCTCGACCGAACGCATGAGCCTCAGCCGCGCCGCCCAGCATCCTTGGCGGCGGGTCTCGTGCCGATCGACGCCGGTTGCATTTCAAGAAGCACGTGAGTGAGCGTTGACCGGTGGGCAGTCTGAGCTGCCCCGTCAGAGCGCAACTTACTGGAGTTCCGCAGTGCTGGGCGGTAAGAGCTTGATGCTTCGCTCATTACGGCTGAGCGCGACCGCCATCGCCGATTTGGCGGCGCGGGTAAAGGTCCCCGCGTGCCGATAGTTCGCGCCGTCGATCACGAACCGCCACAAGCCATAACCGCGCGGCTTGCGCCCAACGACCCCTTCATAGGCGGCTATATCAATCACCTGGTTCATCCGTTGCTCCCGATCCGGTCGATACCGCATTTCGTGGTTTAATGGCTCATGTCGGTGATGCGTGGCGGAGCCTGGTTGACAGCGCTGCCGCGATACCCCGCGCCAGGGCGCGATCACGTCGAAATGTGCCGTACGAAGTAGAGCATGAGCCAGCAAGCGGCCCCGAGCACCATCAACCATGCGATGACTATCGCCAGCGGGGCCACCCGGACTATCCAGCGGTGTGGCCGCATAGCGATCGACCAGTACGGCGGCTACTCCTTCACTTGTTCTCGGCAGCGTAGCGGTAATACTGAGACCGGGTAACGCGCAGCGCGCCGATGCCGTGAGCTTCGATCGCCCCTTGCCAAGCCAGGAACTCGTCCGCTGAGAGCTGGTAGCGCCGGCACGCTTCGTCGAGACTGATCGCGCCGCTGCGCACACCGTTGACCACGGAAGCTTTGCGATGTGGGGACCAGCGAACTGTGTCGCCAGCTGGCAAATCCGGATATTGCATGTTCTTTCTACTCCAGACCGAGGCTGCTCGTGATGACGGCACGAACCTTAAATTGAACGACCTACAGCAAATAAATGGGCGCCGCGCCTAGCCGGCCCCGCCTCACCATCCCGTCGCAGCCGTCCGCGGGAATCGACTGTTGACATACATATGACACAGACCGCGGGTTTGTCGAGGAGGTTGAAGCCGCCGCGGCAAGTTGACGCGATCGGCTGCCGCGTGGTTGTCCGACGGTAGGCCCTATCGCCGCCGCTCGGTGCGCCTGCACGCAACTGAAGTCTGGGCATCCGCCTCGTTTACTCATGGGCTGCAAGCCTTTCCTACGGAGATCTCCAATGAACCCGACCAACCCGCTCTGGTGGATCAGACTGGGGGCCTGGGAGAATATCCTCTATGCCGGGACGCCCCAGTGGCAGATCGACCAGAGATCGACGAAACCAATCGTGCACTGATCATCTGCGCCTGCGAGCCCAGCCCACAGCCACCACGGACGACTTCCGGGCCACGGCGATCCACTGGCGCCAACCTAGAGAGAGAGGCGGCGAGGGGGATTGGGTAGAGTAGGGATGAAGCGCCTTACCCCGTTGCCGAGGCAGGTTTCCTCATCCCCCGCTCCGAACCGGACGTGCGAGTTTCCCCGCATCCGGCTCTCCATGCGTGGTCAGCGCCACGGGTGTCCCTCACAGCGATGCGAGGGCGAGGGTCGCTTCCCAGAACTTGTCGGCTCCCTGGCGGAAGCGTTCGGCTGGGTCGTTCCATCCGTTCGGTATGCGTAGTCCCCGGTCCGGGTAGCGCAGGCGCTTGGTGTCGGCGAACCTTGCGAGCTGTTTGCCGGTAGATCGCCATCCACCTCGGTGCCGCGCGCCAGGCTCGGCATATTGACGGCTCAGCTTTCTTCGAGATGCGCCGCCGTGCTTCTTGCCGAGCCAAGCTTTCAATCGCCAATACAGCCACCGATCGTGCTTGGCGAACTCTTTCCCAGAACGCGTCGCGTACCGGTAGTAGTTTCGCCAACCCGTGATGACCGGATTGAGGTCGTCAATGAGATCGCCGAGGGTTCGGCCCGTGGGCGTTTCCCTCACCTTGACCTTGATCTTATTGCGCAGAAGCTGCGACTTGCCCTTCGGTATGAAGAGCATGCCCACGTGCCGTCGGGTCGACGGCATCTTCAACTGTGCGATCCGATAGCCCAGGAAGTCGAAGCCTTCCCGGACATCGGTGATCTTAGTCTTCTCCATCGACAACTCCATACGCAGCTCCTCTTTGAGGAACTGCGCCAGCGACAGGCGCTCTTGCTCGGCATCCTGTTGTGTTCCCTGCACCATGACGACGAAGTCGTCCGCGTAGCGCACCACGTAGAAGCCCGGCCGACCACGTTTGTAGTCGGATTGCAGGCGGTCTTGCGCCCGCGCACGGGTCTTGTCGCGCGGATTGGGAACCCAGCGCCGGTATCTCTCGTCGATGGCCGTGAGATAGACGTTGGCCAAAAGCGGCGAGATCATGCCCCGAACGCAAAAGGTAACTTTCACCGCGTACCCGCAGTTTGCCGGTTGACGGCGGCGGCGCGCCGCCGTCGGGCGGCGTTGGTTGGGCGGGGATCGAGTGCCGGATCGTGATGGTGTCATTGTCGACCAAGACTTCCTTTACCAGGAGGCGGACGACCTTCTGCCGTTCAGCGATTTCCAGCGTTTCCGCCGACTGGCGTAGCCGCTGGAGGAACGCGGTCAGGGTTTCGGCCAGGCGGAGAAACGATATTTGGTCGGCGGCCTGATCGAGGATCGCCTGCCGTTCCGCCTGCATGGACTGCTCGCGGGCACGCAGTTCCGGCATCCGACAGCGCAGTTCGTCGAGGGACAGGAGATCTTCCTGGTAGGCCGTAAGCAACCGTTCCATGCTTTTCCTGATCCGTGTCAGCTCGCGCTCGAGGGCTTCTTGCCTTCGCTTTGTCGGTTCCGCCGCGCGGGCGGCGTCAAGGCGCCGATCGAGTTCGGCCCGAATGAGCGTTGGGTCTTCCATCAGGTGAATAACTTCCTGCCACACGATCTGGTCGAGCAGGTCTTGACGGATCGGCCGACTGTCGCACACCGCCCCGCCGAGATGGCGCCAAGCGTCGGAGCCGAGGCAGCGGTAGTAATGGATTTTGCGCGCGGAGGTGCGAGCGGACGTCCGCGACAGTGCATAGCCGCATTTGCGGCAGGATACCAACCCCTGGAGGATGCTGGGCTCGATGGTCCGGCGGGACGCGAAGCGCTTGTTGTCAGCCAGCCGCTCTGCCGCCAGGGCGAAGGTCTCTTCGCCGACAATCGCCGGGACCGGGATTTCGATCCATTCGTCACGGGGCCGTTCGTGATTGCTGCTCTTTTCCCCATGGACCGCCCGCCCCGACAAGCGGAACGGCTTTGTCGCCTTTTGCCTCGGGCCGACTTGCGTCTTGTTGAAGCAGGCCGTGCCCTTATAGGCCGGGTTGCGCAGGATCGCCCAGACGACCGATCGTTCCCAGCGGACCCGCCGACGGGTAGGGACCCCCATCCCGTGGAGCAGTCGGGCAATCGCGCCGATGCTCAGGCCGCCCACCGTATACTTGTGGTAGACCAGCCGCACGACTTCGGCTTCGGCAGCATCGATCTCGTAGCGTGCCAGTGCCTCGCTGGTCTTGCGGATGTAACGGTAGCCATAGGGTGCGGCACACAAAACCGAGACTTGCCCGGCCTTGGCGCGATGGCGCTTGCCGCGGCGCGACCGTTCGAGAATCTGCGCCCGTTCGTATTCGGCGATCATGCCCTGGAATTGCAGCATCAGTTGATCTTCGGGCGTGTCGGAATGTGGCGCCTTCAGGAAGATCGTCTCGACTCCGTGACGGGCGAACTCTTCGGTCAGCAATACTTGATAGGCATATTTTCTACTCAAGCGGTCGGGTGAATAGATCAGAACGGTTTGAATGTGACCCTCGGCAGCGAGATCGCGCAGCCGCTCCAGACCTGGCCGCAAAAGGCTGGCGCCGCTGAAGCCTTCGTCCTCGATCACCCATTCATCGGGTACGCTGTAGCCCTGCTCGCGTGCGAAGTCGATCAGCGCCGCCGTCTGACTGGCGATCGTGTTCTCCTCCTTCTGCTGCTCCGAAGATACTCTGGCGTAGATCACGGCAGCCTTCATCGCGCTTCCCCCTCACGCTCTGATCGGCGCCAATGGTGCGAACCCGTTCCGGGACCAGGATCCCGTAGACCTGCTCCAGCTTGACGGCGAGGAGACGGTCAAACGCATGCTCGAATTGGACGCTGCGATCATGGCCACGCCGTTCAGCCATTGCCGCCGGCTTCGCCGAGAAACGCACGCAGCGCCCGGCTCACCATGTCGCTGATCGTCGTTCCTTCGGCCGCCGCCCGCACCCGGACCGCGTCCACCAGGCTGGGCGGAAGCTTGAACGTCACCGCCGTCGCCGCCTCGACAACCGGGACCGGTCGGCCGATCAACTGGGCCTCCTCGATGTATCGGTAGGCCTGACGGCGCGACATTGCGAACTGGCGCGACATTGACAAGGCAGCCTCCCTCACGCTCTGCCCCCGCGCGAGCAACCTGTGGGCGGCATTGAGACGTTCCGCCTTCTGCGCATCGGTCGACCGCGCCATCTGTCATACGTATATTACCTTTTGAGGCGCAGATCAAGCACACAACGAGAACGATCGAGCGCAATCACGCGATCAAAGCAGAAGTTACCTTTTGCGTTCGGGGCGTGAGTTCACCGCTTCTGGCCAATATCTACCTGCACTACGTCTTCGACCTTTGGGCGGCGCGCTGGCGACGGCGCGAGGCCACCGGCGACATGGTGATCGTGCGTTATGCGGACGACATCGTGGTCGGCTTCGAGCACGAGGCCGACGGTCGGCGCTTTCTCGACATGATGCGCGAGCGGTTGGCGGAGTTTGCGCTGACATTGCATCCGGAGAAGACCCGGCTGATCACGTTCGGCCGCCTCGCAGCGGCGCAGCGTGCCAAGCTCGGGCTCGGCAAACCGGAAACGTTCGACTTCCTTGGCTTTACACACATCTGCGGACGGACCCGGCAGGGCCGGTTCCAAATCCGCCGAAAAAGTCGGCGGGACCGCCGATGGGCAAAGCTGCGGGAGATCAAGGACGAGCTACGCCGGCGCATGCTGCAGCCCATCCCCGAGCAAGGGAGATGGCTGAAGCTGGTCATCACCGGCTACTATGCCTACCACGCCGTGCCGACCAATTTTCGGTCGCTCCACGTGTTCCGCAAACATGTCATCAGGCTTTGGGGGCGGACGCTGCGGCGCCGCAGCCAGAAGTACGCGTTGACCTGGGAGCGGATGGGCACGGTGGCCGACGACTGGCTCCCACAACCGCGCATCCTTCACCCTTGGCCGAGCATTCGCTTTGCCGTCAACCACCCGAGGTAGGAGCCGGATGCGGGAAACCCGCTCGTCCGGATCTGTGCGGGGGGCGTCCGGAGACGGATGTCCCTACCGCGAATGGAGAGCGGACAAAGCTCATTCAGCCGCGATCCGTCACAAAGTTACCGCGGTATAAGTGGACGACACATGACCTGCATTCTTTGCAGGGAAGATTCGGCGGGATCAGTGAACACACTCATCCCGATCATATAATAACCCTGCGGACAGTTCGCCGTTGTCCAATTGTCTGGTTGGTGGTTTACCGGCGGCATAATAGATATTGGGGTAGGTGGCATAAATGCGTTCGAGTCTCCTTGCGGATCCCAAGTACGCAAATATGCTTCTAATTTATCGAGTCGCCATCTCAGGTCATGAGCAAATCCATCACCTGGAGCTTTCCAATACGAAATCAGCGGAACGGTTGGTGTATCCGACGCTGTTGCAATTCCGATAATCCCGCCTTCAAAGTGCAGCGGACCATTACCTGTTGGTGAGGTAGGTGTCCGCTGGCACTCCAATGTCAGGTTCTCACCAGATTTCAACGAATAGCCTTGTAGCTTCGATAAGTCATCCTGCTTGGTTCCATTTACTAAGACCGTGCATTGCGCTATCTGTGGAGGGTTCACAACAACACCAGAGACTTTAATCTGGCCCACACCGCCATATAGGAATGTCGCATTTACTGCTTCATCGACGAACTGGAGATTTGTTAATCGGAACGACCGTCCGTTAAGACACGCCCGGATCACATCGGCGCCGAGCTCCGAAACGCGATTGATTTCAATAGAACTCTGTTGGCTCGACCAATATGCTCCATCGGCCATTTTGGCGGTCATCCGCTGCAGCAAATAACGGGGATTGCGTTGATTAATCCGGTGTTCCAGGTAGAGGATCAGCCAGGAATGGAGGGGGAGCGCCTGGCCGGCAGATTGCAAAATCGCCTGTTTGTGGCACTACATTAACGTCGAAACTAGCGCCCTTCAGTAAAATCAATGGGTTGCAACCCGCGCGCCTCCGTTAACAGATCCTCCGTAGGTTGCTCACCAGCGGACGCTATAAACTCGCCGCCACCCAGCTTTCACGCTTTTTCTGGACCGGTCAGCCTTTGACCCGACTTGAACAGCAGTTTTGGAAATAGGCATTTAATTCATTAGCTTACGTACGCATGCCGCGGTCTTAGCACCACAGCGGCGGTGCTGGAGCCGGGTTTTTAGGCTGCTGGCTGCGGGGTCGGCAGGGGGAGTTCCTGAAAATTGGGCGGCAGGGCGACGCCGACCGCCTGAAAGAGCTTACCGGCGACGCCGGTGGTCGGGGTGCGCAGCAGGAAGCGCTTGCTATCCTGCTCAAGCTCGATTTCCTGCAGTCGGTCGAGATCGCGCCGGATGTCGCCCCATTCGGCAGCGATGTCGTGGCGGTGGAGGCGTTCCTCGAGCTCCTTACGATCAGCAATGATCGTCCCTACCGGATCGCCTATCGCGCGCATATTCCCGGACGCAGCCAAATGCAAACCGGCTTGTCGAGCTGATTGGTTCTGATCTTGTATCCGTTAGGAAAGCAGACCTGCCGCGAGAACGACCGCTCCGGCACCGCGACGGCCTCTTTCACGACAACGGCGTTGAACTTGCTTTCCTCAGCCGACAGCTGGTTCGCCGAGTGTAGCTCATACAACGCTATTCCCGGCCGAAGATAAGTATATCCCGGCGTCTCCCAGCTCTCCACCCTGTAAAGGGCGATCCCGCACACGCCCCGCGCTCGGGACAGATTGCGAAAGGCTTCGATTTCCCCGGAGAAATGCATCAATAAATATTGAAACGGCGCAGAAGCCAACAGGGACACGCTGACGCAACTCCACAGCGCCGCCGCTATAACGACGCCATAGCCCCGGCTGAAACCTGGACGCAGCCAATCCCAGAGGGCATGGAGCACCTCTACGGTTCCCATGCCTACCAAAGTCGCAATCAAAGGGAGTGACGGATAGATGAAGCGATATTCTTTGTGACCGATCAGCGAGTGCGTCATCAGGATCGTCGCCGCAACGCCTAGCAGCAATGGCAGCCGACGCCCGCCAAGCAGGGCTAAGGAGACGATGAAGGAAAATGCGCCACCCCAAAAATATACGAGAAAACCGATAATGTAAAACCACGGGACGACACCGAAACGGTCGGCGTCGCCCTTATACAGATTGACCCAGATATTGAGCCAAATGCTTTGAAACGGATATTGCCAGGTCAGGGCGTCGAGAAGTCCGCCGGCGAACACAGGAATTGACGCGCCGACCAGCAGCGGTATCCATCGCCGCCGGACCTGCAATCCGCAGACGCAGGCGACGGCAACCGCGAGCGACGGCGCGAGATGGAATCGAATTATGAAGGTGAGGCCAAACAAAAGGCCAGCCGCAAACAGCCGGCCGGAGCCGACCTCGCCGCGCTCGGGATATGCAAGATAGAGCGCAGCTACGAGGACATTTCCTGCCGCCACTTCGGTCAATGTATGGGGAGCGAAATAAATGAGCTCTGCCCATGTAGCGGTCACCCAGCCGACCAGGATGGCCCCGCCGAGACCGAAAGCGCGCAACCCCCAAAAAAACCCGCAAGCGACCGGAATCAGTGACACCAAATCCATGAAGGTGTGGATTACAGCCAAATAATTGTCCGGTGCCCGTCCTCCCAGCCTGCTGAGATCCATCAGTCCCGCGAACAGGCCGGGCAGCACCCAAGAGCGAATTCCCCTTTTGAATTCCCAAGGAACGATGCCCGCGCCCGTTGTCAGCCGAAGGGCCTGCTCTATCGTTTGATAAATTTCGTCGGGATGATTTATATTGGGGAATTCAAAAGTCACCACGAGGCGTAGGATCAGTGCCAGCGATAGCAGAGCGACTAATGCAGCATGGGCTGCTATCTTTTCTTGTGGTGGAGATTGCACCTCGATCATGTCGCTGCGTCACCGGCGCTCGTCGCTGTGTCAGGTTGCGGATTTAATCCTTGAAGGCACCGTCAAGTTGGCCGAGAACAGGCTTGGTCGGAGCCGGGTTGGTCGGATAGACGGGCGGGATGACGATGCTTCGAGACCCGATTTACGCCGGCCATCGCTACCCCGCCGAGATCATCAGCTGCGGTGTATTTTCGGTTCCCGTTGAGCCTGCGCATGGTCGAGGAGATGCTGGCCGCCCGCGGCATCTGTGTAACCCACGAGACGATCCGGCAATGGGGTCTCAAATTCGGTCGGGAATTCGCCGTGGCGACAAATGGCACTTGGATGAGGTCGTCATCAGCATCGCCGGGAAAAAGCATTGGCTCTGACGTTCCGTCGACCAGCATGGCTTCGTTCTCGATGTCCTGGTTCAGAGCCGGCGCGACAAGAAGGCCGCCCAACGCCTGTTCCGAAAGCTCCTCAAGAAGCACGGTCGAGCCCCTCGTGTGCTCGTCACCGACAAGCTGAAGAGCTACGCCGCGGCCAAGCGGGAGATCATGCCCGGGGTCGAGCATCGCCAGCACAAGGGTCAATAACCGGGCCGAAAACTCGCATCAACCAACCTGCCGCCGAGCCCACGACACCGCCACCAACCTCCGGTCCGCCCGCACCCAGGCCTTCGCCACCTTGGGCCGATGTCACCGGCGTTGCGACGGCATAATCGCTCGTATCGCCAGGCATCTTCAGCTCATTGCACTTTTCGTCGATCTGTAGATCCAAGTTGGCGGTGCCGCCACAGCTCCGGCCATCATCGGCCACAACTCAGCGATCCTAACCTATCCCCTGCCGGCATGCCCTGCCAGCCAGCAACAGAGAAGTAGCTGTTCGCCATCTAAGCGCCGATTCTTGCCGCGCCACTAACAGCCCCCGCTGCAACGCGCCGATCCACAAAACGCAAAGGATTCCCGATTAGCGACGCAGTAAGATTAGTAGTTGAGCATCGTTGGTGGGGGCCGCTAATGACTGAAGTCCGCCAAGCCGTCCTGCGCTTCACCCGACGCGAGGTCGGCAAGGCGCTGTTCGCCATGCTGGCCGCGCTCGGCGTCGAGGCGCTACCCTACACGGCGGATGCGTTAGGCTTATTACGGCATGGCCCTGGTCGCCCAACGCCACCAGGGGCTATAACGACGTTTATGCTCGTCAACGGGCGTGGATCGACCCAGCCCCGCGGCGTGGCGACGCAGACTTTTGGAATGCCATTCAAGGATGGCGATATGCCGGCGGGTTCCGCGCCAGTCTTTACCGTCGGCGGCGTGGCACAGCCGTTTTCGTACGGGCTCCGGTCCTATTATCCGTCCGGCAATCTTAGGTTTGTGTCGATCATGCTGCTCCCGACATTCGGCCTCGGTGCGTCGCGCAGCGTGACGGTTGCGGTCTCAGCACGAGTTGGCTCTTGGCCATCGTCTTCGGGTCGCAGCACAACAGACATTTATAATCAGCAGCTTGTCGTCAACGCACCCCCGCTTAGCACCCCGCCAACCGGGATCGGAGCCACACGCGGAACCCAGGTGAGTGCTTGGCTGAACGGCGACGCCAACACCTACAAAGTCGTACAGTGGATGGACGGCGCCGCCGGTGCGGCTTGGCGCATCAGCACAAACATGGCGGCCACGCAAGGCGGGACGGCGGACACCTTCCTAAAGTTTGACCACTACGTCTTGGCGCTGAACAATTCGAGTGGAGGCCTCGCCGGCTTTCGCTGGTTCGGGCGGATGCGGATGCCAAATTACGCGGCCTGCACGACCGCCAACAACAACGTTTTCTTCGCCCCGCCAAACTCGGCGAATCCCGCGGCTGGTCTGAATTGGCATATTAACTCTGGCGGTGGTCCAGTTACAAACGTTCCGGCCTGGCCGTTCAACTCGGCGACCGATATGACTTCGACCTCGAGCGGAGCTATAAAGAGCACACAGGCGATTTCCTGGTATACCGGCGCAGGCTCGGATGGGAATTTTGTCCCTGTACAACTATCCGGCTCTGTCCCAGCTCCGTTTTCCGCGGGCGATATCTGGTGGGGGCGCATTGATCGTCTCGGGAACTTCGGCCTTTTCTCGGCACCAGGCATCTCTAATGATTCGATTCAGTCGCCCACCGCCGCCGCAACCTTTACGGCTAATCCGGTCGTCGGTTTTTGCCCCTTCACCTCGTTGAATTTCGCCACGGTGGACGGGAAATATAATTTCTTCCAAGGAGCCGGGTCGCAGACTGCAGAGACAACACTCCGCATGCAA
>Ga0210390_10005311_pt1 | contig 10809 bp, 10 predicted proteins | sample IncBWH11OmetaG_FD_161050 | JGI IMG/M metagenome (GOLD analysis project Ga0210390, IMG submission 161050) | Forest soil microbial communities from Barre Woods Harvard Forest LTER site, Petersham, Massachusetts, United States - Inc-BW-H-11-O ... | reverse complement strand
GTGCTGGCCACCCGGCATGACCTGCAGCTGGGGCTGCACCGGCTGCGGCTAGAGGGGGAGCTGAGCGAGATCCGCACGGCCGATCTGCAGTTCACTCAGGCCGAGGCGCGGGAGCTGCTGACGGCGGCCGGTGTGGCACTGCCCGAGCCCGCGCTGGCGATGTTGCACGAGCGAACCGAGGGCTGGGCGGCGGGGCTGCGGCTGGCGGCGCTGTCACTGGCCGGGCACGAAGATCCGGAGCGGTTCGCGGCGGAGTTCTCAGGCAGCGAACGGACGGTGGCCGACTACCTGCTGGCCGAGGTGCTGGAGCGGCAGCCCGATGAGGTGCGGCGGCTGCTCCTGCGGACCTCGGTCCTGGAGCGGGTATCCGGCCCGCTGGCCGATGTGCTGACCGGAGGCTCGGGGGGCGAACGGATGTTGGCGGAACTGGAGCAGGCAAACGCGTTCGTGGTATCGCTGGACGCGGGGCGGTCCTGGTTCCGCTACCATCACCTGTTCGCCGACCTGCTGCAGCTGGCGTTGCGGCGCACCACGCCGGGCGAGGTCACCGCACTGCACGAGGCAGCTGCCGGGTGGTTCGCGGAGCACGGGTTCCCGGTGGAGGCGATCCGCCACGCGCAGGCGGCGCGGGACTGGGGCCTGGCCGCCCGGCTGCTCGCCGATAACTGGCCCGGCCTGCACCTGGGCGGGCAGGCCGCCACTGTGCACGTAATCCTGGCCGGGTTCCCCGCCGAGGCCACCGCGGCGGACGCCGAGCTGGCCACGGTGGCTGCGGCGGATGAGCTCGCGCAGGGGTCGCTGGAGGAGGCGGAGCGCTTTCTCGGGTTGGCGGCGCGGCGATTCGAAGGGCCGGCGTCGGTGCCGGCCGGGCGGCGCGGGCAGGCGCACCTGCTGCTCGGGGTGGTCCGGCTGCTGCTGGCCCGGCAGCGCGGGAATCTCCCGGCGGTCGCTGAGGAGGCGCGGCGGCTGCAGGCCCTGACTGAGGCCCCGGACGCGGTGCCGGCCGGCCTGGGCGAGGACCTGCGTGCGCTGGCGCTGGTGAACCTCGGTATCACCGAATACTGGGGTGGCCGTCTCGCGGAAGCGGAACCGCACCTGGAACAGGGCATCACGCTGGCGCGGAAGATCGGCCGGCCGTACCTGGAGTTCCTCGGCCTGGCCCACGGCACGTCGATCGCCACGGTGCGGTCATCGCCCTACGCGCTGGCGGAAGAGCGCGCCCGGCAGACGATCGAACTGGCCCGGCGGCACGGCTGGACCGACGAGCCTGCCGTCGGCATCGCCTACATAGCGCTCGCAGCCGGGGGGATCTGGCGGCGGCAGCTTGAGGAGGCGGCGGATTGGGTCCGACGCGCCGAGCGCACCCTCCGGGCGGAAGCCGAGCCCATGACGGCGATCGCCATCCGCTATATCCGCGCGCTGCTGGAGCTGGCGTGCGGCCGCGACCAGGAGGTGCTGGCCACCTTCCAGGCCACCGAGCGGCTGTCCAGGCTGCTTGACGCGCCGGACTGGCCATTGATGCGCGCCCGCGCGTTGCGGCTGCACGCCCTGGTTCGGCTGGGCGAAACCGGGCGCGCTGAGCAGGACATCGCGGAAATCGCCGAGCAAGGCCAGCTCAGCGGCGAAATACGGATGGCCCTGGCCGCGCTGCGGATCGCCCAGGATGACCCGGACGCGGCCACCGCCGCGCTCGCGCCGGTCCTGTCCGGCGCCGTACCCGTCGCCCCGGCGACCTGGCTGTCGCTCGCCTGCCTGCTGGAGGCCGTCGCCCGGGACGCACTCGGTGACCCGGCCGCCGCCAGGGACGCCATGCGGCGCGGGCTCGATGCGGCCACGCCCGATGGCGTGCTGGCGACCTTCCTTTTGCATCCCCCGGCCCGGGAGCTGTTCGACCGCTATGCCCCGGATCGGGGTGACCAGGCCGCCCTGGCGGCTGAGATCCGTAACCTGCTCCCGGCAGAACCACCCGAAGGACCACCCGCAGAACCAAAGCCAGGGGCGCCTGAGGGCCCGCCCCGGCTAGCAGACTCCTTCCGCCTGGTAGATCCGCTGAGCAAGACCGAGATCCGGGTGCTGCGGTACCTGCCGACCAACTTGTCCGCGCCGGAGATCGCCCGCGAGCTGTCCCTGTCAGTGCACACGGTCCGGACGCATGTACGCCACCTCTTCGCCAAACTCGGCGCGCACGGTCGCACCGAGGCGGTCGAGCGAGCCCGCGGCCTCGGCCTGCTCGCGCCATCCCCATCCCGCCGCGCATCCTGAGGCTCACTGGACCACAGCAGCTTCGCCGGAACCGAGTGGATAACCACGATGCGGTCGCCGGCTGCGAGGACGCCGGCCAGCCCGGCGCCCCAGTCGGTGGCTATGGCGCCATAGGCGGCAGATGTTGGCCAGCACCGGCAGCCGTCACGTCTCCTGGACATGACAAGCGCCTCGGACTTCCCAGATGACGTGGCGCTTAAGGCAAGCGAAAGGAATGCCTTTCATGTTCAAATCAACGTCGACCTCTTTGATCCTGCTCGGCATTCTCGCCGTCATCGTCGGGGTCATCGCTATCGCCTGGCCGGGCGTCACGATTCTCGCGCTGGTCATCCTGTTCGCGATCTACGCGTTCATGGGCGCGGGCCTGGAGGCCGCACGGGCGTTCAGCAGCCGCAACGCCGGGCCGGTCTTCGGGCACCTGCTGCTCGGACTGATCGACCTGGCGGCCGGCGTGATCGCCCTGGTCTGGCCCGGGCCCACCGCGTACGTCCTAGTGATCATCGTCGCGGCCTGGGCGCTGGTCGGTGGCGTCGCTGAGACCTTCGCCGGGTTCCAGAGCGGGGAGACGGCCGGCACGCGCGCGATGTTCATCATCGCCGGACTGGTGTCCGTCGCGTTCGGCATCGTGCTCTTCGCCCGCCCCAACGTCGGCGCGGTCACCCTCGCGCTCCTGTTCGGCCTGTACAGCATGATCTACGGATTCTCACAGATCACGGCGGGCGTGCAGGCCCGTCAGCTGGGCAAGACCGTCCAGTCGCTGTCGCCGCTGCACAAGGCAGCCTGACCGTCCCGGTCCGGAGGCGTGGCGCCCGTATCGGCTTCCCGCCCGTTACGGGTGCCCGCTGACGTCGGCCAGTGATCGCGAATACACCCGGCCACCTCGCCCAAAGGAGGCTGAAGACCACATGAGCGCCATGCCCGCCGGGCCGGGCAGATCAACCCAGACGCCCAGCGACACTGCGACCGCCGAGCCGGCCCGGCACGGACGTCTCCGGGCCGTCGCGGCCGCGCGTGGCGTCCCGCTGGCCACGATCCTCGCGACCGTCGCCGTCGTGGCCCTCACCTACCTCGCGGGCAAACTCGCCTACCGGATACGTGATGTCCTCCTAATGCTCATGGTGGCCGGGTTCATCGCCGTGATCCTGAATCCGCTGGTGGTGGCGATGCAGCGGTGGCGGATCCGGCGCCGCGGCTGGGCCGTGACCATCGTGTCCGTCTGGGCGGTGCTGGTCTTCGCCGGCCTTCTGGCAGCGTTCGGCTACCCGCTGGCGCACGGGCTGACCCATTTCTCACACCGGCTGCCGTCCTACGTGCAGAACGCCGAGCACGGTCGGGGCTGGATCGGCCACCTGGTTCACCATTTTCACCTGGAGGCCTGGATAACCCGCAACGCACCCAAGCTGCAAAGCCTCGGGGCCACCCTGACCAGGCCGGCCTTGACCGTCGGCAAGGGCGCGCTGTCGTTGCTGGCGACCCTGGGGACGATCTTCGTCTTGATCGTGTTCTTCTTGCTCGAGGGTCCCAAGATGCGCCAGGGACTGCTCAAGCTGATGCGGCCCGAGCGCGTGGCGTACTACACGCGGGTAGCGGGCGAGATCAGCCAGTCGGCGACCGGTTACGCGCTGGGCAACCTCCTGACGTCGCTGATCGCCGGCGTGGTCGTCTTCGTCACGCTTACTGTCCTGGGGGTTCCGTTCCCGCTGCTCTGGGCGCTATGGGTGGCCCTGGTCGATTTTCTACCCATGGTCGGCGGCGCCCTGGCCGGTATCCCGACCGTCCTGTTCGCCCTCGGCCACTCGCTCACCGCGGGCATCGTCACCGCCACCGCGTTCATCGCCTACCAGCAGATCGAAAATCACGTGCTGAACCCCGTGGTCATGAGCCGCACGGTCAAGGTCAATCCACTGCTCGTGCTGCTGTCACTCTTGGTCGGGACGTCGATCGGCGATTGGGTCGGCGGCCTTTTCGGCAGTTTTGTCGCGGCGCTGCTTTCCATCCCGGTCGCGGGCGCCCTCCAGGTCATAGCCCGGGAACTATGGCAGGCCACCGCGTGGGCGGGATCGCCCGACAGCGAACCGCCCGCCGAACCGGGGCCCGCGGGACCCGGCCAGCAAGCACCGGAGACCGGCTGGGGGCTTCGTGACGGCGAGCCGGAACCGGACACAGTGGAGCTGAAGGCTCCGACGTTTGACTTATCTGGTGAACCATGTGGCTGGCCGAGGTCCGGTGCCCGCATCTTCCATTCGCTATAGCGTGTGCCAATGGCAAAATAGCTATGCCGGCTTTTCCGGTTGCAAGGTTGTCGGGTGGACTGGTAGATGAGCAGTAATTCGCCGCTCGGCAATCAAGGAGGCAGGAAATGAAAAGTACGGAATCCAGCCCTGGGAATGCGCACGGGACAAGGGAGCGCGATCGGGCCCTGGAGCGGACTCTCCGGGACGCTCTCGCTCTGGCTGCCGGCAAAAAGGTGGCTGACCAGGCGCTTCGGCAGACTCGCAACAAGTCGCACGATGCTGGGCGGCGCGACCTTCGCCGTATTGCCGGCCACCTGGCCGGCTACGGCACGCTGCTGACTTACATCTGGCACCAGCGGCGGACCCAGAAGCAGTCCGCGGGATAAGCCAAAGGCCGGTACCAGCGCCACTGATCATAGCGCAGGGCACAATGGGACGGAAGCCCGGAAGCCTCGGCAACCACGCGGCGGTCGGTGGACTAGAGAAATACGAAGGCAATCCGCTGCCTGACGCTGCGGAAAGGATCGCAAGGAAGGCTGCGGAAAAGATCGCAAGGAAGATGGATATGAACAGCACAATAGGCAAGAACAAGTTTAAGTACAGCCGTGGTCCGCTGAGGAGCTGGCTGCTGGCGGGCGGCCTGGCGCTGGGCACTGCCGCCGCCGTCGCAGCGTGCGGCTCGTCGCCCTCGAGCACCGCGGCCGGCTCCCCGGGCAGCAGCACGCCACCAAGCGCTTCATCGGCGGCCTCCGCTACGATCAGCGCGAAAAGCGTCTCCGGAGTGGGCACCGTCCTGGTCAACGGGCAGGGCCAGACCCTGTACATGCTGACCTCGGAAAAGGGCGGGAAGATAACCTGCACCCAGGCGAACGGCTGCACCCAGGCGTGGCCGGAGACCCTGCTTGCCAACGGGGCGACGGCGGCGACGGCCGGCAGCGGCGTGCAGTCCTCGCTGCTAGGAACGGTCAAGGACGCCAGCGGCAACCTCGAGGTCACCTACAACCACTGGCCGCTGTACACCTTCTCCGGTGACTCGGGCCCGGGCGTGGCCAAGGGCCAGGGGCTGACCAGTTTCGGCGGCACCTGGTATGTCCTGAGCGGGTCGGGCAATCCCGTGACCAGCAGCCAGTCCGGGACCGCATCGTCCGGCGGCGGTAGTGGATACTGAGCCAGTGCTGCTGGCCGGGCCGGGAGGCAGCCGCCCGGGCCAGCGGCCGGCACCACGCGCCCGGGTCCGGCTGGCCCTGCGGCTAGCCGGAGGCGGGCTGCTGATCGCGACCGGCGCGATTCACCTGGACCTGTACCTGACCGGCTACCGGTCCATCCCGACCATCGGCTGGCTGTTCCTGGTCCAGGCCATCGTGGCTTTCGTCCTCGGCGCGGCCGTGCTGGCCTCGGCCGCAAGGCTCGCGGCGGCAGGCGCCGCATTCTCCCTGGCCACGCTGGGCGGCTATCTGCTGTCCTTGTGGACCGGCCTGTTCGGATTCAAGGAGGTCCGCACCACGGCCGGGATCGCCGCCGGGGTGGTCGAAGTGGCGGCCTTCGCGGCCCTTGCCGGACTGGCCGTCATACCCGCCGAACGCGGCCGAGCCGGCGGCCGCCTGCTGGCCCGCTTCCGGGCGGGCGTCGCCGGCGTCTCCATCGCCGCCGTATCCGTGGTGGCGCTGGCGGTGCTCGGCGCTTCCGTGGCGGCGGCCGGAGGCCCGGCTACGACAACCCCGGGCGCCCTGAAGGCCGTCCGCATCGGCGCAGTGACGGTGCTGGCCGAGGCGAACGGCCGCACGCTGTACTGGTTCTCCCCGGATACCGCGGCCAGGTCGGCGTGCTACGGGTCGTGCGCCGCCTACTGGCCGCCAGTGAAAGGGCCGGCGACGCCCGGGCCCGGCGTCACTGGCACGCTCTCCGTGCTCACCCGTTCGGACGGGTCGGTCCAGGCCGCCTACGACGGGCATCCGCTGTACACCTACGTCGGCGACAGCGCTCCGGGACAGGCCAACGGCAACGGGCTCAACCTGAATGGCGGCCTGTGGCACGAGGTAACCGCGTCCGGCTAGGCCGGGCAATTGACGCGGCGCATCCGCCGCTCGGATCCACTCAGGAAGGGCGCACAGCAATGGGCACCACCAAAGACATCCGCGATGCAGTCGAGGCAGAGCTCGAATTCGACCCGCTGGTCGACGACGCGGACATTGATGTCGTGAACATCAACGGGGACGTGGCTCTCAACGGCACCGTCCCGAGCTATCCGCAGTACCTGGAGGCCGCCGCCGCTGCTCAGCGCGTAGCCGGCGTCAGGGACGTGCACAATCACCTGCAGGTCGTGCTGCCGGACGAGGACTACCGCGACGACGCGATGTTGACCACCGCGGTGAACAACGCGCTGGCGCTGAACGTCACGGTGCCGGACGGCGTCGAGGCGACCGCGCGTGATGGCAACCTGACGCTGACCGGCGCGGTGGAGTACGGCCGGCAGCGCCAGGCGGCCGAACTGGCGGTCGCCGGGCTGGTCGGCGTCCGCAACGTCAAGGACGACATCGACATCAGCTACGACGCCGACCCGGTCGACGTCACCTGGTTCGTACGTGAGGCGCTGGAGCGTAACGCGCTGGTCGACGACGACAGCGATGTCTGCGTGGACGCGAGCGGCAACACGGTGACGCTGCGCGGGCACGTCCGTACCTGGGCCGAACGCGACGCGGTGGTCAGCGCCGCGTGGATGGCCGGCGGCGTCATGCAGGTCCGTGAGGACCTCGACATCACCGGCTGACCAGGCCATCGCGGGCAGGGTGCCGCATGACGGCTCACCAGAACGCCGGCACCCCGCCAGACGCGCGGACTGACCGGACGCCGCCGCTGCACAGGGGCCGGCGGCGCCCGGCCGTGCGCTGGATCGCGCACGCGTGCTGTTCGTGGTGCTGGCCGCGGACATGTTCGGCCTGCTGCCGCGGCTGGGCGGGCTGACTCGCGACGCCGCAGGTCTGCGGCACGCTCGCTGGGCCTTCCTGGCCGCGGCGATCGTGGCGCAGGCCATCTCGCTCGGCTGCTACGCCCAGCTCTGCCGGCAGGTCCTGGCCGCCCTCGGGGCGTGGATCCGGTTCCGGCTGGCCGCGGACGTCACCCTGGCCATCTTCTTCATCAGTCACCTCACCCCCTTCGGTTCGGCCACCGGAACGCTGGTGAACGCGAGCACGCTGGAGACCGAGGACATCGCCGCAGCCACCACCGGCAAAGCCACCGCCCTGACCAGCCTGACAGCCACGATCGCCCTGATCGTCCTGTTCGGGACCGGGTTCGCGGTGACGGCCGGGCGGCAAGTCTCCCACCAGTACCTCATCACCGCCGGCATCGCGCTCCTCCTGGTCGTGGCGGCGCTGGCCACGGTGCTTGCCAGTCGGCGCCCATCCCGCCGCCGCCGGGCGAGCCGGGCGGTGGGCCGCGAGTGTGGCGCGGCACGTCCGGCCGGGCATCGATCCGGAGAAGGCAGCCGAGACCAGCCGCCGGCTCGCGTCGCTGGCCCGGACCGCGCTGACCGGACGAGCCTTCCTGGCCAGCTGCGGGTTCGCCGCGGGTGACCTGCTCCTTGACCTGCTACCGCTCGATCTGGTGTTCCTTGCCCTGCGGTATCAGCCCGGCTTCGGGCCACTGGCCGTCGCCTACGCGGCGGCGAACATCGCCAGCGCCATCCCGGTGACCCCCGGCGGGCTGGGCGTAATCGAGGTCACGCTGGTGGCCATCACCGTCGGCTTCGGCGCGCCACGGGCCACCCCGGTGCTGGCCGTGCTCGGCTACCGGATCGTGAACTACTGGCTCCCGCTACCACCCGGCGCCATCGCCTATCTCCGGCTCAGGCTGCGGTCGGGTGCCGACGGCAATAGGAAAGGCAAAGGAAAGCTCGCGGCGCCGCAGGCTGGCTGACGCATTCCGAGCATTAAACTTCTGCCGAACGGGGTGTGTTCTCCGGATCGCGAAACATTTGCCGACCATGGATGGGCTGACTGTCCAATGTTGACACCAATAGCCAGATAGCGATCGGCTTCTGGCCAGCTGCCGCAATTTCAGGTGCAATGGTATTAGCGCGGCAGTGGAAGGATTATTTGTCATGTTCAAGTCGGCAAGCACTTCGCTGATACTGCTCGGCGTGCTCGCCATTCCCTGCATCAGGACTGAGCGATGGTGAGATCATGAAAACCAGGCTTGGCCGGCCGCCTGGCCTCACGCGGCTGGCTCGTGCGCTCGGGCTGGACCGCAATCCACTGCGCCGGGCCACCGACCGGGCTGAGGCCTGGATCCGGGTCGGCCTGCTAGCCGTCTTCCTGATCGCCGGGCCGATGGCTGCCCTTGGCGCGGGACACTGGGCCTACCACGCGGGGGTCACTGTGGCCCGAGTGCCGACCGCCCCGACCCACCGCGCCGAGCCGGCCGCACTCCAGCAGGCCCCGACGATTACTGACCTGCCCAAGGTCGGCCAAGGGGGCCGGGCCTGGGCCGGGGCCCGGCGGGAGGGCACCGGCCCCTCATCTCGTACCAGTGAGGTGCTGGCCGCGGTGATGACGCTGGCCGCCATGGCGCTCGCGATGCTCGCCGCCCTCCGGCTCACCCTCGCGTTCCTGAGCAGGCGGCGCCTAGCCGCCTGGGAGACGGCCTGGTCCAGAGTCGGACCGCAGTGGTCCAAGCGCAGGCCTTGACATCTTCCATACGCCCGAAGTCGGGGGATTCCAGCTGCGGCTCGCGCCACGCTGTAGGTTCGCGGTTCACAGGCGGGTAGCCCCATCGCCTTCCCCGCGCGGCCACGGCATGCCCTGCGGCGGTTTCGTGCAGGTCGTGCATATGCCCGCTTGGCTATCGCCGACATATTCGGTTGTACCCACAATCAGGAGGGAGGAAGCGCCGTGACTCTGATGACCCTCGCGCGGTAAGCATCGTCCCAGCGCCGGGCGCCGGCCACGCATCGCGCTAGAGAGGTTGTCGCGCGGCAGCGGCCGGCCCCGGGCGGACTCGTCCGCCCGGGGCCGGCTTTCCCGCTGGTGCCATCCGTCAGCCGGTGCTGCCTCAGCCGGTGACGTCCAGGTTGTCGCGGACGTCGTAGACGCCGACGGCCATCCACGCTGCGTCCACCACCGCGTCGTGCTCGGCCCAGGTCCGGACGTGCCCGGACAGGGTCACAGTGTTCCCGTCGGTGTCCACCGCCACGTCGCTGTCGTCGAGGATCAGCGCGTAGCGGTCCAGGGCGTCCTGCACGTACATGGTGACGTCGACCGGGTCGGCGTCGTTGCTGATCATGATGTCGTCGCTGATGTTGCGGACGCCGGTCAGCCCGGTGACCGCATCCTCGGCCACGGTCCGCTCGGCGCCGTAGCTCACCGTGCCGGTCAGCGTCAGGTTCCCGTTCTTGGCCGTCGCCTCGACGCCGTCCGGCACAGCGATGTTCAGCGTGAGCGCGTTGTTGGCCATCGTGGTCAGCGTCGCGTCGTCCCGGTAATCCCCGGGCGGCAGTACCACTTCCAGGTGGTTATGCACGTTCTTGACGCCCGAGACGCGCCGCGCCGCTGCGGCCGCCTCCAGGTACTGAGGGAAACTGGGTACGGTTCCGTTCAGCGCCACCTCCCCGTTTATGTTCTTCACCGTGATATCCGACATGTCGACGAGCGGGTCGTAGCTAAATTCCAGCTCCACGGCGTCGCGGATGTCCTGCGTTTTGGTCATTTCCCGGATCCTCTCGATGGGTTGACGGTGAATTACCGTTCCTCCTTCATCAGCTCATCTCACTGGCTCGCGGTTGTAAAAGTGGGGATGACTGTCACGGTATTGGTCACTGCTATGGAGTGGTAAAGGACCGCGAAGTACGCGATCCCGCCGAAGACCATCGCAACAATCGGCGACATGCGGAACGACGCGCTGATGTTCGCCTCTGCCGCTGACCCTGCCTCGTCACGCAGCCCGTATCCGGCGGGTACCGCAGGGCTCGGCGGCGGAGCGCGCGGGGGCGGCGGGCAGCGTGAGGACCATGGTGATCCCGCCGCCGGGGGTGTCTTCGGGTTCCACGGTGCCGCCCATCGTCTCAGCCAGGCCGCGGGCTACCGCGAGGCCGAGCCCGACACCGGTACTGTTGCCTAGGGCGCCGAGCCGGCAGAAGGGCTGGAACACCCGCTTCCAGTCGGCCGCGGGGATGCCCGGGCCGTGATCGACTACGCGCAGCTCGACCCGGTTCCCGGCGGTCCGGGCGGTCAGCAGCGGCGGCGGCGCCGCAGGGGAATAGCACAGGGCGTTGCCGGCCAGGTTCACGATGACCCGTTCGGCGATCGCCGGGTCGGCC
>Ga0210390_10005310_pt1 | contig 10812 bp, 12 predicted proteins | sample IncBWH11OmetaG_FD_161050 | JGI IMG/M metagenome (GOLD analysis project Ga0210390, IMG submission 161050) | Forest soil microbial communities from Barre Woods Harvard Forest LTER site, Petersham, Massachusetts, United States - Inc-BW-H-11-O ... | reverse complement strand
TGTCACTGCGCCGCCGAACGCCGAACGGTGAACGACAAAATTCAATCCAGAGCTTGGAATTCGGCGACGGTACGACTCAAATAGCAAGGTGGGAAACGATCCAGGCACCGAGTCCAAAGAAGCGATCACCACCGCTTCGGTGGTGGCCAGCGGCAGCTTGGCTGCGCTTAAGCTTCTCGTCGGCTGGTTGTCCGGTAGTCTGGGCCTTTTGGCCGAGGCGGCCCACTCCCTGCTCGACCTGATTTCCACCCTGATCACGCTTCTGGTCGTTCGGGTCGCAGCCGTACCGCCTGACAGCAATCACCCCTACGGTCACGAACGCGCCGAGCAGCTCGGGGCGCTGGCCGGGATGACTTTGCTGGGCGGGACCGGGGCGCTGATTTTATACCACGCGTTCGACACAATTTTTGTTCATCCCTCATCTCCAGCGGTTAGCGTCTGGTCGTTCGCCGTCCTGATCGTCTCCGTTGTGGTAGACTTTTTTCGTGCTCGCGCTTTGCGTCGAGCCGCCGCCAGTCATGCCAGCAGCGCCCTGGCTTCTGACGCCGAGCATTTCGCCAACGACATGTTCGGCGCGCTTTCGGTTCTTGTCGGGTTGGCCGTCATCGCACTGCGCGATCCGCTGCATCTGCCGCAATCGCTGGTTGCGCGCGCCGACGCCATCGCCGCTCTGATCGTCGCCGCCATCGCGTTCCGATCGGTTTGGAATCTCGGATCCAAAGCCGTGCGAGCGCTCATGGACGATGTCCCGATCGGTCTCACGGACCGCTTGAAAAAGCGAGTGGAATCGGTCGACGGTGTCGTCAGCGGCACCGTCATGGTTCGCACCCGTTTTGTCGGCAATCGCCCTTTCGTCGAAGTAAAGCTCGGCACAGTTCGAGGCGCATCCTTGGAGTCCGCGCATCAACTCAGCGAGGTTGTCGAAAAAGAACTCAGTGAAGAATTGGGAAACGCTGAGGCGATTGTCCACGTTGAACCCGCGGCGACGCCCGATGAACCCCGGGCGGCAGGTGTCCGCGCGATCGCGGATCGACTCGGTTTGCGAGTGCATAACCTGAACATTTACCTGGTTGCGCGGGAGACCCGTATTGAGCTCGATCTGGAACTTCCGGATAGTCTGACCTTGGCCGAGGCGCACAGGCACTCGGAGACGTTGGAAGCCGCCATCATGAAAGAACTGCCCGGCACGGTCCTGGTGACGGTGCATCTGGAACCCAGAAGCGACGAACCGAAGCCGGCGGTGCGACACCTGCCGTCAACACGTCGCGTAGAGGAAGCTCTTTCGAAGCTGCCTGAAGCCAAGAACGTCAGAGTCCAGGATGTGCTTGTCACGGACGAAGGATTGGTGGTCACGCTCGAGACGACCTTCAAAGGCACGACCTCTCTGGCGCAGACGCACGAGTTGATGGCGGGCCTGGAACGAGCGATCCACGCCTCGTTACCTGATGTCACACGCGTTCACATCAATCCGGAGATTGCCTCGTCTGGGTAGATCGTTTGCGGGGCCGGAACGAAAAAAATTCTTGCGCCCGAAATATCTTGATATAAAGATATTGGAGTGAGCGACTCCGAGGCCGCACCAACCAACACTTCCGGCGTCCATCTTTGGCTGATTCTCCTGAAAGCTTATCGTGCTCTCGCTCAGGTAGACGCGGGAAGCATTGCCTCTTCCGGACTCGGTCTGTCAGATTTTGCGGTCTTGGAAATCCTCCTCCACAAAGGGTCGCTGCCGGTCAATACGATTGGACGGCAAGTAATGCTTACCAGTGGTTCGATTACCACCGCGGTCGACCGACTCGAGGAAAAGCAACTGGTGCGCCGGCAGGCATGCCCAAACGATCGCCGTGTTACCTATGTCACGCTGACGGCGACGGGGCGAACGCTGATCCGACAGGTTTTTAAGGTCCACGCCAACCGGTTGGAGACTGCTTTCGAACCGTTGTCCGGAGCGGAGCGATCAACGCTAGCAACGCTCTTGAAGAAGGTTGGCAAGCATAGTGAATCGTTGCTTAGCCACTGCGCCTAACACTTTTTTCGAACCAATTGTCTCTCTGGCCTGTTCGTTGAGGTGGAGATAATGCCGATTTTCCCGAACCCCTGAATCGCAACCAACCGAATCATCTCATGTCTAAATTGCTCTATATCGAAGCGTCTCCCAGAAAATCCCGCTCAAAGTCCATCGAAGTCTCGCAGGTCTTCCTCTCTGAGATGCAGAGGACCCACCCATCGGTCGAGATCGACAACTTGGACCTTTGGACAGCGGAATTGCCGGCGTTTGACGGAGACACCGTCGACGCTAAGTATGCCATTTTGCACGGCCAACCGCTTACACCGGACCAGGCGAAAGCCTGGAAGCGGGTCGAAACGGTGATCGAGCGTTTCAAATCAGCCGATGGGTATTTGTTTTCCCTGCCAATGTGGAATTTTGGAGTTCCCTACGTTTTGAAGCACTTTATTGACGTTATTGTACAACCCGGATTGACATTTAGCTTCAGTCCCGCCGAGGGCTACAAAGGCCTGGTCGCGAATAAGAAAGCCGTTGTCGTCTACGCCCGCGGAGGCGCCTACGGCGCGGGCACAGGTGCTGAGGACTTCGATCTGCAGAGCAAAACACTCGGTGGCATTTTGGGATTCGTTGGCATCACAGACGTTACCAGCATATTTGTGGAGCCGACACTGTCTGCTCCCGCCGAGGTCGAGGAGACAATCTCCAAAGCCAAAGAACTCGCAACTTCGGCGGCAAAATCCTGGCAATAGCGGAAAAGACTTGCGCTCCTGCCGGTCGCACCGAAAAGAGCATGTATGGTCGCATTCGTCACTGGAACGTCCTCTGGATTTGGCGCGGCAACCGCCCGCCGATTGGCGAAAGGTGGAACTCGAGTTGTCGCTACGGCCCGACGCATCGACCGGCTGAAAGCGCTTAAAGAGGAATATGGCGATTTGATATTGCCGGTAACCCTCGACGTGCGGGACAGAGTTCAGGTTGAATCGGTCGTGGCGGGGTTGCCACCGGAATTCGCTTCCATTGACGTTCTGGTCAACAACGCCGGGCTCTCCCTCAATCTGGAGCCGGCATATAAGGTGCCGCTCGAAGACTGGGAAATGATGGTCGATACGAACATCAAAGGTCTTCTCTACTGCACTCGTCTGATACTTCCGGGCATGGTCGCCCGCGGCCGCGGCCATGTCGTGAATATTGGATCAGTAGCGGCGATGTACGCTTACCCTGGCGGAAACGTTTACGGCGCAACGAAAGCCTTCGTGAAACAATTCTCGCACAACCTGCGAGCCGATCTGCTGGGCACGGCGGTACGTGTCACAGATATCGAACCCGGGCTGTCCGAGACAGAATTCTCCATTGTTCGCTTCAAAGGCGACGAACAGCGCGCCGCGTCGATCTACGCGGGAACGAAGCCGCTGACGGCCGACGACATCGCCGATGCCGTACACTGGGTCGTCACCCGGCCCGCGCATGTCAATATCGACACGATCTCGATGATGCCAATCTGTCAGTCGTTCTCGCCATTGGCGATCCATCGGCAAAAGACGAGTTAGTTCAAGGAGCCCAGGAAAATTCGGCGATGCGCCCAGACGCCGTTCCGCCGACTCGCCAACACCATCCCTACTCGGTCTCTGTTTCGCCTTTCTCGAAGATTTTGATGATCTCGGCCGCCTCTTGGGCATGAAGCAGTTTCTGCCGCAGATTTTCATTGCGAAAAACCCGCATCAGTGTCCCGACCAGGCGAAGATATTCTGCGTCCATGGCTCGTGGAATGCCGACAATTACCAAGAATTGAAGCGGACCGTCCTTTTCCTGGACCGGCTCAGTCAACCGCCCAAACGCCATTAACATCTTTGTCACCGCCGCCGTGCGGACATGAGGCAGCGTGAGGCCGTGCTGCAGGTTGACTTTGCCGACGACCTCGCACTTGCGCAGAGCGCGCAAGAATTCCTGCCGATCGGAAATCCTGGTATCCGAACGAAGCGATTCGGCGACTTGTTGAATCGCTTCTACCCGCGATGTAGCGGCAAGACCGAGCAAAACATGCTCAGGGAGCAGCGTTCCTCGAATTCGAATCATATGGCGCTACCGCTCCAACGTAGCTTGGCGCCCAGGATATCCGCAAAAGTAAGATGTTTGGGTAAGAGGAGCGGGAGCTTCTCGTTTGCGGGTCGAACCATGACGGCGTCGCTCGGGTAGAGTTGCATCGATTCCTGGCCATCGACACTGACGGAAAGCTGTTGCTCGCCGCTGCTCGGCAGGAGTCGGATCGTGGATTTATTGGAAACAATAACGGATCGATTGGTCAGGACGTGCGGACAGATAGGGGTTACCACGAACACTCCCGAGTTCGGCATGACGATTGGACCTCCGGCAGAAAGCGAGTAAGCGGTTGAACCCGTTGATGTTGCAATTATCAATCCGTCGGCATTGTATTGGGTCAAGTGCGTTTGATCGATAAATAAATCAAGCCGGACCAGCCGCGAACGTTCGCCTCGGGTGACCACGACGTCGTTCAGACCGATCTGCGAATAAATCGTTTTCCCTCTCCTTTCGATCGATGCCTCGAGCATCGTTCGCTCATCGACTCGATAATCTCCCATCGCGAGGGCCTTGGCCGCGACGGCGTATTCCGGTCCGCCAAAGCAGGTGAGGAAACCGAGCGAACCAAAGTTGATCCCCATGACCGGCTTCATCTTGCCGCGCATGTCGCGCACGAGACGCAGGAGTGTTCCATCGCCCCCCAACGCGACGAACAGGTCCACTCGATGGTAAAGCTCATCCAGTGAATGACCGGGCTGACCGACAAGCTTGGCAGCCTTCTCTTCAACCAGGAAAGAGATATCGTGTAAGGAAAGCTCGCGCAAAAGGGCTTTGAGAGAAGCCGCGGCGCCTGTTTTTCGCCAATGCGCATAAATGCCGAGAATTAGCGGAGACATGCTAAAAATTCCCTGTTGCCTTTCGCGCCCGTGATCGGCGACTCGATAACTCCCAGCCATTCCCGCCGCAGCCGTCCGATGACAAAAAGCTGGATCTTGCTGACACTCCGCTGGTGCAACTGCGCCTCGCGGACGATGCCCCCTTTTCCGACCTGGTTCGGTTCCAATTCGAACTGTGGTTTAATCAATGCGATCACCACTCCTCCCGTTTCCACACAGGCGAAGATAGGAGGCAATACGAGGGTGAGCGAGATAAAAGAAACGTCGACCACCGCCAGTTGCACGCGGGTCCCGATCATCTCCGGGCTCAGCGTCCGGGCATTGAGTCCCTCCCGCACTTCGACTCTGACGTCGCTGCGGATTTTCCAGGCCAACTGATTGTGTCCGACATCGATCGCCATCACCTTTTTGGCGCCGCGCTGAAGCAGGCAATCGGTGAAGCCTCCGGTCGAGGCCCCAACATCCAAGCAGACCAGATCGGTCGTATTAATACGGAAATGGTCCAACGCCGCTTCCAGCTTATAACCTCCGCGCCCGACGTACTTTTCCTCGGCGACGACTCGAACCACCGCGTTGGATTTCACGAGTGTCCCGGGCTTGTCTATCACGTGCTCTTGGACCAGGACTTGACCCGCCAGAATCGATCGTTGGGCACGCTCCCGCGAACTGAAGAACCCATGATCTACGAGAAATTTGTCGATCCTGATCCGCTTCGGCTTATCCATTTTTGACTGAGCGCTTTTCGAACTTCGCCGAATTTAAGACTTGATAAACCACCAATTCGGCCAAATCTATGCGGTTCTTGTTTCAGAATTTGTCTATGTCGTCTGAAGAACTGAAAGAGCAAATCAAAGAAATGCTCGTCACGAACCTGATGCTGCGTACGCCGAAGGAGGAGATCTCCGATGATCTACCGCTCTTTAGCGCCGACGGTCTTGGGTTGGACTCAATCGACGCCTTGCAATTGGTCGTCAGCATGGAGAAAACGTTTGGCGTCGGAGTCCCAAATTCAGATGTCGCACGGGTTGCTCTTGCGACGGTGAACACGATTCACGACTACATCATCGAACAAGTTGGAAAATCTGGGCGCTAGTGCATCGTCTCATAAGTAGGAGGCATAATCCCTTGAGTTTCGTTGCCTTCAAATAGACGCACCGAGACGTTTTCCCGACACGCTCTGCCCCTATTCCCCAATTGTTTCGGCTTGGTTAATGGCGTCGATCAATTGCCGCAGCCGGCCGAAGTTGCGCCGGTGTGAACCTGCCGCCAAGCGGGGCATGTTAGACAGCTCAGGTTCATTCTTTTCCGGTTTTAGTGCCCGGCTTGCCCGAAGAGGAGCGCCCTCGAATAAGTCGGAAAAAGACTTGTTCAGTGCTTGGATGGCGCCAGGGGTTAACTGCCGGTGCACTCGAATGACGAGGTCTTGTCCAACCCATCGATAGGAATGGAAATTCCGATAGAATTGGAGGACCATACTGACGGCATCGTCCACATCCTCTGTGATAGTAAAGAGACTGAAATCATCCGGCGATATCAGGCCTTGACCCAGCAGGTGGGATCGCAGGAATTCGGTCCAGCTCTTCCAGTACGTTCCTCCGATTTTATCGACCAGGATGACTGGGATAATTCTCGCCTTTCCGGTCTGCATCAGAGTCAGACATTCAAAGCCTTCGTCCATCGTTCCGAAGCCGCCCGGAAACAGGGCGATGGCGTGAGTTTCCTTGATGAAGTTTACTTTTCGAGTAAAAAAATAGTTAAAGCTGACCAGCTTCGGATCGCCTTCAATGGTCTCGTTGGCTTTTTGCTCAAATGGTAACCGGATGTTCAGCCCAAAGCTATGCTCTCTGCCGGCGCCGCGCTGCGCGGCGCCCATAATCCCGTCGCCGCCTCCTGTGATTATCATGTACCCGTGTTCACGCATCTGCCGTGCGAATCGCTCTGCCGCCTGGTAGACTTCGACGTGCGGGCTAGTTCGCGCAGAACCGAAGATCGCAATCTTGCGGATCCCTTGATAAGGGGCAAAAGCTTTGGCAGCCAGTCTTAGTTCTTTGAGCGAACGATTGATTAATTTGAGGTCCGGCACAGGCACCGAATCGCTCCCCATCCGAAGGGCGGTGACAATCATTTCTGCGATCAGTTCCTGCGATTCACGCACTCCCCAGTCATTGACCATTTCCTGGATTCGTCGGTCGAATTCCGGATCTCCCGACGACGCAAAGGATGTGTGCAGCGCATGAATGCCGCCACCTGTGAAATCTTGCACGAGCAGATCTAGAACGAGAAGGTCGGGTTGTCCAGCGGGTTTGGCGAGGGGCTGGCCAGGGTCAGGAGTTTGGAACTCAGGAGGCGGAGGATTGTCGTTCTGGAGAATGCCTGAACCCTTACAACTCCTGTCTTCTTGCGCTTTTCTGTTTTGCCTCTCGAGCGGGATGTGATATCTGCTGCGCTTCTCATGATTGTTATCCTCAAGCCCAAAACATCCAAGGAACAGGTCGAAGAAGTCGCCCAGGAGGTTCAAAAACTAGGATACACCCCGCACCCGATCTACGGAGAGCTACAGACAGTCATCGCGGCGATTGGTGACGAGCGCACGCATCATACACTGGAATCTCTCGCCGCTTTTCCTCAGGTCGAAAGGGTCTTGCCCGTCCAGAAGCGGTATAAACTGGTCAGCCGAGAGTCTAAATCCGAGGAGACAGTCGTTGATGTGGACGGGATCAAGATCGGAGGCGGCAACTTTGTCATCATGGCCGGGCCTTGCAGCGTGGAGTCTGAGGAGCAACTGATTTCGACAGCAAGAGCCGTCAGAGCTCGCGGCGCGAAGATCTTGCGCGGAGGCGCCTACAAGCCACGAACCTCACCCTACGAATTTCAGGGGCTCGGTCGCGAAGGATTGCGGATCCTTGCGGCGGCAAAGCAGGAAACCGGACTCAAAATCATCACCGAAGTGCTGAGTGAGCGCGACGTAGAACACGTTTGCGAATTCGCGGATATTCTGCAGGTGGGAGCGAGAAACGCGCAGAATTTCCAACTACTGATTGAATGCGCAAAAAGCCGTAAACCAGTTCTGCTGAAACGCGGAATGAGCGAACGGATCGAGGAGTGGCTGCTTGCGGCGGAATATATCCTCTCGAACGGTAACCCGAACGTCCTCCTATGCGAACGCGGAATACGGACATTCGAAACCTATACCCGCAATACGCTGGATCTGGCGGCAGTTGCGGTGGCCAAGAAGGAATCCCATCTGCCGGTTATAGTCGATCCAAGCCAGGGATGTGGCCGGGCTGATCTGGTTCCAATGTTGTGCCGAGGCGCTGTCGCGATCGGTGCCGACGGACTTCTGATCGAGGTTCACCCGTTTCCGGCGGAAGCATTGAGCGATGGACAGCAACAAGTCGATTTTGAGGTCTTCACGCAAATAATCTCGGAGTTGCAACCGTTTCTGAATGCAACAAATCGAAAACTCGTCTAGGGAAACAATGAAGTGCGACTTACTATAGCCGTTGTTATCCTCCTGAGGCGATGAACGAGGCGTTCGATGTGGCAATCATTGGCGGTGGGCCCGCCGGAAGTTCAGCGGGGACCCTTCTCGCAAAGGCGGGCCGACGCGTGGTGATCTTCGAGAAGGAGAGATTTCCCCGCTTCAGTGTCGGGGAGTCGACACTGCCGGCCGTTCTGAATACTCTGGAAAGAATGGGAGTTAGAGAGAAAATTGATAACGGCGGCTTCCTGATCAAATATGGAGGCGAAATAGTTTCCGCCTGCGGACGGCGCGTTCGATTTTATTTTCGCAATGGGTTTAAGGCCAAGCGACCGACGGCCTACCAGGTCCTCCGATCCAAATTCGACAGAATCCTACTTGATCACGCGGCGGAAACCGGGTGCGACGTCAGACAACAGACCCCAGTCAACTCGTTCGAAATTGATGACGATGGCGTAACACTCTCTTCAGGCAATGGCGGACAGGTGGTGCGGGCTAAGTATGTGATCGATTGCTCGGGACGTAACTGCCTGATTGGCAACCGGTTCCAATTGAAACGCCCCTTCCCGAATTTACGCAAATTCTCTCTCTACGCCTACTACGACGATGTCCGCCGTGAGGATGGACCCGACGGAACCCTCACCAGGATGGTCCGGACGAAAGATTCCTGGTTCTGGATGATCCCTCTGAGCGGGAACACCACCAGCATCGGCGTCGTCATGGACACGGAAAAGTTCCGAGGCCTGAAGATGAATCCTGAGGAGGCCCTGGCCCATTGCATTGCGGAACAACCGGTGGTGAATGAATCGATGGAGAACGCCCGGCGCGTGACAAATGTCTATGCCACCGGGGATTTCTCTTATCGAAACAAACAGCTATTCGGTGATCGTTGGTTGTTGGCGGGCGACGCGGCAGGATTTATTGATCCGGTCTTCAGCAGCGGCGTTTATCTTGCTCTCCTCTCGGGTGAACAAGCCGCCGATGCTCTCAACCTGGTTCTGGATCGGCCGCAACAGCGAGCGAAGGCTTTTCGTTATTACGAACGGCGGATTGGGCGGGTACTTGATATCTACCTGCGGTGGGCTTCCGCCTGGTACACCCAGGAGTTTGTCGAAGTATTCCTCTATCCTAAAGAGATTTTTGAAGTCGTCCCCACTGTCAGCGCAGTTTTATCCGGGAACGAGATACGTGATTTCAGCATCCGCTGGAGACTTTGCATTTTTCACCTGCTTGTCGCTCTCCAGAAGCGAACATCAAAGATAGCCCCCAAGCTGACCTTGACCCCGAAAGCTACATGACAAGCCGCATCTTCATCCTCCTTTTTGCAATTCTGTTGGCGGGTTGTCAGTCTGCAAAGGAGATATCCGGACTCGGCCCCGAAGCAAAAACCCGCGTTGGTCAGTTGCAGTATTCCTACGGCGCTCATTCCATCGTGGGCGACATCATTCTACGGAGTCTCAAAGGAGGCGACTATGATCTTTATTTTTCCAAAGCCGGCGTCACGGTTCTCGAATTTCAAACCCGCGGTTCGCACATGGCCGCGACGGGACTTCTGGCGAAAAACGGCTGGTCGGGTAAAACAGCTGAAGCACGGGGACCGTTAAGACCGTGGGCACTGCTCAGCGAAGTACTCCCCTATTTTGATTCCGATGTCCCAAGCGCACAAATGCCGCATCGATGGTCTGCCACATTCGAGCGGAAGGGTGGGATTTTGTGGCGCGCTGAAGTTCAATTTTCGGGGAGAAAATCGATGGTTTTCACTTTCGGCCAATAAATCGAATGAATCAGACCGCGCCTCAAATAGTCCCTCCGGTTCAGTCCGCAGATCTGGAACTAACCCTGACGCGCAACACTTGGTACAGTCCATTCACCTTTGAGACAGCCAGTTGGATTATCAAGCACCTTCCGCAACCATTGACCCGGTCGGTCAGCGTGGCAGTGGGCGAACTAGGTTATCAGTTATGCAAAGACCGCAGGGAGGCGCTGCAGCGCAATCTGCAGGCGATGACCCAAAACCAAAAGCAGCGTAAGGAACTATCCAGGAGCTGTTTTCACAATTTTATACGTATGTTGCATGATTTCTGCGATTGCGCAGAAAGCGGCATCGATCGGGTGAATGCATTGATGGTCGAACGTGGCGGTTTCCAGTTTCTGGAAGCGGCTCGTCGCAACGGCAGAGGGACGCTACTCATCACAGGCCATCTTGGTGCCTGGGAACTCGGTGGCATGGTGCTCGCCGCGGACGGGTTCCCGGTGAACGTCGTGACGATGGCGGAGCCGACCAGTGAACTGAATGAATGGCGTCAAAAATATCGGCAACGTTTCGGAATCAAGACCGTGACGGTCGGTGCAGACAAGTTCGATTTTATCGAGATTATCAAGGAGCTACG
>Ga0210390_10005309_pt1 | contig 10814 bp, 9 predicted proteins | sample IncBWH11OmetaG_FD_161050 | JGI IMG/M metagenome (GOLD analysis project Ga0210390, IMG submission 161050) | Forest soil microbial communities from Barre Woods Harvard Forest LTER site, Petersham, Massachusetts, United States - Inc-BW-H-11-O ... | reverse complement strand
TGAGGGTGCTTAAGAGCTAGGCGGCGGGTTTGTTGAGATTGCGAGGCGAGAACGGATACTCGTCAAACATACCTTTAAGCCGCTGGGCGTGCTCGCGCAGCGAATCGTTGAGTTCGGACAGAATGGGCTGTAACTCCTGTACATCCCGAGCCGCGACGGCTTGAGCGCACAACTCGCGGATTCGCCTTTCCAGGGTCACGTCCCAGGCCATGACACCACCCCAGATTGCAGGATGCCATGTGGATGAGAACTATTCGATACCGTACATACCGTATTTCACATTGAGTAAACAGATACCGGCCGGAAACGGGCATGCCTGTGGATTTGCTTAGACTTAGGGGAAGCCGGCGGGCAGCCCCTTGGTTCAGCCGCGGTCGCCCAGCACTTCGCGCACCTTGCGGGATAACATTTGCAGGGTAAATGGTTTCTGCAGGAAGGCGGTGCCGGACTCAAGCACACCTTCATGCGCAATGGCGTCTTCGGTATAACCGGAAAGGTAAAGCACCTTGGTATGGGGGCAGGTGGCGCACAGCCGGGCCGATAACTCGCGGCCGCTCATCCCGGGCATGACTACGTCGGTGATCAGTATGTCGATCTCAGATGCATGGTCCGCAGCGAGCTGCAGCGCGGCTTCTCCGTGGTCCGCTTCGAGGACTTTGTATCCCTTCGACTCCAGGGTCTCACGGACTAACTGCCGCACCGATTCTTCATCTTCCACCAGCAGCACGGTTTCCGAGCCGCGAGTCTGTGATGACAAAGCGCCCACCGCGCCCGCCGGTTCCAAGGCATCTTCGACCCGGGGCAGATAGATTCGAAAAGTGGTGCCGTGTCTGAGTTCGCTCTCGACCAGAACGTAGCCGCCGCTTTGCTTGATGATGCCGTATACCGTCGACAGCCCCAGGCCAGTTCCCTTCCCTTTTTCCTTGGTGGTGAAAAAAGGCTCGAAGATGCGCAACTGGGTCTCTTTATCCATGCCCTGTCCGGTGTCGGTCACCGAAAGCACAACATAATCTCCCGGCTGAATGTAGCTGTATTCGCGGCGAAGGTCATCGTGGTTCAACCGGGCATTGGCGCTCTGGATTGTGATCTTTCCGCCATTCGGCATGGCGTCTTTGGAGTTGACCACAAGGTTCATGATGACTTGCTCGATCTGGCCGGCGTCGGCGCGGGTGCGGCCGAGATCGGGCGCGAGCTGGGTCTGCAACTCGATGTTTTCTCCGATCAGCGGACGCAGCAGGCGTTCCATGTCTTCTACGATAATGTTCAGATCGACCACCTTCAATTCCAGCAATTGCTTGCGGCTGAATGCAAGCAGTTGGCGCGTCAGAGTAGTGGCGCGATCGGTCGCCTGATGAATGGCCTCGATCTTCGGATACATCGGATTGCTCTTCCGGGTGTGCTCTAGCAGGACTTCGGTGTAGCCGCTGATTACCATCAGCAGGTTGTTGAAATCGTGCGCAACGCCTCCGGCCAGGCGACCCACGGCTTCCATCTTTTGTGCCTGGCGGAACTGGTTCTCGAGCACTCGCCGTTCGGTAATATCCTCGGCGATAATTTCCACCACTTCGGCAGTTTCCTCCGGGCTGTTGACTACGCGACCGCTCAAACGCACGGTAATCGCGCTGCCGTCTTTGCGCTTCCAGCGGACTTCCACGTTGTCCAAACGCGCGCCACGCTGGAATTCTCCCATTACCCGTGCCTGCTCGCTGGGATCCAGAAAAACATCCGTGCTGGGATCCAAAGCCACCACCTCTTCCGCCGAATCGTATCCGAGCATGGTGATCAGAGCCGGGTTCACGTCAAAGAATCTGCCCTCGAGGCTGGAACGGTAAATGCCATAAACCGCGCTTTGGACCAGGGAGCGGTAGCGCGCTTCGGAACGCCGCAGCGCCTCCTCGTTGCGCTTGTATTCAATGGCGCTGGCCAGTTGTTGCGAGACGAACTGCAGAATTTCTTTCTCTTTCTCAGCGAAGCGAACGTGTCCGTTGTAGCTCTGCACCACCAGCACACCGAAGGTATTGCTGCCGGCTTTCAAAGGCACGCCCAGCCAGTCCAGAGACGACGCGCCAATCAACTCAACCTGTCCCTGCCTCATCAACCTGTCAAAAACTTCAGGCGTGCACAGCAGCGGCTCTCCCGTTCGCAGCACGTACTCGGTCAAACCCTTGCCCAGCTTTTTAGGCGCGGGACGAGCATCTTCCTCGTCCTCAAAATAAGGGAAGTTGAGCAGTTGGGTCAGCGGATCGTAAACCGCGACGTAGAAATTGCGCGCCGGCATAAGCTCGCCTACAATGCCGTGCACTGAGGCATAAAATTGCTGCAGGTCATCCGCCGTACTGTCTTTTGTGTGATCCGGTACAACGCCGAATGCAAGGCCTCCGCCCGTTTCTGTTCGGAGATATCGCGATACAGAACGTACATCGCCACCTGCTTGCCATCGATCACGATGGGAGCCGTGGAGATGAAAACATCCAGCAGGGTTCCGTCTTTGCGCTGCCGCTTGGTTTCGAGGACTACCTTTTGCCCCTTCACCAGCAAGTCGGCGATCCAGCAGGTTTCCGCGCTACGATCCGGCGGCACGATCAGCGAATCGATGCGTTGTCCCAATGCCTCTGCCGTGTTGAAGCCAAAAATTCGGGTGAACTCCCCATTAACGCGGGTAATCCGGAACTCCGCATCCAGAATCGTAATGGCTTCCGGCGCGCACTCCACTAATTGTTCGAGATATGCTCGTTGCAACTCGGGGCTGTCAGAGGCAAAGGTCGGGGAAATTGGTGGGGACGTTTCGGTAATGCTCTCGCCCAGGCTCGAGAGCACCTGCGTGCGACGCTGAAGTTTCTCCTTCAGAAACTTCGCGCGTGAAAGCTCAGCCGCCGTCGCTGGCTGGGTGATGTGGTCACCCATTCGGAATTCCCCCTCGGTAGAAACCAGAGCTAACTAGGATGTTAGATTGTCAGCCAGTTACTCGAAAGTTACGGAGGTAATTCCGGGCAGGACCAACCACACAATTCGCTGCGCAGGCGACCCTATTTCATGCCGGTGGCCAGCATTTCACAGACCCGCTCAAGTACATCGCGCTGTTCCGTATTGATGGCCAGAAATTCAAAGCCATGACGCAATCCGATGCGGTAACGCACCAGCGCCCGCAGCTTCAGGGGATACGCCGCCAAAGGCAAGGAAAGTTCCATCGAGACCACTTCGCCAGCCTCCAGTTCTCCCGTCAGCGTTCCGCCAACTCCATCCACGCCCAACTCATTCGAACGTCCCCAGAGCGATGTCGTCTCCCCCGCGCGAAAGATCTGCACTGCGATGCGCATATCCACGGGATAGCGCGGAAACCGCCGCGCGCTCTGCTTAGCCGCTTTCGAATTGGAGATAACCACCTCCGCGCGGGTCGACGACACAATGCCAAGACATTCTAATTTCCGTGCAGCGGATATCCCGGCTCCAGCGGCAACTTCCCGCCGATCTTCACCACCGTCACTCCCCCGCTGATGGAATACACATCCAACAACCCCACCGCCCCGGGAATCGATCCCACCTTCTTCACCACCTCGTCGTCGGACTCCACCACCACAATCGCCGGATGGTTGATCCGGCCATGGTTCGCGCTCGCGATCAGCGCTTTCACGTCATCCTTCGACATGCCATACACCTTCTCCAGCAGCAGCTTCATTTCCGGTAGGGCCGGATCCCGCGTGATAAAAGTGACCGGCTTGCCATCCGGCCAGCGGCTCACCTGACCCTTGCACACCTTCACCAGTTCCGGCAACGTGATGGCCACCAGTTCGTTCGACTTGTTCGAAATCAGCGCCAGGTCTTTGGAGTGCGCCAGTGCAGTGCAAAACAGCACCACCAGTGTCGCCGAAAGAACCCGCCGCCAGTGCACCCGCCCTCCAGTCTTACTCTTTCAGTGTCTCTGATTCTCCTCGAAGTCCGCCACTGGCTTCAATGAAAGAACGAGCACGTACCGCCGTAAGCAATAAGCACTTTGCGGCCGTCCCGCCCTACCGCCCTACAGCGAATCGTGTAGCTTGCGACCATTTGCCACGAATCGTTCGAGTTTGCGTTATCATCTTCTTACAAGGAGGAACAAAAATGGCACATGAGTTACCCGCTCTCCCCTATGATTATTCCGCGCTCGAACCCGTAATTGATGCCCAGACCATGAAACTGCACCACGATATGCATCACGGGACCTACGTCAAGAATCTGAATGCTGCGCTGGAAAAATATTCCAACCTGCAATCCAAGAGCGCCGAGGAATTGATCCGCGATCTCAACAGCGTCCCCGAGGACATCCGCGCTACCGTCCGCAATAACGGCGGCGGCCACGTGAACCACTCGATGTATTGGAAGATCATGAAGCCCAAGGGCGGCGGCGATCCCAACGGCGCCATTGCCGACGTCATCAAGAAAACTTTCGGCAACTTCAAAGATTTCCAGACCAAGTTCAACGATGCCGGCGCCAAACAGTTTGGCAGCGGCTGGGTCTGGCTGGCCGGAAAGCCCGGCGGCGAAGTGCAAGTCATCAGCACCCCCAACCAGGACAACCCAATTTCCCAAGGCTTGTTCCCCATTTTCGGCAATGACGTTTGGGAGCACGCCTACTATTTGAAATACAACAACCGCCGCCCCGAATACCTCGCGGCCTGGTGGAACGTAATCAACTGGGACGAAGTCAACCAACGCCTCAAAACCTTCCAGAGCCATCACGAACCAGCAATGGCAGGACGGTAAACAAGAAACTTGTCCGGGGCCGGGTTTTGAAACCCGGCCCAGCCAAGCAAGCTGAAATCTCCGCAGAGTGACAGAGCAATTCATTTTTAAGATCTCTCTGTGACTCTGTGCCTCTGTGGTAAATGATCGGTTCCCGCACCCGCGTTTCTGCAATTCCTGTGCATTCTTTGTGGAAATTATCCGGCCCGCAATCACTCAATTCCTTTCCCCATTTCTTAACGTGCCCGATAAACCGCAAATGACATAGCGGAATCAATCATCCCCATAAATTTTATTGATCCCTACCCATCCCCAAAAAACTGCGGCTCACTTTTCCTCTACTGCACCAAACTTCGGTAATTGACCTCTGCTATTCCTGCGAATAGATTCGTCCTCACCGCAACCACATTTCAACCGACAACCCATCACACTTCGGCAACTAGGCTGAGCCGAACAAGAGGCAGCAGTAGAAATCGGCAGTCACATCGCGAAACATGTTTTTTCATTCTCCCTCCCCCCAGGAGCAATGAACGTTGAGAAAAACCTCGGCTACATGGAAGATCTATCGCACTCGCTTCTTGATCAAAGCTCGCCAACTCACCCAACCGCTGCTGTTCGTCGACGCTCTCGGTCGGGAACATTGTGGCCAGCCCGGCGATTATCTGGTGGAATCATCCGACGGCGCTCGCCGCATCGCACCCCGTCTGATTTTTGAGGACGTCTACGTGGCCATGGGTCCCGCCGATGAACGCTGGCCCGCGCCACGACAACCCGGCGTCGAAGTCGAAGGGTCCAGACGCGGCCGAACTCCCCAGCACGCAGCCATGCCCACGTAGCCCGGACGCCTCGTCCGGGCAATGAACCGACGCTTCATATTCTGCATTTGAGTTGGAACAGAAGGGAGGTCACACCGCGAGCGCCAGAAACTCGACCCATGAGCAAAACTCTCTCCCTCAACTCACCCATCATTCAAGCCCCATTAGCCGGCGGCGGAGACACGCCCGCTCTGGTCGCCGCTGTCTGCAACGCCGGCGCACTCGGCTTCATCGGCGCCGCGTATCTTTCTCCAACACAAATTCGTGAAGCTGGCCGCGAGGTTCGAGCGCAAACCAGTCAAAAATTCGGCATCAATCTGTTCGCCCCTGGGAAACCGCCCGAGCCACCACGAGACCCCAATACGGCGCTGCAACGCGTAGCTCCCTTCTTCGCCGAGGTAGGGCTACCAGCCCCGTCTCTGCCCAACAGCGTTGCCGATCCCTTCGAAGAACAACTCCCCGCAGCTCTTGAGACTGGCGCATCCTTCTTCAGCTTTACCTTCGGAGTTCTCCCGGAAAATGCCATCCGGACGATTAAGAGTCACGGCATGTTTCTGCTGGGAACAGCCACAACCGTCGAGGAAGCGCTAATTTTGGAGAAGGCCGGAGTCGATGCAGTAGTTGCGCAGGGCAGCGAAGCCGGCGGTCATCGCGGAACCTTCGCCGCTGATTTCAGCACCGGGTCAATCGGAACCATATCCCTGGTCCCGCAGGTTGCCGATGCCGTCCGGATTCCAGTGATTGCCTCCGGCGGAATTATGGACGGACGCGGCATCGTTGCCGCTCTCGCCCTCGGAGCCAGCGCCGTCCAGATGGGCACAGCTTTTCTGACCTGCGACGAAGCCGGCGCCCCCGACTGCTACAAGCAGGCGATCACGCATGCCCGTGAAGACCAGACCCGCGTCACTCGCGCCTTTTCCGGCAGGCCCGCCCGCGGCATCGTCAACCGCTTCATGACCGCGGTGGAAAAGGACAGCTCTCCCGACGCCGTGCTCCCTTTCCCCCTGCAAAACCAGCTGACCCGCCCGCTTCGCACCCGCGCTGCCCAGCAAGGGCAAGCCGAATTGCTCTCACTGTGGGCGGGACAAGGCTTGCGGCTCGCCCGCCGCCAGCCCGCTAAGCAACTGATTGCACAGCTTAAAGACGAAATGGAGACGGCAATGAAGTCGCTGCATGGGCCGGCATCGAGAGTCGGATGACCTCGTTCATCCGCATTGTGGAAAAAAAGTCCGAGGGTGGGCATCTGGGCAGTCATTGCTTTGAGATACAATATGTAGTGATTAGGTCTTGACAGCCACTACGGGCGGGAGTACTGTTGCCATCCACATAGGGCTGTAAACCGCCGCCGGAAACGGTGGCGGAGCGATGCAAGGCTAGAAGAAGGTTAGCGCAAAAAACAGGGGCGTACGCTACGGCCCGAGGTGACCCGGCGACGCCCCGCCAAGATCAACCAGACGCCAAAGCTTCCCTGAAGCCAGACGCCTGAAGCCTGAAGCTGAGCGGTGGCCGTTTCCCGGTCCGGTCTGACGGACATCCCCACGGGAAACGACAGTTTTTGACAACTGGATTGCGATAAAACGCCTCGTCGAGAGGGGTCCTTTCTTTCGAGGTGTTCTCGAGGAGCTCCAATGGAAAGTCTTGCCCATCTGGTCACGGAATCGCTGGGTCGCCACGGCTTTGAGCCCGCCTTCGACCATCGGCGCCTGCAATGGTCCAACTGGTTCCCCTGCCAGGATAGCTTCAGCCTGGTGCTCGCTCCCTGCAAGCCCGGTCTTTTCGCTCTCGGCGAAGAGGTGATCGCACCCGGCGAGTTGGCTGTAGGCGAAGGAAAACGCATGCTGGCGCTATTCCAAGTCTCGGAAGCCAACGACCTCGGCATGGCCCTGGGCCGTCTGTTCCTATCTGGCAACCCCGCGCGAAAACGCTTCGCCAGCGGCCGCTGCTTCGCCCGCTACGTCGTAATCGAGGATCCAATCCAGCGCCGTACAGCTTTGGCAGCTCTACAGCGATGGATGGCCTCCTCAACCGAAGCCCTAACCCCAGACAACCAAGTAGCCCCGGACGCCCCCGTCCGGGGAGCCGAGCGCAGCTCGGCCGGGTTCGTATCAGGCAATGGCCCGGATGATGCGGGGTCCGTATCAGGGCACAACTTCAGTCGTGCCGCAAACCCCGCAATCTCCGAGGCTTTAGCCGCTGCCTCTGCCGACCCAGCAGATGCCTCAGCCCGGCCTGAATCATCAAATAAAAAGGCCCAGATTGGGCCACCAATGCCGATTCCGTCCGGTTTTTGAACCCTCCAGACCCGAGCCTGGAGTAGAAGTAGATGGAGGACAGGCATCTCGACCGTCCAGCCGCGAAGCGGCGCAGAGTCGAACCGGAGTCAAGGTAACAGTACAAAGCCGCGAAGCGGCGTAAGAATGCAGCCCACGGCGCAAGCCGTGGGAAAGAGTCGAAAACGGAAAAGCCCCAGCGTGGCGAAAGAGTGTTTTGCCTAAAACCCAGCGTCAGATTTTCGGTTTTGGGTGGCGCAGCGCTTCCAGCGCTGCGATCCAAGCTAGCAGATTGACCGGCTTTAGCCGCTGATGTAAACGGTTTTCCAAGTCGCAAGAATTCGGTCCTAAACACAGACGGAGCAAAGACTCCGCAGGAGAAAAAGAAATGTCGGAAGTCACTGCAAAAGGAGCCCACACCACCACTGAAGCCACGGCCACCAAGAAGTCCCAAGGCCTGACCTTCCGCCGTTTCTTCACCAAGCCCGGAGTCTCACCTTACGACGAAGTCGAATGGGAACGCCGCACCGCTCAGATCACCGACGCTCAAGGCAATACGATCTTCGAGCAAAAAGACGTCGAAGTCCCCAAAGACTGGTCGATGACCGCGACCAACATCGTGGCCTCAAAATACCTGCACGGCACGGTCGGCACGCCCGAGCGCGAATCCGGCGTCCGCGCCCTGGTAACTCGTGTCGCCGAGACTATCCGCGACTGGGGTCTGGCCCAAGGCTATTTCAAAACGCCCGAAGACGGCGCTACCTTCCACGATGAACTTGCTCACATCCTTATCCGTCAATACGCCGCTTTCAATTCCCCAGTCTGGTTCAACGTAGGCTGCGATCGCATTGAACCCAATTCCGACGCCCGCAACTGGCACTGGAACCCGGCAGCCGGACGCGTCGAATTCGGAGTGACGGGCTACGGCACTCCGCAATGCTCCGCCTGCTTTATCAACTCGGTGCAGGACTCGCTCGACTCCATCCTCACTCTGGCGAAAACCGAAGGCATGCTCTTCAAATGGGGATCAGGCACCGGCACAAATCTGTCACCGCTGCGTTCATCCACCGAAGGTCTAAGCGGAGGCGGCATCGCCAGCGGCCCGCTCAGCTTCATGAAAGGTTTCGACGCCTTCGCCGGAGTAATCAAATCCGGAGGCAAGACCCGCCGCGCCGCCAAGATGGTCATCCTCAACATCGACCATCCCGACATCATCGACTTCATCGAGTGCAAGTCGAAAGAAGAAGCCAAAGCGCATACACTCGTCGCCGCAGGATACGATGGCTCCTCACCCGACTCCGAAGCCTACTCGTCCATCTTTTTCCAAAATGCGAACAACTCCGTCCGGGTGACGGATGATTTCATGTACGCCGTCCTTCGCGACACCGACTTCAGCACCAAAGCCGTGAAAGACGGACGGCCGATGCACACCTTCAAAGCCAAAGATCTGCTCTACAAAATCTCCGACGCGACCTGGCGCTGCGGCGATCCCGGCATGCAATTCGATACCACGGTCAACCGCTGGCACACCTCGAAGAACACGAATCGAATCAACGCCAGCAATCCATGCTCCGAGTACATGTTCTTGGACGATTCAGCCTGCAACCTGGCCAGCCTGAACCTACTGAAGTTCGCGCCCAACGGCACGTTCGACGTAGAGGCCTATCGCCACGCGGTAGACGTGTTGATCACCGCCCAGGAAATTCTGGTAGACAACGCCGGCTACCCCACTGAAATGATCGGCAAGAATTCTCACGATTACCGCCCATTGGGATTAGGCTACGCAAATCTGGGGGCCCTGTTGATGGCCGCCGGCCTACCCTACGACTCCGACGCCGGACGCGACTACGCCGCCTGCGTAACCGCAATCATGTGCGGCCAGGCCTATCTGCAATCTTCAAGAATTGCAGAACAATGCCCGCCATTAATCCCGGCAACAGAACCCACGAAAAAAGGCCTGGCCGAAACCAACCTGGGCTCAAACGTAATGCCCGGAGGAGCCTGCCCCGGCTGGTACATAAATCGCGAACCATTCCTCGACGTAATTCGAATGCACCGCGCCTCCGTCAACAACATAAACAAAAACAACATCCCAACTCCGCTATACGAAGCCAGCAAACAAGCCTGGGACGAAGCCCTAGCCCAAGGCGAAAAACACGGCTACAGAAACTCCCAAGTAACGGTCCTAGCCCCCACAGGCACAATCGGCTTCATGATGGACTGCGACACAACCGGTGTAGAACCTGATCTTGCGCTCGTGAAGTACAAAAAGCTGGTCGGCGGAGGCATGATTAAGATCGTGAACAACACTGTGCCTACGGCTCTGTTCAAGCTGGGGTACTCGCATGATGAGGCGGACAAGATTGTCTCGTACATCGATGCGACGGGAACCATCGAGGGGGCGCCTCACATTCAGGATGCGCATCTTGCGGTGTTTGATTGTTCGTTCAAGCCGGCCAAGGGGACTCGCTCCATCGCATACATGGGCCATCTGCGGATGATGGCGGCTACTCAGCCGTTTATTTCCGGCGCGATTTCGAAGACTGTGAACTTGCCTGAGAGCGCTTCTGTCGAAGACATCATGGAAGCTTATCTGCAGGCGTGGAAGCTGGGGCTCAAAGCCGTCGCCGTCTATCGCGACGGATGCAAGAAGTCGCAGCCACTCAGCGCGGCCGGAAGTTCGACTGCGCTTTCGAAAAAGGGCGATGCGGTCACGGCGTCCGCGCCACGCGAAGAAGAAAATCTCAACGGGCCTCCCCGAGCGGTGCGGCACAAACTGCAGGCTGAAAGAAGATCGATCACCCACAAATTCAACGTGGGCGGACACGAGGGCTACATTACCGTCGGACTTTATCCCGACGACAGCGTGGGCGAAATCTTCATCACCATGGCCAAAGAGGGATCGACGGTCAGCGGCCTCATGGACAGCTTCTCCTGCGCCGTCTCCATCGCTCTGCAACACGGCGTGCCACTGAAACTGCTGTGCGAAAAGTTTGCCCACACCCGCTTC
>Ga0210390_10005303_pt1 | contig 10821 bp, 10 predicted proteins | sample IncBWH11OmetaG_FD_161050 | JGI IMG/M metagenome (GOLD analysis project Ga0210390, IMG submission 161050) | Forest soil microbial communities from Barre Woods Harvard Forest LTER site, Petersham, Massachusetts, United States - Inc-BW-H-11-O ... | reverse complement strand
CGCAGATTGCAACGACGGCCTTCTCGATACCGCGCTTCATCGCCATAGGATTCGCGCCGGCGGCAACGGTCTTGACGCCTTCGCGATAGATGGCCTGGGCCAGAACGGTTGCCGTTGTGGTGCCGTCGCCCGCGATGTCCGAGGTCTTCGACGCCACTTCACGCACCATCTGCGCACCCATGTTTTCCTGCGCGTCCTTCAGTTCGATTTCCTTGGCCACGGTGACGCCGTCCTTGGTGATGGTCGGCGAACCGAATTTCTTTTCAATCACAACGTTGCGGCCCTTGGGGCCGAGAGTCACTTTCACTGCATCGGCGAGAATATTCACGCCGCGAAGAATCGCCTGCCGCGAATCCTCTCCATGAACGATTGTCTTTGCCATAATTTCTTTTCTCCTGAAGTTTGTAGAATTTTGATGTCATCCTGAGGCGACGGCTGTATCGTCGCCGAAGGATCTGAGTTCGTCACCGCGCGCAATCGCGTCGAGCGATTGCAATAAAGCGCGAGACGAACATCTTGTTGCTGTTACTTGCGCGATCCCGCCAATTCCTTCTTGGCGGCGCCCGTCACGATGCCGAGAACTTCTTCCTCGCGCATGATGATGAAATCTTCGCCGTCCAGCTTGATCTCCGTGCCCGAGTACTTGCCAAACAGAATGTGATCGCCTTCCTTTACCGCCAGAGGGAACACCTTCCCCTCATCATTGCTCTTGCCGCGTCCAACCGCGATAACCTCGCCCTCCGAAGGCTTATCCTTAGCACTATCCGGAATAATAATTCCGCCTCGGGTGGTGCCTACTTCTTCTACTCGGCGGACCAGTATACGGTCGTGTAGTGGGGTGAATTTCGTAGCCATGCTTGCAGACTCCTTTCGTTGCTATTTAGGATTTAGGGTTAATTGCTTAGAGATACTAAGCCGCCAACTGGCTCGAAGCTTCTTGTTAGCACTCATGGTTGGCGAGTGCTAAGTATATGACAGGGTGTGATTCCTTGTCAATAGTTCGAATTAAGCATCTTGTTAACAATTACTTGTGGCGATGTGCTAAAGTTTTTGCAATTGAGGTGTTAGCCGTGAACAGGGTTTTATTGGCAGGGGCAATCGCGATATTTCTTGCTGGAACATTTCCGCTTAGGGTTGACGCGAGTGATAAGAAGTCCCAGTACGATGTTCCGGTGGCGGTGTTGAACTTCGTGGTCGTGAGGGATTACAACGGCAAGCCTGTGCGAAACGCTGGTGTAGTCATGCACACGGTGGGCAAGCATGACAAGCAGGATCGGGGTGGCCTTGAGCTCAAGACGGACGCGGAGGGCAAGGCCAGTTTTGACGGCGTGCCCTACGGCAAGTTGCGGATTCAGGTTCTCGCTTCCGGATTCCAGACATTTGGGGAAGATTACGAAATCAACCAGCCGACGATGGACATCACTATCAAGCTGAAGCGTCCTGAAGGGCAGTACTCGATTTACGAGAATCAGCAGAACGAGAAAAAGCCGGCGCCCGACCCGAATAGCCCGCCGAAGCCGTAAGGGGACTCTGCTCGTTTCTGAGGTGGATAACGGCATCGCTGAAGTGATGCCCTGATACGAAACGATCATTCTTCAGCTGCCTGCTCAGGCTGTGGCTTGGAATTCAGCCGGCGACGTAAATGTTCTGTGTGGTTCTGGCATTTGTAACTTCATTGACCACAGAGGACACGAAGGTTCACCAAGGAAAGAATTGCGGGGATTTTCCGACTTCGAATTGGATTTATGCCACGGAGCGAGATGGCGGACTCAGGATTGAGTGTGCACGCTGGTGAAATTTCCTTGCGGGCGGATTCGGGGCGTCGGATTTGGCGGGATGCATTCCTGGTCACGTTAGTCTCCGTCTTATTTCTGGTTCCTTGTTTTTGGCAATCACGGATTCAGGCTGGGGATCTTTCCAGCCATTTGTACAATGCCTGGCTCGCAACGCTCATCGCTCAGGAAAAGGCTCCGGGACTCTGGATTGAGCATCGATCCAACAACATTTTGTCTGACGTTGCTTTGCAGTGGCTGCTGCAGCACGGGGGACCCGGAGTTGCCCAAAGAATCGTGGTTTCGGCGGCGGTGCTCATTTTCGGCTGGGGAGCCATCGCTTTCATCTCGACCGTAGCTGGTAGAAAAAACTGGTGGCTGATCGTGCCCTGGGTCTGGATGTTGAGCTATGGGTTCTTCTACCAGATGGGTTTTTTTAATTTCTACGTTTCATTCGGGATATGCCTTTGGTATTTGACGATTTTCTGGCGGGGCGGGTGGCGGATGGGCTTGGCAGCCAGTCCACTCTTGATTCTCGCCTGGACAGCGCAGCCATTTCCGGTGGTGTGGGCCGTCGGCATTGCCGTATATCTGATGGTCGCCCGAAAGCTGCAGCCGTGGCAACGGCTGATAACCCTGGGGTTGGGCGTGGCCGTTCTCGGGGTTACCCGGTACGTGTTGATGAGCCGCTTTCAGTGTCGTTGGTTCTGGGGACAGGCATTGCTGGTAAGCGGAGCCGATCAGTTGTTGATTTTCGGGTTGAAGTATCTGTATGTCGTTGCGGCGGTGTTGCTGGTTGCGATCCTGCTTCTGGTCCGATTGATTCAGACCGACGGCTGGAAGAAACTGCCCGCGAGCATGCCGTTCCAGCTTTGGGTGCTGAACGCGGCTGCGGTTCTACTGCTCCCGAACGATGTGGTTTTTCCGGCGTACGCGGTGGCGTTCGGCTACGTCGCCAATCGTTTTTCTTTGCCGGCGGGCATTATGGCTTGCGCCCTGCTCGCGCAGGTTCCGCTTCGTCGGTACGAGAAGATTCCCATGATCGTGATTGTGGCGGGCTTTTCCGCCATCCTCTACGCGGACACGCGGGAACTCAACCGATGGGAAGACAGCGTTGACGCAAGGATTGCGCAGCTACCATCCGGACAACGGGTGGTCAGTTCGCTTCCGGTGTTGTCGGTTCCAGTGGATCCACTGTCGCATATGGTTGACCGGGCCTGCGTAGGGCACTGTTACAGCTACGCGAACTACGAGCCATCGACACGGCAGTTTCGGGTTCGAGCCGGGGCTGGGAATGGAATTGTGTTCTCGGAGTATGCGGATGTTTTCGGCGTCGAAAAAGCGCAATACGTTGTGCAGCCTGCGGATCTTCCGTTGTACCTGATCTATGCCTGCCACCCCAAGCAGTGGGAGGCATGTATGCGTCCGTTGAGCTCGGGGGAGGTGGTATACAGGGGCCTGGGAGCTGCGGTTTCGACGGAGAGTGCGCCGGCGGCCGTTACTCCGTTGCCCAATACTCCGGCACCCAGCCCTCCGCCGAAACCGGACTCGCAGTGGGACAGTCCCGCGCGAAGGAAGGTCGCGGCGGAAGGCGTGCATCGGAGATTTGGCGGAGACATTTACGGGACGGTTGATGAACACTACGAAGGTGGGCCCGCCCTGGTGGTGCACAACAAGAAGGCGACTGAAGAATGGGTGGAAAGATTTTTCACCGAGGGCATGAACACTCCAGCCAATGAATTCCTGTGGAAGATTGGATTCCGCAACTATCTGGTAACGACCGGAACGGATGACTGGCACATGGACATCCAAGAGGATCCTAAGTATCGTTCGCTGTTCCAGGGTCAGCCTCCGCCGCTGAAGCGGTGATTGGGTGAGGTCGATTCAGGCTGCACGCCTGGCCAGTTCCCACCCTAACGTCGAACGGCACAATGTTAGGGTGGGCCACCTGATTTTGCGGCTGCCAGGAAGACCGTTTGACATCTGGGAGAGAGTACAGATCCCTCGTCGGCAAGCCTTCGCTTTACGAAGGCTTGCACTTCCTCAGGATGACGGCGGGGTTAGGCTTGCATCTTTCACGCGACGGCGCGCGGCGATTTCGGGATATACTGTTGGGCGTTTTTGAGAAGTTCCGAAGGGAGGGATTATGGCCAAGAGAACTGTCCGCTGGACGGTGGTCGCTGCGCTGGTTCCCTGGCTGGGCGGGTGGTTGGCAGGCGCTCCGGAGAAAACGCACACTCCGCCGGCATATTGCCAGCCTTGTCTTTTCTATGGCGGCGATTTTGATGCCTGGGGTACAGGCGCGGACGCGTTGATCAATGACGACGATTCGTCCATTAATGGTAGAGTCTACGTTCCGTTCACGGTTCCGAAGCAGCAGAAGTGGCAGGTGACGGGCATCTTCGTCGACCTGATTGATGGTGGCGGGGGAACGGTGGTGCCCGCGAGGGTCAGGTGGGAGATTCGTGAGGGCGTTAGCGCGGGGCATGCTGGGACTCTGGTCGCATCCGGAAGAGCGAGCTCGAGTTTTGGGGGAAACGTCAACTGCGCCCCGATTGATGTTTTCTGCTTCGCGCTGGTGATGAAAGGAATCAAGGTGTCACTGCCATCCGGCCGATACTGGCTGGCGGTGGTTCCGCAATGCAAGAAGGCGAGCTGTGACGGCCAGTTGTACTCGTTACTCGACGTGGAAGACCATCCTCCAGAGAATCGCTTTGGGCCGCTCGAGCCCTGGAACGATTCGTTCTTTACTTCGACGTCGTTCAGTAAGCCTTTCTTCGAACCCACGTGGGGAGCGTCCGGGATATGTGGCGGAAGCGGCTTTTGTGACCGGTTTTCGGCGGGCGTAATAGGATCGAAGGCGAGAGGTGCGGAGTAGGGATTGGGTAGCACAGACTGCGGCGTTTCGTTTTACCGGCGAGGGCGGCCGTCCGAGCTTCCGGCTGCTTCAAAAACGGAGTTCAGTTCATGCCTAAATCTGCCTGCGCCGATAGACTGAAATGATTTTCATCTTGGGCGCACCAAGCTGCGTGGGATTCGTGGTAAGATGTTCGGCCAAGCGGAGTGTGTCGTCGCAGATTCCCCTTCGCGCTCTGTAGTGCAATCTCCAGAGGTGACCTCCATGAAAACGAAATCATCTTTCATCGCGGCCAGTTGGCCAGTGACGCGATTCCTTGCCGTTCTGCTTTTGGCGTTAACGCCCTTGGCGCACGGTGGAACCGAAACCGTGCTTCACAACTTCGGCAGCGGGAGCGACGGGAAGTACCCCTCGTCCGCTTTGATCGTTGACTCGGCAGGAAATCTCTATGGCACAACTTCGGCCGGTGGCAGCGCAGGATTCGGCACCGTGTTTAAACTGACGCCGAACGGCGGCGGCTTTACGGAAAGTTTGGTGTATAGCTTCCGAGGCTCCGCGAATGAAGACGGAGCGTTTCCTCAAGGTGCGCTGACTGCGGACGCGGCCGGGAACTTCTATGGCGTGACCAGCTACGGTGGTCACTACGATTGCGGAACCGTGTTCGAATTGACGGCTGGTGGCGGGGGCAGTTGGACGGAAAGTGTCTTATACAGCTTCTGTGCTGACGGCAAGGAATCCGATGGCGATTTCCCCAGCGGAAAATTGATCTTCGACTCGTCGGGCAATCTCTACGGAGTAACCCAAGCCGGTGGCGCTCATGGCGGCGGCGCTGTTTTCCAGCTGACGCCTGCCTCAGGAAAGTGGACCCAAACGGTTCTGTACAGCTTTGACCGTGCCGGCCGTTCGAGCGGCACCCAACCCGTGGGAATTATTTTCGACAGCGCCGGCAATATCGATGGAGTGACCTTGTTCGGCGGCGATAAATTTTACAATGGGCCGGGAATCGTCTTCCAGCTTGTCCAAAACCCACCAGGACGCTGGACGCAGAAGATAATTCATCGGTTCAGCATAAGCGGTAAGACCGCGCAAACGCCCACGGGCGGGCTGGCGCTGGACGCTGCTGGAAACCTCTATATGACTATGGGAAGGGGAGGCCGCGGTGGAGCGGGCGTCGTCGAGCTCAGCCCGAAGAGCGGAGGCGGCTTCACAGCGCGTGATCTCTACAGCTTCGATGGGCCCCAACTTCTGCAGTCCTATGAGGACCTGGTCTTTGACTCCGCCGGGAATCTGTACAGCGCTAGCCAGTATGGAGGAGCCAATGGTGGCGGCGGTACTGGCTTTGGCTTCATTTACAAACTCAGCCCCGGTTCGTCGCGCTGGACGGGAACCAAACTGGCGACGTTCCATGGGTGGGACGGAGTCTATCCGATCGGCGGAGTGATCCTGGACAGCAAGGGAAATCTTTATGGCGCTACTTACTATCGAGACCCGGGTTTCAAAGGAGCCGGCGTAGTCTTTCAAGTTACTCCGTAGGGTACCGCCCGATCCGTTTTCGGTTGTGCCAGTCAACTGGAGGTTGCCGTCCCTCGTGTAGGACGAGCGACCTTTATTATTTATCGGAGATAGCTAGGCCAGCCCGGCCATAAAGATAATTCATGGATTACTTGTTGAAGACCGAACCGACTGTATATTCTTTTGGCGATCTCGAACGGGAGCAGAGCACGGTGTGGGATGGCGTCACCAATCCGGTGGCGGTGAAACATCTGCGCGAGATGAAAGCGGGAGAACGGCTGGTGATTTACGAAACCGGCGACCACAAGAGCGCGATTGGAACGGCCAGTGTGGTTTCAGTCGATGCCACGGATCCCAAGGTCCCGCAGGTGAAGATCAAAGCAGGTAAGCGCTTGGCCAAGCCCGTGACCCTCGCCGAAGTCAAGGCCAATAAGCTGTTCGCGGATTCGCCGCTCATCCGGCAGGGAAGATTGAGCGTGGTCCCGCTGAGCAAAGAGCAGTACAAATTTCTGACCGGCGAGTGAGTCGCGGTGGATTCCGGATCTTGCATCAGGTCCGGGCTCGCGGCTGGCCGGGTCAAAGACCCGGCCCCCACACAAACAACCTACGCCATCAGGCATGCACATCGCGGCGGATTAACGCAGAGTCAACGAAGAAACCGACGCCGACGCTAAGCGGGATGATGCCGAAAGCCGCTGCGACCCAGGCGTCCGATTCCATGCGCGCGATCAAGGCGAAAGTAAGCATGTATCCCAGAGCGCCGGTCACCAGCAGAATGCCGGAGCGCCGCGAACGCGCAGCCTCGGAAAGCTCGGGCTGCATGGGGACGTTCGCTCCGCGCGCAATCGCTGCCAATCGCTCTTCGGTGCGCAACTTGCGCACATGATAAAAGGTGTACATCGCGCCCAGCGGAATTCCGAAAATCATAATCACCGCTGTCAGGCCAATCAATTGTCCGTCCATAGTGTCCTCCTTCTGGGGTGCGCTGTTTACGCCCCGGCGGCTGAGAGCCGCTGTCACCAGGAAGTACGGAAAGCGTACGGAAAAAGTTCCAGACGGAAAGCGGCACACGAGAAGATGACGCGGCATCTACGGCTGCATGAGCGCTCACTGCAAATAAGGGTCAGGATTTGTGATTCGATCCGTTACTGACAAACTTCCTGCCGTCACGCACTGCTTCCACGGCCGCCATTAGTTCGCGTCCGGCCTGCGCTTTGACGACGTAACCCATTGCTCCCAGATTCATAGCCTCTTCGATTACGTCAGCGGAAGATTCCTGGCTCACAAACACAATCTTGGATTCAGGGGCAAGCTTGCGGATTTGGCGAGCGGCTTCGATTCCATTGAGTGTGGGGAGACCAATGTCCAGTAGGATCAGGTCGGGCCGTAGCTCTTCGGCTTTGTGAACCGCTTCCTGTCCATCGGACACTTCGCCGACGACCTGCAATTCGGGCTTTTCCCCCAGTGCAGAGCAGATAAATTGCCGAAAGGGCAGGAAGTCCTCTACCACCAGAACGCGGAACGATGTCATGCCGAAACCGGCTCTCCTAAGGGGCTTTAGGGGTTTTCACCCATAGTGCTTCTTTTATATCACGCCTGGTTCGACAACTATACCATTTAGTTTTGTGGGCGGGGGCTTGTCACTGAGAGCGAACGGACAACCTCAAAGATTCGTCGTCGGTGTTCAGATTGATCTTCCCTCACCGCGACGAGAAAGCCTTGCGCAGCTCTCTTCGCAGGATCTTGCCTGACGGCGTCCTGGGGAGTGCGTCCACAAAATGGATTTGACGTGGTTGCTTGTAGGAGGTTAGGCGCTCGGATACGAATTCGCAGAGGTTTTCTTCTAGTTTCTTTGAGGCGACCGAGCCTTCGCGGAGGACGATGAATGCTACCGGGATCTCGCCTGCTTCCGGGTCGGCGCGTCCGACCACGCCGCAATCGCGCACTGCGGGATGTTCGAGTAGCAGCGCTTCCACCTCGGCGGGGGCGACCGGGAAGCCTTTGTACTTGATCATCTCCTTGCGGCGATCGACCACGCGATAAAAGTCCTCGGCATCACGGGTCACGATGTCGCCGGACCAGAACCAGCCATCGCGAAGCACGGCTGCCGTGGCTTGCGGATCTTTCCAATAGCCCATCATGAATTGCGGGCCGCGCATGACCAACTCGCCGGGTTGGCCGAGAGAGACTTCGCCTTCGCTGCTGTCCATCGCACTCACGACGCGGCATTGGGTGTGCGCCAGCGGCTGGCCGATGGAGTCAGGTCGGTAGAGTTCGGGATCGAGAAATCCGACGTGGGTTACCGGCGAAGCCTCGGTCATGCCGTAGCCCTGGCACACCAGAACCCCAGTCAGATCGGTGAAACGGCGGGCAAGTTCGGGAGCGAGCGGCGCCGCGCCCGACTTCACCCAGCGCAGGCGATGCTCCTTTGGGAACTGTCCGGCCTGGGCGGCCTGGCACATCGCGTTCAACGCGGGCGGCACGGTTGGCATCATGGTTACACTTTCCTCAACCATGAGAGAGAGCATTTGCGGAGCGTTGAAGCGCGGCATCAGCAGCAGCGTTCCTCCCAGTGTGAGCACAGGGTTCAGGATCACGTTGAGGCCGTAAATGTGATAAAGCGGGAGGAAGCAGAGGACGACGTCGTTGCCGGACAGTTCGCTGGCATGGGGTCCGATGAATTGAAATACGTTCGCGATCAGGTTGAAGTGTGAAAGCATCACGCCCTTGGGCAGGCCGGTAGTTCCGCTGGAGTAGGGAAGCGCCCCGAGAGTCTCATTGGAGGGCTCGTCATGGGTGGGCCTCCCATTCGTGACCAGACGCAATAAGTCAGCAAACGGCTCAGCCCCATCCGCAGCCTTGCGCGTCGTATAAACGCGCCGCAGATCAGGCAGGCCGGCGAGATTGATGCCCGCAAGCAAAGGGCCATCGGTGATGAGAATTGTCGCGCCGGAATTCTCCAACTGGTAACGCACCTCGCGCTCGCGATAGCTCGGATTCAGCAAGGTGGGCGCGCCTCCGGCGAGGGTAGAAGCGTGATAGGCGGCGCAGAACTCCCAGCTGTTGGGCAAGTAGATGGCGACGACTTCATCTGGCTGCAAGCCGGCGGCGACGAGTCCGCGGGCGAGCCTGTCGATCAGGTCGGCGTACTCCGCGTAGGTGATACGCCGGCCGCGCGAGCTGTCGTCACAGGATGAATCGATGATCGCAGTCTTGTGCGGGAAACGGATGCATGATTCGAGGATGACGTTGTGAACGAAGCGGCCGTGTGGGTCGGCGAAGAGTTGGGTGCGGAGCATGCGCTTGTGATTTTAGCGCGAAGTGTTGAAGTGTTCCACGTGGGGCACTTTGTGCTGGCGAAATTGTACTGGCGGTTGTATACATATACGCAAATGAAACGACGGACAAGAGTTCCAAAGGCAAGGAAGAGTGCTCGGCTGAAGGCATCTGCGGATCAGGCGAAGGGCTCTCCAGATTGGATGGCGGAGATTGGAAAATTGTACAAGCCGATCAAGCAGCCGGTCACGCTGCGCCTGGATGCCGATGTTCTGGCCTGGTTCAAGAAGCAGGGTCGCGGCTACCAGACACGGATCAATCGGGCGTTGCGGACAGTCATGATGGAAGGGCGGAAATCCGGGGACTGAGCTAGCGAAGCGCAAAGCTCATCCGGTGAGTAGATCGGGCTGCGATGCGCATTCGAGCTCAACTTACGCCTAGGAAGGGTGCCCCACTGAAGCCAAAGGGCAGATTGAGCGGCCAACCGCGCGGGTGCTCATCCGCCTAATTAGAGCCTGCCTTCCCTTTTATCTCCGATGCTTTGATTTTCATGTCGAGTTCTTGCGCCTCTGCGTTGCGTCCTAGAAGCCGCAAGGTCATTGCGTAACCCCTTGCTGTGGTCAGCGTATCCGGGTCGTTCGCTCCCAGAACTTTTGTTCGGATGTCCAGCGCCCGATGGTAAAGAGGCACGGCCTGTTCCGGCCGCCGAGTAAGGTAGTACAACATCGCGAGATTCTGCAGGTCGCTGGCGAGATCTGGACTGTCTGAAGGCAAGCCTTTTTCGTCGATCAAGAGCGAACGCACGAATAACGGCTCGGCGGCCTTGCTATTGCCCATGCCCTCGTAGGCAGCCGCCAGATTACTCAGGTCGGCAGACAAATCCGTGCTCCGGGAGCCCAGGATACCCTCCCAAATCTTGAGTGCGCGCTCGTAGAATAAACTCGCTTGCCGAAATTGTTTCCGTTGCAGCGTTACCAAACCAAGGCTATCCAAACTGACTGCGACGTCATGGTGATCGGGTCCGAAAGTCTTTTCGCGAATGTCCAGAACTCTGTCTAGCAACGGCTCCGCCAAATCGTACTGTTTTCTTCCTGAGTAGAACAACGCCAAGCCTTCCATCGCGTTTGCGTAGTCCGGGTGATTGCCACCCACCGTTTTTCCGTAGATGCTGACGGCTTGTCGAAACAGTTGCTCCGCCTCTGCGTTCTTGCCCGTCTTCTTCGCAAGGTCGCCAAGAGCCTCGATTGTCTCTACCACATCTTTGTGTTCGGCACCGAGCACCTTTTGTCGCGTCGTCAACGCGGCCTGAAGGAGCGGTCCGGCTTTCTCATAGCTTCCCAGCGCTGTATAGAGCTCTCCCAAATCATTCTGGGTTTGCGCAACGGGCAGGCTCTCCGCAGGCAG
>Ga0210390_10005302_pt1 | contig 10822 bp, 5 predicted proteins | sample IncBWH11OmetaG_FD_161050 | JGI IMG/M metagenome (GOLD analysis project Ga0210390, IMG submission 161050) | Forest soil microbial communities from Barre Woods Harvard Forest LTER site, Petersham, Massachusetts, United States - Inc-BW-H-11-O ... | reverse complement strand
TGATGGGGTGAATGTAGCTCTCATAAAGCATGCCCAGCACGATGTACACGGCCACCAGCGCTGCCAGAATCAGCATGGGCTCGGAGGACAGCGAGTCCTGGAAAGCAGCCGCGGTTCCCTGGAAGCTACCGTGAATACTGTTGGGCATCCGCATCTCGGCTTCAGCCTGATCGATGGCTCGGGTGGCCGTTCCCAGGTCGCCTCCGGGAGCCAAATTGAACGAGAGCGTGACGGCCGGAAACTGTCCCTGGTGGTTCACCGACAGAGAAGTCGTGGACGGCTCGAAATGCGCGAAGGTCGATAACGGTACCTGCGCTCCGTTCTGGGTGATCACATAGACGCTATTCAGCGCGTCCGGCGTACGTTGATACTGGGGAGCCACCTCCATCACGACGTGATACTGGTTCAACGTCTGATAGATGGTCGATATCTCCTCCTGACCAAAGGCGTCATACAACACTGCATCGATCTCCTGCGGGGTTACGCCTAGGCGCGCTGCCGTCGCGCGATCGATCACCACGTTTTCTTCCAAACCGCTGATCTGCTGATCACTGTTGATATCTTTCAGCTGCGGAATCTTCCGCAGTTGAGCGAGCAGTTTCGGCGCCCACTCGTACAACTCGTCCAAGTCTTCACCAGACAAGGTGTACTGGTACTGCGCGTTCGACATGCGTCCGCCGATTTGCAGGTCCTGAACCGACTGCAGGAAGAGCGTTGCGCCCGGAATGTGCGAGGTCTTGGGACGAAGGCGCGCGATCACTTCGTCAGCGCTGATTTTTCTCTGGGCCAGTGGCTTCAGCACCACGAACATGCGACCCTGATTTTGCGCACCGTTGCCGCCCACAAAGGCCAATACGCTCTCCACCCCAGGATCTTGCTTGACGATGCGGATGAACTCGTCAGTCTTGACCTTCATCGCCTCGAACGACAGGTCCTGATCGCCCATCACCATGCCGCCAAGGCGTCCGGTGTCCTGCTGTGGAAAGAAGCCTTTGGGAACGATGACGTACAGGGCAATGTTCACAAAGACCATGATGATCGCGACCGCCAGAATCAAGCGGCGATGGCGCAGCACCCAACCCAGCGAAACTTTGTAGCCGTGGGTGAGGTGATAGAAACCGCGCTCGCTCATCCGGTACAACCTGCCGTGGCTGCCGGAATCGTGCGGCTTCAGGAAGCGCGCGCAGAGCATGGGCGTCGTAGTCAGAGACACTACGAGCGAAACGGCGATGGCAGCGCTGAGGGTCACCGCAAATTCGTGGAAGAGCCGGCCGACAATGCCGCCCATCAGCAGGATGGGGATAAACACCGCGATCAGCGACGTGCTCATGGAGACGACGGTGAACCCGATCTCGCGGGCGCCAACCAGCGCCGCCTGATACGGCTGCATGCCGCCTTCCACATGACGCATCACGTTTTCCAGCACCACGATGGCATCGTCAACCACGAATCCCGTCGAAATGGTCAGCGCCATCAGCGACAGGTTATTCAGCGAGTAGCCGCACAGGTACATCACGCCGAAGGTGCCGACGATGGCCAAGGGCACGGCGACACTGGGAATCAAGGTGGCGCGGATCTCGCGCAGGAAGACAAAGACCACCAGCACGACCAGAACCACCGAGATAATCAAGGTGCGCTGCACGTCGGCAACCGACGCGCGCACCGTCGTGGTGCGATCAAGGCCGATCTCCAGGTCGATCGCCGGAGGCAAAGAAGCTTTCAGGAAGGGCAGTGCGGCGATGACGCGATCCGCCGTGGCGATGATATTCGCGCCGGGCTGCCGGAAGATCACGATCAGCACGCTGGGTTTGCCGTTAAAGCTGCCGGCGTTATTGACGTTGGAGTACGAATCCTCAACCGTGGCTACGTCACTCAACCGAACTGGCGCGCCATTGCGGTACGCGACGACCAGGCCCTTGTAGTCCTTGGCCTTCATCAGCTGATCGTTCGCCCGGATCACCCACGTCTTCTGGCCGTCGTCGAGAGCTCCCTTGGCTTGATTGGCATTCTGCGCCGCAATCGCGTTGCGCACGGCCTCCAAGCCGAGATTCATCTGGTTCAGCGCTTGCGGGTTGGCTTCGATACGTACGGCAGGCTGCGACGATCCCCAGACGAAGACCTGTCCCACGCCTTCCACCTGCGACAGCTTCTGGCCCATGATGGAGTCGGCGACGTCATACATCTGGTCCTGCGTCATGGCCTGTGACGTCATCTCGAGAATGATGACGGGCGAATCAGCTGGATTGATCTTGCGATAGGTCGGGTTGCTGGGCAGGTCGGCGGGCAGATATCCGCGCGCCGCATTGATGGCTGCCTGCACGTCGCGAGCGGCGGCATCGATGTTGCGGTTCAGGTCGAACTGCATGGTGATGCCGGTCGACCCCAACTGGCTCGACGATGTCATCTGATTGATACCGGCGATACGGCCGAACTGGCGTTCCAGCGGAGTCGCAACCGCCGAGGCCATTGTCTCCGGGCTCGCGCCGGGCAGAGATGCGCCGACGGAGATCACGGGAAAATCGATTTGGGGCAGCGGCGCCACTGGCAGCTGCGTATAGGCCAACGCCCCTGCGAGAAGCAGGGCAAGGGTAAGCAGCGTAGTCGCTACCGGCCGTTCAATCGCTGGGGCGGAGATGTTCATAAAACAGTTGCCAGTGGTCAGTTGTCAGTGGCCGGCACGTCGCAGCTGGTGGAGAGTTTTTCTCTGGCCACTAGCCGCTGACGACTAGCCACTTAAAATCAGTCTCCCGTCGCCTCCACCGGCTTCGGCACGCGCATGTTACGCATGGCCGAGGCCAGGCGGTCGAACCAGAGGTAAACCACCGGCGTCGTGTACAGCGTCAGTACCTGGCTGAACAGCAATCCGCCGATGATCGTAATACCCAGCGGCCGGCGCAGCTCGGAACCGGTTCCCGATCCCAGCGCCAGCGGCACCGCACCAAACAATGCAGCAAACGTCGTCATCATGATGGGACGAAAGCGCAGCAAGCAGGCTTCATAAATCGCCTCGACCGGCGGCTTGCCCTCCTTGCGCTCAGCTTCCAGCGCGAAGTCGATCATCATGATGGCGTTCTTCTTCACGATACCGATCAGCAGGATGATGCCGATCAGCGCCATGACGCTCAAGTCCATGTGGAAGAGCGTCAGCGCAAGAATGGCGCCTACTCCTGCGGAAGGCAGCGTCGACAGAATCGTGATGGGGTGAATGTAACTTTCGTATAGAACCCCCAGCACGATGTAGACCGTGACAATGGCAGCCAGAATCAGCCAGCCTTCATTGTCGAGCGAAGCCTGAAACGCGCGCGCTGTGCCCTGAAACGCGAGTTGAATACTGGGCGGGAGGTTGACATCAGAAGCGGCCTGTTGAATCGCCTTGACGGCATCGCCCAACGACGCGCCGTTACCCAGGTTGAACGAAATCGTTACGGCCGGGAACTGTCCCTGGTGATTGATAGTCAGCGGACCGGTCGTCGTCTCCCAGTGCGCAATCGCGCTGAGCGGCACCTGTTGCGCCGTCGCTGCCATGACATTCGTCGTCGTGGAGGCGCCCGCAGGCTGGCTGCCGAGCATCGGTGTCGCCGGACTCTGCCCGCCACCCTCTGGGACGTAGATGTCCTTCAGCGAATCCGGATCGGCGCTGAACTTCGGATCGACTTCCAGCACGACGTGATACTGGTTGAGCTGGGTGAACATGATCGACACCAGCCGCTGACCGAATGCGTCATACAGCGTGTTGTCGACTGCGCTGGCCGTTACGCCCATTCGCGAAGCAGTATCGCGGTCGATGACCAGGGTCGCCTGCGCAGCCTGATTCTGCTGATCGGTAGCTACGTCCCGCAGCTCCGGCAAGTTCTTCAGCTTGTCCACCATCTTTGCGGTGTATTGCCGCAGCTCCTTCGAATCCGCATCTTCCAGCGTGAACTGATACTGAGTGCGGCTGACGCGGTCTTCGACCGTGAGGTCCTGCACCGGCTGCATGTAGAGCGTAATACCCTCGACGCCGGCGATTTCCTGCTGCAACCTCTTCATCACCGTCGTGACGTCCTCCGAGCGCTCCTCCCGTGACCTCAGGTTGATCTGAATGCGGCCGCTGTTCGGCGTCGTGTTGGTACCGTCAACGCCGATGAACGACGACAGGCTTTCGACGTCTTTGTCCTTCAGGATCGCCGCGGCCAGGGCCTGCTGCCGCTCGGCCATCGCAGCAAACGAGATGCTCTCGGGCGCGTCGGAAATGCCCATGATCACGCCCGTGTCCTGCACCGGAAAGAAGCCCTTGGGCACGACGATGTACAGGTAGATGGTCGCGACCAGCGTTGCAATTGTCACCAGCAGTGTTATCGTCTGGTGCTTCAGCACGAACTTTACCGTGCGTCCGTAGAACGCGATGGTGTTGTTGAACATCCGCTCCGACCATTCATAGAAGCGCCCATGCTTCTTTTCATGGTTGGGCCGCAACAGCAGCGAGCACATCATGGGCGTCAAGGTCAGCGAGATAACGGCCGACAGCAGAATCGTCACAGCCAGCGTCACCGCAAATTCGCGGAAGAGCCGACCGACGATGTCGCCCATGAACAGCAGCGGGATCAACACAGCGATCAGGGATACCGTCAGCGACACAATCGTGAAGCCGATCTGGCCGGCGCCGCGGAGCGCGGCTTCCAGCGGCGTGTGCCCTTCTTCGATGAAGCGATCGATGTTCTCAATCATCACGATGGCGTCATCGACTACGAAGCCAGTCGAAATCGTGAGCGCCATCAGCGAGAGGTTGTCGAGCGAGTAGCCCAGCATGTACATCACGGCAAACGTACCCACAATCGAGAGCGGTACGGTGATGCTGGGGATGATGGTGGCCGACAGCGTGCGCAGGAACAGGAAGATCACCATCACGACCAGGCCAATGGTGAGCATCATCTCGAACTGCACGTCTTTGACGCTGGCGCGAATCGTGTTGGTGCGATCGGTCAGCACCGTCACCTTCACCGAGGCCGGCAGGTTCGCCTGCAGCTGTTTCAGGCGCAGCTTGATGCTGTCGACAACCTTGATAATGTTGGCGCCCGGCTGACGCTGGATGTTGAGAATCACCGCCGGGGTGGTATTCATCCACGCAGCCTGATTGGCGTTCTCCGCACCCATCACTACGGTAGCCACATCGGAGAGCCGCACCGGGTTGCCATTCTTGTAGGCAACGATCGCATCCGCGTAACCCGACGAACTCAGCAGCTGATCGTTGGCGCCGATGGTGAACGCCTGGCGGTTGTCCTGCAGCTGACCCTTCGCCTGATCGACGTTGATCTGCGCGATCACCGAGCGCAACTGCTCCAGGCTCATGCCGTAAGAAGCCAGCGCCGTCGGGTTCGCCATAATTCGCACCGCGGGCTTTTGGCCACCGCTGATGCTGACCAATCCAACGCCCGGCAACTGCGAGATCTTCTGCGCGAAGGTCGAGTCGGCCAGATCTTCCACCTGCGGCAGCGGCATGCTGTCGGAGGTCATGGCCAGCGTGAGGATCGGCGCATCGGCAGGGTTGACCTTGCTGTAGATCGGCGGCGTCGGCAGATCGTTCGGGAGGTAAGTCTGCGCCGCGTTAATCGCGGCCTGGACCTCCTGCTCGGCCACATCGATGTTCTCTTCCAGATTGAATTGCAGGGTGATGACTGAGGCGCCGAACGAACTGTTCGAAGTCATCTGGCTCAGCCCGGGAAGTTCCCCGAACTGACGCTCCAGCGGAGCCGTAATCGATGATGCGGTAACGTCCGGGCTGGCCCCGGGATAGAACGTGACCACCTGGATGGTGGGATAGTCGACCTGCGGCAGGGCCGAAATCGGCAGCTGCTGGTAAGCCACAATGCCGACCAGCAGCACGCCCACCATCAACAGCGACGTCGCGATGGGCCGAAGAATAAACGGCCGCGAAATACTCATAACTGCGATCCAATGCTACCGCTGGACGATCCGCTTCTCTGATGAGCGGGAGCTTGCGGCGCGACCTTCATGCCCGCCTGCAGCTTCTCTTGACCATCGGTTACTACGCGTGCGCCGGCCGGCAATCCCGACGAAAAGACCGAAATCGCGCCTTGCGTCAACGCCAGCTGCACCGGCTGCATCTGCACCACGTTCTGCCCGTCCACGGTGTAAACAAAGTTGCCGTCAGGCCCGCGCTGCAGAGCGCTGGCCGGAGCTGTAATGGCGTCCTTCATCTTCTTCAACAGCAAATGCGCATTGACGAACTGATTCGGCCAAAGGGTGTTATCGAGATTGTCGAAGATCGCCTTCAACTGCACCGTGCCGGTCGTTTGATCGATCTCGTTATTGATGGTCAGCAGCTTGCCGCCACCCAGCTTCGTCTGGTCGTCGCGGCTGTACGCATCTACCTCCAGCGCCCCCGACTTCATCTGCTGAAACACCTGCTGAAGCTGATCTTCCGGCAAAGTGAAGACCACGGCGATCGGGTGCAACTGCGTGATGACCAGCATCGCCGTGCCGCCGGCCGCCGTAACGTAATTACCGGGATCCACTTGGCGCAGGCCCACACGCCCGTTAATGGGAGATACGATGCGGCAGTACGTCAGGTTCAGCTTGGCACTATCAATTGCTGCCTTGTCGCTGGCGATGGTGCCTTCGTACGTGCCGAACGAAGCTTCCATCGTGTCGAGATCCTGCTTGGCGATGACCCCCTGCTCGTAGAGAACCTTGTTGCGTTCGTATTGAGCCTTGGCGTTGGTAAGCTGCGCTTCGTCTTTTTCCAGGTTCGCCTGCGCCTGTGCCAGCGCTACTTCGTAGGGTCGGGGATCGATCAGAATCAGTAAGTCGCCTTGCTTGACGTCCTGGCCTTCCTGAAAATTGACCTGCATGATCTGACCATCGATGCGGGTCTTCAATGAAACCGTATTAAATGCCTGTACTGAACCCAACCCAGTGAGATAAACGTCGAAGTCGCCTTCTTTGACCGTCGCGACTCCCACGGGAACTGCCGGCGGCGGACCGCCCGCTTTCGCGCTTTTGGACGGTCGAGAGCCGCAACCGACCAAAGCAGCGCAAATCGCAAGGGTCACCCCGTATCCCAGAAGTGCAGCGATTTTGCGCTTTCCGGGCCTTAGGAATGGCCGTGTTTTCACGAAAATCCTCCTCGTAGCACTACCGACGTGCGCCCGGCCGCCCCGTTACCGCAGCCCGTCACAAGTCATCTAACTGCAACTTGGCGCGATGGTTGCAGTACTATGTTCAATACCATTAGACCGAATGGGAGCTCCTGCCGCAGTTAAGAGAAGGTGAAGGAAGGTTAAGAAGTGTGAAGGCCAACATCCCATCACGAAACAATTCTTCACCGCAGAGCCGTGCGGGAAAAGGCAAAATAAATCCCGTGAATCGCCTGCTCATCGTCGATGACGATCACGGCCTGGTCAATCTCTTAAAGCGCTTCCTCGAAGGCGAAGGCTTTCGCGTGGACGCGGCCTACGATCATGCTTCAGGCCTAACCGCTGCCCGCTCCGGGGAGCACGAATTAATCATACTCGATGTAATGCTGCCCGGCGGCACCGGGTTTGAACTGCTGAAAGCCCTCCGTCAGGAATCCTCGGTACCCGTTCTGCTGCTCACCGCCCGCGGCGAGGCCGTCGACCGAATCCTCGGCCTGGAGATCGGCGCCGACGACTATCTGGCAAAACCCTTCGATCCCCGCGAGCTGGTAGCTCGCATACGAGCCATTTTCAGACGCACTCGCGAGTCCGCCACGCCGGCAGCGCGCGAGGGCCACGAAGAAACGCTTGCCGTTGGCGACATCAGCATGTCGCTGAGCACCCGCACCGTGACTTGCCGGGAAGCGCCCATCGATCTCACCTCGGTCGAGTTCAACGTGCTGGAGTTACTGCTGCGCCATGCCGGCAACGTGGTCACCCGCGAGCAGATTGCGGAGGTCGCGCTCGGACGTCCCTTGAACGCATTCGATCGCAGCGTGGATGTCCATGTCAGCCGCCTGCGCAAGAAATTGAGCTCGTGTGCTGACTCCGCCGAGGAGCTTATTCGCCCGATTCGCGGCATCGGCTATTTCCTCGCCGCCGAAGCTCCGGAAAAGAGCCGCGTATGAGCCGGCGGCTGTTCTGGAAGATCTTCCTTCCGTTCTGGGTCGCTCAGGCTCTACTGCTCGGGGCGCTTTATCTGCGCGTTCACTACCGCATCAATTCGGAACATCCCTGGTGGATCCAGCCCGAACGCCACCAGATGCCGATCCTCGCCGATTTGGCTGCGCGCACCCTTCAGGAGCAAGGGCCGTCAGGATTGCGGCAGCTACTCGATGGACTTTCCCTGACTCAGCGCTCGCGCTTCTGGCTGGTAGACCCCAGCGGACGCGAGATGACCGGTCGGTCGGTTCCAGACAGGATTCTGCGCCGCGCCACGGAAGCCGAAAATAACGAGGGCCTCTATCACTCGTACGAGGTCAACGTGCTTGCCGGCCGCGCCACTACGCCACAGGGGCAGTATGTGCTCATTGCGGAGATGACGCCGCCGTCGATCTCCGAACGCGTTCCCGGCGACATCCTGTGGGCGCTGCGGCTCGGCACCATCTTCTCGGCCATCGTCTGTTTGCTCATCGCCCACTACTTAACCAAGCCCATCGAGCGCCTTCGCGATGCCACCCACGAGCTGGCACGCGGCAATCTTGATATTCGCGCCGGCGACAACCTGGGCAACCGCCAGGATGAAATCGCTGACCTGGTGCGCGACTTCGACATCATGGCCGGAGAACTGCGTAACCAGATTCAAAGTGAGCGCAATCTACTGAGCGGCGTCTCGCACGAATTGCGCTCGCCGATCGCGCGCATGCGGCTGGCGCTGACCATCGCGCGCCATGCGCAAGAGTCGGAACGCAGCGAGATGCTCGACCGCCTCGAGCAGGACACCGTTCAACTCGATTCCATGCTGGAACGCATCCTCACCGTGGCGCGCATGGAGAGCGGCCAGTTACAGCCCAAGTTTGAACTCATCTCGCTGGACGACGTGATCGACAATGTTCTGCACGATGCCAACTTCGAGGCTGTCGCCACCGGCGCGACGATCACCTATCGAGGGAATGGCGAGATCAAGGTGACCGGGGATGCCGGCATGCTGCACAGTGCGATCGAAAACCTGGTGCGCAATGCGCTGTTCTACTCCGGCCGCGACGGCAGGATCGAAGTGACACTGGCCAAGGTCAACGACGCCGCGGTCATCACGGTCCGCGACAACGGTCCTGGCGTTCCCGAAGCCGCTCTGCCGCTGCTCTTCAAGCCGTTTTACCGCGTCGACGATTCGCGGGGAACGACCACCGGCGGCATGGGTCTCGGCTTGGCCATCGTACGCAATGCGCTGGCCGCTCATGGTGGGACGGCGGTGGCGCGCAATATCTCTCCACACGGGCTCGAAGTGGAGCTTCGGCTTCCAGTCACGCCGACTCCTGCCGGCCGCCGCAGCGCCGAGTTCCGTATGGCGCAGGTGTGAGAAAAGGCCGCTGCTCACTATTCGTCCTTCGCGTTTCGCGATTAGCCTTTCGCTGTTGGCTCTTAGCTCTTGGCTCTTAGCTCTTGGCTGTTGGTCCTTAGCTCTTGGCTAGCGTGCGCCACCTCACGATTGTCATCCTGAGCGCAGCGCCCGCACACTACATGATTGTCATCCTGAGCGGAGCGTCCGCGCGGTTTTCTGCGATTCGCGGGTTTTGCGGATCGCGCGGACGCGCAGTCGAAGGAGCTGTGGTTCAGCGCGGGTGCAACACTGATGCAGAAATCAGGTATTCGACTCCGCCGATTAAGACCGGAACGGCGCCTCTCACTGACACGTTCCCGCGCCGCGTGCTAGCTTTATCCCTTCCGGACAAAACCCATGTTCACCAACGATCTCCTGAAGGGCAAACGCATCCTCATCACCGGCGGTGGTACCGGCCTTGGCCGGGCCATGGCTGAACGCTTTCTGCAACTCGGCGCCGCGGTTTACATCTGCGGCCGCCGGCTCGAAGTCGTGCAACAAACCGCGAAAGATCTCGCTACCTCTACCGGCGGCAGAATCGAGGGCTTCGCCTGCGACGTTCGCAATGCTGAAGAAGTGGACGCGCTCATCGAGAAGCTGTGGGCGAGTGGGCCGCTCGACGTTTTGGTCAACAACGCCGCCGGCAATTTTCTGGCAAAGACCGAAACGCTCTCAGCCAATGCCTTCGACTCCGTAATCGGCATCGTTCTGAAGGGCACTATCCACATGACGATGGCTTGCGGCAAACGTTGGCTGGCAGCCGGCCACAAGGGCGTCGTACTCAGCATTGCGACCACCTACGCCGACACAGGTTCGGCTTACGTCGTTCCCAGCGCCGTCGCCAAGGCCGGAGTGGTGTCGCTGATGCGCTCGCTCGCCGTCGAGTGGGGACCGCACGGCATTCGCACTGTTGCGATTGCGCCTGGCGCCATCCGTACCGAGGGTGCATTTTCGCGTCTGCTGCCTACGCCCGAGCTGGAGAAGAGGCTGCTCGATCACAATCCACTGCATCGCTTCGGAACACAGGAAGAGATCGCGGATCTGGCAACGTTCCTCATCAGCGATCAGGCCGGTTACATCAACGGCGACATGGTATACATGGACGGCGGCGAAACGCTGGCCGGCTCCAGTACCTTTAGCCTAATCGGCCGCCGCATTCCCGATGCTGGTTGGGAGATGATGAAACCGAAGAAGCCGAAGAAAGACTAGCCACGAGCTTCCCGGATTTTTCATGAGTCAAAAGATCTCGATCACCGACCTTGGGCCGCGCCGGCATCGCTCCCCTCTGCGGCTGGATGCGATGGGCTCCATCGAGAGCACGTTCATT
>Ga0210390_10005300_pt1 | contig 10824 bp, 5 predicted proteins | sample IncBWH11OmetaG_FD_161050 | JGI IMG/M metagenome (GOLD analysis project Ga0210390, IMG submission 161050) | Forest soil microbial communities from Barre Woods Harvard Forest LTER site, Petersham, Massachusetts, United States - Inc-BW-H-11-O ... | reverse complement strand
GCGCCGGACGATGAAGAGTCCGAGGCCGGTGCCGTAGTGGCCGGCGCCCCCGTGCAGGCGCGTGAACTTCTCGAACAAGCGCGCGCCGTCGGCGGCCCCGAAGCCGACGCCGCTGTCGCGCACCGTGAGCTGCACTTCGCCGTTCGCGGCACGTGCCTGCACCTCGATGCGGCCGCCGCCGGCCGCCTGCACCGCCGCGAGCGCATTCTCCAGCACGTTGCGCAGCACCACGTCGAGCGCCAGCGGATCGCTCTGCACGCACAGTCCGGCGGCGATGTCGCACTCGAGCACGATGCGCTCCTGGCGCGCACGCTCCTCGAGCTGCACCAGCACGCGCGCCACCGCCGCCGCCAGCGGCAGCGCTTCGGGGCGCAGCTCGACGCGCCCGCGCTCGAGGCGCGCGCTCTCGAGTATCTGCGTGACCATGAGCTCCATGCGCGCCAGGTCCGCCAGCATGCGCTCGATGAGCGTGCGCGCGCCCTGCGGGGGCGGGGCGCGCAGGGCGAGCGTCTCGAGCGAGAGCTGCAGGCTGGCGAGCGGCGTCTTGAACTGGTGCGAGACCAGCGCGAGAAAGCTTTCCTGCTCCTCATGCACGCGCGCCTCGGCCCGCAGCGCACGCGCGATCACCGCGATGCACAGCGCGAGCGCCAGCAGGAAGAAGGAGCCTTCCCAGGCGTACTGGTTGTAGCGATGGCGTTCCTCGCTCTTCAGCGCCCGATCGATCTCGGCAGCGAGCGCCGCGCGCCCGTCGCGCACCACGATGGCTGGCAGCAGCTCGTGTACCTGCTGCGGGCTCACTCCCGCAGCGAGCAGCGCCTGCGCCGCGGCGGTCTGCTCGCGGTAGGCGCCGCGCGCCGCCAGCACCTTCTCGACGGTGTAGGCGTGCTGGTCGTACAGCCACCAGCCGACCTGCACCGCGGCCACCACCACCAGGGCGAGCGCGGTGAGCTGGAAGACGCGGGTGGCTTTCACGGCAGTTCCGCCAGCGTGCCGGCGAGCGCCTGGGCGAAACGCTCGAGCTGCGGGGTGCCGTGCGCGAGCGACAGGAAACAGGCCTCGTACGCGGAGGGCGGCAGGTACACGCCGCGCGCCAGCATGCCGTGGAACAGCGCGCTGAAGCGGGCGCTCTCCTCGCTCGTGAGCGGCGCCGCCGTGCGCGGCGCACCGCCGGCATGCAGCGACAGCCAGAAGAGCGATCCGACCCGCACCAGCTGCAGCGGAAATCGCGCCGCGGCGAGCACCGGCTCGAGCAGCCGCTCGAGCTGCGCGCCGATCTCCTCGAGGCGCTGCCAGCCGGCCTCACGCTCGAGCAGCGCGAGTGTGGCTGCTCCGGCCGCCATCGCCACGGGATTGCCGGACAGCGTACCGGCCTGGTACGTGTCGCCCTCGGGCGCCAGGCGCGCCATGATGCGCCGCGCACCGCCGAATGCACCGACCGGCATGCCGCCACCGATCACCTTGCCGAAGGTGGCGAGATCGGGGTCGATCCCGAGCCGCTCGGCCGCGCCGCCGCGGCCCAAGCGGAATCCCGAGATCACCTCGTCGAAGATCAGCAGCGCACCGTGCTCACGGGTGAGCTCGCGCAGGGTGAGCAGGAACTCGCGCCGCTGCGGCAGCAGGCCGTGATTGGCCGGCACCGGCTCGATGATCACCGCGGCAATGCGGGCACCTTCGCGCGCCATCAGCTCGCGCAGCGCCGGCTCGTCATCGAGCGGCAGCACGCGTGTGCAGGCCGTGAAAGCCTCCGGCACCCCGGCGGAGGACGGACGGCCGAAGGTCGCCAGTCCCGAGCCCGCCGCGACCAGCAGGTGATCGGCATGTCCGTGATAACAGCCGGCGAACTTCACGATCAGGTCGCGCCCGGTGAAGGCGCGCGCCACGCGAATGGCGCTCATCACCGCCTCGGTTCCGGAGGAGACGAAACGCACCTGCTCGGCCTGCGGGTAGGCGGCCACGATGCGCTCGGCGAGCTCCACCTCCGCCGCGCAGGGCGCGCCGTAGGAGGTGCCGCGGGCGAGCGCCGCGCCGATCGCGGCGAGGACCTGCGGGTGGGCGTGCCCGGCGATCAACGGACCCCAGGAGCACACCATGTCGAGGTAGCTGCGCCCGTCGGCGTCGGTCACTTCGGCGCCCGCGCCGCGCGCGATGAATAACGGCGTGCCGCCGACCGCGCGAAAGGCGCGCACCGGCGAGCTGACGCCTCCCGGGATGACGCGGCACGCACGCTCGAACAGCGCCACCGACTGTGCGCCGGCTGCACCGCCACCTCGCCGGACCGTCATGTCTGCCCTCCTTCGTGCGCCTCGGCGGCGGGCGTCGCCTGCTCGTCGCGGCGCGTTTGCGCCGCCGCGAAGAAGGCGTCCGCGGCCTCGGGGCTCAGCAGCTCCGCCGCGGACCGTAAGCCGGCGAGCGGCAGGTGCGCAAGCCGCAGCGCCACGCTGCGCGCCAGACGCTCGAGCTGCGCGCGCTGCTGCTCATCGAGCGTGCGCAGCTCGTGTGCCAGGGCGCGGCTGACTTCCTCGGCCGCGATCTGCTCGAAGCTGTCGCGCAGCTGCGCGAGGCGCGGTCCGAGTGCGCGCGTCGCCTGCTCGCCGCGCAGGCGCGCGAGCTGCGCATCGATGGCGGCGCGCACCGGCGCGAGACGCATGAGCTGTTCCAGGCGCCGTCCCTGCGCCAGCTCCACCAGCTCGCTCATGCCGACGCGCGGCAGTCCGGCGAGTTGCGCCGCGGCGGGATCGACGTTGGGCGGCACGCCGAAATCGATCAGCAGCGGCCCGGCGCCACCTGGGTGCGCGCCGCGCAGTCGGATGAGCGCCGCGGCATCGAGCAGCGGCTCGCCGCCGCCGGCGGCCAGGATCACGGCGCTCACCGCCGGGGGCTCAGCGCAGAAACGCTCGAGCGCGAGCGCCTCCCCCGCCACCGTCTGCGCCAGCTCGCTGGCGGCGGCCGCGCTGCGGTTGACGATGACGAGCGGCAGCTGCGCCTCGTGCAACAGCCGTGCGCAGCGGCGCGTCATGGGTGATACGCCGATGAGCGCCACGCGCCCGGCAGCCCCGTCGAGGTGCTGCCGCGTGCGCTCAGCGGCCAGGTCGGCGAGCGAGGGCGCCTGCACGCCGGCGGACAGGCGCCGCACCTGGCGTGCCATCGCGAGCGCCTCGCCGAGCAGCCGATCGAGAACCGGCCCGCAGGTGTGTGCGCTGCGCGCCTCCTGCCAGGCACTGCGCAGCTGCGCAGCGATCTCCTGCTCACCGGTCTGCGCGGAGTCGAGCCCGCAGGCGAGCAGGAACAGGTGTTCGACCGCAGCCTCCCCGGTCCAGGCGCGCAGCAGCCGCGCGGCCTCACCGGGGGCGGGATCGTAACCGGTGAGGATGCGAAACACCTCGTTGCGTGCATCGCCGGCGGGACTGCCGTCCCCGGTGGCGTACACCACCTCCACGCGGTTGCAGGTGCCGACATACAGGATCTCGGCGGCCTTCAGCTCTTTGCGCAGCGCCGGCAGCCGCGCCGGAACCTCGGCGCGCGGCACGGCCAGGCGCGCCACGGCATCCACGCCCGCGTGTCGATAGGACAGACCCACCACGCCGATCTGGTGCATCCGCGAAAGCTTAACTGCGCCCGCCGCGCGAATGTCACCGAATGGTCACAGGGGCGGACTTCGGTTCAACACCTGCAAATGAGCGGGCCCGATAAAGGATCGGCCCCTCACGGGGCCGATCCTCGCCGACGAGATCAGCTCTGCGCTACCACTTATATGTCGCACCGACCAGGAAGAAGCGCCCCACGGCGCCGTCCTGGTGCAGCGAGGCATCGTAGTGCAGCTCGGCGCCGCCGCCGTAGGTCTGCAGGTCCACCGGCGCGTCCGAGTTGAACAGGTTGGTGATCGAGCCGTGCACGGAGAAGTGATCCGTCGCGGCGTAGTTGACGTAGAGATTCGCCGAGGTGAAATGCGCCACCGAGCAGTAGGGCGCCCACGCGGCCGGCAGCGACGTCAGCCCCGAGACCACCGGACCGTAAGCCGACGGCGCACCAGACTCCAGCCCCTGGATACAGGTGTTCAGGCCGGCCGACGGGTCGGTGATGCTGAAGGCGCTGGTGTAGTTGATCGTGAGGCTGCTGCTCACCGGGCCCTTGTCCCAGGTCAGCGTGGCGACGGCGCGCTGGCGCGGATTGCCCGTATCTCCGGAGATGCTCGAGGGCCCGTGCGTGCCGGCCAGGTAGAACGTGGTACCCGCGTAGCCGTACTCGTACTCGGTGATGTAGGTGTAGTTGATCTCGGCGGTCAAGCGGCCCACGGCACCGAGGTCGAAGCGGCTGCGCATATCGAAGTCGATGCCGGCGGTGGTGGTGATGCCCGCGTTCACGTAGGGAACGATCTCGTAGGCGGGATAGCCGACCGGCACACCGTTCACGTTGGTGGGCACGTTGACGGTGGTGCAGGGCGTCCCACCGGTAGTGGTGTTGGTGCACTCCGCCAGCGTCGCCGGCGCGCCGCGCACCAGCTTCAGGAAGGACGCGCCCAGACCGCCGGCCGCGGACGCCGAGATGATGTCGTTGTTGAGCTGGATCCAGTAGTAATCGACCGAGAGACTGAAGTACTGCCCCGGCTCGAAGATCACGCCGAAGGTGGCGTTCTTCGAGGTGACGGCCTTCAGGTCCGGGTTGGCGGATGACACGCCGATCGCCGGATAGGCACACAGCGCGTTGAAGGTGCCCTTCACGTTGGTGATGCCGCCCGGACACAGCGTCTGGTCGGCGATGTTGCCCTCGCCGAACGCCGAGCCGGCGACCGCGGACTCCGCGATCGACGGCGCACGGAATCCCTTACCCCAGGTGCCGCGCAGGGTGAGCATCTCGATCGGCGTGAACTTGAGGCCGAACTTCGGCGTCGCCTGGCCGCCGTAGGTGTCGTAGTGGTCGTAGCGTACGGCGGCATCCAGCTCCAGCTGTCGGATCGGTTTGCCCTGTAGTTCGACGAAACCCGCGGTGTCGTCCTGCGACCCCACCGCGAACGCGGAAGCGCCCTCCTGCGTTCCGGCGACGACCGTGGGCGGATCGACGTAGTTCTGCGCCTTGTGGAAGTACTGCGCCCCGACGCCGATGCTGAGCGGTCCGCCGGGCATCTGGAACAGCGCGCGCGAGCCGTGCAGGTCGATGACGCCGAGGGTGCTCGAGGGGTCGGTCTCCTCGGTCGGGGCGAACAGCTGCGCGCCGTTGGTGGTGACGCCCGGTACGTAGGTGAGACTGTTCAGGTCCGCCTGCGCGGGTCCCGGCTGGATGAACCCATTGATGCGGTCGGTCATCTTGGCGTACATCGCGCCGACCGCGGCATCGAGGTCCCATCCGGCCGCCGTGCCCCTGACATCGACGAACAGGCGGTAGGTAGTCGTCTCGACGTCGGTGATCTCCGGTCCGATGTCCGGGAAGCTGTAAACCAGCTGCGCGGGAGTGCCGAACGGATTCTGCGGAGAATTCCCCGGCAGCGTGAACACAGGGAAGGCGACCAGGTGCGGCTGCACACCCGGGCCGATGGGGGTGAGCTGGATGGAGCCGGTCTCCGCGCCCGTCTGGTTGAGCGCGTGTCCGAACGGCGGCGTCTCGGGCGCTACCTGCTCCGCCGTGCTGTCGAAGATCGAGCCGGTCCAGGTCATCTTCCAGTCACCGGCGAGCGCCTTGGTGAATTTCGCCAGGAAGTTGGTCTGCTCGGTGGGCGGCTGGATCTGGCCCGGGAAAGGGAACTCGCACGCACCGGCGTTCTGCGCGGCGGTGCTGTTGCACCCGGGTTGCGGTCCCGGCGTCAGATAAACCCGGCCCGGCAGGCCGTTCGGGTAAACGCCGGCACTGTTAGGTGTGGTGGGGTTGAGCAGATACCCCTGGATGCTGTCCGGATACGTGAAAAGACCCTGCGTCGGCGAGCCCGGCGTCTCGTTTATCCCGTTCGGGTAGGAGCTGTAGTTGAGGTTGGTCCACGGACCGTTGCGATTGGAGCCGAGAATCTGCTCCTGGCGATGCCAGTCGAGCGCCACATACATGTTGTAGCCGTCGGTGGGCAGATCGCCCCAGCCGAGGATCCCGGCCGCATGCCAGGTCCAGCCGTCGTTGTGCTGGGTCGCGCCGCCGTCGGCGGAGAACTCCGCGCCGACGTAGCTGGGTTTGAGCTTCACGTTCACCACGCCCGCGATAGCGTCGGCGCCGTAGAGCGCCGAGGCACCGTCCTTCAGCACCTCGATGCTGTCGATCACGTTGAACGGGATCGCGGTAACGTCGACGAAGCTGCGTTCGCCGTCATCACTTAGCGGATAGGCGACCATGCGCTCGCTGTCGATGAGCGTGAGCGTCGCGCCCACCGTCAGGCCGCGCAGCGCGATGCCCGATGCACCGGCGGCGAAGGCCTCGGTGAACCCCTGGTTCAGCGTGCCCTGGCCGTTCGCGGCGAGATTGCGCAGTACGTCCGAGACCTGGGTGTAGCCGCTGTTTTTCAGGTCCTGGTCGCTGATGACCTGCACGGGGCTTGGCGTCTCGGTGTCGGTACGCTTGATCAGCGAGCCGGTGACGACCACCTCCTGGATGGGTCCCGCGCTCGTGCTGGCCGCAGCCGTTTGCTGCTGAGCGTCCACCGGCGCAGCCCATCCCGCGGCTGCGAGCGCAGCGGTACAGGCCAGGACGTGGATCGCGCGAAGTGACGTGGTGCGAGCGAGCGAACCGGTGCCCCCGCGCATGCCGCTAGAAGTGATCTGCATGATGCTCTCCCCAAAATTCCCGGCGTGTGGAATCGTGTTGCGCGAGCGCAGCGCTGTGGCACGACCCGTCGCCTCGTTGTCGACCGTTGGGCCGTAGCATAGACAAAAACTGCAGCGAGACAAAGCGCCGTGGGCGGCTTCCGCACGTTGCCGACACGCAACATGAGTGCGGAAGCGCCGGTGGGGAGGATGGAGCGGGTGATGGGAATCGAACCCACGTTAGCAGCTTGGGAAGCTGCAGTTCTACCATTGAACTACACCCGCAGCAGCGACGAGTTTATTCGTGCACGTGAGGGGTGGGCAAACCTTAGCTCACGGCAGCACTACCCGTCCTGCGCTTAGTCGCCGCGGCGGCTCGTTCGGACGCTTCTGACCGCTCGTCCGGGCGCAGCCGCGGCGCGCACGTTACGCCGGCGACACTCAGAAGGGATAGTTGATGCCGCTGAAGACCACCGGCCGGCCATCGCCGGCGCCGACGTCGACGTAGCCGACGACATACGGGCTCGCGACCCCGCGTACGCCCAGGCCCGCGGCGGTATGCAGGCGCCGCAGCGGGTTGGTGCCGAGGTTGGCAAACACCCTGCCGGCATCGACGAATGGAGCGACCTCGAGCGCCACGTTCGTGCCGAAGGCCGCGAATCCCGCCACGCGCTTGCGCAGCTCCGCACCGCTTGCGAACAGATCGCGGTCGATGTAGCGGTCCGCTCCGGCAGAGCGCAGCGGCTCGCGCTCGTCGCTGATGCTGCGGTCGCCGCCAAGGCTCGAGAGCGCCCAGAAGGGCGCCTCGGCGGACGAGGGCATGTAGCGCGCCGCCGCGTGCCAGGCGAGCGTCATGTCGCCGTCGAACGTCCAGTAGTACTGCGCCTCCGCGCCGCACCAGGTGTAGGACACCGAGCTCGCAAACGCACGACTGACGAAGCCGGCATACACCAGATAACGCGCGCCGCTTTGCGGAATGACGGGCGAGTCGCGGTCGTCGTAGGTGAGCACGACGCTGTGCTCGAGCGCGTGCTCGCTGCCCAGGCCCGCCAGGTGCGGAAACAGCGTCTCGGTGGACGGGATGTCCTGCAGCACGCCCGGCATCACGTCCGCGTAGCGCATGCGTGCCACGTAGGCGAGCTGCAGTGCGGGGGTGAAGTTGAGCCCGACGGAGGCTTGAAGATGCAGTTGTTCGTCGACGTAGGTGGTCTGATCGGCGTAGGACGAGCGATTGCCGAGACCGAAGAAGCGCGCCGTGCCGCTGCGGTCGTAGACCGCCTCCACCGAGTACGACAGGGCGTGGGTGCGCGTCTGGCCGGTGATGAGTTGTGCGTCGAACTCGCGCTCGACGCGTTCCTTGAGGCCGCCCACCACCGACCACTGTGTGTCCGCGGAAGGGTAACCGAAGATGCGCATGCGGCTGCCGAATCCGAAGTACTGGCTGTGGATGATGTCAGGCGCGACGATGCGCACGAGCTGGTCCTGATCGTTGCTGGTCAGGAAGGTCGGAATCAGCCCGACGGTCAGGCCGCTCTGCGGATCGGCGTCAATCTCCGGGATCGGAATGAACGGCGCGCGGCTCGGATCGAGCCAGCGAGCCAGTCCGCCGGCGGGCGCGACCGGGCCGGCGGCGGCGGGTGCCGGCGGCGCCCCCTGCAAGTCGGGCGTCACCTGCGCGCCGGGCGTCATCTGCGCCGCGGCGCGCGGCGCGATGCCTGCCAGAAGCAGGGCACAGGCCGTGGCGGCGAGCTCTCTGCCGGCACAGCGTCCCATCGATTGGCGTCTCCCCCCGGGAAGGGCAGTTATCAGTCGCTAAAAATCCCACCGTTACAAAATGTTACCGGCATGAGGAAGCCGCCGATAGCCCTTTGGACGGACGTATCGACGCTCAATCCTTCGGCCGCGCGCCTTCGGGCGCGACGACGTGCGGGCTGATGCCAGGCCGCGCCGCTTTATAATGAGGGCGTTCCCCATCAGGATCGCCGCGCCATGAGCTCGCGAGCTGCCGAACGCGTCATTGAACGCGCCGTGTGCGTGTACTGCGCGTCGAGCCGCATTGCACACCCGGAATATCGCGCCGCGGCGCGTCGCCTCGGCGAGATCCTTGCCCAGCAGGGCGTCGGGATCGTTTACGGCGGCGGGGCTTCCGGGTCGATGGGCGCGCTGGCCGACGGTGCGCTGAGCGCAGGCGGGCGCGTGATCGGTATCCTGCCGCGATTCATGGCGGACCTCGAATGGGGCCACAAGGGCCTGACCGACCTGCAACTGGTCGAGGATCTGCGCACGCGCAAGCACATGATGCTGACGCTCAGCCAGGCCGCGATCGCCCTGCCCGGCGGCTCCGGCACGCTCGAGGAGCTGCTCGAAGCCATTACGCTCAAGCGTCTCGGCCTGTATCTGAACCCGATCCTGCTGGTGAACACGCGCGGCTTCTTTACGCCCCTGCTGGACCTGCTCGCGCGTGCGGTCGAGGAGCGCTTCATGGATCCGCGTCACCTCGGCATGTGGCAGGTCGTGGCGAGCCCCGAGGAGGTTCCGGCCGCGCTCGCCAGCGCCCCCGCCTGGAGCGCTGAGGCGCGCAGCTTCGCCGCCGTGTAACAGCATCGCGCTCAGCGCCTGGACGGAAGCTCGGGGCGCTGCGCCTGCTTCGGTGCGCTCAGGCCCTGGCGCTGCGCGCTGCGCCTAAGTCGAACGGCAGCGTCCGCAGACGTATCCCGGTCGCCGCGCGCACCGCGTTGGCCACCGCCGGGGCGATCGGGGGCGTGCCGGGCTCACCCACACCCGAGGGCGGATTGCTCGAGGGCACGATGTGCACTTCGACCTGCCGCGGCATGTCGTTGATTCGCAGCACCTGGTACTGGTGAAAGTTGCTCTGGTCGACGTGTCCGTCGGTGAGCGTGATCTTGCCCAGCAGCGCCGCCGACAGCCCGTAGCCGATACCGCTTTGCATCTGCGCCCTGACCACGTCCGGCGTCACGGCGATGCCGCAATCCACCGCGCACACCACGCGATCGACGCGGATCTTGTTGCCGGTCACCGTGACTTCCGCCACCTGCGCCACCACCGAGCCGAACGACTCGTGCACGGCGACACCGCGTCCGCGCCCCTTCTCCTTCGGGAAGGGTTGGTCCCAGCCGGCCTTCTCGGCGACCAGCCTGAGGGCGGCGGTATGCCGCGGATGCTTGCCGAGCAGGCTCAGGCGAAACTCCACCGGATCCCTGCCGGCGCTCTGGGCCAGCTCATCGATGATCACTTCCTTGGAGAACGCCATGTGCGTGTTCTCGACCGAGCGCCACCACAACACCGGCACGCCGACTGTCGCGCGCGTCCAGCTCACGTGGGCGTCGGCGAGATCGTACTGCTCGGGCGCGCTGCCGCCGACCGCGGTGGGATCGACGCCGTTCTTCATCATGGTGGCGGCGAACGGCGTGTCGCCGATGATCGACTGGCCCACGACGCGCTGGCGAAACGCGACCTTGCCGTCCTTGCCGACCGCGGCGCTGATGCGGTGATAGTTGAGCGGCCGGTAGCGCCCGCCCGTAACGTCATCCTCGCGCGTCCAGATGAGCTTTACCGGGTACTTGCCGCCCGTCGCCCTGGCGATGGAGGCGACCTCGGCAATGTAGTCCGACTCGGCATTCGCGCGCCGCCCGAACGTGCCGCCGGCGGCGAGCGTATTGATGATCACCTGCTCGGGCTTGACTCCCGCCGCCGCGGCGGCGTTCGCCTGGTCGATAGTCTGGAACTGGCACCCCGCCCAGATCTCGCACTTGTCGGGACTCAAGCGCGCGACCGCGGTGAGCGGCTCCATCGGCGCGTGCGCGAGGTACGGGAACTCGAACTCCCCCTCGACACGCTTCGTGGCACGCGCCAGCGCCGCCTCGACGTCACCGCTTTCCACGACCGTCGCCGCCTCCTTGCCGCGCCCCATGGCGCGGTACTCCTTCATGAGCTCGGCGGTACCGCGCTTCTCCGCACCCGACTCGTCCCAGGTGACGCCGAGCGCTTCGCGGCCCTTCTTGGCGGACCACATATCGCGCCCGACGACCGCCACGCCGCGCGGAATCTGCACCACGTCGACCACGCCGGGGACGGCCTTCGCCTTGGT
>Ga0210390_10005297_pt1 | contig 10825 bp, 7 predicted proteins | sample IncBWH11OmetaG_FD_161050 | JGI IMG/M metagenome (GOLD analysis project Ga0210390, IMG submission 161050) | Forest soil microbial communities from Barre Woods Harvard Forest LTER site, Petersham, Massachusetts, United States - Inc-BW-H-11-O ... | reverse complement strand
CGTGATACTTTCCACGGGCGGAACGATTTCAGGAACGCCGACTGCGTCAGGCTCGTTCACGTTTACTGCAAAAGTCACGGATTCCACGACACCGACTGCACAGACTGCCACGAAGTCGTTCACTCTGACGATTTCCGCGGCAGTCACACCGGTAACCGTCTCGACTAGTTCAGTTCCCGCGGGAACTGTGGGAACGGCATATTCGACGACGCTGGCTGCGAGCGGTGGCACAACGCCATATGGTTGGAGCATCAGTTCTGGCGCTCTACCTGGCGGATTGACGCTTTCTTCGGGCGGAACGATTTCCGGAACGCCGACAGCGTCCGGCTCATTCACGTTCACTGCGAAGGTTACAGATTCCACGACACCGACGGCACAGACCGCGACCCAATCGTTCACTCTTACAGTCGCAACTGCAGTCTCGCCGGTGACCATTACGACTTCTACGCTTACGGCCGGGCAGGTGGGCGTAGCATATTCAACTACACTTGCGGCAAGCGGCGGCACCACGCCCTACAGTTGGAGCCTCAGCTCGGGCATATTGCCGGCGGGTTTGAGCCTTTCGACAGGCGGCACGCTTTCTGGAACGCCAACTACCGCCGGTTCATTCACATTCACGATCAAAGTCACAGACTCCACCACGCCAACAGCGCAAACAGCCACGAAGTCGTTGACGTTCACCGCGGCCGCTGCGAATAACCCAGTGCAAATCACGACGACCTCTGTTCCGGCTGGCCAAGTGAGCGCGGCTTATTCGACGACTCTGCAGGCTACCGAAGGCACGACGCCTTACACCTGGAGCATCTCTTCGGGTTCGTTGCCCGCGGGCTTGACGCTTTCGGCCGGTGGCACAATTTCTGGAACGCCGACGGCGTCGGGATCTTCGAGCTTCACCGTCAAGGTCACGGACTCGGGCTCGCCCGCAACCAGCGCGACCGCTAGTTTCAGCATCACAGTATCTGCGGGCTCTGGCCACTCCGTGACGTTGAATTGGACAGCCAGCCCATCCTCCGGAGTAACGGGATACAACGTCTATCGCAGTACAGTAAACGGCAGCGGATACGCCAAGATTAATCCCTCGCCGGTGTCAGGATTGACCTACACTGACGGGACTGTGGCCGCCAGCCAGACGTACTATTATGTGACCACTTCTGTCGGCGCCGCCGGAGACGAAAGCGGATATTCCGAAGTATTCCAGGCGGTCATTCCGTAGGCGGAGCCACGAATGATCGTGCAGCCACATTGCGCGCCAGAGTCGCAAATGCAATGTGAAACGAGTTCAGCCCAAACGCAGTATGCCGTAGAAGGCCAATTAACCGGGGAGTTGGGAAAATGAAAGTAACGAAATTTTTGCCCGCCGCTTCAAAAGGGCGAGTCGTCATCATGAATAAATTCCTGCTGCTATTTGCTTTGTGCTTGGCAATTTCCTCTTTGTCGCACGCGCAAGGTCCTTTGGCGGCGTCCTATACGCCATCTATTGACACAACTTGTACCGATTCCCAGTATGCTGCCAATGTCTGGATGACAGACACGATGCAGAAGATCTTGCAGTCAAATACCACTGCGGCGACCAACTCCTGCTACATCACGGTCTATGCCACGCAAGGAGAATTCGCAGACTTCCAAGTTCATGTGCTAGCCCCTTCGGGCGGATATTCTGCGCTGACTGTTTCCTCTGGTGGCTTTGTGCAATCCTCGCCGTCCAGTTACACCATTCCAGCACCATCTACGTCCGCCAACAATGTCGTTGTTTACCGCGAGGCATATATTCCTGTTACAACAGTCACCGCCACAGCTTCGGTCTACTACAACGTGACCGGAAACTACCCTGACCCTCTCATCCCAGCCATAGATCCTTACTTTCATCAGGTTACGAACGCCTTCCCGGTGGCGGTGGCGGCAAACAACACCCAAAGCGCATGGGTTGATGTTTACATCCCACCTGCCGCTCCTTCCGGTTTCTATCTTGGTTCCATCACAGTATCGAACAGCGGCACAACAATCGCCACGATGCCTGTCGTGATCGGCGTGTGGCAGTGGCCAAGCACGCAAAACGGCAGTATGCCCGCTACTCCTACTCTACCGACCCAGCTCCAATATGGTTGGGGCGACTTCTGTTATGTGACTACGGGCACTATAGGTTCCTGCCCAGCGTATCCAGGTGCAGGCGGGAATGGCAATACGGGTAACACTCTTGCGGATGCCGATGGTGGTGTCTTGTTCCTAGATCACCGTTGGACAATGAACGATCCTGTCGAATCAACTTCGTCTTACGCGGGTCTTTTGAGCGGCGTGGCGTCAAAGTTTCCCTCTGCCAAACCCATTCTTGCAGGAGGAGCCAATACAACAGTTAATTATCGTTCCGGAAACAATGGATGGAGCACGATAGCTTCATTCATGTCAACCTTCGGTGCAACAAAACATCCGGAAGGATCGACCGGATCTTATCCTGCCGTTACTCCTCTTTCTTATGCAGCGGATGAGCCTGGCAGCGCTGCGTCAAACTGGACTTCCATTTGCAGTCAAGCGACTTCGGCGCACGCAAATTCGCCTGCCATGCCGATTCTTGTTACCACTGAAATTGCGGACATGAACGACAACTCTGGCACTTCTGGCTGCTCGACGCAGGGAGTTATGAATAGCGTCGACATCATGGTTGCTAACATCACCCTTCTGGAGCCGAATGGGAATAATGCCCCGGCCGGATTGGCTCGCTCTCAATACAACACCTGGTTGTCCCACACGAATCCAGATGGGATTACTCCTTTGCTGTGGTCCTATATTTCCTGTAGTAATGGCGGAACTTGCGGCAATGGCACCGTGGGCAGCTCCAGCTATAATTACCCCAACTACAATGTGGACTCGAAGCCAGCCGGAAATCGCGCGATGGAGTGGATGACCTACTTACACCAGCAGACGGGCGAGCTTTACTACTACACAACCTGCCTATGGGAATCGGGGTGTGTCGCTGGTGGACCAAAAGATCCTTGGCTGGGTGTATATTCGTTCGGCAACAACGGTGACGGCACCTTAGTCTATCCGAGCACTTGGCATGCGACGGGTACAAACCACATCACGTTGCAAGGGGGGTCTCCATTGACCACTCCACTTTGGATCGGTGACATTCGACTGAAAAACATGCGTGACGGTGGCCAGGACTGGGAATATATGAATGCCCTCACCGTGGCTGGCCAGGCGGCTTACGTCACCACCCAGATTCAAAGTTGGATTACGAACTCCTACACCTACGAATACACCGGGACAGGGTTGCAGGCCGCCCGTCTTGCTCTGGGCACGGCACTCCACCAATTGACATATCCTGCGACCCTCTTACCTCCACCCTCGTTGAGTGGCACCGTGCAATAGGTAAAGTGGACTGGACGAGGGATCTCGCGGCTGCAGCAACTATAAAAGCGTTTAACAGCACCTGCGACACGGTGAGTGACGCAAATCAAGCGCTGCATCCGTATTCGCTAAATCAGAGTGAAAGTCCAATATCAAAGGACGTAAAAAGTAAAATAAGCTGTCTGAATCGTTGCAGATAGAAAGACAGCGCTTCTAAGTTTGACCCTCTCAAGTTGACCCTTCGATTGACCCGAATTGGATTCGTTTGCCGACCAATGGCATGCTAGATAAAAAGCTCTATGTGATAGGCGGAAAGTCCAGACATCGACGGGTGAAAGATTTTCATTGCGGCGGCAATCTTACCCTCGCCGGTCCTACGCCTTAGACACTTCCCTGCTTGGGTACGATCGGCAAGCGGAAACCGAGAACGGTCGGCCACGAAGGTGGAGCATCAAAAAGGAGTCACCTTGACCGTGGCATTCCCGATGCCGCCCCATCCTCAAAGCCACTACCAGGGCCTTTCGAACCGCTGCAGGTTCCAAGCAGTAGCACCGCGATCAAAACGATTGGCACGTCCTTATGTTCGATACTCCCAGCAGGCAGGTGTGCGAGATGCAAATCGACGACTTTCTGAACGCGTTGGTCGATTTAGAAGAGCAGCGCTGTGGACCCGCTGGATAGAGCCCTTCGGAGAAATGAGCCGTGCTTGAGTCGGAATTGAACAACATTCACCCCATGCCACGTTTTTCATCCACACTTCAATCTACGTGTGCGCACTCTGCGAAGAGCTCACCCGCTCATCTCTCTTGTGGGCTAGTGGCTCAAGATAGACAACTGGGGATTTCACCAGTAGGCCAAAAACTCACCTTTAACCACTATCACTTCGAGGTTTCCGATGACATTTCGTTTAACATCCAAGAAAACATTCGGTCTGGTCCTAGCATTCTGTTTTGCGCTTTCTCCTGCGGTTTCTCGCGCCCAACAATCGCAAGCTCCTCATTGGAGTTACGAAGGCAAAGAGGATCCGAAGCATTGGGGTTCGATCGATCCTGCGTTCTCCGCTTGCAAGATAGGTCACAATCAGTCGCCCATCGACATCAGCCACACCCAACTCGCCGACCTTCCGGCGCTCAAATTCTCTTACAAACCCGTTCCACTCAGTATCGTCAACAACGGCCACACAATCATGATCAACTACGCGCCGGGAAGCACCCTTACAGTCGGGAACAAGGCTTATGCCTTGAAGCAATTTCATTTCCACCATCCCAGCGAGGAGCACATCAATGGGAAGGGCTTCGACATGGTGGCGCACCTTGTCCACTCCGACTCAGACGGTCACGTTGCCGTCGTAGCCATTCTTTTCAAGTCGGGTGCTCCCAATCCGCTCCTGGAAACACTTTGGAAGAATATTCCGCGGGAGAAGGACAAAACCGTTGAGATTTCCACGGTGTCGGTGAATGTAGAAGAGCTCCTGCCGTCCCAACACGGTTATTACTCGTACAACGGCTCGTTGACCACTCCGCCCTGCACAGAGGGAGTGACCTGGTACGTGCTGAAAGCTATATCCACATTCTCCGACGAACAATTAGCCGCCATCATGAAGCTCTATCCACACGATAATCGCCCTATCCAGAGGCTGAACCATCGCAAAGTGCTCGAATCCAAATAGACATTCTGGTGCCGCCAGCTAGGCTCCGTTACGTTTGAATGTATAGGTCGAAGGAGAAGAGCTTGGTTGTAGAAAGCTGGACTCAGTGAAACGCTGATTCAGCGCGCTTATCGTAGATCGTCGAAAGAGCTTCCACCTCCTTGCAGTCCGCTGCATGGTTTTGGTTGGATAGAAGTGTTCCAGCCAATAGCAAAATGCAACTAGTGGCCACCGTCGTTACCTGGCAAAGCTCTCGTTCGTCATGTTGCAGGCCAACATCTGAGTCAAGCAACCAGTGGCCAAGTTGGATAATTCCTGCGCGGTTGGATTTATATAGGGGAGTACCGCAGCGATTCTTCATGTCTTCAAAGAAGGCATTCGCGTTGTATGCAATGTCGACCGCTTTAATGATCTCGGGCAAATTCACCGGGAACTGGTCCTCTGTTTTAATGCGTTGTGTCTGCACCGGAGTTGCGCAAGTATTTATCCAGAGTCCGATGTACATGCCATCAACGATGTCGCGTATTAAGGCGACCGCTGAACGTGCCGCTCCCGAGCTGAGCAAAAGCAATATGCTTCGGTGATATTGAATGATCGTGGCTAGCAAGCCAATAACCATGACGGTTTGCGTATCATCACCGTATTTGTGCCGCGCAAGTATGCGATCCACTTCAGTCACTGCGACTCTAACCCTATTCAGATGTTCGGCCAGTTCCAACTTCACAAAACGCCCCCTCTACAGCTCGAAACCTTCAGGCAAATTGCGCTGACTGCGGACCGATCGGATTACCGACGGTGACCGAGCAATCGGTGATCGTGACAGGGGCCACATGGCCCTAATCTCGGGCAGCAAGCATGTTCACGTCCGATTCGGAAATTTATAGCGTTCGCGTCTCCCCTACTACTAGGGATTCCCCCAGTTGCCTGGGGTCTGGTTAAGCCCTAAAAAGGTTGGGAAAGAATTTGCGATATGCGATCCACTGAATGAGTGAATCGTTACGGCGAGAATCGCAAAGGGATGGCTCTTTCTGAAAGGGAGGAGCCATTCTTATGTTAGGACACGGCTTAACTCTGACTTGCCCAAAGGATGACAACTGACCTGGGCTCTGCGCGATAGGTACGGCCTGGAACGAACGGTGCCGTCTGCCAATCGACAATGTCTTGCGGAGAATCTAAAGAAGTGTCGATCCATCGACGCCACGAATGCTCATCGCGGTTGTCCGCCGACTCCAATTCGAAATCAAGTGGTTCCCAATAGCTGTTAAAGATGAAGTAGACACGCAGCCTTTGCGTCGGGAGCTCGGCGCTGAGCGCTATACTGTGCGAGTGTTTGCCCCAGTCGGGCTCGTTGGGTTTTACCCCATGCCAGCCAGGAATTCCTTCGTTAATCAATTGAGTCAACGTCATCCGCAGGCGCTCAGCTTCCGAGCCTCGCAATAAGCGCCTTGCGATGAGTAATCGAACGAACCGAAGTACCTCCGCATGCTTGGTGAGGAGAGACCAATCGAACCAATTGGCCTCGTTATCGTGACAGTAAAAATTGTTGTTGCCGTGTTGTGTCCTACGCACTTCATCACCCATCAACAGCATCGGCAGACCTAGAGAAAGCAGCGTGACGGATAGAAAATTCTTCACCTGACGATTTCGGAGTTTTTCAATAGCTGGATCATCAGTTGGCCCTTCGATGCCACAGTTCCAGCTTCTATTGTCGTCCGCGCCGTCGCGATTGTCTTCGCGATTAGCCTCATTGTGCTTGTGATTGTAAGAGACCAGATCGTTGAGTGTGAAACCATCGTGACATGTTACGAAGTTCACGCTTTGCTCTGCCTCGCGTTCTTTGTGCCGATAGATTTGGTGGCTGCCGACGAAGCGATCAGCGAATTTCACCAATGAGCCCTCTTCACCGCGGAAAAAACTTCTTATATCGTCACGAAAGCGTCCGTTCCACTCCTTCCATCTATCTCCAATAAAACTACCAACCTGGTACAATCCAGCCGCATCCCACGCTTCTGCAATTATTTTTGTTCCAGCGAGAATCGGATCGGTCTCTATATCCCACAGAACCGGAGGATTGGACATCAAGTGGCCGCTGGAATCGCGAGCAAGGATCGAAGCGAGGTCAAACCGGAATCCATCCACATGCATCTCCTCGACCCAATAGCGGAGACTGTCCAAGATCAACCGGCGCACGATCGGATGATTGGCGTTGAGCGTGTTTCCAGTACCACTGTAGTTGGCATAGCGCGAGCGGTCTTGATCAAGAACGTAGTAGGTGGCATTGTCTATTCCGCGAAAGCATACAGTGGCCCCATTATGGTCCCCTTCGGCCGTGTGGTTGAAGACCACGTCGAGAATAACTTCGATACCCGCCCGGTGAAGCGCTTTGACCATGTCACGAAACTCATCAACCGGGCCGAGACTGTCCAGGCGCGAGCTATATGCGCAGTGGGGTGCAAAGAATGAGACTGGTGCGTACCCCCAATAGTTGACAAGGCCTCGCGGGCAGTCCTGTGCGTCAAATTGGAAAACAGGCAATAGTTCCACGGCGGTGATCCCGAGTTGCTGGAGATATGGAATCTTATCGATCAGGCCGCGATATGTTCCGCGAGTCTTCTCAGTTACGCCTGAACTTGGATGACGCGTAAAGCCGCGGACGTGCATCTCGTATACGATTGTCCGCGATGATGGGAGCCGTAGGGGTGTGTCATTCTCCCAGTCGTAGGTATTTAAATCTGATATGACACTCTTCATTGCCGCGGCAGTGTTTTCTCCCACTCTCGACGCATCATCACGACTATAGTTCTTGGGAACAACGACTCCGCGGCCATAGGGGTCTAGCAAAATTTTTTCACGATCAAAGCGCAACCCATTCCCTGGATCGAACGGCCCGTGGACTCTGTACGCGTAAATTTGTCCGGACTGGACGCCCGGCACAAACGCATGCCAATAGAAGTACGTGCGGTTCAATGAGGGATCCATGCTGATCACGCGCGCTGGTCGGGCATCGTCTTGTCGATCGAAAAACAGCAGTTCCACACCCAGAGCTTCACGCGAGAAAAGGCTGAAATTTACACCTCCATGACAGATTGTGGAACCCAACGGAGCGGCTTGCCCAAAATTCCCAGCGGGATTGATGTCCTGGCCATTACGCGTTCGGGACATCATTCTGTGCGCCACCCATGAAAAGCGATCGCGTCGGTCCGGCTGACCGGGACCTCCACGCCACCGACTTCCCGCTGATCTTCCCTTCCTAACTGCCTGATGCCGCTAAGGGTAAAGCTCCCTACGGCATCGGAACCACTAGGACTTTCCCTAGTTGTAGCCAATAAACGTGTGATTTAAGTTTCGCCCAGGAACGTTTATCCAAAGCCTGTTATCACCCTGTTCAAGGGTTCTAACGTCGGGAGACCAATTTGCCTAATCCGACAAGATCCGTGAGAGGCGAAAGTTCCTTTGCAAAGAAGATTTCTGCGGGCCCTTGGACATCGACCCGTATCGCCTATCTGATTGCGGCGCTTCTAGCCATCTTGATACTTCCTTCGGCTCATTCAGCAGACAAAAAGAATGCCGCACAACATGCCAAGTCGTCTGATCAAGCCCAAATATATGTTGCGCCGACGGATCCAGGACTCTACGTAGGCTCTGACACGTGCAGCACCTGCCACGATGAAATCTATACACGCTTCGCGACCACGGCGCACTTCGTTACTACGATAGATTCCAAGTTCGACGCACACAAAGGGCCGGAATGGCACGGCTGCGAGGCTTGCCATGGTCCCGGCAAAGAACACGTCGACGGCGGCGGCGACAAATCAAAGATCTTCACGTTCAAAGACTCCACCCCACAGCAGACAAGCGCTCGCTGTCTCCGCTGCCACCAGTACACGGAAGAACAAGGGAATTACGGCAGGTCAATGCACCTCGCTAACGGCGTGGGTTGCATTGATTGCCACTCTCCTCATCATGCCAAAGAGAGCCAGTATTTAATGACGACGAAGTCGCCGGAGCTTTGTTACACGTGCCACATGGACGTGCGCGCGCAATTCGCGCGGCCCTTTCACCACCGCGTGAACGAGGGCCTTATACAGTGCAACGACTGCCACAGTCCGCACGGCACGTTCCGCCCCAAGCAGCTACGTACAAACGCTTCAGGCGACGAGGTCTGTTACAAGTGCCATACAGAGAAGCAAGGGCCATTCGTTTACCAGCACGAAGCCAAAATTGAAGGATGTACGATCTGCCACTCACCACATGGCTCAACGAATCAGCGGATGCTCAACATGAACCAGGTTAATCTCCTATGCCTCAGCTGCCATTCACAGGCGGCAAACGCAGGACCTCCGGGAACACCGAGTTTTCACGATCAATCGACAAAGTATCAATCCTGTACGTTGTGCCACGTTGCGATACACGGATCGAACACAAGCAGCGTGTTCTTCACGCCATAAGGAGAATGCGATGAAGAACAAAGCATTGCTACTGCATCTTTTTTGGCTTTTCCTCCTTGGGCCATTGTTGATACCAGAGTTGTGTGCCCAACAGACCGACGAACAGAATGGCATCAATCAGGACAATTACAACATCAAGCAGGCTGTAGAGTTCGGCGGACGCTTCACCAGCATTTCCGGAGATCTGCAGACTTACGACACGATGGTGAACTTGCAGCAAGGGCCGCGGCTGCTCAACTTCACAACGGAAATGCGCTCGCTCGATCACCACGGCACCTTTTTCGACCGGTTCTTTTTCAGCAACTTCGGGTATGGCGGCGATCCCAATGTCGTTACCGCTTTGCGGGTCAGCAAGAATAAGTGGTACGCGTTTGACGGTTTATTCCGGCATGACGAGAATTTCTGGGACTACTCGTTGCTGGCAAATCCCTTTAACCCGTCGCCTCCGCCAGCCAATGCCCCCGCGGGGTTTAACCCGATCGTGAATGCGCCGACCAATGTGCTGAACACGCAGGTTGTGGCCATGTCTCCCCATTACTTCAATACTCGAAGAAACATGCAGAGTTATGGATTAACGATTCTGCCCGACGCGAAAATTCGGTTCCGGATAGGGTACAACTACAATACCAACACAGGCCCTTCCTATTCGACACTTCATGAGGGCACGGAACAGTTCCTATTCCAGAATCTTTCCTCCGGAGTAAGCCAATACCGGCTTGGAGTGGACTTCCGCTTCTTGCCAAAGACCACCATCAGCTACGACCAGATTTGGAGTTATTACAAGACGGATCCCGGCGCGATCGATCAGAACCAGCAGTTCAACGTTGGAACAGGGTTTCCTCCCGTGGATCTCGGCGTCTCCTGGAACGGCCCACCGTGCAACCCAGCGTTCCAAGCGGGTGGCCTCGTAAATCCCGCCTGCAACGCGTTTTATAGTTACCAGTCACATTTGCGCTCGCGGATGAATGCGCCGACCGAGCAGATCAGTCTGCAATCGAATTTCCTTCCGGCACTGCAACTTTCCGGAAAGTTCAGCTATACGGGTAGTGACTTCAATGTGAACGATTACCAGCAGGCCTTCGCGGGACGCGTATCGCGATCGGCGTTGGCAAACTACGCGGAGTTCGGGCCCATGCAGGGCCGCCACGTAGCCACCTACGGAGATTTGGGAGCGACATGGCAAATCACGCACGACTTCAGCCTGGTGGATTCCTTCCATTACGGAAACTGGAACGAACCGGCGCAGTATGCATCCACGCAATGTTCATTGTTCTCCAGCAGTTTGATCGTTTCGCCGGTTATGTTCGCGCCGACGGCAACGCTGCCGAGTAACTCTTGCCCCGCCCCAGCGGGTCTCTCGACCGGTACGCCGGCTCACAGCAGC
>Ga0210390_10005294_pt1 | contig 10827 bp, 11 predicted proteins | sample IncBWH11OmetaG_FD_161050 | JGI IMG/M metagenome (GOLD analysis project Ga0210390, IMG submission 161050) | Forest soil microbial communities from Barre Woods Harvard Forest LTER site, Petersham, Massachusetts, United States - Inc-BW-H-11-O ... | reverse complement strand
CGGAGCAAATCGATGTCTTTAACCGCGATGATCGTGGACGACGAGCAGCTCGCCCGCGACGAACTTGCCTACCTGCTGAAAAACTCCGACGACGTTAATGTCGTGGCGCAGGGCAAGAACGGGCTGGAAGCCGTCAACCTGATCAAGGAACATAATCCGGATCTGGTTTTTCTCGACGTACAGATGCCGGGGCTCGACGGCTTCGGCGTGATCAAGAAGCTGCTCGACAAGAAAATTCCGCTGCCCAAGATTGTGTTCGCCACGGCGTTCGACCAGTATGCGGTGAAGGCGTTTGAAGTGAATGCGGTCGATTATCTGCTGAAGCCGTTCGACAAGAAGCGGGTGGCGCAGGCCATTCAGAAGGCGCGGGCCAAACAGGAATCCAATGCCCTGCCGGCGGACAAGATTGAAACGCTGGTGCGGATGATCGAGTCGCAGAAGCAGCCGGCCGCGAAAATTTTGCTCAAGACCGTCGGGCGCATGTTTCTGGTGGACCAGCGAGACATCTGCTACGCGTGGATCGAAGACGGTGTGATTACGGTCGTGACGGGTGGGCCGGTGGGCATGGAAGGCCAATCCAACTGCCGGACGCTCGAAGAATTGCTGGCCAGTTTAGATACGAATCTTTTTTGGCGGGCGCACCGCTCCTACCTGGTAAACATCAACCGCATTCGCGAAGTCGTTCCGTGGTTCAAAAGCTCCTACCAGCTGCGGATGGACGACAAGAAGCAGACTGAAGTCCCGGTCAGCCGAGCTCAGACCAAACGGCTGCGGGAATTGTTCCGGCTCTGAAGTTACTTCTGCTCTGGCAGACTGGATCTACGGTCTGGGGCTGCCATTGACGCCGGGGCTGCGCGAATCAACGTGGGCTGATTCGCCGGGAGTGCATTCGCCCGGGGAGCGTTCGGATTCAGCGCGTTCGGAGCTTTTCCGGTCGACGTTTTTCTGGTCGACCTTTTTCCGGTCGACCAAGCCGAACAGGTCGTTGATCAGCGTACCGGAATACATTCCTTACTTCCCAGACTCGTAAACGTCCACCTGAATTTGCGCTGCCAGCCGGGTTTCCAAACAAACCCGGAGGACGGCGAGAGAAAGGCAAACCGTCCTCCGGTCTGGGGGGGAAGGCTTACACCGCGATGGCCTTCAGCGCGGTGCGATCGCGAATAATCAGGGTTGATCCATCCAATCGAATCAACCGCTTTTTCTTCAGACCGCTCAAAAGCCGCGTCACGGTTTCACGCGACGCGCCAATGCGCTGCGCCATTTCTTCATGGGTCATCGCAGACTGAATGCGAGTCTCGGCCTGTTCCGAGACTTGCGTGGGGGAGTGGGACAGCAACAACCTCGCCAGCTTGCCGGCTGACGAGCGGGTGAGTACAAGATCGTGAATGTCGCGATAGGCGGATTGATAGTCGCGGCTCAAACACAACGCGGCATGCGAGCCGACCTCGCTGTGAGACTGCATGAGTTCCAGCAAGTGATTGCGATCCAGAAAGCTCAACTGGCAGGGAGTAGAAGTCTCGGCAGTAGACTCATAACCCACGCCGGAAATCGTGGCACTGAGTCCGAGGGCTTCGCCAGCTTCCGCGGTTTTCAGAATCAGAATCTTGCCTTCGCGCGACGTGGTCGACAGATTCACTTTGCCCGAGCAGAGGATGAAAGTGCCGCGCGGGCTTTGGCCCTCGACAAACAGGATTGCTCCTGCGGGCAAAGTGCTCTTGTGGCTGATCTCGTTGAACGACCGCAACGCGGACTCAGAAAGACCACAGAAGAAACCGTTCGTGGGGTTCGTACACTCGAGACAGTTGTCGATGATTTCATCGTCGTTGGGCAACTTCATGCTGGGCTCCGTAGCGGGCGACCGCTTCTTCTTGGGGGCGCACCCCGAACCCCCGCCTACCCCTCCCAGATGATGCGAACTGGAGAGCAGGGCACGGGCGTGAGCGCGAGTATCGCTGTGCGAACTGCGCGCCGCGGCCAACAGTTCCCAGGCGGCACTGGGCTCCTCACGCTGTTCCCACTCGACGTGACAGGCGAACAGGTAGAAGGGATCGACTTCCTGCGGATGGGGGTGGGGGGAAGGCTGGGGGGAAGATTGTAGCCCGAGCGATTGTGAATGCTCCAGGTTTGATCCGCTGGGCAACGTCAATTCCCGCGGCGAGGAAACCCATCCCGCGCTGAGGTCGGAATGATCCCCAACGGCGCAAGCATGGAGTTTGGGCGGGGGTGGGACTGCTGGGAAAAGGCGGGGGGAAGCGCCTGAAATCAACTGCGAACATCGATTCGTCACTGCCACTTCTCTCACTCCACAAGACCGGCCGCCAGGGCCGGGGACTGATTTAAGGTGGAATCAGGGCCTTCTCTGCGAGGTCGGAGGGATACGCTCGCCCGGCCAGAGTCAGAGCAAATCAAAGACTGTGCACGTTGTGTTCCGCAAATGGGAGGAAGCGAAAAGTGGGAAACTTCCCTGTTTGGAACGAGTTCCAAAACGAGGGAGAAAAAACGATTGCCGCTGCCTGTCGCCGAGTGGGCAGCCCTGCCGATTAGCCGTCGGGCCGTCAACATCCTTGTCAGGAACTGGAGTAGTCGCGTCGGGTGATTTTCAGGCGCTGCATTTTCGATTGCAGTGTCGTGCGCTTCAGACCTAGCCGGTGAGCGGCCCCGTCGGGCCCGGAGAGCAGACCCTTGGTTTCGCGGAGGATGCGGATAATGTGCTGGCGTTCGGCATTGTCGAGGCTGTGATCCGTGGTGGAGTCCGAACTGGGATCAGCTGCGGTATGGGGATCGCCGCGCAGTTCCCCCAGGGGGACTCGCAGGGCGTGGCCCTCGCTCAGAATGACCGAGCGCTCGATGAGATTTTCGAGCTCGCGAACATTGCCCGGCCACGACCATTCGCTCAGCGCCTTCATCGTTTCGCTGGGTATGCTCTCGATGATGCGGCCCATGCGCGGGGCAAACTTATGCACGAAATGGCGGACGAGCAGGGGGATGTCGTCGCGGCGATCGCGGAGAGCGGGCACGCGGATGGGAAACACGCTGAGCCGGTAGAACAGGTCGCTGCGGAATTCGTGGCGCGCCATGCTCTGGGTCAGGTCGCGATTGGTGGCCGCGATCAGGCGCAGCTCGACTTTGATGGTGCGATTGCTGCCCAGCCGTTCGAACTCCTGATCCTGAAGAACACGCAGCAGTTTGGGCTGCAGTTCGAGAGGAATTTCGCCGACTTCATCGAGAAATAAAGTTCCGCTGTCGGCGAGTTCCATGCGCCCGACCTTCTGGCTGACCGCGCCGGTAAACGCGCCCTTTTCGTGGCCGAACAGTTCGCTTTCCAGAAGACCGGTGGGAATGGCAGCACAGTTGACCTTGATGAAGGGGCCGTCCTTGCGGCGGCTGAGGCGATGGAGGGCTTGCGCAAACAGCTCCTTGCCCGTACCGGTCTCCCCGAGGAGCAAGACGGTAGCCCCACTCGGAGCGACGGTAGCCACCTGGTCGAGCGCATGCTTCAAGGCTGGACTGTCGCCAATGATTTCAGGAAAGGCGCCCTCGCCGTGGAACTCGCCTTGCAGGTATTTTGTTTCTTCCGACAGACGGCGTTTGAGAGCATCGATTTCGGCTGCGGCCCGTTGATTTTCGAGAGCGATGGCGAACTGGGCGGCAACCTGATTGAGCAGAGTCAGGTCTTCCGAGTGAAAAGCATCGGCGCGGGTGCTGCCCAGCACCAGCACTCCGAGTACGCCCTTCGGCCGGTAAAGCGGAACGCAGCATAGAGAACGAAGCCCTTCGGCGAGGAAGTTCTTGGTAATCTCAGCTTCGAAGCCTTGCATTTCCTGTTTCGAAAAAATCAGCGCCGTGCGCTCCTGCAGAGCGAGGCCCCCGGGACTGTTGTGCGGGCTAATTTGAACGGCCGACAGAAATCCCTTGCCGAGGGGAAAGTCCTCGGCCTGGCGAACCAACAATCCGGTGCTGGCATCGTGCAGTTCGACCCCGGCGTACTCGTGACGCAGGACGCGGCGGATGCGGGCTGATACTTTCGGAAAAACCTGGTGCATATCCAGGGTCGCGGCCATGATGCTGCTGATGTCCAGCAGCATCTGGAGCCGGTCCATCTGCTTGCGCAGTTTTCCGCTGAGCTCTTTGAGCGATTTGCGCAGTTCCTTTTGCTCGCTGATTTCCACTACCACCAGGCCGATTCGCGTGACCGTTCCTGACTGATCTTTGATGGGAAAGTAGTTCGCGACCCAGTGACCGCATCCGCTTCGCGAAGCGATGGGGGAGACGTCGAGGTTCAGCACGGGCTCTCCGGTGGAGAACACGCGTTGGACTTGAGGCTCGATCACGTCCGCGAAGTCTCCTAGAATTTCACGAACCGTCTTGCCCAGATGATCGGCGGCAGGGATGCCGTGGGTTTCAGCAAGCGTGTTGTTGACGGCCAGATAGCGAAGCTCAGAGTCGAGAATGGAAAGGCCCACCGACGAGGAACTGAAATAACTTGCGAGCAATTTTTCCTGCTCGCTGAGAATGTCTGCGTGCGCGAGGTGAATCGGTTCGCCGGCGTCGAACTTGCCCGCTTCATTCGGCATGGAGACGAACCTCCGCCGAAGAATCGCTTTGCTGGTGGCAGGAAGAATCGGGAGAAAACGGAGCAGCTGCCACACAAGAGAATGTGGGCTCGCCCAGCGTTTGAAACTCTTTCAAGCGTTGCGCGCTTGAGGGGTACACCGCTACCACCTCGCCGCCTCCCCCTCAAAAGGCCGGCCTCTAGTTCGTTCGCCCCCGAACCGCGGCTATTATAACCACGAAATTGAGAGAAGCAAGGTTTTTCTTTCCCTCGTCCCATTCGTGGCAAGAGGCGAGAGTGGCTGGTGGTGGCTGAGTTTGGAGCTTATGGCCCACATTCCGGAGGCGTCGTCCGGAAGGTGGCTTAGTTCAGCCGAGAGGCCGAACTATAATCTTTCCGTGGCCCGCGGATGGGAAAGCAAATCGGTCGAAGCGCAGCAGGCGGAGGCCAGCGAGAAATCGTCCCAGCGGCCTGCCCCGATGGGCGCCGAAGAAGCAGCCCGCTGGCGGGAGCAAGAAAGTCTCCGGCTGTCGCGGCAGAGAGTGCTGCAGCAATTGGAAGCGAGCCAGAATCCGCGGCACCGCAAGCTGCTCGAAGACACGCTGGCCGACCTGGAGGCAAAGCTCAGGAAGTGAAACCAGACCTCAGACCGGTCGTCTGTGTTCCGCGCCTCTGGTCTCGCGGCAGGTGGTCTGAGTGTTCGATTTGGTCCAAGGTCGAGAGTCGTCACGTATAATGTCTGCGTATGACAGCCTATGTCTACGTTTCGCTCAAGAAAAGCGTGCTCGACCCCCAGGGCAAGACCATTCAGGGCGCGTTGAAGAAGATGGGCTACAAGGGTCTGGAGAGTGTGCGCCAAGGGAAATATTTTGAGCTCACTCTGGACGGGGGACTCGCGCCGGCTGAGGCAAAGGCTGAAGTTGAGCGGATCGCCCGTGAAGTGCTGACCAATCCCGTCATTGAAGAGTTCCGTTTCTCCCTGGCCGAGTAACCCTGGTTGAGTAAACTCCGGCCGGGAAATCCTTTGAGGTTCCTCCATGTGTGGCATTGTCGGCTACGTTGGTAAGAAGAGTGTAGTTCCTATCATCATTGAGGGGCTGCGTCGGCTGGAGTATCGCGGCTATGATTCGGCTGGTATCGCGGTCGGCGGCAACGGAGATGGCCTGCAGTTGCGCCGCGCCGAGGGCAAACTGCGCAACCTGGAAGAGGTCATTCGGCAAAAACCGCTCGACGGCACCTACGGAATTGGGCATACGCGCTGGGCAACGCACGGGCGTCCGACGGAAGAAAACGCGCATCCCCACCGCGACTGCACGGGCAAAATTGTGGTCGTGCACAACGGGATCGTGGAGAACTATCTCAGCCTGAAAAAGAAGCTGACCGAAGAAGGCCACAAGTTCACCACCGAGACCGATACCGAAATCATTGCGCATCTGGTCGAGAAATATTCGGCCAGTTCGAACGGCCGGCGGCCAACGCTTGAAGACGCAGTGCGGCAGACCGTGAAACAGCTCAACGGAGTTTTTGCGCTGGCGGTGATTTCAAGCGATGAGCCCAACAAAATTGTGGCCGCTCGCAATGGGCCTCCGGCGGTGATTGGACTGGGCAACGACGAGTATTTCGTGGCATCGGATGTGCCCGCCATCCTGAATCACACACGTGACATTTTCTTTCTGGCCGACGGGGATATGGCCGTGGTCACGCCCGACGGCGTGCATCTTTCCGATTTCGACGGAAGACCCGTGCGGCGGCAGATCCAGCATGTGACCTGGGACCCGATCCTGGCGGAAAAGGGCGGCTTCAAGCATTTCATGCTCAAGGAAATTTACGAGCAGCCGCGCTCGGTTCGCGACACGACTCTGGGAAGAGTCTCGCAGGACACCGGTCACATTTTCTTGGACGAAATGCAGATCAGCGAGGCCGAGTTCCGAAGTGCGGCCAAGATCAACATCATCGCGTGTGGAACCAGCTGGCATGCCGGGCAGGCGGGCAAGTTCATGATCGAAACCCTGGCGCGGGTCCCAGTGGAAGTGGACTACGCCAGCGAGTGGAGATACCGCAACCCGATCGTCGATAAAGACACGATCACGCTGGTGATTTCGCAGTCGGGCGAGACGGCGGACACGATCGCCGCCCAGCGCGAAGCCAAGTCGAGAGGATCGAAGACGCTGGCCATCTGCAACGTTGTCGGGTCGATGATCACGCGCGAAGCCGCAGGCACGGTTTACACGCATGCCGGGCCCGAGATTGGGGTGGCTTCCACGAAGGCGTTCACGGGACAGCTCACTGCGCTCTACATCTTCGCCATGTATCTGGCTCAAGTACGCGGCGCCATGACGGCCGAGCAGGCGCAGGCGGCGATGCAGGAACTGACGCGCATTCCGGGAAAACTGGAAACCGTTCTCGCACATGACGCGGCTTGCGACGAGCTGGCCAAACGCTACCAGAAGGTGCATGATTTCCTGTTCCTGGGGCGCGGCATTCACTATCCGATTGCGCTCGAGGGCGCGCTCAAGCTGAAGGAAATTTCCTACATTCATGCCGAGGGATATCCCGCAGGCGAGATGAAACATGGTCCCAACGCCTTAATTGACGAGAATCTGCCGGTGGTGGTGATTGCCACGCGCGATGTGAACAATCCCGGCTCGGTGCTCCGCTACGAGAAGACGATGTCGAACCTGAAGGAAGTGAAGGCGCGCTCGGGAGTGGTGATCGCGCTGGCGACCGAAGGCGACGAAGAAATCAAGGAAGCGGCGGATCACGTGGTATACGTTCCGGCGGCTCCGGAAGAGTTGTCGCCGATCCTGGAGATTGTCCCGCTACAGTTGCTGGCCTATCACATCGCGGTAAGGCGCGGTTGCGACGTGGATCAGCCAAGGAACCTGGCCAAGTCGGTGACGGTGGAGTAGGGAAAGTTCAGATTTCCGCAACTTCTACATCGGTGCGGGCGAAGTCAGTTCCTTTAAACAGAAGAGGTTCGTCCATTTCTTTCGCAAGCGCGTAGGCGAAGCAGTCGCCAAAATTCAGCCCTGCCTTGTGCCGTCCCTTGCCGAAATCGCGATAGGCGGCACGGGCGATTTCCGCCTGGCGGGGAGTCACGGCTTCTACCGCGATGCGCGATGCACGAAAAAAATCATCGAAACGCCGGCTGGAAATGGCGCTCTTTGTACTGTCGATGACCACGGCTGCTTCCAAATAGTTCGCTGCGGAGATGTGGCACCGTTCAGCCGATGAGATCGCCCGCGAGAATTCCCGCGCCTCCGGTTCGGCACGCAAGACCGCAACGATCGCCGACGAATCCAGGATCACTTGGGCATTCCTTTCTCGTCGTAGAGCAACTCATCAATGTCCATGGACTTGAAGGGCTCCTTGAGGTGGGCCGCGCACTCCCTTCCAATCTTCAGAAGTCGCTCCGCCATGTCTTCCCTGGGATTTCCCCGCACGCGCTCCAGGCGCTCGCGAATCGCCTCACTCACGGCGACCGTCATGCTTTCGCCGGTGATTTTGGCGAGTTCCTGGGCCAGCCGGTGGGCTTCCTCGTTCTTGATGTTCAAGCTCATAATTCCACCCGTCTACCTCATCTTTCTACCATTCTACCATAACTCGATTGACGATCAACCCGCACTCAACTCGCTCGAAGAAGAACCCCTTAGCAGGCTGCGCAGCCGCATCAGCCCGGCGGCGAGTGCGGCGATCCCGGCGATCCACACCGCGAACACCGCGTCGATCATCCAGCGTGGCGCGGCCCCGACTCTTCGCAGCAGGAACGGCAGAAAATTCCAGGTCGTGATGTGGACGTAGTCCCACGGGTCGTACGTCATTTCGTCGGTGTTCAGGCCCCACGCATCCATTTTGCCGAGCGCGAAGGCGGCGATGTTCTTGAAGCGCAGCGCGATCACGAACGTGGGATGGCCGAACGACTCCATCTGGTAGATTTCGAGTGGCAGCCAGAAGGCCAGCGACGCGACCTGAATCACGAGGCTGACGGCGATCAGGACGAGGGCCGCGCGCCAAATCCATGGACTTAGATTCACGCGATGGCGCAGCAGCAGAGGCACGGCGAGCAGCGCCACCATTTCTACTGCGGACGAAACGTAGCGGTCGCCCCAGGAGAAGTCTCCTGCCCAATAGGCGTAGCGCGCGTAGAAACTGATGTAGCCTGCCACCAGCAGCAGCGATGTCAGCGTATAGGCACGCACTTCCGGCTCAAGCCGCTTCCACAACAGAACCAGCAGCACGAGAGCGAGCACTAAGAGAGGATCGAACAGCAGGATCGACTTCTCCGGCTTGAAGAGTGCGCCGAGAACGCCTTCATGAAAAGGCGTGCTCCAGGGGAAGTTTGCGGGCAGGGTGGGATCCTGCTGGCGGGACACTCGCGCGAAGATCGGGAGATAGGTGCCGGTCCAGGTCCCGAAGCGGTAGAAATTGTAGATGCGCTCGATGGCCAGAAAAAAAACGTAGACGGGCGCGGCAACTTTGCAGTAGTCGAAAAGGCGTCGCCCCAAAGCGCGGTCTTGCGCAGGTTCAAACCACAGCAGGATGAGCAGGAAAACGCCGCCAGCGATCACATCGAGGCCAGTGGTGAGACGGGTGAGCAAATTGAGCCCCAACGCAAGAGTGCCGATGAAGAGCGCCCGAACACTGCCTGTACGCAGCCAGTCATATTGGTAAGAGAATCCGGTCAGCGTGAGCACCAGGATGTAGTTGTTCTCCTGCATGTTCTGGGTGTAGTGCAGGTGAGTGGTACAGAACAGTAGCGCCAACACGCCGGCCGTGGCTTCGTTCACGCTAAAGCGGAACTGGCGCAGCAGACGAAACGCGATCAGCGCTGTCAGCACATTGACGAGGATGCTGGTGCTGTAGCTGACCAGGATGCTGCGCACGGCGGGGTCGTCCTCGTAATCGGAAAAGACCCGCCAGTGCGAGACCCAGGTGCTGACCAGGTCTGCAGGCAGCATGAGCAGAGACTGGCCAATGCCGTACCAGCTGAAAATCTGGCCGCCGCGACCGGGCAGGCCGAACTCAGGGTATTCGTTGGGAAATACCTGCGGCTGCGAAGTCCAGAGCCAGTGCGTGGTCTGCAGCCGGTGCATGGTGTCGGCGGTGCCGAGTTCGCCGGATTGGACGACAAAAGCGAGCAGGCCCGCGGTCAGACACAACAGAAATATAGGATCCCGCAGCCAGCGACTGAAGCGTGAGGTCATCGCCTTTGGATGGTAACAAAACGGACTTCGTGCGTTGGACATCAGCCCATAGCCCTGCTGCAGAAGGGTTTGAGAGCCGAGGTCTAGGTAGCGACTCAATTTGAAATTGAGCACTTACGCATACACCGACCGATGTCACCCTGCAGGAGCGCTCCAAGCGCTCCGAAGGGACCTTACGGGCCTAAGCATGGGTTGTGCTGACGCGAGGAGTGCCTGACCGCATGATGCACGGGCGCTCTCATCCGCGACATCTACAGCGTCGGCGGGCGTGAGGTCCCTCGCCCGGCTATCGCCGCGCTCAGGAAGACATCGGGGCTGAGATAATCTCGGAATTAAGCCACTACGGAGTTCTGGTGGTGGGCTGTTTTGAAAGGGGAGCTATTTTTTCTGATGAACCCGAGTCAACTCAAATCCCGGCTCATCGCCGCGAGGGTCGAAAGTGACAACGTATTTGTCGAAGAATCCATTTCTCCCTAAAAGCGCTCCCTGCGGCATTTCACCAGAAAAATAAGCTTCGATCTTAAAATTGTCGGAACCGATGACGAGGCGAACATCGTGGGCATAGGACTTCATTTGCGCGCCTTTGACCACGCCGCCGCTGATCTTCAATATGCCCGTAGTAAAATCTGGGATTCCGACGGCGGGAGCAATATCAGCGGAAAATAGACAATCATGTGCTCCAGAGTCGATGATTGCTTCAAATGGTGTAGTTAAGACATCGTTCCGCGAAAGCTGGATGCGGAGAATGGGAAGCCAAGCAACTCCTCCGCCCAGAACTGGAACTTGCTTATACGGTTGTTTCAATCAAAGGTGACAAGGATCGCGGAAGCCACTCATCCGGCGTCCTCGTCAAGAAGTAGTCCGTCTGGCCAGATTTCTTCGCGATCTCATCGGCTTCCGTAAATGTTTTCCCGACCGCGAGAATTTGTGTTTCATCGCCAGACAGAGCAATCCATGAATTCAGCGGTGCAGAGCGCAAGAGCTCTAACCGGCGGCTTCTCGCTTTGGCTGGGGCTGTTGGCATTTCAATTAAGCTAGATGCCATATATTGTCCTTGTGATGCGGTCA
>Ga0210390_10005292_pt1 | contig 10830 bp, 10 predicted proteins | sample IncBWH11OmetaG_FD_161050 | JGI IMG/M metagenome (GOLD analysis project Ga0210390, IMG submission 161050) | Forest soil microbial communities from Barre Woods Harvard Forest LTER site, Petersham, Massachusetts, United States - Inc-BW-H-11-O ... | reverse complement strand
GGCGGTGGAACCGCCAGGATCTTCATCCGGTTCACGATCGTAGTCATCGCTTGGTCGAAATTCTTGTCCCGGTTGCCCAGCAGGATCGCTCCACGCACGTACTCGGTGAAATTCCATAACGTGACATGGGTTTTCGGGTCGATGACCACCAATCGAAGCTGTCCGAGAACGGGGAGCCTCAACCCGGTGTCGCTGAGGGCCCAGCTGATTTCGCAGACCAGGTCGGCTTCGCCGGGAGAAGTTACGAGTTGATATCGACCCCAATCTTTCATCGTCGCGTAGAACTGGTTGTAGGGCCGATCAGGGCCGCCGTTGAACACAGTCTGATCAATGACGGCCTCGAAGCTTTCTCCCCCGGCATTCGAAATGAACGCCTTTTGGGCAGAAGCGATCTGCGGCGGCACCGGAGCAGAAGCGGGCATTCCCGGCTGCTGAGCCGCCGCGACCGGCATCAGGCCAAGGCCAGCAACGGCTACACACAATAAACACAGTCTGATGGTCTTCAAGATAGTCCTCCCAACACAGACGAATCGGAGACGAATCCGATCCAAAATCGAGGTTTGTCCTGACTGCGAAACTGATCAAGATTGTACTCGTCCACTGCACCGGGGCGACGTAGCCCCGGCAGTTTGTGAACCGATTGACGCGCGGTGTTAACCGCCCGATAATCATCCTGTCGCCGGTTAAGCATTCAGGCCCGCCCCATGGATATCTACGAACAAATCGTGCAACTCCGCCGCGAGGGACGGCGCGGAGCGGTTGCAACGATCGTCAACGTGCGCGGATCGATCCCGTCATTCCGCACCGCCAAGATGCTGGTCCGCGACGATGGCTCGATCACCGGAACCATCGGTGGCGGCTGCGTCGAGGCCGAAGTGTGGCAGGCCGCGCGCGAAGTCATGGAATCGGAGAAGCCGCGCACTCTCACGTTCGATCTGAACCAGGATCCCAAATACGATACCGGCCTGGTCTGCGGCGGTACTCTTGAGGTATTCGTCGAGCCGATATTACCTCCCGCGTTACTCTATGTTTTCGGCGCAGGCCACGTTGCCGTCAATCTTTGCCAGGCCGCTGCCAACGCCGGCTTTGACGTGATCGTCGCCGACGATCGCTCTTCCTACGCCACCACCGAACGATTCCCTGCCGCCCGCGAAGTGCACGCGCTGGATTTCGACCAGGCTACGCAGCAGCTTGACCCCAACGAATCGTCGAGCATCGTGATCGTAACCCGCGGCCATCGCGACGACATGCGAGTGCTGCGCTGGGCCGTGCAAACCCGCGCCCGCTACGTTGGCATGATCGGATCGAAGCGCAAGGTCATCGAAATCTTCAAGACGCTGCAGAAGGAAGGCGTCCCGGCGCATTTGTTCGACCGCGTCTACGCTCCAGTCGGGCTCGATATCGGCGCCATTACTCCCGAAGAAATCGCAGTGGCCATCACCGCGGAGTTGATCGCCGTCCGCCGCCACGCTTCTGCCGCGCTGCCTCACATGAGCTGGTTTAAAGCGACGCAGAAGAATTCCGAGCCCAAAAGTTCAGACGAGCGTTTCGACACGGCAGCCGACAGCATCGAAGACAGCGAACACAAGCTGTGATCCCCGCGATCCCCGCGCGGGCTCACTGACATTCCCCTGCCTTTCTGCTATTGTCCGAGACATGTCCCGCGCGCCCAGCTTCGCCGGAGTGATCCTTGCAGCAGGAGAATCCTCGCGCATGGGCGCGGACAAGGCGTTGCTGCCCTGGCCCCCAGCCGTAGAAGGCCAACCGCGAACAAATGATACGTTTCTCTCCGCTACGATCCGTTCGCTTTCACTCTCCACCGATTTCATTATTGTGGTTGCCGGCAAGAACGAAGCCGCCATCGCCCCGGTGGCGTATGCGGAAGGCGCATCGATCGTCGTCAATCCCGATCCCGACCGCGGCCAGTTCAGCTCTTTGCAAATCGGCTTGCATGAGGTCCTCAACCGTGGCCGCGACGCGGCGATGATCACTCTCGTCGACCGTCCACCGGCAAGCTTGCCTACCATTCAGATGCTTCGCGAAGCTTTCGAAGCCGCCGCAAATGACACATGGGCCGTGGTCCCGGAATTTTCCGGCCAGCACGGTCATCCCTACATTGCAGGCCGCGAGCTGATCGAGGCTTTCCTGCAGGCCCCGGCGACTTCCACGGCTCGCGACGTTGAGCACGCGCATCAGCAGCACGTCGTATACGTTCCAGTCGACGATCCCCTGGTGGCTCTGAATATCAACACGCCCGACGATTACGCCAAACTCGGAGCTTCGTCGTCGTGAGTTTCCGGAGCCTTTGATCACAAAAGATCGCAAAGAAAATCCGCGAAGAAGCGTAAAGAAGACCAGAGTGGCCACGCGGTTCACAGCGAGAGACAACACATCCATGCTTGACTCATCCTCCGAATTCCTCGACTCCGTTCTTCGCCTGCAGCCGCTGGTTGCCGCTTTCGATTGTGATGGCACCCTCTGGTCGGGCGACGCCGGAGAAAGATTCTTTGACTGGGAGATCAGACGAGGCGTCGTCTCCACCGAGGTCGCGACGTCCATGCGCGCGCGCTACGCCGACTACAAGGCCGGCAAGGTCAGCGAAGAAGACATGTGCGGCGAGATGGTTACCATGCACCACGGACTACCGGAATCCCTGCTGATGGACGCTGCCGAGGAATTCTTCAATCACGCATTTCCGAGCAAGATTTTTCCCGAGATGCGCGAACTGGTGCAACGGCTGCGAAAAGCCGGATGCGATCTCTGGGTGGTGTCTTCTTCCAACGAGTGGGTGATCCGCGCCGGAATGAAACATTTCGGCATCCCCGAGAATCGCATCCTGGCCACTGCCATCGAAATTCAGGATGGCGTCATCACGGACCGGCTCATCCGCATCCCGTCAGGTGCGGGAAAGCCCAGGGCTCTGCGCGAAGTCGTGAAGAAGGCTGTGGACGCGGCGTTCGGCAATTCACGCTGGGACGAAGAAATGCTGGCCATGGCGAAACATGGTTTCGCCGTGAACCCTAATCCAGATCTCGAAGCCGCGGCTCGCGCGCGCGGTTGGACGGTTTATTTTCCCGACGGCACTCTGTCCCGCGGGTGACTGAGTCCGCCAGCAATGCTCCGATTTACAATCAAAACAACATGTACTCCGAGCAGATGCTCGATCACTTTCAGAATCCGCGCAACGCCGGGGAGATTTCCAACCCCGACGCTACCGCGGAGGTTGAGAATCCCGCGTGCGGAGACATTCTGCGGCTCACGCTGAAAGTGAGCGACGGCCACATCGTCGCCGCCCGTTTCAAGGCCAAGGGCTGTGTGGCGTCGATGGCCTGCGGCTCAGCCTTGACTGAACTGGTCACCGGCAAGTCGCTGCGCGAAGCGCGAACGACGCAACCTGAACAAGTAGCGGCTGCGGTGGGCGGACTGCCCCAGGCTTCGACCCACGCTGCTCATCTCGCTCTGGATGTTTTATTGGCCGCGCTGAAACAGATTCCGGCGAGTCCGTAAATCAAGGCTGAGGCTATGACCTCGTCTCGCGCTCTCCGACGCATCGTCTGTCTCGAGCCCGGCGCTACAGTCATCCTCGCGGCGATCGACGAACTTGACTGCGTCGTCGTCTGCACCGAGTATTGCGCCGACATGGTTATAGAATTGTACGCTCGTCAGGCGCGATTCTTGCCGATTCCGGGACCTGCCAACACAGAAGAGATCGTCGCCACCCGCCCCGATCTTGTGATCGCCTCCGTTCCCTATCTGGAAGACGCGGTCATCCAGATTCTCAAATCCGGCGCGCGCTGGTTTTCGCCATTCATCCCGACGTTTTCCAGGGCTCAAATTCCGTCAGCACGAAAGGAATCCAGCAGATTACCGCCGTTCTTGGTCCCCAACTCAAAAATAGCCCAGCCTGAGGTAAGATTTTTCTTATGCCCGTCACCAGCAGGATGGAAGAACTGCGCAATGAAATGACCGAACTCGCCGCGGCCGCGCCCACGGCTCAAGACCTGATGCAGCAGATGGTCAAGCTGCTGCACGATCGCATGCTGAAGTACAACTGGGTGGGCTTCTACCTTTTGGAGCCAGGGGCGGAGCCGCCTATGCTGGGGCTGGGCGCCTTCGAGGGAGCCATGACTCCGCACACCCGAATCCCGCTCCACCAGGGCATTTGCGGCGCCGCGGCCTCGAGCGGCAAAACGGTAGTGGTCGATGACGTCAGCAAAGATGCCCGGTATCTTGCCTGCTCGCTCGAAACCAAGTCTGAAATCGTTGTGCCCGTCTTCGCTCACGGCAAAGTCGTTGGCGAATTGGATATTGACAGCCACTTCCCCGCTGCGTTTGCTCCCGACGATCAACGCTTTGTTCAGCACTGCGCCGCCCTGGTGGGAGCGAAATTCGAAAAATCCGGCCACTGATCGTCTAAAGATGACCGTCGAAACTCGAGCGTCGAAAAATGAAAGTCGAAAGATGAGAGTGGAAAAAGGCACGGTTCGCGCGCTAGAGATGGGACGGCTGTGGCTGAATTCTCCGCCACCGGATGCAATCCGATGAAGCGCGTGGTAGCGGCACTGATCCAGAAGGAAGGCAAGCTCCTGGTGTGCCAGCGCACGCGCCACCAGACCATGCCGCTCAAATGGGAATTTCCCGGCGGAAAAATTGAGGAGGGCGAGCAGCCCCGCGACGCGCTACGCCGCGAACTGGATGAAGAACTCGGAATCCTGGCCACCATCGGCGACGAGATCGCCCGCATTCAGCACGAGTATCCCAACGGCGGAATGGTGGAACTCAGGTTTTATCTCGTCCGCGAATATCAACGGGAGATCGAAAATCGCATCTTCCGCGACATTCAATGGTCCGGGGTTAAAGATCTTCCGGCTTACGACTTCCTGGAGGCCGACCGCACTCTGGTCAATGACCTGGCAGCTGGGAAGCTCTTGTAGCGGAGCTCGCAGGCGCGGGCGCGGGCTTCAGCTTTCGGGCTTCAGCTTTCGGGCTCCGGCCATTCAGACGCTCTTGCTTGTGGAGGACGGACACTCTTGTCCGTCCTCCACAAACAAACCCGCGGTCATGAGAAGTCTCAGCAGAAAAGCCGAAGACCGACAGCCGGAGCCCGAAGCCGGCCTCACGACCGCAGGGTCCAGAACCACGCAATCGTAAGCGCGATCATCACGGCCGTCGTCAACCACGCTACCGCATTGAAAAGACGCGTGTTCACGTACTCGCCCATGAGTTCTTTCTTGTTGATCAGAAGCAGCATGAAGATCAGGACGAACGGCAGAACCACTCCATTCACCACCTGCGACAAAACGGCGATCTTGAGCAGCGGCAGTCCCGGAATCAGCACCACCGCACCGCCGGCCGCAATCAGCAGGGTATAAAGCCAGTAAAATGCAGGTGCTTCGCTAAACTTTTGCCCCACACCAGACTCGAAACCTAATCCCTCGCAGACGGTGTAGGCCGTCGAAAGCGGCAGAATCGACGCCGCAAACAACGACGCATTGAACAGCCCAACCGCAAACAGAATGTAGGCGTAATCCCCCGCCAGCGGCTTGAGAGCCTGGGCCGCATCCGCGGCAAAGCGAATGTCGTGCACTCCATGGACATAAAGCGTGGCCGCGCACGCCACGATGATGAACCAGGCCACCACATCGGTGAAAATGCACCCCGTAACCACATCCAGCTGCGAAGCCTTGTAGCCACGCTTGGTGACGCCTTTTTCTACGATGGAAGATTGCAGGTAAAACTGCATCCACGGGGCGATCGTCGTGCCCACAACTCCAATCACCATATAGAGATAGGCCTGATCTCGGAAGGACGCAAGCGCAGGCGGTTTAAAGGTGGCAATGGTCGCATCTTTCCACGCCGGATGCGCCAACACCCCGGCCACAATGTAGGTGATGTAGAAGAACGACGCTGCCAAGAACACTTTTTCGACGCTTTTGTACTGGCCTTTCACGACGATCAGCCAAACGATCACGCAACAGACCGGCACGGTCGCGTATCGCGAGAGCCCGAACAGTTCGAGGCTGGTCGCTATCCCTATGAATTCAGTGACGATATTGCCGAAGTTGGTGATCAGGATCCCGATCATCATGAAAAACGTGATACGGAACCCGTATTCTTCGCGAATCAGGTCGCTTAACCCCTTGCCGGTTACCGCGCCCATGCGGGCACACATTTCCTGCACCACGATCAGGGCCAGAGTGATCGGGATCATGGTCCACAGCAGGAGATGTCCGAATTGCGCCCCGGCGGAGGAATAGGTCAGGATGCCGCCGGCATCATTGTCGACGTTTGCGGTAATGAACCCTGGGCCGACTACGGCGAAGAACAGCAGGATCCGGATCTTCGAGCGTCTCAGAAACTTCATGCGCACGTTTCGCAAACATAGGGATGGAACGCACAGCCACTGCAAACGACGCCACAGAATAAACGCACTCGCAGGCTAAGACCAAAGAAAAAGCGGTGGATGAGCAGAAAAAAATGCAGGGACGAACCCGTGTGCTCAACGGCGGAGGGGCAGCGCGAGCCGGTGGCCGAAGCCGAATAGCGAAGGAAGCGAGCCAAACGCACAAGTATTGCGTCGCAAAGAATGCACCCCTTCGACTTCGCTCAGGAGTAGGCTCCGCTTCACCCTTGAACGGAGGGTTTTGCGTGTAATAGTCGATTGCAACCGTCACGCGCGAAAACAACGACGATTCGCCTTGGAATGAAAGGCTCGCAGAGTGATCGGGTCTTTTGCCGCGAACCATCGAAGCAGACTATTCATGTCGTAAAGCCTCCATCGGCTCGACTCTTGAAGCCCTCATAGCGGGAACCCATCCCGCAAGCAACGCGACACTCAGCAGCAAGACGGCCGCTCCGATCAACGAAGCCGGATCGGTTGGTCGCAATCCGTACAGCATGGATTTCGTCAGCCGCCCGAGCCCTAGTGCAACCACAACTCCGCACACAACTCCCACGGCGGCGAGCCAACCCGCTTCCTTCAGAACCATGCTTCGAACCTGCCTGCGCCCTGCGCCCAACGCCAAACGAATTCCAATTTCGTTGGTCCGCTGTGACACCGCGTACGCCATGATTCCGTAGATCCCCACGCAAGCCAGGGCAAGCGCGAGAATCCCAAACGCCGCGGTCAGGCTGGCGAAGACGCGCTGCTGCGAAATGGTGGCGTCAATCTGCTGCCGCTGCGTCCGTACGTCCATCAGTGGCAAATCGCGATCGATACCCTGCACCGTCGCCCGCAGCGAAGGCACAATCGCGTCCGGCTTCATCCGCGTTCGCACTACGTAGGTGGCGTCGCCAATATCCTTCGATTGCCGATACAGATCGAAATGCAGCGGCGGGGGCTCATCTTGCAGATGGGAATATCGCGTATCGGCGGATACACCAATAATCTCGAGCCAACTCCGGTTCTTCGTGTTGGAATCGTCCATGGTGAAACGACGGCCAATCGGGTTCTGGTTGGGGAAGTACTTCCGCGCCAAAGCCTGATTGACAATCGAGAAGCGATGCGGCGACTCCGCATCCTCTGGTGTAAAGCCTCGCCCCGCAACGATCGGAATCCCCAGCACTGACAGAAAATCCTGGCCGACTGTCGCCTCCATTGACAATGTCCTATCCTGTGGCTTGTCGTTCCCGGGCGCTTCTTCCATGTAAAAGCCGGACCCCGATTCAGAATCTGCGATGAAAGGAATGTCCGTCAGGCTTACGCCCTCCACGCCTGGAACCGCGCGCAAGGCCTGCTCGATCCGCGCATGGACCGCTATATCTTTCGGAGCCGGATATTGCTTGCTCGGGGGATTGATGTCGAAGAGCACCAGGCCGTCGGCGCGGAAGCCCACATCGACTGCATTCAAATTGATCAGCGTTCGCAGGAAAAGGCTGGCGCCAACCACCATCACGGTCGAGAGCGCGATCTGGAAGGCGACAATCGTTCGGCCGCTCCAACCCTTGCGCTGCTTTGCCGAGCCCTTGCCGCCATCTTTGATTGCCGTACCGATTTCGGCACGAGTTGCATTCCACGCCGGTGCAATACCAAAAAGCACACCGGTGACCAGGGTAATGCCGGCCGTAAAGCAGAACACCCTCCAATCGAAAGGCACGTTCATGCCCTCGCGCTCCCAGGAATTCAGAAGCAATTTCGGTAGAGCGGTCCGTGCCAGGTAGCCCAACAATAGCCCGACCGCTCCGCCGAGCGCCGCGAGCATCAGGCTCTCCGTCAGAACCTGGCGCAGTATTCGCCTGCGTCCTGCCCCAAGCGCCAGGCGAACACTCATCTCTCTCTGTCTCGCCGATGAACGCGCCAGCATCAAGTTCGCGATGTTGGCACACGCAATCAGGAGTACGAATCCCACCACGGCCAGCAGTACGTGCATCGGCTGTGCAAACTGCCTGCCTTCAAAATTCAATCCGCGGCTGCCATCTTCTAGCTCCAATCGCGGCATCGTGTCGTTTTTTGCCACGGTCATGGTGGCGTGAATTGCGGCACTGAGTGCGAAGTTCAAGGCCGCCTGAGCCTGCTCCAAAGGCACGCCCCGCTTCTCACGCGCCATCAACTGCACCCACCAGATATTGCTGTTTGAAAGCAAAGGACCGCTGTCGCCCAACTCGCCCTTGACCAGCGGAAGCATCGACAACGGCATGAATATGTCGGCAGAACTCTGCACGCTCTTCGCTCCGGTAAAGGCCCGCGGATTCACGCCAATGATCGTCACCGGAGTCATGTTGACGGTAATCACCTTTCCTATCGCGTCCGGAGCCTTCCCGAACGCTCGCTCCCACAATCCCTCGCTGATGGTCGCTACCACACCCGTGCCCGGCGCTCGGTCATCGGAAGGCAGAATGGGCCGCCCCAGCATGGTTCGCACACCCATCTCCTGATACAAGTTCCCCGAGACCAATTCCAGATGAACTGCCTGTGCCGAACCGTCAATCGTTGCATTTGCCTGAATGTTTTCCTTGAAGGCAAAGATCTCGTCGAGTAGGTGGTTCTCTCTTCGCAATTGCTGGTAGACCGGATACGTGAACGAATCGGATCGAACTCCCCCAGCGGGAACCGGCTCCGAGCCGCAGCCCCAGCAAGAGTGCACAACACTGTGTTCGTCTGAGACGACAGTAAACAGGCGCAGTTGCTCAGGATGTGAGACACCGAGCCGGGCATAGAGAAGTTGATTTGCCAGCGAAAAGATGGATGCATTGGCTCCAATCGCAAGCGCCAGCGACACCACGGCAATCGCGGTAAACGCGGGACTCTTCCGCAGAATGCGCGCGCCATATTGCACGTCGTTCCACAGATCATCCCACCCGCGCAATCCCATCGATGCCCGGACGGCATCCTTGTGCGACTCGATGCCGCCGAATTCGATGCGCGCGCGACGCACGGCTTCGGAGGCGGGGACGCCACTCCGCACCAGATCCGCGGCATAGCTGTCGATATGAAAACGCACTTCCGCCTCCAGGTCGGTTTCGAGGCGCTGGCGGTTCCCGACCCACTTCAACCAGGAACGAAGTCGCGTCAGAAGGTTCATATTTCCTCCGGCCTCGTACGCAGAATGCCGGCGATCACCGACGCCATGTGGTTCCACTTTTCTGTCTCCGACTGGAATTGGCGTTTGCCGGCCGCGGTCAGGCGATAGAACTTCGCCTTCCGGTTGTTGTCAGACTCGCCCCATTCACTGGTGATCCAGCCCTGGTGCTCCAGCCGGTAGAGAGCCGGGTACAGCGACCCTTGCTGGATCTGCAATTGCTCGCCAGATATCTGTTGAATTCGCAGCAGCACACCGTAGCCATGCAGCGGGCCAAGCGACACCGCTTTGAGGATCAGCATGTCCAGAGTGCCTTGCAAAAGATCGACCTGCTTGCCCACAATCTCTCCTTGTCTGCCTAGGAGACGATATCAACGCACTCCTAGAGTGTCAAGGAGAGTGAGCTGACAGGAGAGTGAGCTGCAGGGGATCCTTCCGAATCCCGCTTTGCTTACAACTTTGCCCTAAGCATGCTGATGACGTCATCGGAGGTGATCACGCCGGTCAGCTTATTGTGCTCGTCGACCACGGGCATCATCAGCAGGTTGTATTTGTCGAACAATTCCGCGACTTCATTCTCGCCGACGCCTTCATGACTCCGGATGAGCGGCTCCTGGGTCAGCGACAGCATGGGAGTAGCTGGGTCTGCGAGGACAATCTTGGCCAGGGGCACTGCGCCCACCAAGGTTCCATGGGAGTCGACCAGGTAAATTGTGCTGACGGCTTCGACTCCACCTTCAAAGTGGCGCATGGAATCGACCGCATTCCGGACGGTTGCGGTGACTGGCAGCGCCAGGAACTCGGTGGTCATGCGGCCGGCGGCGGTTTCTTCTCCGTGTTCGAGCAGCTCGACCACGTCCTGGCGCTCTTCCGGCTCCATCTGCACCAGGATTTGTTCGGTGCGGTCTTCCGGCAGGTCGCCCAGCAGGTCGGCGGCGAGGTCGGGACGCATTTCCTCGACGATGTCAGCGGCGCGCCCGGAATCGAGTGATTCGACGATCGACTTCTGAACTCTTGGTTCGAGTTCCTCGAGGGCCTCAGCGGCCACGTTTTCATCCAGCGTCTGGAAGACTGCCTGGCGCTCATCGGGCGCGAGATCTTCTACGATGTCGGCAATGTCGGCCGGATGCAGTTTGGCCAGGCCTTCGTTCGAGATTTTGAGCTTCACGCGGCGCGCCGGATCGGTCTCGATCAGGTCGACAAAGTTCCAGGGAATGGTGCGCGGGGGAATTCTTCCCAGCAAGGCATGCAGAGCGGCCCGTGGCGCCACTCCACGCAATAAGCGACGGACTGCCCCGCGCGCACCTACGTC
>Ga0210390_10005291_pt1 | contig 10831 bp, 14 predicted proteins | sample IncBWH11OmetaG_FD_161050 | JGI IMG/M metagenome (GOLD analysis project Ga0210390, IMG submission 161050) | Forest soil microbial communities from Barre Woods Harvard Forest LTER site, Petersham, Massachusetts, United States - Inc-BW-H-11-O ... | reverse complement strand
CCAGTAAAACATGATTATGTTCCTAAATTTGAACTTAAAGATCACCAAAAAGAAGGATTGAATATTAGTTGTTATCGTCAAGCATTTGCTTGGTTTTTAGAAATGGGACTTGGTAAAACTGCATTAGCTATAGCCAATTTCTGCATTTTATATATGGAAAAGAAAATTGATGCTGTTCTTGTTTTATCGCCCAAAGGAGTGCATAAACAATGGTTAGGAGACGAAATTCCAAAACATATAGATCCAAAAATTCCATTAAATTTATCTCTTTGGTCTAGTGGGACTTATTATTTATCAGAAGATTTGAAGAAAAATGATGTGCTTAATATATTTTCACTCAATATTGATACAGTTAATACTAAGGCTGGTTTATTCGCTATTCACCAATTCCTTCGGTTATTTGGAGCAAAATTTGAAATAGAATTCACTAAGAAAGGTGATAGAAAATATGTCAATATAGAACGTAAAGCTAAGATCATGATGATTATTGACGAATCCCATCAAATAGGAAATTTTGGTTCAGGAAGAACCAAAGAAACTATTGACTTAGGTAAATTAGTTGAATATAAGAGGATATTAACTGGTACTCCAATAGCTACAAGTTTAGTCAACATATGGTGTCAATTTATGTTTCTTGATCCAAATATCATCGGCATAAATTATGTCACAGCATTTAAGTCGCGCTACTGCGAACTTGGTGGATATTCGGGACAAGAAGTCGTTGGAAGTCAAAATGTTGAAGAGTTTTATTCTATTATTGCGCCTCATTCTTACAGAAAAACCAAGAAGGAATGTCTCGATTTACCAGATAAAATTTATGCTCAACGAGTCTATATGCTAGGCAATGAGACGCGCTGGCATTATGAGAATATCAAAGAAGCGTTTATGACAGAGTTAAAATCTGGTAACATAGTAGCACCTAAGAATGGATTAGCTGCGCTGGTTAGACTTCAGCAAACCTGCTCTGGATTTCTACCAGATGATGACGAGAATGAAATTGCGAGCAAACGAGTATATGAAATCTTCTCTTATGAAAGAGCAGAGATAGCATTAGATATGGTAAATCAAATTGAGGGTCAAGTTATAATCTGGGCGCGCTTCATTCCAGATATTAAATCCATAAAACATGTGTTCCATAAAGAATATGGAAAAGAAATTGTTCTTATGGAAGAATCAGATCAATTTAAATCTGGTAAGAAAAAGATATTGCTATCTAATCAAGCCAAAGGAATTGGTGGCAATTTGCAAGAGAGCGGCTGCCAAAATATGATATATTTCAATAACAGCTATAATCTGATACATAGACTTCAAAGTGAGGATCGTGTACATAGAATGGGAATGTTTGGGGCATTAACTATATGGGATATAGTTGCCGATAAAACTGTTGATAAGGCAATAGCAGAAAATCTAAAAGCCAAGAAAGATCTTGCATCATTCGCATTAGACGATATTCGACAGATGATTGAGTAAATACCTGATCAGTTTGTAAAAAGAAAAATGTTTACTTTTCTCTTGCAATTAGCATCTAAATGTGTTAGCTTTAGAACGGAGGCTGAACCCCTAGCCTCCACCACAACGGAGACAAGAAATGGCAAAAATGTACCAAGTGCGCTATACGGTGGGAGACAAAAATGTAGCGCACGAGCATTATACTGAGAAGGGAGCTAAGGCTGATGCCAAGGCCCTTTCCAAGGTTATCGGCAATGCGATGTTGGGAGAAATCGAAATTATCGACGACGGAACCAAATCTCTTTTGAGGGTTTGGGAATACACCGGCGGAGAAATGGGCAAGCCAATTAAGAGGGAAGGCCCACCGACAGACGTAGAAGTGATAAAGTCTGCTGAGGACACTAAGATCCCCGAAAGCACGACAGAGAAAGCGCCAAAGGCTCCTCGTATGTCTGACGAGGAAAAGATTGCAAAGATCAAGGCAGATGCGGAAGAGAAGCTTCAGCAAATCGCTGCTGGGACTTTTGTTCTTCCGGCGCGTGGGCGTAAGGCATCAACAGAAGGCGGCGCCACTACAAGGAAGCCCAAGGTCGAAACCGACAAGGTTGCCAAACTTGTCGAGAACCTCAAGGTCTCGGATGAGACCGCGAAGATCCTTGCGGCGATTGGACTCAATATGGCAAGTCGGCGCACCAAGGTTGCTGTTCCGATTTTGGAAGCTAATGGCGAAGTGGTCAGAGCTTCCGAGATTATGAATAGACTCAACGAGACAGAGGAAAACAAGTTCGATATGAAGGAAGTGGTGCTCTTTGCACTTCACCTTAACTTCCTCTTCTCCAGAGAGAATCAGCCTTGGAAGACTATTGTCCAGGACTACAATAACGATAAGCTCATCAGGCTTGTCTCTAGCCCTATTGATCTTGTAGAGGACCCAAAAGCTCCTCCTGCGAGTGAGGTAGCGTAAAATAAATGGGGCGCTCGAAAGAGCGCCCTTCATTATAGAGGAAAGCATGAAAGTGGATCAAAAATATAGTTTTATGGAGTTAAAAATACTTGAGATTATTCCTAAAGATGGTAGAAAAATTACCACTCTTCAGATAGTAGACCAAGTATATAATGCTGGTAAAGCACCACTATATGCAAGAGAATCAGTTTTAACCTGCGCAAATGCCTTGATGAAGAAGGCAGATGAGTACAACGAACCGTGGGAAATTTTTAAGTCTAGGCCACGTGGCCCGCAACCCATATATTGGTGGCGTGAGGAGAGAAAAGAGTAGCGTCATGGTTAAAATCGTAACGCGTTTTGAAATAGATCCAAATCGTAGAAAAGAATCAATAATTAAAGGTGGAATTGCAACAAAGATAAAAGCTAGAACCAAAAGACCAGTAACTCTTCCAAAGACAAAATTCCAAGAGAAGAAAAACGGAACTCAATAACCTAAATCTTCTTGAACTCTAGCTAAAGCTTTAGCCAATCTCAGCCAACGTTCTGCGTCATGTTCGGTAACATGGCCGCGTATGACTGAGTGTGCTTTTCGCTCAGCTATCCTTTGCAGCGAGCCAAGAATTGCTTCTGGCTCGTCTGCTTCCATCAATATCATTAAATGATGACGTAGACTCTCTTGAGTTTCTGCGCTAAAGTTTGATGTTATGGACATCATAGGAGAGATAACATGGACAAATATCCACCTGTTATACAACGGCCAGTAATGCTCAATCTTGCTGGAATCATGAGAAGTCGTGACAATGCGCTTCGTCGTGATGAATGTGGAGATTGGGCAATACATGGTAAGAAAGGTTATATATACGCTGTACCAGAAGGACTTCAATTCTTTGTTTGTGATTGTAGTACAAAATGGTACAATACTGCTAAAGAAAAACTCACGTTTGCTACATGCACACAGGATGGTGATTCTGAAGGTGGATTTATAATGGATAGACTTCCAACTACAGAAGAAGCTGAATTAATAAGATATTATTGTCAAATTCCAAAGAAGCGATTAATGAGTGAAGAAGAATTAGAGCGTCTAAGGAATATGGGAACTCGCTTTCAGCCCCGCCCCGATCGCCCTAGCTCGAAGGGCGCCGGCGATAACGAAACGACGTAGTTAGGCGCGAAATTGCCCTAGAACCGTTGCGACTGCCCTAGTTGCTACCTATGTCTAGCTCGGAAAAACGACCGAAAAAATCGAGTTTTTTGCCCTATCACAAATCAGTTTTGTACATAAACTGCTTTACATTACCGTAATATTACGGTAATGTAATAGTGCGAGCGTGGCGTGAGTTTCACCAAACTGCGGAGAGAATAGGATGAATAAAATCAAAACTATGCTATTGGCAGGGGCCGCGACTATCGGCCTTATGTCACCGGCTCTTGCTACGTTGCAGCTTTCCATTACCGATGGAACGCATACGTTTAGTTGCGCCGATGGCCAGTTGGGATGTGATCTCTCAGGTGGTGCAAATAATCTGTTGACGGTTGATACGACCCTAGATGGGTTCTTTGTCCAGGTCACGCTGACTCAGAGCACATTTGGGTCGCACAATATCCTTCAGCTATCGTCAGCCAACATCGAGAACAATGGCAGCGCAGAAGGAACGCTGACATTTATCGCAAGCGATACTGGTTTTCATGCGCCAGTGTCGAACATTGAAGAGTCTGGGTCGTTGACTTTCAATGAAAATGTAGGAGCGGGTCTTTCGACTGTCAGCTTCTTTGCTGATCACGCAAATGGGCAAGGTGCAAATCCACTAAATACACCTGGTACGCTTCTTGACTCGTTTAGTGATACGCCAGCGACAAATCCAGATAGTTTCGCTGGTACACATCTGTCAGCGTTTGTGTCTGGTACTCCGTTCTCTATGACGGAGAGTGCGTCTCTTAGCGTACTGGGAGGCGGATCTGTTACCGGCTTCGATCAAGCAATGACTTCTTCCGCTATCCCTGAGCCATCGACATGGGCTATGCTTGTCCTTGGTTTTGGTGGACTTGCCCTCGCAGGGTGGCGCCACAAGAAGCGTGATCGTCTCGGTCTCGCTATCTGATTCTACAATGCAGTAATGCGGAAGGGGGACTAAACAGTCCCCCTTTTTTATGGAGGAATTAATGGCAAACATCACGGAAACCAGCTCAATTATTGATGAGTTCGAGCGCCGCTTAGAACGTTATGCTGATCGAAATACATGGCAAAAAGCCAATATGGAGGATTGGAATCCATGGCTATTAACAGAAGGACCAAAGATCATTCAAGCTTGGAGGGAGATAGCATTTCTCATAAAATCAATATCTAGTGAGGAATTGTTGCGCGCTCAGGAAAAATGGGCACAGGCATTAGATTTCAACAAAGATTCAGAACTAATGCAGTTAGCAGCTAAATTTGCCAGAAAAATGCCAAAGGAGACGGAATAAAGCTATTCAGCTCTAATTTGTTGTTCATACGCATCCATCCAGCCATTATATTCAAGCGATATTTCGCCCTGTGGCGTTCTGTGTGAATATATGCACCAAGCATGTCCTACTGGTGCGCCACCAATAAATGTAAACTCATGTCTACAGTCTTTTTCGATTAGAACGTGAAACGGTCCTTCACGTTCTAAATCAAGTGCTACTGCGCCGCCTGGATCCCATTTAGTAACATGCCAATTACCACAAAAACAAATTGTTGTGTGATCGAAATTGTGCGTATGGCCTCCTACTACTTCTCCAGGTTCAAGACCTTTGCCATTTTTGCCCATTGCACGAATATAAACATTGCCACTAATCCACTCTGTCATAGTCCTGCCTTTTTAAGCCGCGCCTCAAGTTCTTTGATTTTGGCAATCGCAATAGCTAATACGCCAGCTACATCATATGCTTTCACCATATTTGGTTCTGGATTTTCGATTGGATTACCATCAAAATCAAGATGTCGCGTATAATCTGTGAGCGTAACTAGATCTGGCGCTCCAATCTCAATATCGTCGGCTACTAGACCCCAATGCAGACGATCTGGATCTTTATGTGGTAGATCACTATAACCAGTCGCAGATAGAGGATCAGGCTGTTGTGGCGATTTTAATTTGTAGCGCACAGGATTGAATGCTTTGAAAGCAGCATTAACTTCATTAAAATCAACAGGCATTACATTAGATTTCAATCTTATATCTGATGGCGCGCTAATAGTAGCGTAAACCGTGCCATTAAACGTAGTGGACGGTCCTACATTAGTGTGCAGAAACCAATTTACACCATAACCGCCATTTCCATTATAAAGGTACATTTGGCCCTGCGCCCCTCCATAACCTGTGTAGGAATCATGTTGAGCGTAGAACCCAGCAGTTAATTGGCCGTTGGCGTTGGTCGCTACAAGAACAGGAGTTGGAAGAACCGTATTATTGGTATAGTCAATCCAGCGGTAATACATGCCTCCTGCTTGATATAGATCGAGGCGACCATTTTGAATAGTTAATTGACCATTAATGGGTTGATCAAATCGCCAACTATATCCATTTTCAGCAGCAATACGATTTATATTGCCACTAGAATTGCCAATATAACCGCGACGTGTTCCTTCTTGAGTATAAAAACTAATATCACCAGATGTTCCTGTGCTGCCAGAATGAAGCTCAAGTTTACCAGTATTATTAGCAGTTTGTACTCTTAGAGTATTGGCAATAGACGTTAGCCCCATAACATTCAAAGTGCTACCTATAGTTGTGGCGCCGCTTACTAAAAATGTCCCAGCAGTAATTCCTAAAATATCAAAAGCTATAGAACCAAAAGACATACCACCAGGAAATGTTAGTCCTTGACCAATATTTAGAAAATTTAAACTGCCTGTCAAATTATCACCGGCTTTTTTCACCAAAGTAGCTTCGGCAGTTGCTAATGAATCTTGAACGCTTGACTCTCCAAATACTGGTGGATTGACTGCAACATTGGCAGCCAAATTAGAAGGAGAACCAACATTAAGTAAGAACCAAGTTGTTCCGTCACAAATCCACCAATCACCTACTTCTGCTAATACCCGTGTTTCCGGCGGACCAAATGTTGGCGTTCCACGAACATTAACAATCACATAATCATTAGCCCATTGTGGCGCTGCATCTGGTAACCATCCATTAGGAAGAAGAGTACCAGGAATAAAATTTGCTATTGATGTTGAAGCATCGAATGATCCAATAAACTGTTGCGCACCAGAAACACCTCGATCAACATAAATTTTAGTTGCCGCTTGCATATCCTGAGTAGGATCGCGATCCAATAAAACAGTAGCATTAAGATTGATTACAGCATTTCCTTGAACAATTGGATCTGTATTATTAATTAAAATTGGTGCTCCTCTAGGAATACCATTTTGATCATATCTAATTAATGCAAAATCAGGTAGCAACCCTGCACCACCTCCTACAGCTATACTCCACCATGGATTTAGACCTACAAATGGATCGTAAAGATCAATTACAGGTAATTTTAATATTCCAGTTAATGTGCCACCTGTTAGTGGCAAATAATTATTATCAATATATTGTTTTGGCGCTGCGCCTAGAGGAACTGTTGGATCTCCAAATAACGTTAATTCTCCAGTCATAGTATCGCCAGATAGATTAACGTATAATCCATCTGCTTGACCAACATTTAATGGTGACATATTAATATTTCGATATGCTAAATTGGCTTCTTCCCAAACAATAAGTTCTCCATTATAAATACGTTTATTACCAATGCCAGGTAATGAAGGATCAGCTAAATCGGGAACTACTGGATCAGCAGTTTGAGCAATCCATGTAAATCCATCTTTTAATAATGGAACGACATCAGGATCAAGATCTGGCGTGTTAGTATCTACATCCCAGAATCCTTGAATTTGATTTGCACCCAAATTTCTTTTAAATAAGCCATGCACAAATTTACGATTTGTGGCATCTAATCTGCCCCAACCGTCCAACTCTTCGCCATCTAGGGCCCAAGGAGTTGTTATTTTGATAGAACCAGCAGAGTGACCCATTTATTCACTCCTGAGCTTTGCAATTTCTTCTTCTAACGCATCAATTCTATTTATCAAATCTTGAACAAATGGCAAAGTAGAAGCATCAGACCAAACTGTTTCAAAAGATATATTGCTAAATTTACATAATACTTGTCCAGTATTTCCTCCGGCTGGCATGAAAGTTGACCAACTAGGAGGACTTCCAACTCTACCATATATAGCAGAAACAGCTGGCGGTTCCGTAATTCCTGGTCCAGGTACACCTTGTGGACCTTGTGCCCCATCTATACCTGGTGGTCCTTGTGGTCCTGGAGGACCAATGGGTCCTGGAGTTCCCGGAGCGCCTCCACCAGCAGCGGCGGCAGTATCAGTATAGCCTCTGTTACTGTAAGTTGCGCGCCCATGTTTCGCTTGAGCTGGTCCCGGTGCAGTTTGTGGCATTGACTTACTCTTTCCCGTTAGGTCTTGATCTCCCAAGCCAAAAAGCAATTACTGCACCAAATGAGGCAACTAAGCCTCCAGCAATTGCTGACGTAATTTCATCATTTGGGATATTAAAAAAGAAACTGAATACTAGAGCGCCAATAAATGCAAAAACTACTATTAATGAAATAGCCAATGCTCCACCAGTTGCATCAAAATATTTAATAGCAATCAACATTAAAATAGTTGCAAAAAGAATAACTATACCAGTTCCGGTAGCAGGATAATCAAATATTTTGGGTACTGGAGGAGCATTGAATGTATTATTCATGCGAACCCGTTACGGGTGCCTTTACTATCAATAGTTAGGGCCATATGCCTCGGTGCGCTCGCACTTAAGCCAAGATGCACCCAAGTATCATATTCGTGTATTAATTGGTCGATGCCAAGTTCCTTCATATGCGGGTGAAGTTTCTTACAGATCTGGATAGGCGTCCCAAAACCTGGGCAGCTGAAATCAACGGCTAATCCACTCATATGTGCGCTGCTTTTACTTCCACCTACCGCAGAGTTAACCTGTGGGCTACGATAGCCTGAACTGATCAAAATTGGCTTATTGTCGAGTATGATGCGCACTTCTTCCATTGTTTCAGCAGTTCGCTGAATATTCTTGCGTTCCTGACTACTAGCTGGCGGCACATTGTGAATGCCCTTGCGCGCAGCCGTTTGACTATCGGTAAATTCTTCCAGTGTAAAATGTTCTGTTAATTGGGTCATTGTTGCCTCGGACCTACAGCTTGCTGAATTGCTCCAGAGATAATAGCAATAATTGGTTGGGGATCAACAAACGGGCGCATCGAACCATCTTGTGCTTTTGCAAAGATGATAGAATTATTCAGATGCATTATGATTTGTTCCACAGCTTCTCCAGCTAAATGAATATTAGGTGCTCTTTGTACTGGGGGACTAAACGGCGCGTTCATTTCTTTCTCCACTGTATCGTTCATCTTGCTCGCCTTGCTAGAATGTTTCCAGTAACTGTAACAGTTCCGGATGGAAAGTTTGCATGTCCAATTAAATAATATGGTGTTGGTATACTCAAACTTGCACGGCAAGGTCTTAATGATAAAACTGCAAAGCTATTGACAGCAAAGTTTAATGGCATAGACATGCGTGATACGCCTGGACCAGGCGCATTTGGAATTGCAATTATGTTAGGATTTATTCCAGCTTGTATCAATGTGGGCATCATATTTGATGTAGACCAATTAAACCAAATTTCACCATCAATATCCCAATCACCTGGTGTTAATGTAACACCAATAATATTTGTTGGTATTCCAGATGTTATAGATATTCCAACTGTTGCTGAATTTGTAGAAATTTGTCCAACAGCACCGGCCTGTGCATTATCATTAGTATTTGTACCAGTAATTCCGATAATAGAAGAAGGAACTAATGGTGCATCCATTACAAGTGGGCCATTCATAGTTCCGCCACTTGTAGGTAAAAATGAACCTCCTCCAGTCAGTTGGTTATCAACATATTCTTTGGTACTAGCATCTAATGGATTAATAGGGTCCGCATCCAAAACTAACGGCCCTGTCATAATACCGCCAGCTATTGGAAGATATAGACCAGGAGGTATTCCGACAGCGGCGCCAAGATCTGGGATCCATTTTGTTCCATCCCAAACCCAAGCTAATCCTCCAGATTGGAAGGTATCTCCAGGAATAGGTGTGGCAGGAAAAACAATCATTTCTTAGGTTCTTCATGCGTATGAGAATGCCCTAAAGCATGTGCTACAGCGTGTGCAATTTGATCATCTATATATTTCTTAATAGATGCAGATCCATCTCCAGGATCTGGCGGTAATGGCTGTTCTGGAGAAACTTGGGGTGGGACGTGAGGCCAATTTGGTGGTGGGGCCCCAGGAACAGGTTCATTTCCCAAACCTATCCATGCTTGATAAAGTATATAAGAAATATTTTCAGGATCATCTTCCAATACAACTACACCGTCATTTCGTACAAGATATCCAAGATCATTACGACTATAACTATAGTCAGCAGGATCTATTTCTTCCATAGCTGCTGCATATGGATCATAAGCAGTACGTAATTCTGGTGGAGAACTATTACCTAATACAAGCCATTGTTTATAAAGTTGATAAGCAGTATTATTAGGTCTATCTTCTTCTAGTATCAATACTTGATCTTGATCACGTACAATAGCACCATATTTATTGCGACTATATGTATATGCTTCAGGATTAGGTTGACCACGTTGAGGTGCTGGAATAGGAGGATCTGGGAAAGGTGGTGGAGAATTTCCTAATTCCAACCATTGTTGATAAAGTTGATAAGCAACATTATCAGGATCATCTTCAGGCACTCTACCTTTACCATCACGTAAAAGCCATCCAAATTCATTACGAGTATATGTATAATTAGCAGGATTCATTATATCATCAGCTTTCATAACTACATCATCAGCTTTCATAGCTACATCTCCTTATTGATATTTAATAATAAATGGAATTACAATGTATGGTGGTTCAATATTATATGGCGTGCTGCTGCCTTCTCCATAAATTCCAATACCAGTACCCATCACATTAGTCCAATAATTTGCAACACCGCAAGCAACATAATTATCCCATTGACCTGTACCAGCACCATAAGTTAATACACCAGTACCAACAGCATATAGTAAAGCACCAGAACCACCAGTATAAACACCAGTACCTGATGCGCCAGTCCAATTCGTCTGCTGACTACCTCCAGTTCCCGGCGCTATATTGACGGCTGGGGAATACCACTGCGAATAAGTATGCGCGTGGCCAGGATCACCAATACCATGTGCATGGCCAGGATCAGGATGAACGTGACCAACATCATAAATACCGTGTGCATGGCTTGGGTCTTGAAGACCATGCGCATGACCAGGATCTTGTGGAACGTGTGCATGACCAGGATCTGCAATGGCAT
>Ga0210390_10005289_pt1 | contig 10834 bp, 6 predicted proteins | sample IncBWH11OmetaG_FD_161050 | JGI IMG/M metagenome (GOLD analysis project Ga0210390, IMG submission 161050) | Forest soil microbial communities from Barre Woods Harvard Forest LTER site, Petersham, Massachusetts, United States - Inc-BW-H-11-O ... | reverse complement strand
TGTGCGCACTCTTGAACAGCAGGGCGGCATTCTGCTCACTGTCGCAGTCCACCACGATGGCATCGAAGTGCTCCGCCATCAGCCTCTTGACCGCTGCGAAAGGCTCGTTGCAGGGCTCAACGCGAAACTCCAGGTCGTTCAGAACCTGGGTGACAACGCGGGCGGTTTTCTCATCAGGGCAGAATAAAAGGGCGTTGTACTTCATAGTGGAATCGTAGGTACTGTAGTGGGGAGCTTCAAGTTACGTAGGTACTTTGAGGGCCGCTCCAGACCCTCGACTCTCTCGTCACTTACGAAGGTCGGTGTCCTGCGGTGTCGACAACCGACCAACGCGTAGCCAGAGGCGATCCGCGCAAAGCACCTGTCCGCCTGGAAACCTCGAAGCTATGTCCCCGAGTAAGGCCGTTATTGTCGTTGAAATTCCCTGGGGCTGCATTTGGTGCACCAGCGGGGGAGGGATCCCTCACTAACCCGTTCGGGATGACACTTACGAGGGTTAGGCCGCAGGCTTCGCGTCCTCTAGGCGAAGGGCAAGACCAGCCTGCTCGCATTTTGTGGACGGGTACAATTGCGGGCATGCGCGTTCCGCTTTGGCTTAAGGTGGGGTGGAGTGTTTGGGTGCTGCTTTGGGCGCCGATTTACTGGCATCAGTATGGATTGCAGAATTTTTTATATTTTTGTGATCTAGGAAATTTGTTTATCGCGGCGGGGCTTTGGTTGGAGAGCCCGCTGATTTTTTCCTGGCAGGCGTGCGGGTTGCTGCTTTTTCAGACGATGTACACGATTGATCTGATTGGAGCGATTGTGGCTGGAGTGCACGTTTTTGGCGGCACTGAGTTTATGTTTGATGTCCAGGTGCCTTTGTGGATTCGGGTGCTTAGTTTGTTTCACGTGGTGGTGCCGCCTCTGATGCTTTGGGTGATTTGGCGGTTGGGGTACGACCGGCGGGGATGGAAATATCAAACGCTTACAGCGTGGATTGTGGTTCCGATTAATTATTTCTGGCGTCCGCAATTTGATGTGAACTGGGCGCGTGGGTTGTTTTTCCGTGAGCAACATTTGCTGCCGGGGTGGGTGTATCTGGCGGTTTACCTGGTGGTGGTGCCGTTGCTGGTTTATTGGCCCACGCATTTGGTTTTGCAATGGTGGGCGCGGCGTTGGCGGTATTCCGGGGGTTTATCACATGGTTGTTAGTGCAGCGGGACAGCCGAGACACCCGTCCTCCATTGTGGCCTTGTGCATTGGTCTGGCAGGAGCGCGGTCACTATGCGCGAAATCCTTCGCCCCGCTGGAGAAAACGCGGGGCTTCAGGATGGCGGCATCGAATTAGGTAGGGGTAGTCCTCGTTTAGCGTTGCGCGGCCAGGGCTCGCTGTGTTGCTTCCAGCAGGGCTTCTGGGCCTACTGGGCGGCCGGTGGCGCGCTCCATCCAGAGGTCTGGAGTTATGCGTCCCATCCTGGCCATGCGCTCAAATTCGGGGCCGATGCTTCCGGCTTTCTTCATTTGTTCTTCGATCTGAAATGCGATGGTGTGGCCGATGGGATAGTCGGGGAGATAGAGGAACGAGTCGATCATGTGCGAGTACACGCCGAGCAGGACGACGTCGTTTTTGTGGAAGACGGGTGCGTAGTAGCGGTTCCAGATGTCTTTTGAAATTTGCACGGTGGCCTGGTCGAGTTGCCGGGGCGTGGCTTGGGGATGGTCGTACATCCAGTGCCAGACACTCATGTCGACCAGAGCGACGCCGGCGATTTCGTAGGTGCTCCAGAAGTCGTTCAAGGTTTTTTCGGCTTGGCTTTTGGCATCGGGCGCGGGCAGGCCCAGCAGTTCGAGATCGTGTCCCTGGAACACGAAGGCGAGAGCTTCGGTGAAAGCGGTGTTGGGCACGCCTTGCAGGAGCGTGTAATCGTTGTCGTTCAGGGAGAAGGTTTGTTCTACGTTGTGTCCCATTTCGTGGACGGCGATATTGAAACCTTTGTAGTTCATTCCGGTTTTTTCTATGCGGGTGCGGAGGTGGGCTTTTTCGGCGCGCATTCCGGCTCCCATGGCGTGGCCTGAGCCGCGGGCGGGGTCGACGATGATGTTGTCGGCGACGTGTTGAGCGCGGTTGGGCGCGAAGCCAAGCTTCATCAGCAGGTTGGGAATGTCCTTCTGATAGGCCTCGGCGCTGGGATATTTTTTCGCGACGATCTCGTCGAGTTGCGCTTCAGTGTATTGGCTACCGGGACGGAAACCGTTGTACCAGATGTCGAATGGTTCGAGGGGACGGCCGAGCCGGGCCTGAATCAACTGCGCAGTTTGACCTACCAGGGGTGAACTTACGACCTGCTCCAGCATAGATTTTACGCGAGCTTCGGGAATTTCGCGGTCTTCCTGAAAGCGGCGGTCGATCAGCGTGGGTGCAGTTGGAGAATAGGGATCAGCTTTGCGGGAGGCGTTGAAAGTCTTCAGCAGCATGGCGTAGCGGGTATCAGGCTCAGGGGCGTTCGTGATGGCGAGGCTGCCTGTTGTTTCTGAATCTTTTTCTGCGGCGGGTTTGACTTCGTTGGTGTAGGGATTCCAGTCGACGCCGGGATTATTGATGACCACTTGCGGGATGGTCTGCGTGACGATGCGTTCCATTACTTGTTGGATCGTGCGTTGCTTGGCGAGACCGCTTTTCGGGTCGGAGTAGTCAGCTTTGATTTCGTCGCGCAGGTTCCAGTGGCTCAGGAGGCGCATTTTTGGCGGGAAGAGACGCTGACCTTGCGGGTCGAGCAGGTGGTACATCCAGATGTTGTATTGGGAGACGTATTGCGCGGATTCAGCTCCGGCCTGGGCGATGGCTAAGTTGACGTCGGCGGGGATGCGTTTGTCGAAGCGTTGCGCGAGACGAGCTTCGGCCCACTGACGGCGGGTCCATGTTGGTCCGTCTTTCAGGCGTTGGTCGAGCGTGGTCAGGGGGAAGTTGAGCAGAACGGTGAAGGCGAGTTTGTTGTTAAAGAAGTCGTCGAGAACATGTGCGGAGGGATCGTAGCCGGCGAAAACTTCGTCAAATGGAAGGACGGGGCCGAGATTGAGATCGGATTGCTGGTTGAACTCGCGAGTGATCTCGTGCATGTGGCCATCAAGTTGTTCGAGCATGCTTTGGAAGCGGTTGAACATGGTGTCGAGGGTGGCCGGGTCGCCGGCAAAATTGGTGCGGACGAATTCCTCGAAGGCGGCGGCATCACCGTCGTCGGCACGCCAGAATTCGGAAACCTGATGGAGGCCGCGGTTGATCCGTTCGCCTTGCTGGGCGCCGTATTTGGTGGTTAGTTCTTTTTGCAGTTTGGCGGTCGAGTCATTGATCCATGACGGTGAAACGGCGGCTTGGGTGGGAGCGGTCTGCATCAAAATCTCCTCTGAAGAAAGTGGGACGGTGGGGAATAGGATTACGGTCATTAATAGTGACAGGCACAAACGCGCTTTCATTTTCTGCTCCTCAATGCGGAGTCGGGATGCGGGTAGGGCAGGGAATTGCTGAACTCCGAGATGTCGGACGAGGCGAAGTCGGGAAAGGGCAGCTTGCGGTTCTCACGCCATTGTTGCACTTCGCGGGAAACAGTTTCCGTTTTTTCTTTGTCCAGACCAGGGTCGCGGCCGAGATGAACGGTGCGCGTAGGAAAGGCGAGGCTGGTGCCGGAGGCCTGAATGATGTCCATGATTCGGAGTAGAAGGTCTTCCTGGATGGTGAGAAATTCCGCGCCATCGCGGGTTAGGACGTAGCAAAAGACTTCGAGAGTCAGAGCGCCGTTGTCGTATCCAATAAAGCGGATGCGGGCGCCGTTGGTTTCTACCTTGGGATGCTCATAGAACAGGCGGCGAATCTGGGCGAGAAGGTAACGGAGTTGGTCAGGGGAAGTTTCGTAGCGCAAGCCCAGCTTGGTATTGAAAAGGATTTTATCGCGGCGGCTGAGGTTTTCGACGTTCATGGTAGCGAGCGAGCCGTTGGGAATGGAAAGCTCGGTTCTTTCGGGAGTACGGATGCGAGTGGAGCGGAGGCTGATGTCTTCGACGGTGCCGGTCCTGTCGCCGAAACGGCAGATGTCGCCGACGTGGATGACTTCGTCTCCGAGGAGAGAGATGCCGCCGAAAAGATTCTCTAGAGTTTTCTGGGCGGCGAAGGCGATCGCAATTCCGCCGATGCCGAGGCCGGCGAGGGCGGTGGTCATATTGAAGCCGAGCGTGCTCAGGATGAGGAAAATGGCGAGGATGAGAATCAGGGCTTTCAGGATGCGCTCGCCTAAAAGCATGACGGAGCCGGTGCCGGTTCGTCCGGCGTAGATGGCGCGCTCGCGAACGCGGCGAGAGAGTTGCTGCAGAATCCGCCACAACAGCCAGTTAAAGCCGATGATGAGCACGACTCCGATGGTGATCTGGTAATAGTGCCGCTGCAGTAGGGGCAGGCGGAGATAACGCACGCAGGAGATGTGAAGCACGGTACTGAGGACGAGCCAGAGCGGGCTGGAAATCGCAGTCCAGGCGGGAGTCAGTGATTGTTTGCGCTTTCGCAGCCACAAATAGCGGGGAAATTTCAATATCTGGACGGCGAGCCAGCCCAGGGTTGCGGCGAGTGGAATGGCGAGGAGAATGGCGAACCATTGCCAAATCGGCATGCCCACGAACTGGTTGTGGACGAGGAATCCGGGAAGGCGGGTTTCGACCTGGCGTACTTCTGATTGCTCGTAGAGCTCGGGCACCTTGGCTAGAGTGTCGGACGAGATTAGCCAGATTCGTGCGCCACTGGCATCGGAGACGTGGACTAGATCGAGGTCGTCGTCGATGTCGCCGGCGGATAGGACTCCGATACGCTGCCGGTCCAGCGGAATTCCTTCTTGCGGAGTGCCGTCGCGCTGGTTGCTGATGCCTCTCAGATTGCCGGTGAACGCGCGATCCATTACCAGCTTCAGCTTGGTGGCGAGATCCTCTCCTTCAGTGAGGCGGCGGGCGTTGGACATCTGCAGGTATTGCGCGGCGGTGGAATAGTTACCGGACTGCGCGGCCTGGAGAAATCCGAAGACGGTGCCGCTGGGGGTGTCGCGGCCGAGTGGGTCGGGAGCGGCTTGGCTCGCTGAGCCGGAGGCGGGCGTCAATTGCGTGGGCAGGAGTTGCCCTACGGCTACCCCGGAGAACGCCACATAGAAGAGAAGCCAGTGTGTTCGCTTTAAGAAAGAAGACATGGGTTTCTTCTCCAGAGCAAGCGCGCGGACGGACAGGCGCCGCGAATGGTACCTGCGTGGAGCGAGAGTTCATTGTACCGAAAGGGAAGCCAAGTCTACGGAGACCCTAAGTCCTAAGGTCGCTTGGGGCGGTAGATGTCGGTGCTGGTGCCGAAGAAGACTTCGGCGGAGTTCATTAGAGTTTCTGAGAGCGTTGGGTGCGGGTGAATAGTCAGTGCAATGTCATGAGCGAGCGCGCCCATTTCGACGGCGAGAACGCCTTCGGCGATTAGTTCGCCAGCGCCTACGCCGACGATCCCAACACCTAGCACACGCTCGGTTTGAGGATCGATGATCAGCTTGGTCATGCCTTCGGTGCGGTCGATGGTCATGGCGCGGCCGGAGGCAGCCCAGGGGAATCTTGCCGACTTGATCTCGCGATTTTCTTTTTGCGCCTGGGTTTCGGTCAGGCCGCACCATGCGATCTCTGGATCGGTGAAGACTACGGCGGGGATGGCGTTGGGTTCGAAGGCGACTTTGTGTCCGGCGATGGCTTCCGCGGCGGTGCGTCCTTCGTGCGTAGCTTTGTGAGCGAGCATGGGTTCGCCGACTACATCGCCGATGGCGTAGATAGCGGGGTCGTCGGTTTGCAGTTGCTTGTTTACCTGGATGAATCCGCGTTGGCCAAGTTTGACTTGAGTTTTATCGAGGCCGGGGATTTCGGAGTTGGGTTTACGTCCGACTGAGACTAAAACTTTGTCGAAGAGCTTTTCACGTTCTTTTACTTCGGGGCCTTCAAAGGTGACGCGAATTCCGTTGGATTCCTCTTTCACAGCGGCGACGGTCGTGTTGGCGAGGATGGAATCGAAAATCTTCTCCATGCGCTTGTGCAAGGGAAGAACGAGATCGCGATCCGCTCCGGGCAGGAGGCCGGGGAGCATTTCTACGACTGAGACTTTGGTGCCGAGCGCGGCGTAGACGGTGCCGAGTTCGAGGCCGATGTATCCGCCGCCGACTACCAGGAGGGCGGGGGGAACGTCGCTCAGATCTAATGCTGATGTGGAATCCATCATGCGCGGGGTTTCGAGTTTTAGGCTGGGAATGATCGCGGGGCGCGAGCCGGTGGCGATTACGATGCGGTCGAAGGTCAGTGAATCTTCGGCGCCATTTGTTCGGCTGACACGGAGGGTGTTCGAGTTTTCGAATGCGGCGCGGCCCTGGATGTATTCGACCTTTCTTTGTTTAGAGAGCTGGCCCAGTCCTCCGGTTAGTTTCTTGATGACGCCTTCTTTCCAGGAGCGCAGGCGGGGTAAGTCAATTTTCGGATCGGCGTAGTCGATGCCCCAGTTTTTGGCGTGGCGGGATTCGTCGATCAGCTTGGCGACGTGGAGCAGGGCTTTGGAGGGGATACAGCCGCGATAAAGGCAAACTCCGCCGGGGTTGAGTTCCGGATCGATGAGCGTGACTTTCATTCCGAGGTCGGCAGCGAGGAACGCGGCGGCATAGCCACCCGGGCCTCCGCCGATTACTGCGATGTGTAGATTTGATGTTTCTGTCATAGAAAATCACTAACCACAAAGGACATGAAGATTCACAAAGGAATACTGGTCGATACGTTCTGGTTCAGGTTTTCCTTTGTTAACTTCGTGTCCTTTGTGGTTTTAGATTTTGTTTTCTTATCCTTGCACTGACAGCAAGAACGGTTGCTCGAATGCTTCCGCGATCCAGCGCAGGAAGCGGGCGGCATCGGCGCCATCGATCAGTCTGTGGTCGTATGACAGAGATACGGGCAGCACCAGCCGCGGTTCGAACTTGTTGTTGATCCACACGGGCTCGGTGCTCGATCGCGAGAGACCGAGGATCGCGACCTCGGGATAATTCACGATGGGCGAAAATCCGGTGCCGCCAATGCCGCCGAGGTTGGTAATGGTGAAAGTGCCGCCTTCCATTTCTGCCAGCGCGAGCTTCTTGTCCTTGGCTTTTTTGGAAAGCTGGGTTAGCTCGGTGGCGAGCTCGACGATATTCTTCTTATCGACATCTCGAATGACCGGGACCAACAGGCCGCGGTCGGTGTCCACTGCGACTCCGATGTTGATGTATTGCTTGTAGACAATCTCATCTTTTGCCAGGTCGATGCTGGCGTTGAATTGGGGAAAGATTTTCAGCGCGGAGGAGCAGACTTTCAATGCGATGGCGGTGACCGTCATCTTGCCGCCGGCTTCTTGCGCTTTGGGCGCGAAACGGGCGCGCAACTGTTCAAGTTCAGTGATGTCGGCTTTGTCGTTCTGAGTTACGTGGGGGACCGTGGTCCACGCCTGCCAAAGATGTTCGGCGGTCTTGCGGCGCACGCCGCGGATGGAAACACGCTCGACCTTTCCCCACTTGGTGAAATCCGGCAATTCCGGTTGCACAAATTGAGCGCCGCGCGGCGTCTGTGCGGCGGCGGCAACGGAGGCGAGCAGCGCCTTCGAATGCGCTTTGACGTCGTCTTCACTAATGCGGCTGCCCGGGCCCGTTCCTTTTACGTTGTGAATGTCAATCCCGATCTCGCGAGCTAAGCGGCGCACATGCGGAGCCGCGGGGACGGGTCCACCGCGTTCGGTACCCGCCACCTTTTCGAGTTGCGCCGGCATGGCGAAGCTGGGCAGAATTGGCTGCGGTTGATCCGGCGGGAGGGCCTGTTCTTCTGTTTTGCCTTCGGCCTGAATCGCCGCCTGAAAGGCCAGACGGGCTCCATGCTGTCCGGAGACGTGCTCGACAGGGACGTGCCTGGGACGCTCCGGTTGCGGCGCGGCTCCGCCTTCCAGCGTGAAAATGACCTGGCCAACTTTGATCTTCTCGCCCTGTTTGACGCGCACCTCCTTGACTACGCCGCTGATCGAGGAAGGAACTTCGATCACGGCTTTGTCAGTTTCGAGTTCCATCACCGGTTGGCCTTCGGAGACTTTTGTGCCGGAAGAAATCATCAGGCGAACCAGATCGCCTTGCGAGATGTTTTCTCCAAGTTCGGGTAGCTTAAATTCGGCCTGGGTTTGGGGCGATGGCGAAGCGGGCGTTACGCGTCGCTCCCTTTGGACAGCGGGAGCAGGGGATTCGGCTGGGCTTGCTTTTGCTGAGGCCGACGCCGCAGCTTGCTGGGCTTTGGGTTCCTTCACGGGTTCTTGCGCGGGCGAGGGCGCCCGCGCCACAGTACTGCCGGCGCCGTTTTCGAAGGTGAAGATCACCTGGCCTACTTTGATCTTCTCGCCTTCTTTGACGCGAACCTCTTTCACCACGCCACTCACGGTGGAGGGCACTTCGACGACAGCTTTTTCGGTTTCCAGTTCCATCACGGCTTGGCCTTCGGTGATGGCGGCGCCGGGCGAGATCATCAGGCGGACGAGATCGCCCTGGTCGATGTTTTCGCCGAGTTCCGGTAGCTTGAATTCTGTCACAGTAACTTCTTCTCCCTTACTCTGCCGAGGGCAGGATGCCCTCGGGACTGCCGGCAAGAAGCCGGCGCTGTTACGCGATTGCCGGGTTCGGCTTCTCGGGGTTGATGCCCAGGTCTTTGATTGCGTTTTGGAGTGTCTCGCGGCTGATCTGTTTATCGCGGGCTAGCGCGGTTAACGTGGCCAGCACGATGTGCTTGGCGTCGACTTCGAAGAAATCGCGCAGGGACGGCCGACCCTCGCTGCGGCCGAAACCATCTGTGCCCAGCGCTACCAGCGGACGCGGCATCCACTGCCCGATTGATTCGGGAAGTACCTTCATATAGTCCGATGCGGCAACGAAGACTCCGGGTGCGTCTTTTAGACATTGTGTGACAAATGGGACACGAGGCGCTTCACCCGGGTGCAGCATGTTCCAGCGCTCGCAGTCGTTGCCATCGCGATAAAGCCGTTTGTAGCTGGTTACACTCCAGACGTCGGCGGCGACGCCGTATTTTTGTTCGAGGATTTCCTGCGCTTTGAGGACTTCGAACATGATGGTTCCGCTGCCGAAGAGTTGAGCGCGCAGCTTTGTGTCTTTCTTCTCAGAGGCCTTGAATGGGTACAAGCCTTTAAGGATGCCTTCGCGCACCTCCGCGCCTTGCGGCATTTCGGGCATCGGCACAGGCTCGTTGGTGACGGTCAAATAATAGAAGATAGATTCCTGGTCCACGTACATGCGCTTGATGCCGTCTTGGATGATGATGGCAATTTCGTAGGCGAAGGCGGGATCGTAGGCGAGCAGATTCGGCACGGATAATGCCAGGACGTGACTATGACCGTCCTGGTGCTGAAGGCCCTCGCCGGCGAGCGTGGTGCGGCCGGCCGTGCCTCCAACCAGAAAGCCGCGGGTGCGCATGTCGGCGGCGGCCCAGATCAGATCGCCGATACGCTGGAAACCGAACATGGAGTAATAAATGAAGAATGGAATGGTGTTGATTCCGTGATTCGCATACGCCGTGCCGGCGGCGATGAACGAGCACATGGAGCCGGCTTCGGTGATGCCTTCCTCGAGGATCTGTCCGTTCTTGGCTTCCTTGTAATAGAGCAGCGTGTCCATGTCGACGGGTTCGTAAAGCTGGCCGACGCTGGAGTAAATTCCGACCTGGCGGAACAGCGCTTCCATGCCGAAGGTGCGGGCTTCGTCCGGAATAATGGGGACGATCAGCTTGCCGATCTCGGGGTCGCGCAGCAGTTTTCCCAGCAGGCGGACGAAGACCATAGTGGTGGCCACGTCGCGGCCTTCCGTGCCTTTGTAAAATTCTTCGAAGTGCGATTCGGAAACTGGGTTGATCGGTTTGGCTCGGACTTTGCGTTCCGGGAGATAGCCGCCTAGTTGCTTGCGGCGGTCTTTCATGTAGGTGATTTCCGGGCTGTCGTCGGCGGGACGATAGAACGGCGCATTGTGGAGTTCGTCGTCGGGGATGGGAATTCCGAAGCGGGAACGGAACATTTGCAGCTCATCGTCGTTCAGCTTTTTCTGTTGATGGGTGATGTTCTTGCCCTCGCCGGCCTCGCCGAGGCCATAGCCTTTAATGGTCTTAGCCAAAATGATGGTTGGCGAACCCTTGTGCTCGACGGCTGCCTTGTACGCGGCATGCACTTTTATGGGATCGTGGCCGCCGAGGCGCATGCGGGCCAGTTGCTCGTCGGAAAGATGCTCGACCATTTTGAGCAGGCGAGGATCGGTGCCGAAGAAGCTGTGCCGGAAGTAGGCACCGCTCTCGACGAAATATTTCTGATATTGACCGTCACTGATCTCGCCCATGCGCTTGACCAGCAGACCATCGCGATCGCTGCGGATGAGGGTGTCCCAGTCACCGCCCCAGATCACCTTGATTACGTTCCATCCGGCACCGCGGAAGATGGCTTCCAGTTCCTGGATTATTTTGCCGTTGCCGCGGACGGGGCCGTCCAGACGCTGCAGGTTGCAGTTGACTACAAAGATCAGATTGTCGAGGCGTTCGCGTGAAGCCAGGGTAATGGAGCCCAGGGACTCGGGCTCGTCCATTTCGCCGTCGCCGAGGAATGCCCACACTTTTCCGTCGGTGGAGAGCTTGAGTCCGCGATTTTCCAAATAGCGGATAAAGCGGGCCTGGTAGATCGCCTGAATGGGGCCTAGTCCCATGGAAACGGTGGGGAACTCCCAGAAATCGGGCATGAGCCAGGGGTGAGGATAGGAAG
>Ga0210390_10005287_pt1 | contig 10836 bp, 13 predicted proteins | sample IncBWH11OmetaG_FD_161050 | JGI IMG/M metagenome (GOLD analysis project Ga0210390, IMG submission 161050) | Forest soil microbial communities from Barre Woods Harvard Forest LTER site, Petersham, Massachusetts, United States - Inc-BW-H-11-O ... | reverse complement strand
CGAGCAATTAGTTGTCGTTGCGAGCGCCGCTGCTCCGCGGGCTGGCCCACTCAGGCCCGGGGATTTGGCTTGAGTAGGGATGTTCAGATCTTCCCAACTCTGTCATCCCGACCGAAACAGATCATCGCAACCGATGATCTGTGGAGTGGAGGGACCTTGCGTTGTGACGTCAACCGGCCGGGTACCCCATCCTAACGTCGCCGAAGCAGTCCGATCCCATCCTCACTCTTGTTCTGCGACGTTATGGTAGGGATTTTGACCTTCCCCGCTCGGCTTGCGACCGCGGCTGGCCCACCTTTACGAGGAACGTAAAGGTGGGCCAGCCCCCGAATCCTGTTATCGCACGAATTGGCCAGGTCCGAATCTACGCAAAAGCTGATTGCCAGCATTCGCGGGCACATTGGATTTCGGGTGTGTAGGTGCGACCTCTGCAACCGACTTGCCCATGCTTTGGTGTACAGGGGTTGCCAGAAAAGCGTGGATATTGCCGGCATCCGGCCCAGTGAGTACCGTTGCCATACCCGAGATTTGTCCGCGGTCGTTGATCTTGTTACCCATGGTTGCGTAGAGGTTGGAACTAGCAGGAAGCAGCGTGTTGAGGTCGGTCATCACGCCGTTCTGATAGATGAAGGCATGCGACCAGTTGAAGTCGGAGTCCCAGGTGCTTCCCACCACCACTTTGCCGTCGCTGCTGATGCCGCTGGCCAGGGAGCCAAAATCTCCCGGCAGAGTACCGAGGTTTGTAATCACGCCGTTCTGCCAAAGAACGGCAGTATCGGTTGTACCTTCAGGATTAAGGACTTCCCCAACAATTTGGCCCTGGTCGTTTATCGCCCAGGCTAAACTCAAGCCCCCAACTCCGAGGTCCGGAAGCGGGATGGGAGTGTTGTTTTCCCACACCACGGCGTGATTCGCTAAAGTGCAGGTTCCCGAGTAGCCTACGGCTTGGCCTTGATCGTTGATGCCGAACGCGATCGAGTCTGGATCGCTACCCAGCGGAGGAAGAGCTTGGGGTTTGGTGTTTGGCTTGCCGTTTTGCCACAACGCCCCCAGGTCAATCCGATTATTAGTTGTGCCAGGCGGGCATGAGGAATCCACGGCACCGTTTTCCGCATATCCTGCGATCTGTCCACGAAGATTGATCCCGCTCGCCTGCCCGTTATTTCCACCAAGCGTCTGGAGAGCGCTCATGTGGAAGAGTTGCCAAAGAAACGGGCGACACGTAAGGTGTGTGCCGAAGCCACAAATGTCTTCGCCGTTCGGGTCTGGGACAGACGTTTCGGAATACCCTACTATCTGCGCGTAGTCATTGATCTGGCCCCAGTTCATCCAAGTATTCTGTCCTCCGAGCGTGCCCAGGTCGAACTTGTATCCGTCGATGCCGATCAGTGCACGTCCGTTTAGAAGTGTCCCGAACTGGTTGTCCTGCTCGCCCGGTGGCAAGTTCCCAGCCATGATCTCGGTCCAGCCTTCATTATTGACGGACATGGCACAGCCCAGATTGTCACTCCCCTCACTGCCCATATCAGTAACTCTGTAGCTCGCTTGAGCAACTGCATTGCTGAAGCAAGCCAGAACAACCGTCGTAACCCACAGTATCCAGAAATTCCGCAACCGTCTTGCTCCGCTCATGTCTTCTCCTTTTTGTCCGTGCAAAGTCTCCGTGCCGGGATGACTGGCGATTCACGTCGCGTGCCTACTCGACGCGGTCTGATAGTTGGTCTGATAGTGAATGTTGCAATTCAGACAGGAAGCATGTCGTGTTCCACTAGTTTTCCACCGCCAGAACGATTACCTGAAACGACAGGGAAGACATTTCGGACTGAAGCAATAGAGTGACGAACTAACAAATTCCTGGGACGACCCCGAAACGGCTAGAGTGACTATTTCTTCAACGTTTCATAGAAACACTGGCGAGAAGTTATGAAATTCGAGAACGCCGGCCAGCCAAGAGTCTGTCCGATCAATTTTGGGTGACTTTCGAATCGTTAACATACATACTGGTCGGTAGGTTAGTCAGTAGCAGGCTGGCCTTTGCGGGTTTTGCAAAGGCGGGGGACTAATGCAGCCTGCGTCCCGATTTCCACCCGCGACCGCCGATCTCATCGTTCCCATTCGAATCAAAACTTATGTATAATCCGCCGATGCAAGGAATACCCTGGAGCACAATTGCGCTCGGCTCGCTGTTGCTCATCTCGGCCTACTCAAAAGGAGGACAGGACGTGCAATCTCCGCAACCTGAAAAGTCGAAGCCGCCCGTTAAAATGGAGCAGCGCGGGCGTATCATTGGAATCGGCGGTGTCTTCTTCAAATCCGCTAATCGTGATCAGATGCGCGAATGGTATTCGAAGCATCTTGGACTCACTGACAAAGGCCAAGGCGCGATGCTTCCGTGGCGCGAACACGACGACCCCCAAAAGGAACAGGTTACAGTTTGGACTGTTTTTCCCGCCTCCACTAAGTATTTCGATCCCAGCCCCGCGCCGTTCATGATCAACTACATCGTGGACGATATGGATGCTTTGCTCGACCGCTTAAAACAAGAGGGAGTAAAGATTGACGCCAAACGAATGGATGAATCCTACGGTCGCTTTGCCTGGATCTATGACTCGGATGGGAATAAGATTGAGCTGTGGCAGCCGCTGCCCGAAAAGCCCTGAGGGCCTTCCACTGCACTTACTCAATCGGTTTTCTGTAGCTACGGTCCTGTAGTCGTAGAAGGGCCGGAAATGCTTTGCGGTTTTGCGAAGCCGGGTGCCCCATCCTAACGTCGCGGAAATAGTCCGATACCAACCTCATTCTGCTTTTGCGACGTTAGGGTGGGGATTTTGACCTTCCCCGTTTGGCTTGTGACCGTGGCTGGCCCACCTTTGCGGATTTTGCAAAGGCGGACTAATGCAGCCTGCGTCCCGATTTTCCACCCGTGACCGCCGACCTCATCGTTCGCACTTTTGCAAGGAACGTAAAGGTGGGCCACCCCGATGTCTGTAGATCTGGCGCTGCGAGCGGAATCCTAGTTGAGCCCCTTGACCAAATAGAGCTCGGAAAGCAGGCGCGTATAGCTGTAAACGTAGGCTCGACCGTGAGAGCTGAAGTGAATGTGAGAGATGTCATGAAGTCCTGCGACGTCTGGGGGAGCCATTTCTCTGAAAAGCTGCCTTTGCCCGGTCAGAACGTTCAAGCGATAGACCTTGGCCGGCGCTTGATTCCACCCCACAAGCCAAAACGATCAGCCACAGCGGATAGAAAGGAAGCTCCTAGCGCAAACCGTGCGAACAGACGGACAATCTCTGTACCATTCTCGGTGAGTTGCGCGGTCTTTGAATTCATACAAGGCCCATTCCTTCGTCCCGATCGTTCAACAAACGGTTAACGTCTTCGTGGCCCATCCACTTTCTCCTCGATCTCATTCCCTCGCCCTATGGTTTCAGGCGGTAGCTATCGCCCAGTTTTCCCGCTGCCTGCAGGTGTTTTCGCGCTCTCACCAGCTCAGCGATCTGCCGGATATGTCCCAGATCGTGCATGCTCCACTCATGCAGCATTTGTTGCAGTGTGATTTCGCCGGCCTCCGGGTGCCTCCCGCGACGTTCACCGGCGCTTCGCGGCAAGGTCCGCAGATACTCCACGTTGGTCTCGCGCTGCTCTGCAAAATGGTCGAAGGCATCTTCCGCATTGGCATTGCGGTACAACTCCAGGTACATCTGCGCATCATCCGGCTCGAACTCCGGCAGTTCCTCACTCACGAACCGGTCCACGCGGGTTCGATAGCAGTGGCCCTCGGAATGGGAAAGATGCGCGAGCACTTCCGCCACCGAAAAGCGGTCGGGCGCGGGCTTCCATTCAGTATCTTCGACCGACAGGTCGCACATCAATCCGCGCAGGATCGCGGGGGTCGCTTCCAACCCGTCGAGGCAGTCTAATTCCAATTCTTGCATCATGCGATTCATCCTACGATTGTTTCCCATTTCGGGAACCGTCCTCAGGGCCCATCCATATTCCCCTTGATCTCATTCCCTCAACTCGATATAATAAAATTACGTATGTTATCTATAAGATAACCACGTTCTTTGACAACCTGACAAGGGCGCAACTCTCGGCCATTTCCAACTGCTGAGCCCGACCAACCAGACGAAGGCGAAAACCTTCGTTCGGCGTTTGGCTGTTGTCCAGAGCGTAGGTGCAACTGGCCCGACCGACACGCTAACCCCAATGTTTAGAATATTTTGCCTGTAACTACCTTAAGAACCATAGATCTACGAGGCAAGAAAAAATCCGGTCCTTTGTTTTCTAGATTTTGGGTGAAACTGAGTGATTTTTTTGAGAGAAACTCTGCACCATAATTTGTGCACTCCTCGAAACAAGTCGTCGAACGACATGACCTTTCCACATCCACAATCCCGAAAGGACCATTACGGGAACAAAGACGAACCGAGTTTTGGGGGCGTAGTCCGGGAGTTTTTCAAACGGACTATAGATGTAACCGAGAATCGGAAAGGCAAAGATGATGTGAATCCAGCGAAAAACTGTACGCGTGATCCCTCGGTTCACGATGTTTGCTGCATTGGCTGATGTGGCCATGACGTCTCTCCTTTATTAAGGGTGGGGCACCCTGTATTGTTTAGCGATCCCCTTCGATTCACGACTTTTGAGCCGCCTGAGGCGGCCAGTTAGGCGTTTCGATACCAAATTGCTTGGCGTACTCGGCATTCAATCGCTGCCAGCCGAACTTCATGGCCTCGGGGCCGACGATGCGCCCGATGGGAGTTCCGCTGAGCAGGTGATCCAGAACATCGAAACAAATGTGCCATCCCGCAGCGCCCATCGCGATGAAGCGGTGCTCAATGTTGGTCCACAGCGTCATGCGCGTGCCGCCGCCAAAGGCTTGAAGTTCCCACCGCATGTCGTGGTCGCCCCAGTTGTACTCAAGCAGCTTGGGAGCGTCGGCTCGCGTCACTCTTGTTTCTGTAACGTGCGGCGTGGGCGCTGCCACCGTGGTGAGCTTCACCGTGGCTCCGACCGTACCGAGGCTTCCGTCTGCTACAAAGGGAGCCCACTCGCGCAGATGCGCCGGGTCGGTAAGCGCCTCCCAGACTTTCTCCGGCGAGTGCCGCAGTTCGCGGACGAGAATGAGCGTCCACTTCTCTTCCCCGTCTTGTCCCCGGTCCTTTTGTATCCGCGCGATGTTGGCCGGACCCGGTGTGTACTGCTCGCGATCGAGCATCTTCTTCTCCTTAGCGTGACCACTGTGCCAACTGGGTGAGCTGAATGAGGTTGCCGCAGGTGTCGTTCAGCATCGCAATGGTCGAGCCGGTCACGTCGGTGGGCGGCATGGTGAACGCGGCGCCGCGGGCCTTGATCCGCTCGTAGTCACCCTTGACGTCGTCTGTGAAAAACATGGCCGCGGGCTGGCGCTGTTGAAAAATCGCCTGCTGATACGCTTTGGCTGCGGGGTTGTTGTTCAGCGCCAGCTGCAGCTCAGTGCCGTCCGGCTCCTCGGGCGAGGTCACGGTCAGCCAGCGAAATGGGCCCTGACTGAAATCGGCCTTCTTGGCAAAGCCCAGTATCTCGGTATAGAAGCGCAGGGCCTTGTCCTGGTTGTCCACGTATACGCTGGTGAGTTTAATTTTCATTCGTTTCTCCTTTATTCACGTTCGCGATTTGGTCGTCTTCTATTTTGTCTTCCGTTTCTTTGGTGGTTTCTGGTCCATGCGGTCTTGATTCATGCGATCGTGATCCATTCGATCGAGGTGGCGTTCGAGAGCATCCACGTGAGCGGACCAGAAGCGGCGGAACTGAGCCAGCCAGGCATCCATCTCTCGAAGTGGTTCTGGTTTCAGCCGGTAGAGCCGGCGCTGAGCGTCCACCGTGGACTCGACAAAACCGGCGTCGCGCAGCACGCGCAGATGCTTTGACACGGCCGGCTGCGACATACGAAGCTGGCGCTCGATCTCTCCCACCGACTGTTCGGACGAGACCAGGAGGCTCAATATCGCGCGGCGGTTCGGCTCGGCAATGATTTCGAATACAGATTCCACTCTCTTTATATACCCCACAGCGCATATACGTGTCAAGGCATATATAGGGTGATAATAAATCGCTATACCGGCCTCACGCTGCACGTGGCGTCCCAGCTCTTCGGTGCCGGAAATAATAGCGCACGATCAAGCTGAGGATGAACCAAGCGGCGCCGACCGTGCCCTTCAGCGTACCGCTGATCTTCGATTTTCCGATACGCGGGTGGTAGCTCACCGGAACTTCAACCACGCGGAATCCAGCTAGGGCGCCTTTAAGGATCATCTCAACCGCCCAGCCGTAGGTGGTTTCTTCGAGCGCGAGCGCGCGCAGGACATCGGCGCGGCCCGCGCGAAACGGGCCGAGGTCGGTGATTTCTACTCGATACAGAAACCGGATCAGGGCGGCGGCGAGACGATTTCCAAACGCCTGATGCCAAGGCAACGCCCCAGCACAGCGCAGGCGGGAACCGAGCGTGATGTCCGCGCGCCCCTCGGTGATTGGCGCTAAGAGAATTGGCAGTTCCGAGGGCCGATCGCTGTAGTCGCCATCCAGGAACACAACCACGTCAGGGGAATTTGCCGTGGCCAGGCCCGTGAGGCACGCTCGCCCATAACCGCGGCGCGGTTCCCGAACCACGCGGGCTCCCATTCTTGCGGCGATCTCGGGCGTCCCGTCATTCGAGTTGCTGTCGACAACGATGACCTCCGTCGTGAGGTCGGACGGGAGATCCGCTAAAACGCGCTCAATTGCCTGCGCTTCATTATGGGTAGGGATGATGACGGACACTCGCACGTGAACTTGGTCCGATCACCACCACGGCGAAGATGGCCAGCGTTGCGCCAGCCACGCGTCAACGCCCCATCTCCGGCCGGCGCGTCCGATCGAGAGCCCGAGCGATGCCACCACCGGAACCAGCAGTTCCCAGATCCAGGAGGTGCCCCACTCCGAAATCCAAAGGCTGCCGAGATACAGAAAGGCCACGAATGCGACCGGCCGGGTAAGCAGACCGATGATGAGCAGGATACCGAGAGAGATCTCGGTTATGGCCTGCATGGGAGCCGCCATCGCGGCGTGGCTCGCCACCAGCCCCTCTACCGCTTTCCACACGGCTGGCGAATGACCTTTCTCGATGTAGTAGTTGATCAGACTCGCGTAACTCGCCGGTCTGTAGAGGCCTTTACCCAAATTCTCGAAGAAGACCGACACTAACATCGCGCCGATCGTCACGCGCACGATTGCCAAACCGTTCGCAGCTTGCGGTTGGTGGGCCGGTGTGGTTCCGTCAGTTCTCGATGAGGTTGCGGTCGGTGTCATGGTGAACCTCGTCCAGTGGATGCTATACCAGATTGGAAATATTCGACAAATCTTGTGGCAGCGAAACTATGGGTACTTCCTCGCAGCAGTGGCTATTCTTAGGGATGTCAATGGGTGTGAGGTCCTGTTAACGCGCACGCGGAGTTGGTCCTTGATCCAACTTTGCTGTAGACTCATCGCGATATGAGGGTGTCTTTTATCTTTAAACTGACTCTGTTCGCACTCTGCGCCCTTGGATTACAAGCCGTTGCGGCACAAGTAACAGTTGGGTTCGACGAACCACACAACTCATTGACCATGAGCGTGCCTGACAAGGCGGCCGCACTGCAGATTGACCTTCTCCACCTGAAACTTGAGTCCAATCAACTGGACGGAAGCGCCACTCGCCGAAGAGTACGGGCGTCGGATGGACATGGGTGGGTATTCTCGGCCTTCCTATATCCGCTCGACAAAAAGCAGACCGCAGCGGAATTGAGCGAGCAGGCCTTTTTGGATCTTCGCCGGGCAGCGGCAGAAAATGGATTCAAAATTGAAGCTATGAAAACTTTCGAACGTGGGAATTTTTCGATGCGGGAATATCTAATTCCCGATTTTCGTGGCCAGCCCGTACATCAAAAAAATGTCTTCGGCTACGCCGTCAGTGGCGACGTGGGAGTTGATTTTCATATTTCAAAGATGCCCTATTCCGCCGCTGATGACAACTTCTTCGATTCGCTGATTAGCGGCTTACACCTTATTCAGGACTACAAGCCTGACAGTGCGACTGAATTCGGGTACGGAAGCATTTTCTATCTGCACCGGGATTGGACAAGAGCATCCGTGCACTATGAAAGATCCCTCCAGCTTGAAAAGCAGAAGCGAGCGTTGAACCCAACGCAATGGAATGTCCTGGTAGACAACCTGGGAATGGCCTATGGCATGTCGGGTGAGACGTCTAACGCAAAGGCGACCTTTGAGTATGGGGCACAAGAAAATCCTACCTATCCAATGTTTCATTACAATCTGGCCTGCACAGATTCGGAATTGGGCAACTTTGACGCCGCACTTGAACAGCTAAAATTGGCGTTCCAACACAAGTCCTACTCTAATCCCGGCGAGGGCATCCCGGACCCCACCAAAGATGATTCCTTCAAGCGCTATTTGAGTGATCCAAGATTCGCCAAGCTCACAAAGGAGCTGTGTCCAAGCAGCGCGCGGACAGAAGCTGGCTGGTTGTGCCAATAGCATCCGTCCCGGAGCATTCTTAACCGGTTCCTCTCAGCGGACACAAATGCTTTCTTCGAAACAATAAACTCGCCACTCTTGCGGGGTGGCCTTGCCTGTGTCCCCTGTTTCTTGTAACGTTGGCGTCCTGGGGTTGCGAGGTGAATGCGGGTGTGAAAAAACGAAGTCATATTTCTGAAAGGAATTTCTCATGCGAACAAAACTTGTGGTGGTTCTGATTATCACCGCGTCCGCCGGACTTTGGGCGGCCGACAAATATCAACCGCTGGACGTCAAAACTGGTCTGTGGGAAGTGACCACAACTGTCAGCACCAGCGGGCAAATGCCCATTCCTCCCGACTTGATGGCAAAATTGACCCCGGAACAGCGCGCCAAGTTTGAACAACAAATGAGTGGCAGATCCTTGCAGCCAGCTAAACCGATTGTGTCCAAACATTGTTTAACGCAGGAACAACTCGACAAGGGCGACTCATTCGCGGAGGATCGGAAGTCCTGCCAGCACGCGGTTGTGTCCTCGACGAGAAGCAAAGCAGAGGTACGGATGAACTGCGAGGAAAATGACATGAAAGTCGAAGCGAAGGTGCAATTCGAAGCGGTTGATTCAGAAAATGTCAAAGGGCAGACGCAAACTACCGCGACAGGTGGCAATCGCACCATGAACTCTAATTCAACTTTCACCGCCAAGTGGCTCGGTCCAGCTTGCGGCGCAACCAAATAGTTCCTCGCGACGCGCATAGCGGCCTTGGCTTCCCACTCCCTGCTATCGAAGAAAATGCAGATGGGGCCGCTTGAAATTCCTGCGGATTTGTTGGAATCTGTCGAATGGGCCACCTCCCATCCGTCATACCTTCAGGCGCACAAAGGCGCCTAACTGATCCCAAGGAGAAAAGGTGATGCAATTTGCCTTGCTAATCTGCGAAACACCAGAAGGTTTTGCAGCACGAAACAGCGACGGAACCGACCCCTACACCGGCGCTTGGCGCGCATACTACAAGGCCCTGGTCGAGGCTGGCATTTATGTCGGCGGCGATCCACTGCAAGTTCCAGAGACCGGTACCACGGTTCGGCTTAAAGAAGGAAAGCGGCACGTACAGGATGGCCCCATTGCCGACACCAAAGAGCAACTAGGGGGATTCATAATCTTGGAACTCCCGTCGCTTGACGCAGCCCTCGATTGGGCAGCGCGCTGCCCAGCAGCGGCGGCCGGTGCCGTCGAGGTCCGGCCACTCGCGCCAGAAATGAAGCGGCGGATCACGGGATGAACGTCAGCGACGAGGAGAGCACTCACCGGACGATCGAGCGGGTGGCCCGTGAGTCCTACGGCCGTCTGGTGGCCTACCTTTCCTCGCACACGCGCGACGTAGCCAGCGCGGAGGACGCACTCGGCAATGCGTTGGTGGCGGCACTGACGGCTTGGCCGCGAGATGGCGTGCCGCAAAATCCGGAGGCCTGGCTGCTGACGGCGGCGCGCCGCTCCTTTATCGATCTTGTTCGTCATCGGCGAGTTGCTGAAGCGAGTGAGCCCACTCTCCAACTGCTGAGGGAGGAACGCGAGATGACCGTGTCGGCGGAGTTTCCAGATGAAAGGTTGAAACTGCTCTTTGTGTGTGCCCACCCGGCAATCGATCCGGCGTTGCACACGCCGCTTATGCTCCAGACTGTTCTGGGCCTGGATGCGGCGCGTATTGCCCATGCCTTCCTGGTCTCACCCACCACAATGGGGCAGCGCCTGGTGCGTGCCAAGACGAAGATCCGTAACGGCGGTATTCAATTCGAAGTCCCGCAAGAGCGTGAACTGCCAAAGCGGCTCGACGCGGTGCTGGAAGCGATTTATGCCGCCTTCGGAATCGGCTGGGATGACATGGCGGGCGTCGACCAGAGCGGCCGGGATTTGGCCGAGGAGGCGATCTGGCTCGCTCGCGTACTTCTGCAGCTCATGCCGAGAGAAGCAGAAGTTCGTGGTCTGCTGGCCCTCATGCTCCACTGCGAAGCCCGTAGGCCGGCGCGACGGGGCCCGGATGGCCGCTACGTTCCTCTCTCGGATCAGGACCCTAAGCAGTGGTCTAAGCCATTAATCGACGAGGCGGAACGGTATCTTGGCGAAGCGGCGAGTCGCGGTGGCACCGGACGTTTTCAACTTGAGGCCGCGATTCAGTCGGTACACGCCGAGCGGATGCGCGGCGGCCAGACCGAGTGGAAAGCGATCATGTTGTTCTATGAGCAGCTCGTCCGCATATCGCCGGCGCTCGGCACGCGAACTGGATACGCCGCAGCGGTTGGCGA
>Ga0210390_10005284_pt1 | contig 10838 bp, 8 predicted proteins | sample IncBWH11OmetaG_FD_161050 | JGI IMG/M metagenome (GOLD analysis project Ga0210390, IMG submission 161050) | Forest soil microbial communities from Barre Woods Harvard Forest LTER site, Petersham, Massachusetts, United States - Inc-BW-H-11-O ... | reverse complement strand
GATGACGGAGAGCGGCGACATCGAGAACGTCGCCATGTCGCCGGATGGACGCTACCTGGCCGAGATCAAGAGCGATAAGGGGCAGCAGACGCTGTGGGTGCGCAATATTCCCACCAATACCGATGCGCAGGTGCTGCCGGCGTTTCCGAACCCGTATGTAGGCCTGGCCTTCTCGCCCGACGGCAATAATCTCTACTTCGTGCGCGGCACGGAGCAGAGTCTTTATATCCGCGATCTCTACCAGATTTCGGTGCTGGGAGGCACACCACGCTCGATTGTGCATAACGTTGACAGCCCGCCGAGCTTCTCGCCGGATGGCGCGCGCATGGTTTATCTACGCCAGACGCCGGAGCTGAAGGACCACTTCACTGAGATCCATATCGCGGACCGTGATGGCGGAAATGACGAGCTTGTTCACAAGGGCTCGGGGCTTCCCGGCTTCCCGGCGTGGTCTCCCGATGGCCGCACGATTGCATGGTCGGAGATCGGCAGACCGGAGACTGCACTGCTGCTTCTGGATGTCGCAAGCAAGAAGGCGACGGTGCTGCCAGCGGAGCCCGGCCTCACCTATGGACTGGATGCCGCGTGGCTGCCCGATAGCCGCCGCCTGCTGGTGAACTACAACCGCAGCAACGACGACACGATCCAGATCGCCAGCATTACCATTCCGGAAAACCGCTTCCAACCGCTCACGAAGGATTTGAATTCCTACCAGGGCTTTGCGATTTCTTCCGATGGGCGCACGCTGGCCGCCGTCCTCACCCATCGCGAAACCAACCTCAACTTCTACAAAGGCACGGGCGGACCGCTGGTATCTTCGGTCTCGCTGCGCATCGCACCTACGCGGCTGGCGTGGCTCGACGAGAAGCGGATGGCAGTCTTAACACCGCAGTCGGCGATCAGCATCGTTGACCCAACCACGGGCGAGGCGCAGCGCGTGGACATTGGCGATCTGCGGCCAGCGAGAGCGATTGCCGCCTGCCCTGACGGCCATATCCTGTTTCCCGCGCTGCCCAAGGGGGTTGACCATAGCGAGCTCTATCGGATGAACCCCGACGGCTCCGGCCAGGCTGCCATGACCACGACAGGGATCGTTCGCGATCCCTTCTGCCTGAGCGACGGAAAGACCGTCCGCTACAACATCTGGGAAGGTGGCCAGTACGGGGTTTGGAGCATGCCCCTGAGCGGAGGGCCAGCCCAGAAGCTCTTTACTGCGGTAAGCGCATTCCCGGTACGCTTTTCGCCGGATGGACGCTACGCAATGTATGGCAAGACCACATCCAGTGACAACGAAACCCTCACATTCCTGCTGCGCGACCTTTCCGCGGGGGACAAGGTGCGCGACTTTCTGCCGGATGTTCGCTATGCCTTCGGCAACCGCGTTTTCCTGCCAGACGGTTCGGCGGTCGCCTATCCTGTGCAGCAGGGGGGCGGGCAGGCGCTGCTGGCGCAGCCACTCGATGGATCGCCATCACGCATGCTGACCGACTTTGCCCCTTTCCAGATCCTGGACTTCGGCTGGTCGCCCTCCGGCAACCAGCTTGCCGTGCTGCGCAATCACTCGACTTCGGATGTCGTTCTAATCACCGACCAGAGTGGCGGCGCCGCGCACTAGAGCGTTGTCGACCAGGGAAGTGTAACCGCGGCCCGACTAGTCGGCGGCTGCGGGTGCCGTCATCCATTCAAACTTCGCGCGCTCAGAGCTATTGAAGAAGCGGAGCAGCTCCGTGGCAATGGAGCCCGGCTCGCTCATCGGGAGGAAGTGTCCAGAGTCGAGAAGGATCACTTCGGAGTCGGGAATGAGGCCGGCAGCCCGCGTGGCGAAGGATTGCGGGACGGCGGAATCCCTGGTTCCGTGAAAGATCAGCGTGGGAGCGAGCAACTCCGGCAGGAACGCCGGGATTGAGGCGAGTACCTCGGCGGGATCGCCCCAGCGCAGCAGGCTCATCAGGCGCCATGCGCCGCGCAGGCCGCCAAAGGGCGCGTGGAAATCGCTCACGATTTCATCCCGATCATTTTTCCCATTCAAGTCGCCGTCGAGCGCCCGGCGCATCACGAGGTTCCAGAAGAGCAGGTTGACAGCAGGGGCCATCAGTTCGCCGAGAAGGGGCTTACGGAGAATTTCGAAAAGGTAAAACGGCTTGAGATCGGGAAATATCGAAGGAGTGAGAAGGGCCAGCCGTCCTACGTGCCTCTGAAAATGATGTGCGTAGTGCACGGCGATGGCGCAGCCGGCGTCGTGTCCGACGATGTGCCACTTTGCGATATTACGCTTGATGCGGAGAGCCTCGATGCTTGCCACGAGCGCGTCCAGTTCGTGGAAGCCCCGGGGCGATCTCGGCGAGCGGCCGAGTCCAGGCAGATCCACGGCGATGCAGGTGAAGTGGCCGCACATTTTCTCGATGATGCGGTTCCAGAGACGGCAACTGGTAGGCATGCCGTGGAGGAAGAGAACCGGGTCTCCGGTGCCCTCACAACGCAGGTACATTTCGTCACACGCGGCTGGAGAGCCGGTCGTGGCTAACCCGCAACCTCGCAAGAAGGCTCCTCACTGGGGAAACTGCTCCGTGGAATCGTAACCGTACCTCATCGCAATGCGCCTCATCCAAAGGGTTGATTTGCTTCTCCACCCGAAGGCGGTTACGAGAGGCCATTGTGACTGCGAGGAAATCCAGACGAGGGGCGGCAATATCCGTTTTGTCACTCGTGAGGCCGCAAAAGCACTCTCCGGAGTCGCCAGAGCGTGGCTGCCAATGCGGCGAGTCCGACGCTCCACATGGCGAAGGCGAGATTTACAACCCACAGAGGCGCGACGCCGGTTCGCTTCAGCAAGAAGGGCAAAAAATTCCACGTTGTGATGTGAACGTAATCCCAGGGGTCTTCGGTCATGGCGTGGTTGTTCAGGCCCCACGCGCCCATTTTTCCCAATGCGAAGGCGATGATGTTCTTCATCCGCAGGGCAATTACGAAGGTCGGATGGCCGAGTGTTTCCATCTGGTAAATCTCGAGGGGCAGCCAGAAGGCAAGCGACGAAGCCTGGATCACGATGCTGATCGCCAGGAGCGCGATTCCCATCGTCCAAAGCAGCTTTCCTGCCTCATTGCGATAACGCAGTAGAAGCGGAACGGAGAGCAACACCACCAGTTCGACGGTTGTCGAGACATAGCGGTCGCCCCAGGCGAAATCGCCGCTCCATACGGTGTAGCGGGCATAAAAACTGAGATACGCCAGGAGCAAAGTGGCGCCTGTAATGATGTACGCGCGGACTGCCAGGGTGAACCGCTTCCAGGCAACGATCACGAGCAAGATCATAAGGATCAGCAAAGGATCGAAAAGAAAGATGGATTTCTCGGGTGCGAACAATGCTCCGAAGAAGCCCACGTGAAACGGAGTTTCGAACGGATAACGGGCTGGCAGAGAGGGATCGCGCTGTCGAGCTTCGCGAGCAACGACGCTGATGTAGGTGTTGAAGAACGATCCGAAGCGGTAGTACTGATACAGGCGATCGAGCAATCCAAAAAACACATAAATCGGAAGAGCGTTCGCCATGTAGGTTTGATAGCGATGCCAAAGGGCCCGGCCGCGGATGCCCTCGAACCAAAGGACGAGCAGGATGAAAAGCGCTCCCGCCAACAGATCCATGCCGGTGGTAAGGCGGGTGAGTAGATTGAGCCCGAAGGCAGCCGAGCCAATCAGGAGGGCGCGCCGGCTGCCGTTGCGCAACCACTCGTATTGATATGAGAGCCCGGTCAGGGTGAGGAGAAAGATGTAGTTGTTCTCCATCATGTTTTGCGTGTAGTGCAGGTGCGTGGTCGCGAGCAGCAGAGCGAGAACGCCCAAGACGGAATGGTTCACTTCGAATCCCAATTGCCGCAGGAAGCGGAAGCAAATCAACGACGTCAACACGCTGACGAGAATGTTGGTGCTGTAGCTGACGATGATGTTGCGCACGCTGGGATCGTTGCCGTTGTAATCGGCGAAGACGGGAAGCCGCTCGACGCAGGTTCCAACCAGGTCGGCGGGGAGCATGAGCAGCGATTGACCGATGCCATACCAGCTCTGCAACTTGCCTCCGCGGCCGTGGATGCCGAATTCGGGATATTCCTGCGGAAAGACAGGCGACTGGGCGGTCCACAGGGCGTGAGTGGATTGCAGGCGATGTTGTGTGTCGGCGGTGCCCAACTCTCCCGACTGGATGACGAATGCAATGAGACCCGCGGTGAAAGCCAGCAGGAAAAGCGGGTCGCGAAGGCAGCGACTCACGTCGATTTTGTCCAGTATTTCGACATCAGCTCCGTGACCCAGGCAGGCTGGCGAACAGAACCGCGAGGCGCGAATTCTTTCATATAGGGCTTGATGTCCAGCACGGGGGTGCCGTCGATGGCATCGAGGCCTTCTACCTCAACACACAGTTCATGCACCGATACGAGGCGGCAGATGGTGATGCCGAGACGATTGGGCCTGTTTTTCGCCCGCTGCGCGAAGATGCCGACGCTCGGCCAGTCCTGGCGGCCACGCGGATGACGCGACCCGGAAACGATCTCAGACTCGTGGACCTGATCGAAGATAAATACGATCTCGACGTGGGAGAATTCACTGAGCCCGGTGAGGCATTCCGGCGTGAAGCGCGAGGGATTCAGTTTGATCTCGGAGAGGGTTCCACCCCAGATGTCATCGATCACCTCACGCAGACCGTTGCTGACGAATCCGATGGGGGTGAGGGTGATTGGAGTGAGCATCGCATACCCGTCCTGGCGGCGGAGTCAGATAGATAGTATCGTGCCCAGGAACAAACAGGAATGGATCGCGCAGGCATCTTCCCAGCCAGACTGCTGCTATGCTGCGGCCTGGCTGAGCTATTCACTTTGTGATGGCCAGGACTTACCAGGGTAGTTCCTGGCCGAGGTGAATGAAGTGTCCGCTGGGGCCGTCGGGTCCGAGTAGGGCAGCGGCGACGCTGGTTTTGGCACCATCGGGAATTTCCATCGGTGCGGCGTCGGTGCCCATCTCCGTTTTGACCCAGCCGGGATGCACGGAGTTCACCTTGATGGGGGTGTTCCTGAGCTCGTCGGCGAGATGGATGGTGAAGGCGTTCAGTGCGGCCTTCGACGAGTTGTAAGAGAAAAGCTTTGAGCCTGCGATTGGGCTTTTGGGATCTGCGTGGAGCGCCAGCGACCCGAGGATGCTGGAAAGGTTGACGATGCGTCCGGCATCGCTCTTCTTTATAAGAGGAAGGAGCTGCTGCGTGAGCCCGACAACGGAGAAGAAGTTGGTCTCGTAAACACTCTTTAGCTCATCCTCGGTTGTTTTCGAGGTGGTATTGGTGAAAAAGTCGCCGGCGGCGATGCCGGCGTTGTTGACGAGAATATCGAGCTTGCCGAAGTGCTCCTCGATGAATTTGTATGCGGCAGTGCGGTCGGCGGCCTTGGTTACATCGAGCTGGATGCCGTAGGCATGAGTGCCCGCGGACTTGAGTTTGGCGGCTGCAGCCTCAGCGTCACTCAGCTTACGCGATCCGAGGACGACGGTAACGCCTTGTTCACCGAGCTGTTTTGCGGTCTCAAACCCGATTCCGCGATTCGCCCCTGTAATGAGGGCAACTTTCTTGCTCTGTGCCATAAATGCAAATCTCCTGTGTTTCAGTAGATGATCCGGGGCGAACGTGGATTCAGCCGCGCCACGGGTTGACTCAAATTTGCGCGGTTCCGCCGTCGACGAAGAGTTCGATGCCGGTGACGAAGCTTGAGTCGTCGGACGCGAGGAAGAGCGCAGCAGTCGCTATTTCTTCGGGGCGTCCCATGCGGCCCATGGGGATGAGGGACACGAAGCCGTCCTTGACTTCCTGCGCTACATCATCGAAGACAGCGGTGTCGATAGTACCGGGGCTGAGGACATTCACGCGGATCTTTCGCGCTTTGAGATCAACGGTCCAGGTGCGCGCGAAAGAACGAACAGCAGCTTTGCTGGCGTTGTAAACGCTGAACCCCTCGAAGCCCTTCGAGCCGGCGATGGAGCCATTCATGATGACGGATGCTCCGTCCTCCAGCAACGGCAGGGCTTTCTGTACGGTGAAGAGCGTCCCTCTGACATTGGTGTCAAAGGTCTTGTCGTAGTTTTCTTCGCCGATTGAGCCGAGAGGCACGTTGAATTCACCGTAGCCGGCGCTGGCGAAGAGGACATCGATGTGGCCCTTCTCGGCCTTGACGGTTTCGAAGAGGCGATCGAGGTCGGCCATGTTTCCAGAGTCGCCCTGAATGCCGGTGACGTTGCGGCCAATCAACTTCACAGCTTCGTCAAGCTTGTTCTGGCGGCGTCCGGTGATGAAGACGTAAGCGCCTTCTTCTACGAAGAGCTTCGCGGTGGCGAGAGCCATCCCGGAAGTGGCTGCGGTGATGACTGCTACCTTGCCGTCGAGCTTGCCCATGTCGCTTGCTCCTGACTCTCGTCTTTAGAGGCGTTGGAGCGAGCGGGGTCGCAAAAAGTCTGCGGAGGCTCGACGTATTCGCGTTCCCTGCGGCGAATCTCCTTGTAGCGGGCGAAGGCTGCGCGGTCGCTTTCGAGTCCGAGGAAGGTGCGCAGGGTCGAGCCGCGGTAGGTGTGCGCCGCCATCTTGCCCATGTTCTTCAGAACGAACCACGGATCGTGGCGCAGCACGGTGGGAATGTGCTTTGTTTTCATGCCGCGCTCGGCCTTCCAGCGAAGGTATTCGATCTCATCGAGAGGGAGATTCTCGTTGCGCACGACAGGAGTGGTGCCGTCGTACTCTTCGAGGCGTTCGTTCTCGATAAGGCCCAGGCGGCGGAAATCTGCCGTCATCGGCGTCTTGGGATACGGCGTGGGGTGCTGGATGTAGGGCCAGTCGACGTACTTGCGGGCGAATTCGAGGTTGGCCTCGATGGACTCGGCGGTGTCGCCGGGGCTGCCGACGATGAGGCCTCCGACGACGTACATGTTGTTCTTGTGGAGATAGTCGATGGCCTGAAGTGTGGCGTTGCCGGTCTTTTTGCCGTTGGAGCGCGCGGTGTTTTTGGCCGAGGCCTGCAGGAACACAAGGTCGCTCTCGAGGATGTTTTCGATGCCTAGGAAAACATAGCGGAATCCCGCCTTGCGCATGAGGGGCGCCAGCGTCTCGCCGTGATTGGCAATCGCAGACGTCATGCCCTGCACGAAGTAGTCGATTTTGTTGAGGCCGGCGTTGATGATGGCGTTGCAGAGGGCTTCGAAGCGGTGGATGTTGAGGGTGATGTTGTCGTCGACGAGAAAAATGGTGCGCGCGCCGTGGTTCCAGGCGTCGCGGATGTCGTCGAGGACGCGGTCGAAGGAATAGGCGAAAAAGTTGCGACCGCGCATTTCGATGATGGAGCAGAAGCTGCAGTCGAAGGTGCAGCCACGCGAGGTCTCGATGACATCGACCTGGCGCCCGAGCAGGGTGTATCCCTTGAGCACACGGGCGTCGCGTTTGGGCAGGCGGATATCGTTGTCTTCGAGGCGGTGCGGGGCGCGCTGTGGGTTGTGTATCCACTTGTCGCCGTGTTTGTGCGAGAGGCCGGAGATGAAGTGCATGCTGCCCTGTCCTTCGAGTGCGCGAGTAAGCTCGCGGAAGGTAACTTCGCCTTCGCCGCGCACGATGAAATCGACGGGCATGTTGAGATAGGCGTCGGTGTCGAGGCTGGGGTCGTAGCCTCCCACGACGACTTTGACCCCGGGCTTGAGCGCGCGGACCAGATGCATGAGGCGCTCAGCGGTCCGGCGCTGGAAAGTCATGATGGACATCCCGATGATGTCGGGGTCGGTCTCGCGGACGAGGCCGGTAACGGTCTCGCGGACCGTGCGCTGGCAGAGGATGAGATCGGCGACGGCGACTTTGTGGTGCTCGTCAAGATTGCCGGCGAGCGAGGTGAGGGCTCCGTTGGGCATGCGGATGGCGACGGTGGGCATGTGCTCGAAGGAATCGGGCATAGAGAGCAGAAGAATGTTCATCGAATCTCCGCTGCTGCGTTGAACTGGAACGGTTTACGTTCCGATCCTGCGCAGTAATGATACTCGACATGTGGATGCGTGGGAATGAAAGAGTGTTTGCATGCCTGTGGTTCGACTTCTGCTCAGGTTTTCAGCGCTCGGTGCGGAAGGTCTTGCCGAGCTCCCTGTCGCAGTCTCCCGCAAGTGCAACGATTCCCTATAGATGAACGGTCGCGAGCGTCAATGCATTTCAGCGAAAGGGGCCCCTTTACAAATCGAGGACCACGAAGGTGATGTCGTCGGCCTGCCCTGGGCCTGAGTCTGCCACGGACCAGGCGAGGACGCTCTGCAGCAACTCCGCGGCGAATGTTTCAGTAGATAGGTTCTGCTTGAGCACAAAAAAACCAGGCAACACTACGTCGCCAAAACTCTCGCCTTTTCCGTTCTCAGCCTCGGTGAGTCCGTCGCTGTAGATGAGAAGACGGTCCCCTGTCGCGAAGTGAATCGTATTGTCGTCGTAAGGTTCTTCACGGCGTATGCCGAGGAGCAGTCCGGCGGAGTCCAAAGGATCGAGCCGCTGATCGCTCCGCCGCCAAAGCAGCGGAGGCGGTTGACCACCGGCCGTGTAACTTGCCAGGTTGCCATCTTGATTGAGTTCGACATAGATCGCACTTGCCATCTGGCCGGGCGCTTGCTTACATAAAGTGCAGTTCAATTCCTGGACGATCCTCGCCGGGCTCTGTCCGAGCTCCGCTGCATTGAATACGGCGACCTTAACCATGGATGCAACGAGGGCAGCCGCCACACCGTGCCCCATGACATCGGCAACAATGATGCCAAGAGAATTCGACAGGACGCGGGGAAATCCGTAGAAGTCCCCGGCTACTCCGGACATAGGTGCATAGCGCGCTGCCACGGTCCAGGGACTGACGATGGGCATCGACGAGGGAAGGATTGCGTCCTGTATCTTGCCGGCCGCTCTCATCTCATCGGTCAAGGAAATCCAGTCGGCCTCGTTCGCAGCCACTCGTTTGGAGACAACATAGCCCAGGCACGCCATCAGGAAGAGGAATCCAAATGGCTCAGCCGATAGATGCAACCGAGGCCGAAGATGGGGTTGCGCTTGATGTTCGGAGAAAGCTTCTTGCGATTGACCAGGCGAGCGTGCCTCGCTGATTCTCAATGTGGAGAAACGGTCGTAGGAGAATGCGAGAAAGAAGACAAGCAAACCAGTGAAGATGACAAGCCGTCCCTTGATTGGCGGGGGCCGATATCCAGCCAGACGATCGATCAAGAGTGTAAGAGGGACCAGGACAACGAGAGCGAATCCGGGCGACGGAATCGTCCTCCGATGCTCATACGTGACCATCACGATAAACTGACCGAGCAGTGCGACCGCGTAGATCCACAGCAGCCATTTGGATGACAGGCGCCACCCCGGTCCATAAAACTCCCGGAAGAGCAACAGCGCAGGTATGCTCGTCGCGAGATAGGTCACCCGTCCCAGATTAACAATGATCTGTTCGGCGCTGCCGCCCCCCTGCGGAATGAGGATACTGCGACAGGCAAGAGCCAACCCATAGGGCGCCGCGAACAAACCGAACCAGACGAGGATCCGTTCTCGCAGCACGGCGCTCGAGAAGTGAGCGCACAGGGAGAGTATGCCGACGGTGAAGATGGAGCTTCCTGTCATTACCAACAACAGGTTGTAATACGACGACACCATTAAGGCCTCTCCCGTCTGCAGCGATAACTACTGAGATAGCGATGCTGCTTAAGATTGTGAAGCATTAGTGTTAATTCCGTCATAGTCCATTCACCTATTTCAGGCGAGCAAGAAATGTCCTCAAGCCCAGCCCCAACCGCTTTCTGCGCGATAACGGCCTCCGAGGCTTTAGCGCCCGGTCGGTTGTAGCCATAGAGTTGGCCGTTTTCTACGCGCCTTTATGTCCGAGTAGGCCGTCTCGATGAAGCCTGCTGGGAGATGCGTCCAGACTGTGGCCATTCCCGGTTTCAGCTTTCACATGACGCATGAACTTGCCGGCAACAGGCTTCGTGTTCTAATCCCTGTGCCATGCAGCCGCATCCTCCTGAGCGTCGTTTGCTCTTTCACGACGTCGAGGTCGATCGTAAGGCAACGTCGTCGCTCACAGCTGCAGTCGGGAAACCCGTCGCAATCCTGCGTGGGAGACATTGAATCCCGCTTCTTGCACAACGGCGTAGACTGAGAAATGAGATTTGTTGCTCGCCTGTTTAGGCGTGGGTGGCCAAATGAGACTGACCCCGGCTGTCAGAAAGCTGCGATCTTTCAAGCGCCGCTTTCGCCAAGCGCGGATGCTTGGTCAGGCGATCAAATCCCGCAACCATCCAATCCTCGCTCACATTATTCCAATCCGGCGCTGCAATCTCTCCTGCGCATACTGCAACGAATACGACAAGGTTTCCAACCCTGTACCAACGGCGGAAATGCTTTGTCGCGTCGATCTTCTGGCAGCTCTCGGCACAGGAATCATTACCTTCAGTGGCGGTGAGCCGTTGCTGCATCCGGAACTGGACGAAAGAATTCGGCGCATCCGCGTGCACGGCATCATTGCCACGGTGATCACCAATGGGTACTTGCTGACTCCGGAACGGATTCAGCGGCTGAACCACGCCGGCCTTGAACATCTGCAGATCAGCATCGACAATGTGCAGCCTGATGACCACAGCCGAGGAAGATTAGGAGGTTAACTAGGTTGAGCCAACCGAATCGTGAGCTGGCACCGATTGTCTGATCCGAGCAAGGACCGACTTCATAGGCTGCTGTGTTCTTCGCAAGCTCAAAATCCGCTGTGACAGGGCTGACAAGAGGTGCAACCAACTGTGGCCCACAGGCCGAA
>Ga0210390_10005281_pt1 | contig 10841 bp, 6 predicted proteins | sample IncBWH11OmetaG_FD_161050 | JGI IMG/M metagenome (GOLD analysis project Ga0210390, IMG submission 161050) | Forest soil microbial communities from Barre Woods Harvard Forest LTER site, Petersham, Massachusetts, United States - Inc-BW-H-11-O ... | reverse complement strand
ACAGGCCGCTCTCGGTTAGGAGCTGCCGAATCATACGCCCGCGTGAACAACCGAGCGCCGCGCGCAATGCCACTTCCCTCTGGCGCTTCACACCGCGTGCCAGGAGCAAACTTGCGACGTTCGCGCAAGCGATCAGGAGAACGACTCCAGCAGCGATCGCCGTCGTCTCCAAACCCCGCCGGCCATTTTGTTCGGTGGGGCCTGGATGCCGCGCCTGTTCTGCAATGTCTTCGACAACGAAGCGATCACCGCGTCCGGACGAGACGCCCGGGTTTCTAAGCCGAGCGGCTATGACTTCCGCTTGGAACGAGCTTGGGCCAACGTCACTTCGTGTTTGAGGCGTGCGATGATTTCAACTCGCATTTTGGCGGCTCTGACGTTTCCTTGAGCTACATAGGAGTTCCAAACCAGGGGAGCAAATATATCCAGGTCCCGATAATAAGGTCCCAGGGCCTGCGGTAGCACGCCGATAACGGTAACCGAGCGACGATTCAAAACGATTTGCCTACCCACAATGTGCAGGTCCGTACGAAATCGCGTTTGCCAGCAATTGTAGGAGAGGATCACAACCGCGTCCTGGCCGGCGACCTGTTCTTCATCCCGAAAGTTGCGCCCCAATAAAGGCTCGACACCGAGCGTGGGAAACCAATTGGGAGTTACCAGAAGGCCTGACAGGTCTTGCAGAACAGACCCTTCTTCGCCGTAAAAATAGTCGGTCCATCCAGCACCCGCGATTTGTTCGAAAGACTTACTTTCTTCGCGGACAGCCTGAAACTGTGTTGGAGTGGGCGTATGAAGATCGCCGTCGGGCTCAAGCGTCCAGATATGGACCAAGCGGTCCGGGGCCCGAAAAGGCAGAGCGCGCAAGAATACGGAGTCCAGTAAACCGAAAATCGCCGCATTTGCCCCAATTCCAAGCGCGATAGTCAAAATGGCAGAGGCCGTGAAGCCGGGAGACTTGCGCAACATGCGTAGGCCATAGCGAATATCTTGAAAGGATGAATCAAGAAGGTTGGCGCCAGTGGCGTCGCGGCATTCTTCTTTGGCGCGTTCGATGCTGCCGAACTCGATGCGCGCGCGACGCATGGCTTCGTCGCGCGGGATGCCGGTGCGAACCAGATCTTCGGCATAGGCTTCGATGTGGAAACGAAACTCGGCGTCCATCTCGCTTTCACTGCGGGAGCGGTGGCGTGTTGCTCGTAACCATGAAAGGAGGCGATTCCGCATTGTCGTCATTTCTCTGGCATGCGAAACAAAATCGCGAGAGCGGGCTTGGACATCACTCATACCTCAGGGCTGCCAGGGGATCGACGCGCATGGCACGGCGAGCGGGCAACACCGCGGCCAGGGACGAGACTGCGAGAACGCCGCACGCCACCAGCGCCAGCGTCAGCGGATCCGTCGGCGTCACTTCAAACAGCAGCGATTGCAGAACGCGGCTTAGTGCCAGGGAAATGGCCAGACCGAAAGCCAACGCCAGCACAGAAAGAATCAGCGCCTCTCGCAGAACCATGCTGACGATATTCGAGGAGCGAGCTCCGAGGGCCATGCGAATGCCAATTTCGTTGGTGCGCTGGCTGACGGAATAAGAAACAACGCCGTAGATGCCAATGACGGCGAGGGCGATCGCGATCGCGGCGAACACTGCCAATAGAACTGCTTCGAAGCGTGGGCTGGAGACCGAGTCAGAGAATACCGTCTCCATGCTCTGTACGTCAGATACCGCTTGATCGGGATCGACGCGGTGGATGGCGGCTTCGACGGATTGAGCAATCGCGCGAGGGTCACCCGCGGCACGAACAACGAGCGTCGCAAAATACATGGGCGCTTGCGCATTGGAGAGAAAGATCGTGGGTTGAGGCGGTTCCTGAAGGTCGGTTTGGCGAGCGTCCGCGACAATGCCGACGATTTCGACGGGCTTGGTAAGGGTCCAGCAAACTTGCAATTGTTTGCCAAGAAGATCCTGGCCAGGGAAGTAGCGCTCGACAAAGGCATGGTTGACCATGGCGACGGGCGGTGCATCAAATTTGTCGCGTTCGTTGAAATCTCGCCCTCTCTGTAACGACGTACCCATCGTGGAAAAATAGCCGGAGCTCACAATCAGAAATTGCGAGTCAGGCGATTCGGCCGGTGTGGGCGGCGGCCCATCCCCAGGACCGAAACAGGATCCCGAGACTTTTTCGGTGAGCGGGAGGAAATGCGTTGAGCCCGCGGCGCGGACTCCTGGTGCATCGCGAATTTCCGACAGGATGCGATCAAAATAAGCGGCGCGCTTTGGATCATCGACATAGCGTGAAGGCGACACCCAGAGATGCATGGTTAGCAAATGTTCCGGGTTGAATCCGGGGTCGACGGCAACGAGACGCGAGAAGCTGCGCAACATCAGACCGGCGCCGACCGAGAGCAGAAGCGCCAGCGCGACTTCCGCGATTACAAAGGACCGCCGCAATGTTTGATGTCCTCCCACGCCGCCGCGGACGGATCCTTGTTTTAGCGCGTCCTGAAGGTCGACGCGAGAGAGGCGGAGTGCAGGAACAAGTCCGAAAACGACGACGGTCAGCAACGAAGCAAAAAACGTGAAGAGCAAGACGGGGGCGTCGATGGTGATTGGCTCGCTGCGAGGCAGCGGCGCGTTAGGCGGGATGAGCGCCAGCAGACTGTGCAACGCTAACTTTGCGACCAACAAACCTGCCGCCATGCCTGCGAGCGAAAGCAGCAGGCTTTCCACAAGCAATTGCTGAATGAGGCGCGTGCGTCCGGCACCCAGCGCGGCACGCACCGCCATTTCACGTAGCCGTCCCGCGCCACGCATCAAAACAAGATTGGCGACGTTGGCGCACGCGATCAACAGAAGAAAGCCGACGGCGGCGAGCAAGATCCAGAGCGGGCGACGAACGTCTTCGGTGGCGTCGTCCAGCATGGGGATGACTTGGGCGCTCCAACCTCGATCAAACCCCGGCCGTACCTCGGCGGTCCTGTTCGCGACGGCCGCCATGTCCTGCTGGGCCTGCTCCAAAGCTACGCCAGGCTTCAGGCGAGCGACGGTGGTGAGGTAACGGCCACTCTCCCATTCTGCGGTGCGCGCCAGCGGGAGCGGAGTCCAAACTTCGGCTTTGATCTTCGGGAAAGAGAAACCGAGAGGCATCACTCCCACGATGATGTTAGGCAAACCGTCGACATCGATCTTCTGTCCGACTATGGCGGCATCTCCGCCAAACTGGCTGCGCCAGAGATCGTAGCTGAGAATGGCGACCTGGTTTTGTCCCGGGATGCCGTCCTGTTGATTAAAAGTGCGTCCGAGAATCGGAGGAATTTCGAGAATGGAGAAAAATTCGGGGGACACTTGGAGGCCAGGGACGGCAACCGGCTGACCGTGAGTATTGAGATTGGTCATCGATGAACTGATGGCGGCCATGGCTTGAAAGGATTTCGCATTGTCTCGCCAGTCCATAAAGTTCAGCGGGTTCACGACATTTCTGAAATACCCACGGCTGGGCGCGGATTCCCAGAGGCGCACCAGCCGCGACGGTTCCGGGTACGGCAATGGGCGGAGAAGGATGGCATCGACCACACTGAAGATCGCGGTGTTGGCGCCGATACCGAGAGCCAGCGTGAGCACAGCAACGACTGTAAACGCGGGAGTGTTGCGCAGCATGCGTGCAGCGAGGCGCAGGTCTTGCCACAGGCTCTGTAGAAAAGTTACACCGCGGGCTTCGCGGCATTCTTCCTTGGCACGCTGAATGGCGCCAAATTCGATGCGGGCGCGGCGCGTAGCTTCATCCCGTGGAATGCCGGTGCGAACCAAGTCTTCGGCGTAGGACTGGATATGGAAACGGAGTTCGGCGTCCATTTCTTGCTCTGTGTGGGACTGGTGAAGCGTTGCTCTTAGCCAGGATCGGAGACGGTTCCAGATCGTCATGGTTCCTCCGACGTGGAAAGCAAGTTGCCAAGAGCAGGCATAAGTTTCACTCGTGCCTCAATGCCACCATCGGGTCCACTTGCGTGGCGCGGCGCACAGGAATGATGGCTGCGGCGACGCAAATAGCGACCAATGCGAAAATTGCGGAGACAATCGAAAGCGGATCGGACTTGCTGACTCCGAAAAGCAAGGCCTTGAACAACCGAGTGGCACCAACGCCCACTGGTATCCCCACCGCGACGCCGACGACCAGCACGATACCGGCTTCGCGCATGACCATCCAGATGAGGTCGCCGCGTGGGGCGCCGAGCGCCATGCGAAGGCCGATCTCCTTGCTGCGGGCGGCGACGTTGTAAGCCATGCTGCCGTATAGCCCAACGCAAACCAGGAGGAGAACCAGCGCTCCGAAAAAGGTGGACAATTTTGCGACCAACAACTGGGAGGTAAGAGTGTCAGTCACGAGCGCGGCGCCAGTTTCGATGTCGCCGACGACCAAATCCGGATTCACGGTACGGATCGTGCTGCGAACAGAATTGGTTAGCATTTCCGGATTGCCCACGGTGCGGATTTCAAAATAGAGGATATCGGGTTCGTCAAAGTTTGCGCTGCTCAGGGGTCCATACACACGGCGGCGAACCGCGTTACGGACACTGTGGTCGTGTACATCGCGGACGACTCCGACGATTTCGTAAGACGGCCGCTCCGGATGATCCGAATCAGGGAGAGATACTTTGTGTCCCAGGGGATTTCGCCCGGGAAGATAGAAATTGGCGAAAGTTTCGTTGACGACAGCGACGTGGGCCCCAGAGAAAAAATCCAGCTGCGTGATTTCTCGGCCGAGAATGATGGGCGCGCCGATCGTGCTGAAATAATCCGGGGCCACCTCGTCGTCGGCAACCTGATTGTCTGGCTGATTGCTGAGCTCTGCACCATCAATCTGGACGTTGTCGGATGATTCGTTTCCGCTAAACAATCCGTTGCTGGAAGCAGTGACGCCGCGAACACCGGGAAGGGTCGCGAAGCGGAGCAGCAGCTCGCGGGTGGCATTTAGCATGGCCGGGCCTTTATAACCGGCGGATAAGAGGTCGACGGGCACGATGAGGAGTTGGTCGCGACTGTAGCCGAGATCGGCATCCTGGAGATTGCGCAGGCTGCGAACGAGCATGCCGGTGGCCATCAGCACGAGCACACCGAGCGCGATCTGCGAAGCCGCGAGAATATAGCGGACGTTCGTTTTTGAACCGGTTCCGAAATCGCGTACTCCCTCTTTCAAAGACCGGCCCAGTTTCAAATGCAGAACACGAAGTGCGGGGGCAAGTCCAAACAGCATTCCAGCCAATAAACATGTCACGGTTGTGAAGCCGAGGACGCGCCAGTCAATTCCAAGAGAAAGCGGGCTGCTGCTGGTGTTGCGGTTGGCGTCAACCAGGCTCACGAGTAGCGCCGAACCCCAATGGGCGAGCAGCAAACCAAGTGCACCACCGAACGACGCCAGCAGTAGGGATTCGGTGAGCAGTTGACGAACGATTCGGCCCGTTTGCGCGCCCATGGCAAAACGAACGGCGATTTCTCGCTGGCGTGCCGCAGAACGCGCAAGCATAAGGTTCGCGACGTTGACGCAGGCGACGAGAAGCACGAGTACGACCATGGCCATGAGGAGCAGCAGCGGAGTAGCGAATTCTTCGCGCAGTCTGGAGAGTCCGCGGCTGCCGGATGAAACATCCACGGCGAGTTTCCTTTTGCGCAGGGCATCCCGATCATCGGAGGAAAGCCTTGCATCCAGCGTGACCAAAAGCGCTTGCTGCACTATGGCATTCACGTTGGCGTGAGCCTGCTCCATGGTTACACCGGGTTTCCGTCGCGCGATCAGCAAGAGAGAAGCCTCGTTGGGATTCTCCAGAAAATCGCGGCCGGGCATAACCTGCGGCTGCATCATCATAGGCGCCCACAAGTCGGGGCGGTCACCAACAACTTCGCCGAAGAAACCCGGCGGTGCGACACCGATGATGGTGAACGGATAATTGTTCAAGCGAACTTTGCGTCCGATAACAGCAGGATCCCCAGCAAATCGCCGGAGCCAATATCCATAGCTGATGACCAGTTCGGGATCGGCTCCGGGCGTTCGGTCTTCCTCAGCGGAAAATGTGCGTCCTAGGAGCGCGCCGACGCCAAGCGTTTGGAAATAATTTTCGGTGACCAGCCTGCCCTTGATGTTCTCCGCACCGCCTTCAATGGCGATCCGCAGGTTATCCAAGTTCGAGCTGGCCAGCACCGACGAAAACACACTATTTCGATCGCGCACTTCGCGATAGAGAGGATACGAAAAAACGTCTGTCCGTGGCGTGCCGGTGCCATACGAATGAACTTGCGCGGGGTTACCAATAGCCACCAGCTGCTCCGGTTGTTCGACGGGAAGCGCGCGCAGCATGACCGCGTTGATCACCGTAAAAATTGCAGTGTTGGCACCGATACCGAGTGCCAGCGTGAGGACGGCAACGGCGGAGAAACCGGGATTCTTACGAAGCACTCGCAGGCCAAAGCGCAGATCCTGGAGGAGGCTTTCGATGAGGTTCACGCCACGCGCATCGCGGCATTCTTCTTTGGCGCGTTCGACGCCGCCAAATTCGATGCGCGCACGGCGCACGGCTTCTTGTCGTGGGACACCGGTACGTACCAGGTCTTCGGTGTAGGCATCGATGTGAAAGCGAAGCTCCATGTCCATTTCGTGCTCCGTGCGAGAACGGCGCAACATTGCGAACAGCGAGGAGCGGAGTCGGTGCCACATGGTCATACTTCCTCGGGCGTGGTTTGCAGAATTCCCGCAATAACATCGGCCATGCGATTCCACTTTTGCGTTTCGGTTTGCAGCCGGCGCTTCCCTGCCGCGGTGAGGCGGTAATACTTCGCCTTGCGATTATTTTCCGATTCGCCCCATTCGCTAGCGATCAGGCCCTGGTGTTCCATGCGATAGAGAGCGGGGTAGAGCGAACCTTGTTGAATCTCCAGACGGCCTTTGGAAATTTGCTGAATGCGCAACAGGATCCCGTAACCGTGGAATGGGCCGAGGGAAACGGCTTTGAGAATCAGCATTTCGAGGGTGCCTTGGAGGAGTTCGAGTTGTGGGTCTTTGTCCACGGGTAGCGGTCTCCTAGATGAGCTAGGAATATACGTGGGGTCTCCTAGGCTGTCAAGGAGAAGGTGGGTTGGAAAGCGCTGGCATAAAAACTAGCGCTACAACACCGGGATCGGTTGGGCGACATAGTTGAAATAGAAGAGGAGTCCTCACTTCGCGGACTCCGTTCGGATTGACGTGATTATTTTTGTGGAGTTAGTAGAAGGAGAAGGCCGCAGGGCTCGTGGACTCGCTCTGCGCGACAGGCCACCGTCGGAACGACGATGGCGTTCTGTGCGCAGGATTAGAGCTCGATGCGGGTGCCTAGGAGCATCAGGAACTTCGCGAGCCAGGCCGGGTGCGCGGGCCATGCTGGGGCGGAAGCCAGATTGCCATCGGCCACCGCTTCGGTCATGGCGATGTCGGCGAAAGTGCCACCAGAGCCGGTGACTTCCGGGGAGACGGTGGGATAGCAACTACAATTTTTGCCTTTTAGGACGCCGGCAGCGGCTAGGACTTGCGCCCCATGGCAAATCGCTGCGATAGGCTTTTGGCCATTGGCGAAATGACGCACGATTTCGAGGACTCGCGGATTCAGACGAATGTATTCGGGAGCGCGGCCGCCGGGAATGACCAGGGCATCATAGTCCTCCGGCCGAATGTCATCGAACGTGGCGTTAAGCGCGAAGTTGTGACCGCGCTTTTCGGAGTAGGTCTGGTCTCCCTCGAAATCGTGAATGGCCGTGCGTACCGCTTCGCCGGATTTCTTGCCCGGGCAGATAGCGTGGACGTTGTGGCCGACCATAAGCAAAGCCTGGAACGGGACCATCACTTCGTAATCTTCGACGTAGTCGCCGACCAGCATGAGAATATTTTTGCGGGCCATGAAGCCTCCAGGAGCGGATGAAAAGGATAACAAACTCGGGATGGTTTGGCGTTGAACAGGTGAGTTCTGGGGGGTAAAAGGCGCCGTCCCCCGGTCGAAATAACGTGTGGGGTAGTTCTCGTAAAATTTATTGAGCCGCGGCCGGCGCGGGGCTGGTGCTCTCGTCGATGGTGAGCATATCGGTGCGCATTTTGTCCCACTCGCGAAGAGTAAGGCCGCGGGCAGCGAAGAAGCGACGAATCATCGGGGAATCCCAACGAAGCACTTCTTCGAGCACGGGAACAAGCACGCTCATGGCATTGTCGCTCAGCACGGTACGGCGAGCGACGCGGGTGATGAATTTTGCCTCCGAGACAGCGATCGTCAGCCCGTCATACTGATTGACATGCATCATCACCGGCAAATCGGAACTGCCGTCGCCCATATAAATGATGTGATCGTGACTGATGCCGAGTTCGGCGCGCAATTCTTCCAGGACGGTGATTTTGCCCCAACCTGCGGTGGCACGGAGAATCGATTCCACCTCGCCGGTTGATTCGTTGAACCGGAAACGCGTTCCGAAGATGTGATCGGCGGGCACGATGCCTTCGAGCGCCGACTGAATAATTTCCTGCGGCGCGGCGGAAATAACGTAGAAGGAAAATTTGGTATCGCCCGCGAGGCTGTCGAGCGACCGAGCAAACAGGCTGACGTCGTGCTTCAAGCGGATGTGTTTACCGGTCTCGATCAGATGTTCGCGGCGAACGCGGCGAAAGTCGGGGTCATGCAATATTAGGTACGAAAGCTCAGCGCCCTGTTGGACGAGGTTGATGTTGGACAGGCCCTTGACCTTGTCGTGAAAGCCGTGAAAGCCGATCAGCTCACTGAGCGCGACTCCCGAGTCGTTGAAGCTGAGCGTCTGGTCAAAGTCGCTGGCCAGAAGATAGTTTTTCATTCCCATTGGGGTAATGCTCCTCTTTCTGCCCGCTTGCGGCGGACGCGAGCCGACAGAAGGCTCGAAAAATCCCCACGCGTACACCATAACCGTAATCGGAGGTACCGCCCCACTCATAATTTTAATGGGTGCTATGCGTGGAAAACGTGAACAAATTGTTATCTGTACATAAGATGCACCAAATCGGCAAATGGTTCACAGTAAATAGGTTAGAAAGAGTAACACTTTGGAAATGAACCGCCTGGCGTAAGCAACAAACCAAAAAATTCATGCGAAGAAAAAGCGATAAAGGGCGCGCGGTTGGTCCGCCTAGCGAAGCAACGATACACGGGCGAGAACGCGGTCCCACCAGCTCGTTTGCACGGTTGCAGGTGTGGCTCTCTGCGGATGCTCGACGGGTTCGTCGGTGACGGTATAAAGCTGGCCGTTGCGCAGGTAAAGGAGCTGGGATTCCTGGTGATTCAGGGGGCGTGCGCCTCTGCGGCCGAACACGGCCAGTTGATTGCCGGATTCGTCGACAGCGCGGTCGCGGTCAATGCCTTTCGAGATGGCCAGTGCCGGCCCTTTGGTTCGTGCGGTAGCGATCAGTTTTGGTGTGGGAAGTGGGCTGAAGCCCGAAAAGTGGGCAGGATCGTCGAAGGGAGAAACGATCTGGAGAACGCGCAACCCATTTTTGCCATCGGCGACGAATGCGAACACACTTCCGGCAACCATCCCGATCTTGACGTCGTTCACATCATTGAGCTGGCCACCAGCGGTGAAGAGTTGATCGAGCTTCGGCGAGCTGGGGCGTTCGACATCGATAATCGCGAGGCCCTGCTTGCCGGCAGAAACGTAAGCGTAGGTGCGCGCGATATAAACGTTGCGGGCGTCTTCGAGCGGGACGAGCACATGCAGCGCCGGCTTAGGTTGGGCGAGATCGGTGACGTCCAGGACTTTCATTCCGTCATGGTCGACAACGAAGGCATAACGGAATTGCACGGCGATGGCGCGAGGATCGTTAAGGAACGGCGCACTAATGGTGGCCGTGATTTTCGGCGTAAGAGGATTGTCGAGGTCCACGACGACGAGTGCTTTATCCGTGAGGATGTAGGCAAAGGTGCCGGCGATGGTGATGCGTCGCGCACCAGCCAATGCGCCGCCAGGATTGAAGGCCAAACCGCGCTTCAGAAAATTGTTGGTGGGGTCGCCGTCGAGCAGCGTACCCACGCCAGGGCTTTTCGATTTCAGATCGGGATTGCCTACGATCACCAAGCCTTCTTCCTTGTCGGCTATATAGAGAAAACCGTAGAGAAGGTGGATGAGCTGTTCTTCGTTTTCCGGAATGCGCGCCCGCAACGGGTCGACGCCTAGCGTGGTTGGAGAAGTGACGGCGACGGCATTCTTGGTGGGAAGAAAAAAGCGTTGGCCGAGCGGCGAGACGGGTGCAGTAGTGACACGCTCGGAAAAACCTTTGTTATCGATATTGGCTATGTCATAGATGCGTAGGCCACCTTTTCCCGTGGCAGCGTACGCGTATTCGCCGCGCGCCTGGATGTCCAGAACATTGCCGGTGTGGCTGGCGACAGCGGAAAGTTGGCGGTTGTGGGCGACAAAGCTTTTGAAATTTGCTGGATAGGCCACGCGTTGTAAATCACTGCCGTAAATGGCTTCAGGTTCGTCATGCTCGGCGACGGCGATAGCTTCAAAGCCATGACTGCCGGTGGCGACGTAGATGTAACGTCCCATAAAATTCATGAAGTTCGTACCTTGAAGTAAGAGCTGCGCCAGCCAGGCGTTGTTGTCGTTCGCCGCGGAAACGTGGCAGTCCGAGCATTCCTTGGTTTCCTTGGCGCGCACGGTGTGCGGCACGAACGTGCTGAAAGCTTGGCCGGAAAAACCCTCGGCGGAGATGGTTTGCTGCGTGTAATAGAGCCACTCGCGATTGGCGTTTTGCGAGCTGACGAGAATAGCGCAGGAGGAACGCGCCGGGGCGATGCGATGTCCGGTG
>Ga0210390_10005278_pt1 | contig 10846 bp, 11 predicted proteins | sample IncBWH11OmetaG_FD_161050 | JGI IMG/M metagenome (GOLD analysis project Ga0210390, IMG submission 161050) | Forest soil microbial communities from Barre Woods Harvard Forest LTER site, Petersham, Massachusetts, United States - Inc-BW-H-11-O ... | reverse complement strand
CGTCGACCGCAAGAAAGACATGATCATCCGCGGCGGCTACAACGTCTACCCGCGGGAGATCGAGGAGGTGCTCTACGAGCACCCCGCGGTCGCCGAGGCCGCCGTGCTCGGCCTCCCGCACGAGTCCCTCGGCGAGGAGGTCGCCGCCGCGGTGGCCCTCAAGCCGGGCGCGGCCGCCACCCCCGAGGAACTGCGGGATTACGTCAAGAGCCAGGTGGCCGCCTACAAGTACCCGCGCCACATATGGATCGTCGACGCGCTGCCCAAGGGCGGGACGGGCAAGATCCAGAAGCGGGATATCGTCATCCCGGCCGACCTGACCTAACCATGAGGCTGCTGCTGCTCGCTCCGCCGGGCGCCGGCAAGGGCACCCAGGGCGAGCGGCTGGCCGCCTGGTCCGGGGTCCGGCACATCGCCGCCGGTGACCTGCTGCGTGCGCAAGCGCGCGCCGGGGGCCCGCTCGGCCGCGAGATCGCGGCCTGCCAGGCGCGCGGTGACCTGGTCCCCGATCAGATCGTGCTGGACGTGCTGACCCCGGCCGTCGTCGAGGCGGCCGCCCGCGGCGGGTACATCCTGGACGGCTTCCCGCGGACCCTCCCGCAGGCCACCGCCGCGGCCGAACTCGCCTTGCGGCTTGGCGTGACGCTGGACGCCGCGGTTTACCTGTACGCGCCGGAGGAGGTGCTGACGCGGCGCCTGCTGGGCCGCGCGGGCCAGGGCGGACGTGCCGACGACGTGGCCGACGTGATCCAGCACCGGCTCCGTGTGTTCGCCGGGACGACGGGTGCGCTCGTCCCCTACTACACCGAACGCGGCATCCTGGTCGCGGTCGACGCTGACCAGCCACCCGACGCGGTCACCGCCGATGTGCAGGCCGGGCTGCGCGAACGACTTCACCTATCACGCTCCGGCGGTGTGGAATAGGCGGCCGATGAGGAACCCGGCCACGGCGGCGCCGAGCCCGATCGCGACCATCTTCAGCCCGTTCTTCCGCCAGTCCCCGGCCAGGGTCACGGGACGAGTAGACGCCGACCCCGAAGAGCACGCCGGCGCTGAGGACGAAGGCCGTGACCAGCGCCGTGGTGCTGTTCGCGATGACGCGGCGGCGCGGTGCCCGCGCCGTCCGTGGCGGGGGCCGGGCGCGTCAGCGTCGAGTGGTTCTGCGTGTTCTGGTTCATCGGGAACTCTCCTCACGTGGGTCCTCATGGTCTGCTTGGGGCGGCAGGCGGCGGACCTCGAGCAGTTCGAGTCCGAGCGCCTCGATCTGGGCCAGCACGCCGTGCAGCGCGGCCTGATCCGCGATGGGGCCTCGCAGCAGCGTGTCCCGGTCCTGTGTCTGCGCCCGCAGGCCGGGGAACGCGCGCCGCGTCGTGGCCCCGAGGTGGCCGCGGACGAGGATCTGGTAGCTCGGTGGCTTCGTCTCCCTGCCGCCGGTCATCGGCGGGCCGCCGTGAGGGAGAACAGGCACAGCGCGGCGAGGAGCACCGAGAAGGCGAGCACGGCGGGGAAGATCCCGGTGAACCCGGACAGCACCCCGACGCCGACCACGGGGATGATCAGGCCGGTGTAGCACGCCACGAAGAAGGCGGAGATGGCCTGACCACGCCGCTCGGGCGGGGCCAGGCGGTTGGCGGTGGCCAGGCTGCCCAGGAAGATGGCGCCTACGGCGACCCCGCCGACGACCGTTCCGGCCAGGAAGAGAGCCATCGCGGCCAGGGCCAGGGCGGCGACGATCAGGGCCAGCGCGACCAGGAACAGGCCCAGGCCGGCCAGCACGACCCGGCGGCTGCTGAACCGGGACAGCGCGACCTGGGTAACGGTCCCCACCGCGAATATGCCGAACACGACGGCGCCCTGGACGACGTGGCTGCCCTGGTGCAGCACGCCTCCGATGAAACCGGGGACGAGGGAACTGAACAGCCCGAGGAGAGCGAAGGCGGCGAACGCGGCCACGGCGGCGGCGATGAACTGGCCGCGACCCTGCTCGGGGAGGCCGAGGCCGGCGAAGCGCAGGGCGGGCCGCCGGCGCGGGCTGACCGTCTCGGGCACGAACCGCAGGCACAGGCCCGCGACGGCCAGGACCGCCAGGTAGACCTCGAACACCAGGGTGGTGGGGTGGGGCGCGTACTGGGCGAACAGGCCGGCGATGAGGGGGCCGAGGCCGAGGCCGCCCATGTTCGCGGCCGTGGCCACCAGCGAGGCCCGGCGGGCGGCCGAGGCCGGGATCAGCTCGGTCAGCGCCGCCGTCGCCGTGCCGGTCATCAGCCCGGCTGACACCCCGGACAGGACCCGGCCGACGAGAAGCACTCCCTCGTCGGGGGCGAGGATGAACGCGACGGTGCTCAGCGCGCTGACGCCGAGGGCCACGGCCAGCACCGGCCTGCGCCCGGCCTGGTCCGAAGACCGGCCCGCCAGCAGCAAGGTGGCCAGGACCGCGGCGCCGTACGCGGCGAAGATCAGTGTCACCATGGCCGCGGAGAAATGCCACCTCACCTGGTAGATGGCGTACAGCGGGGTGGGCACGGTGGTGCCGAGCATGGCGGTGGCGAAGACGAACGCCAGCAGCCAGAAGGCGACCCGGCGGCGGGTGCCGCGCCGGCTGAGCTGGGCGGCCAGGGCCTTGTCGAATGAGGCGTCCCAGTCGCAGTCGTGGCGGGGACCGGTGATGGTGGTAGTCATGTGCCTCAGCCTCACGCCGGGCGGGGTGAGCCGGCGTCACACGGCCGGGTGATCCGGACGCGGAGAAGTAAGGTAAGGGGCGGAGCCTGTCGAGGAGGGCGCCGTGGGGCCTGCCAACCGGTCCGGGGCTGCCGGCCCTCCGGCTGCGCTGGCCGCCCGGGACGGGGTCGTCTCCCGGCCCGGGCTGTTCGAGCGGCTCGGCGGGGCCGGGCGCGTGACCGAGGTGTCCGCGCCGGCCGGAAGCGGCAAGACGCTCCTGCTGCGCTCCTGGATCGCCGAGCGCGGCCTGGCGGGCCGTTCCGCGTGGGTGGCGGTGGGCGGTGAGGAGCGCGACCCGCAGCGGTTCTGGCTCTCCGTGTTCGGCGCGCTGCGGGCCACCGCCGCCGGGTCACGGCTGGTGCGGCCCCTGACCGCGGCTCCCGGCCTGGACGGCTGGGCGGTCGTCGAGCGGCTGCTGACCGACCTCGGCGAGCTCGATGACCGGGTCTGGCTGGTCATCGACGACGTGCACGAGCTGCGCTCACCCGAGGCGATGCGCCAGCTGGAACTGCTGCTCATGCGCGCGCCCGCCGGGCTGCGGTTCGTGCTCGCGACCCGCCACGATCTGCGGCTGGGCCTGCACCGGCTGCGGCTGGAGGGGGAGCTCACCGAGATCCGCGCGGCCGATCTGCGCTTCACGCTCGATGAGGCGCGGGCGCTGTTCGACGCGGCCGGGATACCGCTGTCCGGCTCGGCGCTCGGGTTGCTGTACGAGCGGACCGAGGGCTGGGCGGCCGGGCTGCGGCTGGCCGCGCTGTCGCTGGCCGGGCACCCGGATCCGGACCGGTTCGCGGCCGAGTTCTCCGGCAGCGAGCGGACGGTCGCGGAGTACCTGCTCGCCGAGGTGCTCGACCGCCAGCCCGAGCCGGTCCGGCGGCTGCTGCTGCGGACCTCGGTGCTGGACCGGGTGAACGGCGAACTGGCCGACCTGCTGACCGGCGGCTCGGGCGGGGAACGGGTCCTGCAGGAGCTCGAGCAGGCAGGCTCGTTCGTGTTCGCGCTGGATGCCCGGCGGTCCTGGTTCCGCTGCCACCAGCTGTTCGCCGACCTGCTGCAGCTGGAGCTGCGGGGCAGCGCGCCGGGCGACCTGCCCGCGCTGCACACCGCGGCCGCCGGCTGGTACGCGCAGCACGGGTACCCGGTCGAGGCGGTCCGCCACGCCCAGGCGGCGCAGGACTGGGGCCTGGCCGCCAGCCTGCTGGCGGATCACTGGGTTGGCCTCGGGCTCAACGGGCTAGGGGCCACCGCGTACGAGCTCCTGGCCAGGTTCCCGGCCGGGGTGATCGCCGGGGATACGGAGCTGGCCGCGCGGATGGCCGGGCACGAGCTGGCCCGGGGGTCGCTGGCGGAAGCCGAACGGTATCTGACCCTGGCCGCTCAGGGACTGGAATCGGTGCCCGCGGACCGGCGTCCTCGGGCGCAGGTGGCCCTCGCCGTCGTGCGCTTGCAGTTCGCCCGTTACCGCGGTGACCTCCCGGCCGTGACCGAGCAGGCGCAACAGCTGCTGGCCCCGGCCGGGGCCGCCGACCCGGCCCGGTTCGGGGTGGGCGATGACCTGCGGGCGCTGGCGCTGATCAACCTCGGCATCGCCGAGCTGTGGACGGCCGGCTTCGACGAGGCCGACCGCCACTTGGGGCAGGGCGTCGCCCTCGCGCACCGGATCGGGCGGCCCTACCTGGAGCTCACCGGTCTGGTCCACTGGGCGCAGCTGCTGAGCTGGCGGTCCTTCCCGCTGGGGGCGGAGCGGAGCCGGGAGGCGATCGAGCTGGCCGGGCGGCACGGCTGGGCGCAGGAGCCGGTCGCCGGGGTCGCCCGCATCGCGCTCGGCATGGCGATGATCGCCATGGGGCGGCTCGAGGAGGGAGAGCAGTCGCTGGAGCAGGCCGAGCGTACCGTGGCCGACGAGGCGGAACCGGCGGCCGCGATGCGGCTCCGCTACGCCCGCGGGCTGCTGGCGGCGGTGACCGGCCGTCCCGAGGCCGCGCTGGCCGCGTACCAGGCGGCCGAGCGCCTAGCCGGGGCGCTGGTCACCGAGCACGCGCTGGCCAGGCGGCTGCGATCACACGTGCTGCAAACGCTCGTGCGGCTGGGCCAGACCCAGCGCGTCGAGCAGGTGATCGCCGAGATGAGCAGGAAGGAGCGCGACAGCGGTCAGATGCGCAATGCCGTGGCGGTGCTCCGGCTCGCCCAGGACGATCCGGGGGCCGCGGCGGCCGCGCTCGCCCCCGTGATCGACGGCTCGGTGCCGGTGCCGAACGCTCATCTGTGGGACGTTCAGGCCTGGCTGCTCGAGGCGATCGCGCGCGACGCGCTCGGTGATGCGAGCGCCGCGCGGCGAGCTCTGGAGCGAGCCCTATCCCTCGCCAAGCCGGAAGGACTGCTCTTCCCGTTCCTGCTTGACCCGGCGCCGGGGCTGCTCGATCGCCACCGCCGCACGGGCACCGCGCACGCCACCCTGATCTCCGAGGTCCTGAACGTGCTGGCCGGCCGGAAGCCCGCCGCACCGTCCGGACCGGAGGCGGCCCGGGGCCAGGGCCTGCGCGAACCGCTTAGCCAGGGGGAGATACGCGTGCTGCGCTACCTGCCCACCAAGCTCTCCGCACCCGAGATCGCCGACCAGCTCTACCTGTCGGTCAACACCGTCAAGACCCACATGCGGCACCTGTACGACAAGCTCGGCGCGCACCGGCGCCACGAGGCCGTCGAGCAGGCCCGCGCCCTCGGCCTGCTGGCCCCTTCCGCGCGCAGGCCCTGATCAGAAGAAGCTCCCGCTGAGGATTCACCCGGTCGGGTGACGTCGGCTCACCCTGGCCGGAGCGAGGCTGGCTGGAGTGTGAAGCCAAGCCATCAGCAGGAGGACGACATGCAGACCGTGACCGAGCTCGCCGCACAGCAGATCACGCCGGCCCACTCCAGCCAGAGCCGGCCGGCCGCCGCCCCGGTGATCGCGTTCCTCGGCACCGGGCGGATGGGCGGCCCGATGGCCGCCAACCTGGCCCGCGCCGGCTTCCCGGTCCGGGCGTGCGACCGCACCCCCAGCCAGGCCGCTGCCCTTCTTGAGGAGGGCGCGACGGTGGCGGCCAGCCCGGCGGAAGCCGTGCAGGGGGCCGGGATCCTCATCACCATGCTGGCCGACGGACCCGCCACCGAGCAGGTCTGGAACGGGCCGGACGGGCTGCTGGCCGCGGGCCCCGGCCTGATCTGGGTGCAGATGGCCACCGTCGGGCTGGACTGGACCGAACGCTTCGCCAACACCGCCGCCCGGCACGGGGTGAGCTTCTTCGACGCGCCGGTCTCCGGGAGCCAGGGACCGGCCCGGGCCGGTGAGCTGACCATCCTGGCCAGCGGGCCGCACTGGCTGCGGGAAACCGTGGCCCCGGTGTTCGCCGCGCTCGGCCGGGCCACCGCCTGGCTGGGCCCGGCCGGTAACGGGACCCGGGCCAAGCTGGTGCTGAACAACTGGCTCGCCGACCTGACCGAGACCACCGCGGAGACTCTCGCCTTCGCCCGCCAGCTAGGCCTGGACCCGGCCGGGATCGTCGACCTGCTGGAGGAGACCCCGCTCGGATCGCCGTACGCGGTGCAGAAGGCCCGCGCCATGCTGGCCGGCGACTTCGCGCCCGCGTTTGCGCTCAAGCACGCGCTCAAGGACGCCGACCTCGCGGCCCAGGCCGCGCAGGCCAGCGGCGCCGAGCTCACCCTGACCTCCGCGCTGCTGCCCCGCTGGCGGCACGCCGCCGCCAGCGGGCACGCCGATGAGGACCTGGCGGCCATCTACGCCACCACCTGAACCGCCGCCCTCCGGCTCGCGAATCACCAGAAGCAGGTGACGGCCGCTCACCATGATCGCCGGTAGCTTCTGGACCAACCGGTCAGCCGGCGATTCCCGAGATCCACCAGGAGTGGTCACCCATGACCCTGAACGCGACGCAAGACGAGCGCCAGCCGGCGGTAGCGCCGCTGGACGAGGCGATAGATCACGTCCGCGGCTCGCGGGCCGGCCGCCTGATCATCGAATACGGCGACTACGAGTGCCCGTATTCGCGGCAGGCGTTCCGCGCCATCCAGCAGGTCGAACAGCAGCTCGGCGGGAACGTGCGGTTCGCGTTCAGGCACTTCCCGCTGACCCAGATCCACCCTCACGCCCTGGCTGCGGCCGCCGCCGCGGAGGCCGCCGCCCGGCAGGGCAGGTTCTGGGACATGCACGAGCTGATGTTCCGCCGCCAGAGGGAGCTCGGCGACAGTGACCTGGTGCGTTACGCCGCCCAGCTGGGGCTTGACGTGCCGCTGTTCGATACCGACCGGGCCAGCTCGGCCGTGCTGGAGCGGATCCGCCGCGACGTCGCCAGCGGCGTGGCCTCCGGCCAGGTGCTTGGCACCCCCACGCTGTTCATCGACGGGGTCGTGTACCGCGGTGGCTACGACCCGCCCACCCTGCTGGCCGCGCTGACCTCGTGACCGCCGCCTAGCGCCGCGGCGAGCGCACTGAGGATCCCGGACGGGCTCTCGGGTCGGGTGCTCCCCAGGATCGTCAGCGTCGTGAAGTTGTCAAACGACGCGCTAGCGCCCTGGCCGAATAGGCGCGCTCGCCCGGCGGCGCTGAGGCTTGATGGGCTGCCTACCGGGATTGAAACGCTTAGCTGCGGAGCTTCGGGATGCTGGAATGGGAACGCGTCCAGCAGCGAGAACAGGCCATGGCCAAAACGAACCGAGTCGAGCTGGCCTGCCACCTGTTCCCCGGAACCTGCCGAAGGGTAAACGTCGGTGAACGAGGCTCCTTGCTTATCAAGGGGGATCCCGACGTTCGCTACGTGTGCGATGGGCTGGTGATCAAGGAAGTAATCGGCCCAGGCGCTGCCGTTATGGCGGGTCAGCGCGATGTCAACGTGATGCCACACATCCGGTTTCACGGGAACCTCCCGGATGATCTGCGTGTACATCTTGTCGATGCCGACCTCGACGGCCCCGCGGCAGTCCGGATTCGTGACGTTCCCTGTGACCGAGGTCGGTAGCCGCTCGATGAGGGCGAAGGCCGCCTCCGATGCGACGAACCAGTCGAACACCTGGCCCGTGCAGAAGTCGAGCGCGTTCATCACGACCGCGGCCTGCTGTCCTTGCCGCACTCGCGCGCTGAACCCGGGCAGCGCAGGCGGGCTGGCCGGATCGAGCCAGGATCCCGGGGGGCCGTAGACACCGCGCTGGATGAGGCCGGGCACAGTGCCGGGAGTCGAGGCCTTGATATCCGACGAGAGTACGAGCGTGCCGTTCTCGGGCACCGGAAAGGTGCGTGCGGAGACGGCCTGGTACTTCAGGTGGTCGTTGACGCTGGCATCAAATGCCGTCTGGAACGGGACCGCGCGCAGGTTCAGGCGTCCGCCGCTGAAATTGCGGGTGTCGTTTACCGCCATTTCTCCCAAGCCGTACGGCGTGGTCCACTTCTCCGCGTAGTCGTTCAGGGAGTAGCCCGGCTTATCGAAGTCGTCGTAGATCTGGAAATCCATTGATCTCTCTGTGGTCATGTTCAAGCGCTCCTGGGCCGGGCGGCCGGCGGTGCCGCCGGGCCCGCCTCCGCTTGTGCCGTGGTTCCCCCGCCCGGTCCCGGGGGCGTGGGCGCGCTTTGGGCTAGCGGCCCGCGACGGAGCAGGGCGCCGCCGACGACCGCGCCGGCGGCGAAGAGGCCAGCCGTCCACCAGAACGCGGTGTCGTAGCCGTGCGACAGGGCCAGCCCGGTCAGGGCCTGGCGGCCGATCAGCCGGGCCGCGGTCACGTGCGCGGCGAGGTAGGAGGTGACGGCACCGGTGAAGATGGTGTTCAGCAGCGCGGTGCCGACTGAGGCGCCGAGCTGCTGGCCGACGGTGACGGTCGCGGAGGCGACTCCGGCGTCCTGCGGGGCCACGCCGAAGGTGCCGGTGTTGATCACCGGCGCGATTACCATGCCCACGCCGAGTCCGGACAGGATGAGCGGGCCGAGCACGCCCGAGGCGTAGCCGGTGTGCGGGCCTAGCTGGGCCAGCCAGGCCGCCCCGCCCGCGGCGGCCAGCATCCCCGACGTGACCAGCGGCCTGGGCCCCACCCTGGGCATCAGGACGATCGTGGACACGTTGGACGCGATCACCAGGCCGGCGCTGATCGGCAGGAACGCCACGCCGGTCACGAGCGGGGAGTAGCCCAGCGTCTGCTGCAGGTAGTAGGTCAAGAACAAGAAGGTCCCGAACAGCCCGGCCGCGGCGATGAGCATCGACAGGTAGGCACCGCCGCGGTTGCGGTCAAGCACCACCCGGGGCGGCAGCAGCGGGTGGGCGGCCCGGCCCTGCCACACGGCGAACACCACGCCCAGCGCCGCGCCTGCGGCCAGGAACCCGTAGGTGGACGCCGCGGCCCAGGTGTGCGCGGCCGCGTTCGAGAACCCGTAGACCAGGCAGAACAGCGCGCCGGAGACCAGCACCACGCCCGGGATGTCCAGCCTGGGCCGGACCGGGGACGGCTGGCGGGCCAGCAGCAGTGCCCCTCCGGTGAACGCCACCCCGGCGAAGATCAGGTTCACGTACAGCGTCCACCGCCAGGACAGGTACTCGGTCAGCGCGCCGCCGAGCAGCAGCCCGATCGCGCCGCCCGCCCCGGCGATCGCCCCGAAGACGCCGAACGCCCTCGCGCGGTCCCTCGGCTCGGTGAACGTGGTGATCAGCAGCGACAGCGCCGACGGCACCAGCAGCGCGGCGAACGCGCCCTGGCAGGCCCGCGCGGTGATCAGCATGGCGAAGTTGACCGAGGCGCCGCCGATGGCCGAGACCCCCGCGAACCCGGCCAGGCCGGTCAGGAACGTCACCTTCCGGCCGAGCAGGTCGGCCAGCTTGCCGCCGAGCAGCAGCAGGCTGCCGAACGCCAGGGTGTAGGCGGTGACCACCCACTGCCGGTCCACCGTGGTGAAGTGCAGCGCGCGCTGCGCGGACGGCAGCGCGATGTTCATCACCGTGAGGTCCAGGACCACCATGAGCTGCGCCAGGCCGATCACGCCCAGGATGAGCCAGCGCCGGTCCCTGGCGCTGCTGGCGTTGCGGGTCGCGGCGGCCACGGGAGCGCTACTCCTCCTTCAGGAGGCGGTCGGTGAGAGCGATCTCGATGACCGCTGCGACCGTGTCCTGGCGGGCCCAGTCGCGCTGCAGCTCGACGGCGAGCGAGATCCAGCTGATCGGCTGCCCGCCGGCCTGGATCACGCGGTCAAGGCCCGCGTGGTGCGCTTCGGGCGACGTGCCGCCGATCGCGTCGACGACGGGATAGACCTCGTATCCTTCGCGCAGCGCATCCAGGGCGGCAAAGGCCATGCAGATTTCGGTCCATAGCGCGCAGATGATGAGCTTGCGGCGGCCGGTGGCGTGGACGGCCTGGACGAATTCGATGTCCTCCCAGGCGTTGGTCGAGGTCCGGTCGAGCGGCTTGTCGTCTGCCAGCAGGCCGGCGAGTTCGGGCAGGGTCGGCTTTCCCCGGCCGGTGGCGACGTTGATGGTCGAGTGGACGACAGGGACTGCGAAGGTCTTGATCGTCCTGACGGTCGAGACGGCGTTCTTCACCAGGAGCGCGCGATCCATCGAGTGGATCCCGGCCAGCTGGGAGGGCTGGTAGTCGATGATGAGGAACGCCGCGTTCTCGGGCGTGAGGAGATGGTCGGCGAGCGGGTCGCGCACCGGGGCACTGGTCATGGGAGCCGCACCTTCTCGTAGCAGGGACCGGGTGCCCCGAAGCTAGCGGCCATCACGGTGAGCGGCGGTCACCAGATTCTGGTGATTCGCGGTCCAGCACGACCTGGCGGACCTCGAGCAGGTCGAGGCCGAGCGCCTCGATCTCGGCCAGCACGCCGTAGAGCGCCGACCGATCCAGCAGGCCGGTGAGCACGGTACAGGCGCCGTGCTGCCGCGACGCCAGCGCCGGGAACGCCGACAGCAGCGTCGCGCCGAGGTGGCCCCTGATCCGGATCGTGTACTGGGCAGGTGCCGGGTCCATGAGGCCATGGTTGAAGGCGGGCAGGTGAGCCCGCATCGCCAGGATCAGGTGACCGCCGTGGTGAGGCTAACGCGTGCGGCCCGTCGACAGCAGCCGCAGCTCGCGGGCGCGCTGCACGGCCGAGGACCGA
>Ga0210390_10005277_pt1 | contig 10846 bp, 10 predicted proteins | sample IncBWH11OmetaG_FD_161050 | JGI IMG/M metagenome (GOLD analysis project Ga0210390, IMG submission 161050) | Forest soil microbial communities from Barre Woods Harvard Forest LTER site, Petersham, Massachusetts, United States - Inc-BW-H-11-O ... | reverse complement strand
GGTCGTCGCTCTCGCGGTTTTTGTCAACGCCGAAGCTGCCGGATTGCTTGCTTTTACGATCCTCTTCTACGTGGCCGTATACACGATGTGGCTTAAGCGAAGCACGCCACAGAATATCGTCATTGGTGGCGCCGCCGGCGCGCTTCCGCCGGTGATTGGCTGGACGGTAGCCACCGGAGATGTAAGACTAGAGCCGTTCATCTTATTTCTGATCATCTTCCTCTGGACGCCAGCTCACTTTTGGGCGCTCGCGCTCACTCGCACCGACGAATATGCCCGCGCGGGTGTCCCAATGCTGCCGGTCGTTGCTGGCAGGAATGCGACCGCGAAGCAGATCTTCGTCTACAGTCTGCTTCTGCTGCCAGTTTCGATACTACCCTGGGCACTCGGGTTTGCCGGCGGAGTTTATGGCACGGTTGCCGCCGCCTGTGGTGCGATCTTTGTAACGCTCGCGGTTAAAGTTCTCAGAAGCCGCGGGATCAATCATCATGCGGCGCGTCGCTTATTCGCGTTCTCAATTGTGTACCTGTTTATGTTGTTTGCGGCGTTGCTGGTCGGCAGCGCCAATCGATCGATAAGGGCCTCTTTCGCGCGCACCGCCTCGACTCTTGAAACATCGCAAGCTACTTTTCCAGCGAACCAACTTCAAACGTCGCACGGTCCGTTCCGGGTCAGCGCGGGCGGGGTCTAGCATGCGGTACCTTTTCCTATCTGTGCTTCTGATCGGCGCCGCCACGCTTGGCGGCTGCAACGAAGGCGTCCTCAATCCGCAGGGACCTATCGCCTTCGCGGAACGGCAAATCCTGTTCGACTCGCTCGGTATCATGCTGGCGATCGTCATCCCGGTGATCCTGGCGACGTTGGGAGTCGCATTTTGGTTTCGTGCATCCAACACGCGCGCAAGCTACCGGCCCGACTTTGTCTATTCGGGCCGTATTGAAGTGCTCGTCTGGTCGATCCCGTTGATGACGGTGCTCCTGGTCGGCGGCGTCGCCTGGGTTGGAGCGCATGACCTCGATCCGCGCAAGCCGATCGACTCGCAGGTCAAGCCCGTCACCGTCCAAGTCGTCTCCCTCGATTGGAAATGGCTGTTCATCTACCCCGACCAAGGCGTCGCCAGCGTCAATCATCTTGTCGTCCCTGTCGGTACACCGATCAGCTTCGAGCTGACCTCCGCCGGCGTCATGAACAGCTTCTTTGTGCCGCAACTCGGCAGTCAGATCTACACGATGGCAGGCATGACGACGCATCTTCAGCTTCAGGCAGACAATGCCGGAAGCTATCCGGGATTCTCGGCGCAGTTCAGCGGCGATGGCTTTGCCGACATGACCTTCAAGGCCGACGCCGTTCCCAGCGCGGATTTTTCGCAATGGGTGGAGACTGCGCGCGCATCCGGCCCGACACTCGACGCGCAAGCTTATACCGATCTCGCGAACCCAAGCAAAGCAGTCGCTCCCTTCACTTACCACGCCGTGGCATCCGGTCTGTTCTCCCGCATCGTCATGTCGCAAATGTCGATGAACGATCCGATCCGGCGGATCTGTCTCGCCTCACCGGGAGTCGTGCAATGAACATTCTTGGCAAGCTCGACTGGAGCGCTATTCCGTTCGATCAGCCCATCGTCATGGGCGCGACCGGGGGGATGGTCCTGGGCATCGTACTCGTTCTTTCGTGGATCGTCCTGGGAGGACATTTGCCCTACTTGTGGCGCGAGTGGATCACCTCCGTCGACCACAAGCGCATCGGCGTCATGTACATCATTCTGGCCCTGGTCATGCTTCTGCGCGGTTTCAGCGATGCCATCATGATGCGATCGCAGCAGGCCATCGCGGCCGGCGGCGCGCAAGGATATCTGCCGCCGGAGCATTTCGATCAGGTGTTCTCGGCCCATGGCACCATCATGATCTTCTTCATGGCGATGCCGTTCGTGATCGGCTTGATGAATTTCGTCGTGCCGCTCCAACTCGGCGTGCGCGATATGGCGTTTCCGACGATGAATTCGGTGGCCCTGGGGCTCACCGCCTCCGGCATACTTCTGACCAACATCTCGCTCGCGGTCGGTGAGTTCGCCAAAACCGGCTGGGTTGCCTATCCGCCGCTCAGCGAACTGCAGTTCTCGCCTGGCGTCGGCGTCGATTACTATCTGTGGGCGCTGCAGATCTCAGGCATCGGCACGCTGATGACGGGCATCAATTTCGTCACCACGATTCTGAAAACGCGCGCGCCAGGCATGGGCTACATGCGGATGCCGGTATTCTGCTGGACGGCGCTTGCCTCGAACCTGCTCATGGTCGCCGCCTTTCCGGTTCTGACCGCGACCTTCGCTATGCTGCTGCTCGACCGTTATCTCGGCTTTCACTTCTTTTCGGTCGACGGCCAAGGCAATCCAATGATGTACGTGAACCTGTTCTGGGTCTGGGGTCACCCGGAAGTGTACATTTTGATCCTGCCGGCGTTCGGGGTGTTTTCGGAAGTCATTTCGACGTTTTCTGGCAAGCCGCTGTTTGGTTACCGCTCGATGGTCGCCGCTACGATGGTGATCTGCGTTCTCTCCTTCCTCGTCTGGCTGCACCACTTCTTCACCATGGGCGCCAGCGCGGACGTCAATGGCTTCTTCGGCGTCATGACTATGATCATCGCCGTGCCTACCGGCGTCAAAGTCTTCAACTGGCTGTTCACGATGTATGGCGGGCGCGTCCGCTTTACCGTTCCGGTGCTGTGGTCGCTCGGTTTCATGGTGACGTTCGTCATCGGCGGCATGACCGGCGTGCTTATGGCGGTGCCTCCGGCGGACTTCCAAGTGCATAACAGCGTGTTCTTGATCGCGCACTTTCACAACGTCATCATCGGTGGCGTCGTGTTCGGCGCCCTGGCAGGCTTCAATTACTGGTTTCCGAAGGCATTTGGCTTCAGGCTGGACGAGCGCTGGGGCAAGGCCGCGTTCTGGTGCTGGCTGGTCGGCTTTTATGTCGCTTTCATGCCGCTCTATGCCTTGGGCCTGATGGGCATGACCCGGCGCATGCAGCACTATGACGACAAGAGCTGGCAGCCCTTCCTCATTGTCGCGGCGATCGGTGTCGCCATCATCATGATGGGCATCGTGTGCCAGATCATTCAGCTCATTGTCTCGATACGCGCGCGTGAACAACTGCGCGTCGGCGATGACCCGTGGAACGGACGGACTCTGGAATGGTCCACGGCGTCGCCGCCACCGGCGTGGAATTTCTCGATCCTGCCGCAAGTCGCCGGGGCCGATGCCTTTTGGACGGCCAAGCAGCAGGCGGAGCGGAATCCGGAGCATCACGATCAATCGAGCCAATACAGGCCGATCGAGATGCCGAGGAGCAGCCCCCTCGGCTTCATCAACGCCTTCTTTGCCGTCATCACCGGCTTCGCACTGATCTGGCACATCTGGTGGATGGCGGGTCTGGGCTTGATCGGCGCGTTCATGACCTTTCTGTTCTTCGCGTTTCGCGATGAAGAGGAGGTTGAGGTGCCGGTTGAGCAGATCGCCCAGTTTGAACGGCGTCACCGCGCGGAGCTTGTTGCGCCATGAGTATCGCTGTCACCTTTGACGAGGTCGGGCACCAAACGCTGCCGAGCGCGAGCGAAGCCGGTCCGGCGCCGAAACGGATCGTTGTCGCGTATGGCTTCTGGATCTTCCTCCTCAGCGATATCGTGATGTTCTCGGCGCTGTTTGCCGCCTACGCGGTGCTCGTGCACGCGACGGCGGGCGGTCTGGCGGGCGCGCAACTCTTCAATCAGCGCAGCGCCGCGATCGAGACGGCTTGCCTGCTCGCCTCGAGCTACACCTGCGGATTGATGTCGCTCGCGATCAGTTCGCGGCGCCACGCCGCCACTTATCTTTTTGCTCTCCTCACTTTCGTGCTGGGGGCCGCGTTCCTCGCGCTCGAACTCCATGAGTTCGCCAACATGATAGCCATCGGGGCGACGCCGCAAAGCAGCGCTTTTCTCTCGGCGTTCTTCACCCTAGTCGGATGCCATGGGCTTCATGTCACGGCAGGTCTGATTTGGCTGGTGGTGATGATGGCACAAGTTGTCATCCAAGGCTTTCGCCCGGCCGTGGTGCGACGTCTGCTGTGCTTTGCGCTCTTCTGGCACGCGCTCGACATCATCTGGGTCGGGCTCTTCACGGTCGTCTATCTGATGGGAGTCGCGTCATGACCGATACCCACTACGATCGCGCAGCCGGGGACACCTCGACCCTTTCACAAGCGCGAGGCTGGGTGCCGTCCGGTGTGGTCCTCTATACGGTCGGGCTGCTTTTGGCCATCATCCTCACGGCCACGTCTTTCTGGGCAGCGAACACGTCGCTCTTATGGGGTCCCGGCGTCCCCCTCGGACTTGCCGTCCTGGCCATTGCGCAGATCGGCGTTCACCTGGTCTTTTTCCTGCACATCACTACGGGGCGAGACAATACCAATAACGTGCTGGCGTTGGCTTTTGGAATGCTCATCGTAATCCTCGTGATCGGCGGATCGCTTTGGATCGTGACAAATCTGAACGCCAACATGATGCCGTCGGCTGAACCGATGAATTTGCAGATGCAGCGCTGAACAGCGTCGATGCGGAGTGATCCGAGGAGCACGTGTGGTGCACATAAGAGCCGCGTCGCCTCGAATCAGCAGGAGCCTCACACCTGGGATCTCAAAATGAAGGAAACTCCGACCGTCAATAGGCGCGATTTGCTCCTCGGTGCGACCCCAGCTGCGACCCTGCTGGTCCTGGGAGCGGCGGCTACGGACAGCGCAACAGCCCAGACCGCAACGGCTGTCACGGATTATGTCCCGACGTATTTTAACTCCGTCGAGTGGAGCTTCATAAACGCCGCAGTCGGCCGTCTCATTCCGCGCGATGGGTCCGGCCCTGGCGGCCTGGAAACGGGCGTGCCTGAATTTATTGATCGTCAAATGGAATTGCCGTACGGGCACGGTGCGTATTTCTATTTGCAAGGACCGTTTCAGCCCGATGCGCCGGCGACCTTGGGTTATCAATTGCGCTATACGCCGCGGGAGCTGTATCGAACGGGGATAGCTGCGGCGAACAACGCTTGCCGAACCGCCGCGGGCAAAGTCTTCGCAGACCTCACGCCCGACGAGCAAGATCGATTTCTCGGGTCGCTGGAGAAAAATCAGGTTCAACTGTCCGGTCCGCCGGCCGCGGCATTCTTCGCGCAATTGTTGGAGAACACCCACGAAGGCTACTTCGCCGATCCGCTCTACGGCGGCAATCGCGGCATGGCTGCCTGGAAATGGATCGGCTTCCCAGGCGCGCGTGCCGACTTTACCGACTGGATCGATCAGGCGGGGCAGAAATATCCATACGGACCGGTTGCCATCAGCGGAGCGAGGGACTGATGGCGGAGCGAAAGAAGCACGCCGACGCCGTCATCATCGGTTACGGTTGGACCGGCGCCATCATGGCGAAGACGCTGACCGACGCCGGCCTGTCTGTCGTTGCGCTTGAGCGCGGCCCGGGGCGCGATACTGCCCCGGATTTCGAATATCCACGCATCATCGACGAGCTGAAATATGCTGTGCGTGGCGACCTGTGGCAGCCTCTGGCCAAGGAGACAGTCACGGTCCGGCACAATCTCGACGAAATTGCCGTCCCCTACCGCAAATACGGCTCGTTCGTGCTTGGCAACGGGGTCGGCGGCGCAGGCGTCCATTGGAACGGTCAGTTGTGGCGAGCATCGCCGGAAGATCTCACGCTGCGAAGCCACATCGAGGAGCGATACGGAAAGAATTTCATCCCCGAAGACATGACGATTCAGGATTATCCCGTCACTTTCGAGGAGCTCGAACCTCACTTCGATCATTTCGAGAAAGTCTGCGGCACGTCCGGCGTCGCCGGAAACCTTCGTGGTGAAATACGGCCCGGAGGCAATCCGTTCGAGGGTGCGCGAAGCGACGAATATCCGACACCGCCGTTACCGCCGATCTACGCTGCCGAGCTGTTCGAAAAAGCCACCGCAGAACTCGGCTACAAGTCCTTCCCGCAGCCGTCGGCGAACAGCTCGATTGCTTTCACCAACCCCTACGGCGTGCGGCTCGGACCCTGCAATTTGTGCGGCTTCTGCGAGCGCTTCGGCTGTTTCCTTTATTCGAAGGCATCACCGCAGACGACAATATTGCCCATCCTCGCCGACCGACCGAACCTGGAGGTCCGGACCGGCGCGTATGTGACGCGGATTCTCCGCGATACCACCGGAAAAACGGCGACAGGGGTTCTCTACATCAATGAAGACGGACGGGAAGTCGAGCAGCCCGCCGATATTGTCGTGCTCAGTGCATTCCAAATGCACAATGTCAGACTGCTTCTGCTGTCCGGAATCGGCGTTCCCTACGATCCGGTGAGCGGGGCGGGCATCGTCGGCAAGAATTACGCTTATCAAATGCTGAGCCAGACGGCTGCGTATTTCGCCGAGGACGTCGAGATTAACCCGTTCATCGGCGCCGGCGCTGCAGGTCTGCGCATCATCGATGAATTTAACTCCGACCATTTCGATCACGGGCCCCACGGATTCATCGGCGGCTCATCGATTTACGCCGGCGCCACGGGCGGACGACCGATCGAGCAGATGATGATCCCGCCCGATACGCCAAAATGGGGAAAGGAATGGAAGACCGCAACACGCAAGCACTATCGCCATTCCGCGCCGATCGGGGCGCAAGGCTCCGTCATGTCTTACCGTGACCGTTATCTGTCGCTGGACCCGACCTATAAGGACGGCCATGGCCTACCGCTGTTGAGGCTGACCTTCGACTGGCATGACAACGAATACAAGATGGCCGCCTTTTGCGCGGCGCGCGTAGAGGAAATAGTTCGGGCCATGAAGCCCGCGCAACAGGCGACTTTGCTGATGCGCCCGGGCGACCACTACGACGTTCGCATTTATCAGAGCACGCACACCACCGGCGGCGCGATTATCGGAACGAATCCGTCGAACAGCTTTATCAATCGCTATTCGCAAAGTTGGGACGTTTCTAATCTGTTTGTCATGGGCGCATCGGCCTTTCCGCAGAACATCGGATACAACCCGACAGGTCTGCTCGCCGGACTTGCTTATTTCTCGGCCGCGAAAATTCGCGACACCTATCTCAAGTCGCCTGGCCCCTTGGTGCCGGCGTGAGATGGAGAACCGCCATTGCGTTTGCCGGAATTGGCGGCGTTTGCGGCCTGCTGGGCGTTATGGGAATCTCTTACTTGGCGGATAGAGCGGCGGGAGAGACAAACCTCGTTGCTCCCAAGCCCAGTCCGGCGCTGATTGCTCACGGGGCCTATCTCGCCAGGCTCGGCGATTGCGCCGCCTGTCACAGCGTGCCCGGCAGGCCTGCTTTTGCCGGCGGTCTGCGAATGGCGATCCCGATCGGTGCCATCTACACGACGAACATCACACCCGATCCTGTGTATGGCATCGGGCGGTTCAGTCCCGCCGACTTCGATCGGGCGCTGCGCTTTGGCGTTGCTGGCGGACATTCGCTTTATCCGGCAATGCCGTTTCCGTCCTACGCGAACACCAAGCCTGAAGACGTTGCGGCGCTCTATGCTTATTTCAAATATGGAGTGGCGGCGGCCGCGACACCGAATGTCAAGAACGACATCGTGTTTCCGCTGTCGATGCGGTGGCCACTGACATTCTGGCGTCTGCTATTCGCGCCGAAGCCAACACCCTTTGAAGGTCAGCCAGGAGGCGATCCGATCGTCGCGCGCGGCGCTTACTTCGTGGAAGGTCTCGGTCACTGTGGTGAATGCCATACACCACGCAACCTCGTAATGCAGGTTAAGGCGCAGACGCCGTTCCAAGGTCCGGCATTCTTGTCCGGTGCCGCGATCGAGAATTATTTCGCGCCGAGCCTGCGCAACGGCGGTCCGGATACGCTTGCCGGCTGGAGCGAAAGCAACATCGCCGATTTCCTGACGACAGGCGCTAATCCGCGCGGCATCGTCTTCGGATCGATGACGGATGTCATCGTTCACAGCACGCAATATATGAGCCACGACGACGCCGTTGCGACGGCGCGATATCTCAAGACACTCAGCGAACCAGGGGCGCAGCCAACAAAATCCTTCGCCTACGACGAAACGGAACACCAGGCGTTAAAGCACGGAGATGCGAGCAAGCCCGGCGCACTCCTCTACCTTGATAACTGCGCCGCCTGCCACCGTCCCGACGGGAAGGGGTACGACCGCGTCTTTCCAGGATTGGCCGGCAATCCTGTCGTGGAAGCCCCAAATCCCGTTTCGTTGATTTCGATCGTGCTCGCCGGCTCGCAGACGCCACACACCGCGCAAACGCCGGCACAATTCACGATGCCAGCCTTCGCTTGGCGACTGAGCGATCGGGATGTCGCGAACCTGGTCAACTTTATCCGCACCAGTTGGGGAAATTCGGGGTCCGTTGCGTTCCCCGACGACGTCGCGAGTGTTCGCAAGGCCGTTGCGCCGTCCGCGGAGCGCTGAGGCACGTCCCATGGGGTACTCTGATTACAAATGTTTCCGGTTCCGATTTGATTGCGGAGTCGCATTCGTCAGCATCGATCACCCGCCGATAAATCTTCTTGATGATGTTCTGTCGGCGGAATTCGACAGGCTCGGCAGGGAACTCGAGGCCGATGACAGCGTACGGGTCGTGGTCCTGCAAAGCGCGCTCCCTGATTTCTTTATCGCCCACTCCGGTTTGGGCCGGGTTGGAGCCGCTTCAAAGACGGTGTCTCATACGCGCGGCTTTCGTCTTACGCAGATGGTCGGCGAACGATTCAGGAATATGCCTAAAGTCACCATTGCTAAAATCGAGGGTCGGGCTCGGGGCGGAGGGAGCGAAATCGCGCTGGCCGTGGACATGTGCTTTGCCGCCCTTGGCAAAGCGATTTTCGGCCAACCAGAGGTGGCAGTTGGGCTTGTTCCGGGGGGCGGCTCTACGCAAAGATTGCCACGGCTCATCGGGCGGGGACGCGCCTTGGAAGTACTCATAGGTTGCAACGATCTCTCGGCGGAACTGGCAGAACGTTACGGCTATATCAATCGAGCTTTGCCGGCAGACGAGTTGACGCCTTTCGTCGAGAAACTAGCTCGCCGCATCGCCTCATTTCCTGCGCATGCCATCGCTCACGTCAAGGCGGCCGTGGATGCCGGAGCATTTAGTTCCATGGCAGAAGGGCTTTTGGTGGAAGCCCATGAATCCGATTTGAGCGTCGCCAGCGAACTGACGCAAGCACGCGTGACAGAAGCATTGAAAATCGGTGCCGAAACTTATGAAGGCGAACTGGAGATGGATTATTTATCGAAACTTTCCCCGATGCGATGATCCCGCAACTGCAGATGTCTTTGAATCGCCGACCGTGGGATGAGGGCTGAGCGAATGCGACGACGGCAAATTATCTTATCACGAGCGAACGCGATATTTGCGGTCCTGACTTTCGAAAGCGTGGCCTTGACGGGCTGCTCCGCGGGCGGCGCGCCTTCTTTCGATCTGTTTGGTGCGTTCTTCCCCGCCTGGCTGTTGTGCGGTGTCACCGGAGTCGCCGGTGCAATTGTCGCCCGCGTCGTTTTTGTCAGCACAGGGCTTGCCACTACATTGCCCTATCAGCTCGCCGTATGCACCGCTATCGGCGTGATTACGGCTCTTCTGGCTTGGCTCGTCGGCTTCGGACACTGAAGATGGAGACCGCCGGCAAAAAGCGTACGACGCCTTGGGGCCGATTGATCTCAATCGCCATCGTCGTTTTTGCTGTCGCGCTCGCGCTTTATGCCTTGCACGAAAGCACCAGTTACCCGACGTCGAGCGACAGTTCGATCGATGCCGATGTGGTCCATGTCGCTGCCGCCGTCGGCGGCCGCATTATTGACCTCCCGGTCGTGGAGAATATGCGCGTCGCCGAGGGCAGCCTTCTTTTCCAGATCGATCCGCTGCCCTATCGGCTGGCCCTCGAGCAAGCTTCCGCCGATCTTGGTATAGCCCGGTCGAACGCGGCAGCCGCAGTCGACCAGACAAAGAGCGCACAAGAAAACCATGATTTGGCGGCGCGCACGCTGGCGAGGCTTCGTCCACTGGCCTCGAATGGTTACGTGCCGCAGCAACAGCTTGATCAAGCAGAGACCGCGGAAAAGGACACCGCGACGAAGCTTATTCAGGCGCAGGAAATGGAAGCTGCAGCCGAAGCGACCGTGCGAGCCAGAACGGCGGCGCTCGGCATTGCCCAGCGCCAGCTTGACGACACGACCGTGCGCGCCAGCCACAACGGTCTTGTGGTTGGGTTGACGGTCTCGACCGGTGAAATGGTCGCCCCCACGCAATCGCTCTTCACCTTGATCAATGCCGACGAGTGGTTCGCCGTCGCCGATTTTCGCGAAACCGATCTGGGTTCGATATCCGTCGGCAATTGCGCCACGGTCTTTTCAATGCTCGACCGTAAGGTCCCGATCAAAGGGGCCGTCCAGGGAATAGGCTGGGGCGTCGTCGATCAGGACAGCGTCAATATCCCGCGCTCCGTTCCCTATGTGGAGCGCTCTCTCAACTGGGTGCGCGTCGCGCAGCGTTTTCCCGTGCGCATTCGCCTTAAAGAACCGCCGCCGGATCTCATGCGTCTGGGCGCCAGCGCCGTGGTCGAAATCAAGCACGGTGCCGCATGCCGCTAGAGCACGGGCGTGAGAGTCCTTTTCCTGACATCGTGCGTCTTATGGCGCCACAGCCAGGCCGGTTCGAACTCGCAATCCGTCTTGCGGTGATCTGCGCCCTTACTGTCTTGGTGGTCGAAATCTATCAGACACCGGATGCGGCGCTGACGGTCTATGTCGTGTTTTTTCTCAACAAAGATAACCG
>Ga0210390_10005276_pt1 | contig 10848 bp, 10 predicted proteins | sample IncBWH11OmetaG_FD_161050 | JGI IMG/M metagenome (GOLD analysis project Ga0210390, IMG submission 161050) | Forest soil microbial communities from Barre Woods Harvard Forest LTER site, Petersham, Massachusetts, United States - Inc-BW-H-11-O ... | reverse complement strand
TCGAAAACGGACCGCTACTGATGCGAGTCTCTCGATACACGATCCGCGGCCCAATGCATGGGGGGTGACGTCGCTGGGCAGGGCAACCCGGGAAACCCCGGTTCGGACGGAGCCTCACCCTACCAAGGGGTTTCGCCTCTCTTTCCCCCAATCGTGCTCTTGTTCGTCCTCGATCTTTGATCGACGATCAACGCGTCACCGCGCGAGGGAACAATCCTATTCGGTTTTGGCGCTTTCCTTCAAGAACTCCAAAATTCCCGCTGCTTGTTCGCTGGTGGGTTCGCCCTTGTCCTCAGTCCAGCCTATAAGCGTCTCCTGCGGAACCCCTATGGCCTGGGCTACTTTGGAGGCCTGTTGGAGGATAATGTCCCTGTAGTTCCCAAGTGAATCGAGTTGTTCTTTGGTCGCTTGCATGACCTAACAATACCAGAAATCGGGGTAATTAGCCTCACGCAGAACTGAGCAACCTGATTTTCTATCCTCCAATGCGGCCCTTCTGGATCGAGTCCCTCCAACCTGGCGAACGGCTGATCCAATCGAATCCCACTCCGATGGATACCGCTTCATTTGACCGCGCGTCTGGTTCGCTTCTTCGTAAAGAAGCCAAGCCCGACCACGACGGCAAAGAATAGCAGCCATCCCAGACCGCGCCGGATCCAGAGGTGACCGTTTGGAGCATCCCAATCTTCTGTCGGGTCATGCAGTCCGCGGAGCATATCGGCTCTCAGGAGACGTTCGGCATCCGGAGCGAGTCTTACGTCCGGCTTGAGCAATGGTAAGGCGGGGTCGCCTACGCGCATCCCAAAGCCTATAGAGGAAGCCGTCGGGCTGTCGGCAAACAGTCGCCGCTTTCCAAAAGCCCGTTCGATCAGCGTAGTGCAATCTTCGCCGAAAAAAGGTCGGCCATGGATATGATTCAGAAATGCGATCACCTCCTGTTCGACATTCTCATCAACCCCGCGAAACGCCGTTGCCTGCACAGTCACGTCCCAGCCTTTATGATCGCGGGCCCTGAAGGTTTCAAGCGGCGTCCAGTTTAATCCATCGACGAAGTCTTCGCGCGGAGTACCAAACAATTGTTCGACTACGAATTCCCTTTTATCCCGGAGGACGACGTGAAGTCCGGCATGCATGGCCAGGGGCGGAGTGCCCGGGGAACGACCCAATCCCGCAAGTTGCAGATCGAGAGTTTCCACCGGACGAATGATCCATGCGCCGAGTACGTTCACGGCATCACTTTGGAAAATAACTCCCTTTAATTCGGCAACTTCGCCTGGACGGTCGGGTACAGAGGGAGGTAACGATGTTGGCAAAGGATTGATCTGCGCCACGGCCAAATCTTTAACCGGGTTTGCTCCAGATGCAAAGTTTGCCGCGCACTACCGTCAAGGTTTCCGCCTTTTCGATTCCGTTCCGGGTGCTTAGTTCTCTTCCTTGCGCGGTCGTTACACCCCTATCATCACTGTTGTTTTGATCGACCTTGATGAACGCGTTTGAGCATTTCATTATGGTTGACCAGTTGAGCGCGCCTGACCGCCTCTTTGTGTGCGATTAGTTCGGAGCGCTTACCTCCTGGACTATTGACGACTAACTCCCCCTTCAGGACCAACACATCCCCAGATCCAACGATCCTTCCTTGGCCTTGTTTTTGATCACCCGTGATTTGGTTCTGCAGAATTTCATCTAGAAAATTGTGATCTTGTTGGCTGATGCTTTGAAACCGGACGGAGGCTACAGATCCGCTATCATCGGTCGGGTTCGGAACGCTTAATGCGCGATTGTCGGAAAAATATGCGAAACCGAAATCACCGGTGGATTTCATTAACTGCGAAAATATTTCTCGACTTTGCAAAATCAAAGCCGCCAGGGAGACCATGAGAAGGCAAACCACAAACAGCCGGACCGGTTTCACCAACCGATCGAAAAGGCGGTAGGTCACGGCTCCAACCGAGAGAACTAAGACTGTCAGCAATAGGATGCTCATATCGTTCGAAAGCTAGGTTCCGTGAAGAATGCCAGCGCCGGACAAAGTGACTGTACGCCGGGGCAATTGACTCGGGCAGAAGCGGGCACCAAATAGCCAACGACCTAATAACGCCGAGTGATTGCCGGACCAACTTTTCCGAACTGCGGCAAGCGCCCCATCACTCTCCGTGTCGTGGATGACCATCGAGTTGAGGATATCGCCTGCCGTATAGAAATCGAGTATTTTTATAGAAATTCTGAAACCTTCAGCACGAGGATCTTGTCTCTATTGGGTGGTCACTGTCCGCGACTGAGACGCTATTTTTTTGTCCTCTTGAGTCCCAAATACTGCAAAGCCGCTGGCTCGAGTTCGATCGTCAGTGGAAAGTCCCAGCTCTGAACCAAGCCGCTGTCAATATGAACAGGAGCAGTATTCCCTCCGCAAACCTCAACCCGCCGGCAGCGCCGGTTCTCCAACTGTGCCGCATGTTTTTGCCCGGGTAATTGACATTCAAGCCATCGACAGAGTTTGGTCCGATGCTCCTCACGGACAAAAACAAGATCTAGAAAACCATCGCTTGGATCAGCGTCTGGAGCCAGGTGAAGCTTCGGGCCGATCAGCTCCGTATTCATTGCCGCAAGCAAAATAAAGCGATCCTTAATCACGCTATCATCCACTTTTAATTCCAACTCCATCCCCTCATACTCCCGAGTGATGGTCTGGAGCTGCTGCAAGGCGTGGGCGAATTTTTCCTTTCGCGACTCCGCCTGTTCCAATTCCACCTTTTTCGGCCACTTTTGCATTGTGCGGATCAGCTCCACAAAGACGCCGGCGCCAGTTGCTTCCAAAAAAGTTTGAGTACCGCTGCGGTGCGTCACTCTTCCAAGATCGAGAGGGCGTATTTCGGCTTCATCCAGTTGAGAGGCCAGCAACTCCGGGTCGGATGTCTGGTGTAAGCAATGAGCGATATTGTTGGCGGTTCCAAATGGAAGGATACTGAAGGGCGTACCCTTCAGATTTGGAGCGACTGACTGGACTGTTCCGTCGCCGCCGACGATAACGGCACGCACGATTTCGGGTGAGATAACACGTCTCCAATCCGACTCCTCCGTGCTAACGTACGCAACATCGTGACCGGCCCGCTCGAATAACCGACGGAGATCGGTACCGTTAGCGTCCCCGCGGAAGGCATTTGGATTATGGATAAGAGCGATCTTCATAATTTTGGGAAATCCGCCAAGGCAACACGTTCCCTTCCGGGCTGCCCCTGGTTTGCGGCGGCCTATTCCACGATCGAATCCCATTGAATGGGCGGATGGTGAGGGTGTTACATTTTCGTCACCAAGCTCCTCTGGTTACTGGCCCGAGCCCTCGAAGCCTCGGTACGTTCAGCAAGTGTTCAGAGTATCGAGTAAGAATGTCGCCTTATCAGTCCACGGTTCAGCTGCAATACGAACAGGCGACAAAACCTCTGCATTTTCAGAGAATAATATGCGCATCCTTATTTCAAACGACGACGGTATTTATAGTCCAGGAATCCTGGCGCTGGCCAAAGCGGCCGCCCAATTTGGTGAAGTGCGGATTGTTGCACCCGATATTGAACAATCTTCGATGGGCGCTGCTATTACCTCTAGTCGGCCGCTTTTGTTTCGGAAAACGCCCATCGAGAAATTTGAGGCTTATCGGGTTAATGGAACGCCTTCCGATTGTGTAGCCTTGGGATTGCATCTTTGGGGCGGGGCGGATCTCGTGCTTTCCGGCATTAATCTCGGCTCCAATCTCGGCAATTCGACTTGGCATTCCGGCACTTTAGCGGCGGCTAAACAGGCGGTTTTGCTAGGAACCCGCGGAATAGCTTTGAGCACCCCGTTCGACGATAATGAACCGGAATTCACGGCCTTGGAGCCTTCGGTCACAACGGTGCTTGACCTCTTGGTTCACCGGCAAAAAGAGCGTTTGCTGAATGTGAATATACCGCTCCATTCGACAGGTGTACGGTGGACACGTCAGTCTGTCAGACACTATGACGGGGCAATTGTTCCCGACAAGGATCCAAAAGGGCGAGAGCATTTCTGGTTCACGGTGACACCTCTTGAGAAGGCTGAACCTGGCACGGATCGCTGGGCGGTCGAAAACGGGTGGACCTCCATCACGCCGTTGCGGCTCGACTTGACCGATGAGTCTGCCTTGAGTTCAGCGTTACAAGAATTCAAGCACCAAAACTGAATCGTAGAACGGGCCTAAGACGCGACTTTGCCTTCCGTCAAAAGGCTGAGCCTCTCAATGGCAGCTTGTTGCCTTGCGCCGCAAACGATGCCGAAGGCGTTCATGAAGAGGGCCGGGGAGAAAATGAATGCGATGATGGCAAAGAGAAAGCCGCCCAACTGCCCGATCCAGGCCGGGATCTCAATAGCTCGCGTCGTGGAGATGCGCGTTCCGAGGCTCATTTGGAGCAGTCGGCCGCCATCGAAAGGGAAAGCTGGGGCCAGATTGTGGAACATCAGGAGCATATTTGCGCCCGCGATCGACATCAGGAGCGGGATATCTCGAACCAGCACAAGGCTGTTTGGCCCATAGGCAGTTTTCGCGAGAACGAAAAAGAATATTCCGATCAGGGAGCTTGCGAGCGGGCCCGCCATGGCAATGACGAGTTGTTGCGCTTGGTTGGTTGGGACTCGGCCGAGCCGGGCGACTCCTCCCATGCAGTACAAGGTCGTTTCGAGGGTTTTTATTTTGAAACCTTTCGCGGCGAAAAGGTGTCCGAGTTCGTGGAGAAAGATGCAAACGAATTGGAGGAGTACGAGTAAACTGCTGCGCAGCACGCCTCCTGGACCGGGAACTTGATGGAAGTAAATGAACCAGGTGATCATTAGCTGCGCAACAAATGACCAATGGAGTCGCAGTTTGCACCCGAAAAGAGAACCGATCTTCAGCGAAACACTTCCGGCGTCTGTCCGTGTTCTGACGTGATCGAGAAGTCGTTTGGCCGCTGCCTTGATGGTTTGGCGTGATCCGGGAGGGTTTAACCCATGAATGTCGCTGGCTTGAATAGTGATATCGTATAGAACGGTACAAAAGCGGATGCTTTAATCGTCAATTCTCAATTCCACTTTGCACTGTCTGCGCTAAAACTCTTCTCTATCTCAAGAATGCGTGCGTGCTTGGATTCGTTTTGTCGACTTATGGTGGCCAAGATTTCTTGGAATTCGCTGTCAGCGTTAAAAGGAAGCAGGCCTGGGTCATTGGCTCCTAACACCGGATCGGGAAAGCCGCCGTTGGCTATCATTTCGCGTAGATACCGATAAGCCTCTTCGTAGCGATTCAGGAGCCGAAAACCTACAGCAAGATCAAAGCACATCCAGCGGGGCGACTTGGCCTTTGGTAATTTCTGTTGGGCGAAAGTAACGACCTGCTCGGCCGTACGGCGTGCCTCAGTCTCCTGCCCGGAAGCATGCAGCGCCAGAGCCAGGCGAAGCAAAAGGTTTGGATTCTCTTTATCCGCCTTGAGTTTCGTGTCGACCGTTTGAATGACGAACCGCCAGTCTTCTACCTGCATGGAGCAGAAAAGAATCAGATCGGCGGCCGTAGTGTATTGCGTTTTCAGGTCCGGCGGCAACCCCTGCAATCCGGCCAGGCCCGCGCCGTAGTCCTTGCTATACACCAGCCGCTCACAATCCATCAAATGACGCCTAAGTGGATCGGGCTCAAGGTAGATAGCGCGCTGCATCCATTTTTGCGCCAGATCTTTCTCGCCGACCGTCCAGCAGACTAAAGCCAGCTCATAAGGTGCCCATGAATCATAGGGGTTAGTGATAAAGCACTTTCGAATCGCCACGTACATTTCCTCTTCACGTCTGGACTCCGTAAATTCGGCCGCTGCGATGCGGTTCGCATCCCAATCGTTCGGCGCGAGATCCAGTGCCGTCCGCACAGGTGCATCCATTCGATCGAACCAGCCTTTGAGGTTGAAAGCGCTGGCAAGTCCGATGTACGCGCGCGGTTGTTTCGGGTCGAGCGCAATCGCCTCTTGGCAAAGGTCAATTGCAGAATCCAACCAGAAATCCTCCCCGTGGAACCGCTTAACTCGCTCAATATAAGCCTCCGCCAAGCCGATGTGCGCTTGCACAAATTTCGGATCGTCTTCCAGCGCCTGCTTAAAGAGCCCAATAGCTTTATCGTTATCCTCCTGCCGATGAGTTTGCCACAACGCCGTTCCCTGAAGATAAAGGTCGTACGCGGTCAGGCTCCCTGTCGGTTTGCGCTGGAGATCAGCCCTTTCAGCCGGGGAAAGTCTCGCCCGTAGCGCCGTGACAATCTGCTCAGCCAGATCGCTTTGGATTGCGAAGACATCCTTCATTTCGCGGTCGTACGATGCACCCCAGAGCCGCTGGTTCGTGCTTGCGTCGTATAAAATCGTAACGACTTTAACCTTGTTTTCGACTCGTTGGACGCTGCTGTCCAAAACGGCGCCAACGCTCAATTCGGCGCAAATCTCGTTCAGAGGCTTTCGATGTGCGGTTGACGCATCCTTGTAGCGAAGAATCGAGCTGCGCGCAATAACTCGCAAATCCGCCAGCTTGGACAATTCGTAGATCACTTCGGCTGTCAGTCCGTCACTGAAATATTGGTTTTCCTTATTGTCGCTCAGACTGTCGAATGGCAGCACGGCGATTGACTTGGGAATCGGAGAATTTGGTTGAGACTTCGAAACCCAAAAAAGTAGACCGATTACCAAGGCTGAGGTCAGCACAACGACTCCAATGATCGTCGACAACAGCCGCTTCCCTTGCCACCAGGACTGATGCCGAGGCTGGGAACTCCTCCGGTTAGTCTCGGAAATTGCCGGATACGACGACTCCAGCGCCTTCTTCACGGCCCTGAACGCTGACTGAAGCGCAGCGGGATCTTGCGGGCGCTGACCAGGGTCTTTTTCCAACATGAACTGAAGCAAAACGACGATAGGCTTCGGGACATGTATCAGTTGGTCGAGCGGAAGTGGAGCGTGCAAATGCCCGTTCATTACTTCGGCTGTGGCGCCGCTGAAAGGCACCTTACCCGTGAGCATTTCCCAGAGAGTTACGCCCAACGAATAAATATCCGAACGAATATCTACCTCGCTCCCCGCACACTGCTCTGGACTCGCAAATACGGGAGTTCCGGCGAAGGTGCCTGGGGCAGAAAGCGCAGGATCAGATTGCGAAACAGATGTCGCTCTCGCCAGTCCGAAATCAATGACTTTGACTCTGACGCTATTCTCTTGCTCAAAGCTGAGCATAATATTAGTCGGTTTGATGTCTCGATGAACGATTTGTTCTTTTTGCGACGCTCCTAGCGCGGCGGCGACTTGATCAGCAATAAGGAGGGCCAATGTCACATTCAACGGTCCCTGCCGCTTGATCAGGTGTTCGAGAGTTTCACCTTCCACGAACTCCATGGCATAGAAATAGTCGTGTTCCTTTGTCCCCAGATGAAAGACAGAGGCGACATTAGGATGCCGAATTCGAGCCGCCGAACGGGCTTCGCGCACAAACCGGAGGCGCGCCGACTCGTCCTGGAGGTAGTGTGCATTGATGACCTTTAGTGCCACAGGACAGCGAAGATTAGTGTCAAATGCTTTGTAGGTAACGCCCATGGCGCCACGACCCAGCTCGATCGGTGTTCCATCGTCATGAGCCAAGAGTTGATAATGATCAAATCTGTTTGCTGAAAGGGTGAGCGGTTGCCTACCCGGGTGCGCTACCGCCTTGTCAGCGGTGGCCATTGGTAGTTCTGATTCTACTTGTGGGTCAAGCGCTTGCCGTAACTGGCAAACCGGGCATCGGTCGGCAGGGCGAGAAACGGGCATCTTCGTGCCGCACCTTGGACAGGTGGATATCGCGCCCGCCTCGCTCGTCGCCGCAGTTTCGGACCCAAGTTCGTCGATTGGATTCTTGGGATCTTGATTCATAGCCGGCCCTCGGCAGCAACCAGCGCGTCGCACAACGCGTGGATCTCCTGCTCGATGTCTTCCGGGTCCGAAACCGTGCGGCCGATCTCTTGGCGAAGAATGACGGTATATTGCTTGCGGAAACGATGAATTAATGTTTTAGCCGTTCCGACGCCGACACGAAGTGACTGTGCGACTTGCTCGTACGATGGCGGGTTTCTCCCTTCCTCAACGCCGACGAAGACTTTCAGGACTTCGAACCGAGGTTCCTCTCCACGTGCGACATGTTCCTGGCGCAACCGCTCCACTGCGTGGCCAAGCAAGGTCATTGCCCAACGGGCATCAAAGATCTTCTCCGCCGTCAGGCGATCAGCGGGTTCGAGCCGATAGCGGCTCTCGGCATCTTCCGAGTCGAGAAAGACAAATTCACGATCACCTCCCCGTTTTTGACAGCGGGCACGGCTTGCCTCGTCTGAAAGGAAATTCTGGAATGAGGCAAGCAGGAACGATCGAAATTTGCCTTTCAGCGGATGGGCGTGCTTCAGAGCCCGATTTTGCAGCAGGTGCAGAAAGAAACCTTGGGTGAGGTCCTGGGCGTCGGGTGGCCCCTGTCCGCGCCGACGAGCAAAAGCGTAAAGCGGATACCAATATAGCCGGCAAAGCTCGGTGAGCGCCGCTTTGCTCCCTGGCTCCTGGCTCTCAGCGGCAACAAGAATTGCACTCCACCGCGTCGTGCGAAAGCGCGCTGGATCATCCGCGATTAAGTCATGCTCCGGATCCACGTGAATCTCAGGCACCATTCATCCAGATCATCGGGCAATTTTGGCTTCCATATAGAACTTGGTCAAACGACAAAAACTGCCCCATTCGGGTGACGATCAAAGTCGAGCAATCACGCGTTTGCAAGGGGCCGGCATTGCGTGCGTATCGGTCTCGGAAATTCTGTTGATACACTGTTTGACTATGTATTGAACCGCTTTCATTCGGTGACTTCGTAACAGTTTCGCGATCACCTATATTGGAGCCGTTAATCCGCGAAAAACTCGCGGGCGGACAGGATATAGTTCCTGTGGCCGCCCGCCAGTCGTTAGCCAGCGAGATACTCTCGCTATATTTGGCCTCAGTTAGCGCTATTCGTGATCTTGATCAGCGGTCCAGCTAGATCCGGGAATTCACCGGTATTGAGGACTTGGACACCCGCGTCGCCTTCCCCATTGAAGGGAGTGGTGCCTGGGGCGCCGGCTTTCGCTCCATCCGTAGGGGAATTGAACCACAGGCCGAGGTGGTAAGTATGGATTCGTCCGGTCACGGGACCCAGTACAGCATCCGGAAACGCGTTTTGGAACACCATCGGAGCCGGAACGCTCGCCAGCGAAACAATGAAGGTCTCAATGCTGAAACGACCGATGAACCTGCCGTATCCCTTACCGTCCCTATTGGTCTCGATATCCCCCTGGTACCAGCTTAGGCCGAATGGCTTATTCGGTACCTGGATCACGAAGAAGTCAAAGTCGGTGTTGGGGGGCAGACCCCACACTGTGACGTTCATTATTTCGACTGGACCGACGGATTCGATCTTTACTCGGCCATGGGCGTTCTTTAAGGCCCCGTTTAGAGCCGCGGCAGGCAATCCTTTCGAGGGAATGAGGTCAAACTTAAAATCGTCACCATCATTATCACCTGCCTCACTGGCAAAAGCTGGCGTAGATGCCAGTGCTGCGAGAGCCAGGACTGCGAGCGCAGCGGTCTTCCATTTAACGAATCGGTTTAGAACTTTGCTTTTGGTTTTCATTATGTCTGTTGATCTTGAGTTTTGAAGACCGAACTAACCGGCGGCTCTTGTCGTCGAATGGGCGGTCTTCAGACCCCATACAACGGGATTGGGCTTTTAAGAGTTTCACGATTTGGCGCAAAAAGTTTAATGCGTCCAAAGAGTGATTTGCCAAGCAGACATGAAACCGTCAGATTTCTGCAGTATGTGTGAAAACTGTACAGCGGTCTCTGGCACGCGAAATTGTGTTGGATGATCAGCTGGCTACGCCTTATCAGTTCCCGTGTCCGACAAATTCAGCACTGACCGTCTCGAATTGCGTGACCTCTCCAGACCGTGGTGCAGTGCTGACTACGTAACACCCAGACCCGACGAACTCTCGCGTCTGAGTATCAAAAACCATTAAACAACGTAGCTTCCCCGGTTCCACGTGGCGCGTTGGTGGCTGTTTCCTGACAAAGTCTTCAGCCTGCCTTTTCGTCGGCCTGAGAGTTTCGACCGAAATATAGCGATGGATAGCAGAATGGTGCTGGCTCTGCTTAACTCCGAGTAGATAGCTCTCGACTTGTTGCTTCGCCTTAGCCTGCTGTTCCGGGGTGGGCGTATAAGAATAGACCGGGTCGTAAATCCCAGCGTGATAATCATACCAGGGAGCGGAAAAAGGGTTGAGGTAGCGCCAATGGTCGTTGTGCTGTGCGTTGCCGGAGTTGCCCATTCCGGACAAGTGGCCGCCCGAATTACCATGGGCCACGGCCAGCGGAGTAAAGCTGAAATAGCCTGCCGCTAATAAACCGGCGAGATGCCAGCGACGGGTCCAGATAGTGGATTTGTCCAGGTGCGAATACTGTGCCGAAATCCGCCTAAGGCTTTCCTCTTTCGGCATTTGTCTAACATTATGAAACTCGAGATTCTCGAGGTTTGTTTCTATGCTTTTCATTCTTGCTTATTCCTGTCAGCAGGAGGGTGCTTGAATGGATCAGTACGAACATCGAAGACGAATGGCAATAGAACCAAAGTACATGATGAGAGCGATGGTGAGGTGGCTACAGGACTCAGCCCTGGGCTTCTGAATGGCGCGAAGATAAGGATTTTTTCTTCGAAGCGCCAGCGAAGGCCGGGATCACAAGGAATATTCAAACGATGGTGTCCCAAACCCGCCCGCTGGTTCGTCGTTTTAGTGAATTG
>Ga0210390_10005275_pt1 | contig 10850 bp, 12 predicted proteins | sample IncBWH11OmetaG_FD_161050 | JGI IMG/M metagenome (GOLD analysis project Ga0210390, IMG submission 161050) | Forest soil microbial communities from Barre Woods Harvard Forest LTER site, Petersham, Massachusetts, United States - Inc-BW-H-11-O ... | reverse complement strand
TACGTCTAGGTCGCGCGCAAGAACGGCAAGACCACGTTCGCGGCGACGGTCGCGCTCTATTGCCTGGCGGCCGATCGCGAGTTCGGCGCCGAGGTCTATGCTGGCGCGTCGTCGAAGGACCAGGCCGGCGAGGTGCTTCGTGCCACCAAGGCGATGGTAGAGGCCTCTGAGGAGTTTCGTCAGGCGTATGGCATCTGGGTGAACGCCACCAGCATTGTGATCCAGGGCAAGGGCGCGTCGTTCAAGGTGCTCAAGGGCAAGCCGGCAGACGGTCCGTCGCCGCACTGCACGATCGCCGACGAGTATCACGAGTACAAAACGGACGCGCTGCTCGACTGGGCGCGTACCGGAATGCAGGCGCGGCGGCAGCCGCTGTTGTTTGAGATCACGACGGCCGGCAGCAACACAGCGTCGCCGTGCTACAACAAGCACCTCGAGGCGCCGGACGTCCTGGCAGGGCGCCGTGTGAATGACCGGCTGTTCTGCATTATCTTCACCGTCGACAAGGGGGTCGACTGGACGTCGAAAAAAGCACTCCTGATGGCGAATCCCAACTATGGGGTGAGCGTCAGATAGTGCTCAGTGGCCTCTGTAAAGGATAAGTCGGCAGTAATTGAAGACAGCAAGGTTTGTCGTACTCGTAAACACGCCGGGCAATCGAGATGCCCTGGCGTGTGTTGCACTAGGGGATTTTGGTTTGGTGCAACGTCAGAGAATATGGCGGCCGAGGGGGCGAGAACGTTGCGCTGGAGCACGGTACTTTGGTCAGTTGCGCGTTTGGGCTTGGGTGAGGTACGCACGCGGGATTCCCTCCATCTGCAGAGCAGTAGGTGTCACGGTCAGCGGAGGGGGGGCGCTCGACCGTCGATGTCACACAATAGGCGAGCTGATAGCGAGGTGGGAAGTCCGATTGTGGGGCATACGGTCGTCCGCCACGTGTTGGCCAACAACGGCGGGGCGGCCATTCAAGGCGTGAGGTGCAGTAACGGTAGCCGGTAGCTAATTAAGATATGGGGTTTTCTCGGACCTCTTCCGTTGGCCGAAGAGCATCTCTTCCAAAGTCTGGGCGGCACAAATGCCATGGCGTTTCAAACCAGTATGAATCTCGTGCAGCCGAGTCGTGATCTGTGTTTCATCGAGACCGGACAGGGCCAGAGTAGGCAGCAATCGAATAGCCGCTTGATGCGCGATATGCGCGTAGATCAATCGCCCCTGATGTTGTTTATCGGAGCTCGCATTCGCATCGTCCAGGAAAAACAGGGCTACATCGAGTTCGGCAATGATGCCCCGCACTTCGTTCTCGGTCTTCATGACTTGCAATTTCGTTAAGGTTTCCATCGTATTTGGCTCCGCGCCCAATGGTGCTCGGCCGTGCGCGACCCGCTGGGGCATGTTCCTCAGCATAAGATCATCTGAATCAACGCTGCTTGGTCTGTGCAATAGTGAACACATTCAGAGAAAAGTCTGGGGGTATGAACAAAGGAGAACAGACCTCTTCAAGACCTCTCCGGGAGCCTACTGCCATCCGAACAGCCGAATGCGATCCGTTCAGGAAACAAGTGCCTTGTTGGAAGAACCATCAAGAGAGGCTAATTTCAGGGATTGCGACACAAACATGTTTCCCAGCAGCGCCTCGCGGATGGCTGGAATCAGATCGGTCCTGAGCCGGGACTTGAGGACGTAGGCGGAAGCGCCGGCAGCGAATGCTGCTCTAAGATATGCCGGTTCCTTTTAAAGGGTGAGAAATACTATCCGGGCTCGACAATTCGCCCTCTGGAGCCGTTGGGCAGCTTGAAGTCCATTGACTACGGGCATGGAAATATCGGTGATGAGTACGTCGGGATCCAGGTTGAGAACTGAGTCCACGGCCTCATTACCATTTTCTGCTGTGCCGATCACCTCAAATTCCTGGCCAAGTATTCCGCGAACCTTCGCGACTATGGGCTGATAATCATCGGCAAGCACTACTCGAATTCTAGACACGACAGCCCTACTGGTGGCACTGAAGTTCTTATTGTTCACCTGTTGCAGGGGCTTGGGTTACCCAGAATCGCTTACTGGCCAAAAGATAGCCTGTCCTACAATGTGACTCGCGTAGTGACAAACACCAGCAAGCTAATGGAGAAATACGCCTTTCTCGGTCTCGTTCCGTTGGCTGATGGCCATCTCTTGCCACGTCCGGGGGACACAGATGCCATGGCGTTTCAAACTAGCACGAATCTGCAGCAGGCGAAGGGTAATCCGTGTTTCGTCGAGACCGGCCAAAGGCATACTAGGCAGTAATCGAAGAACCGCATGATGCGTAATCTGCGCGTATCTGATTAAGTGCCGCTGACGTTGTTTATCGGAAGTCTCATCCGCTTCGCGAAGAAAAGACAGGGCGGTATTAAGTTCGGCGATGATGTCCCCCACTTCGGTTTCGATCCGCAAGACTCGCGACTTCGTTAAGTTTTCCATCGTATTTGGCCTCACACCAATAGCTATTTGCTCGCTCCTCGGATTCGCTGAGGCGTTGCCGTATCCCACCATAGGCGAGGTGCGCCGCCCAGGAATCACTCCCGACATCCAGGTACTAGGCAAGAAACAAGGAGGGCCCCCGCTTAGGGTGGAGGGCCCTCCCAGGTGCGGGCGGCCCATGCGCTTCGGCCGCCGAGCACCTCTCCACAACGGATGTAAATTTCGATGTGATAGGTCGCGGAGAAGGTTGTCGAGAAAAGTAACGGCAGCAATATTTCTACTCGGTGGAAATGGGGTGTTCAAAATTGAGCATCACTGCGAGGTCAAATAGCAGTACAAAGCTGAAATGGCAGCCCAAGATAAATCGCTAACTTTTCTTTGTCCAACTTGCGGCGCCGCACCGCAAGAGAAGTGTGAGTTGCATACCGGAACACCGCGTTTTGAGTCCCATCGGGAACGACGGGATACGGCGAAAGATGCTGAGGCGGCCGCTAAAAGCTTGCCCGTCAGAGAACTGACGCGCTGATGAGATCCGCGATCCCGTTCCCTTTTCCGCGGACCTATTGGCACCACGGCGGGCCTCACCGGACAGATCTCGCCGTCGACGTCACGATCGCCAGGCGGCTTCGGATTTGAAGGTTGAATGGTAGGCACATCGCGCGCGACCGCAAGCGATAGTCTTTTCCACACCTGGATAACCTAGGTAATGTAGCGCGCGAGCGTTCAGGTGTGTTTTATGGACTTACGCAAAGCTGCTGGCAGGCACTCTGGCGCAGGGAGGATTGAGCGAATGGCATCGGCCTGCGGCCCTACGGGCTACGAATCAATGGTCGGAGGTTCGAATCCTACCTGACGAGCCAATCAACAACTTACAGCCACCTCTTCTCCCAGTTTCGCCGAAGTTTGCCGGGTTGCTTCGGACCCTTCAGATTCTTCTCTTCCAGACTCACGCGCTCCGGACCAGCGCCGGCCGTCGCCCGTCCAGTCACGCTAGCTAGAGGGCCGCGATTGCTTGCTTTGTTCCTGCTGCGGCATGTGCTCCAACGCGCCGTTATCCGGCCCCGTCGCACTAAAGCAGCATGGGCCATGAGATAAGTCTTAAATAAAACGGCCCACTCAAGTCAGGAAGACTTGAGTGGACTGGGTTATTGCAGCTTCCGTGTGAGGGCCGCGATGATAAGCGGCTCGCACGGATGCGCTTAATTGACGGTTACCACGTTGCTGGCGGTAGCACTTAGACCGGCCCGATTCTTGAGAGTCAGTTGAATGGTATAGGTCCCCGCTTTCGTGTACGTGTGTGTCGTTGTCGGTGTCATGTTCACCCAGGTTCCATCCCCGAAGCTGATGGTTTCGCCAGTGATCGGGCTTCCGCCGTTCTGACTAGCCGAGGCGTCGATCGAGACCACCAGCGGATGCGTGCCACTCTTCGGCGTCACATTCAGTACCGCTGTCGGAGCCACAGGCGACGGGGCAGGTGCCGGGGCTGGAGCAGGGGCCGGAGCAGGAGCAGGGGCGGCAGTAACGGTTACGACACTGTTCGCCGTCATGATCTTTCCGGACTGGTCCTTGACGGTCAGCTGAACGGTGTAGGTTCCCGGAGTCCTGTAGGTATGACCCGTTGTCGGAGTCATGTTCACCCAGGTTCCATCGCCGAAGTTAATTGTTCTGCCCACGATATTGCCCTGGCTCGCGGACGAATCGATCGAGACCACCAGCGGAGCTGTACCGCTCGTCGGTGTCACGTTCAGTACGGCGGTCGTAGCTGCCGGTGTCGGAGCAGGCGCAGGTGACGGAGCAGGCGCAGGGGCGGCAGTAACGGTTACGACACTGTTCGCCGTCATGATCTTTCCGGACTGGTCCTTGACGGTCAGCTGAACGGTGTAGGTTCCCGGAGTCGTGTAGGTATGACCCGTTGTCGGAGTCATGTTCACCCAGGTTCCATCGCCGAGGTTAATTGTTCTGCCCACGATATTGCCCTGGCTCGCGGATGAATCGATCGAGACCACCAACGGCGCTGTACCCCTCGTCGGTGTCACGTTCAGTACGGCGGTCGTGGCTGCCGGTGTCGGAGCAGGCGCAGGTGACGGAGCAGGCGCAGGGGCAGGCGCAGGAGCCGGGCTGCCCGTCATCGAAACCGCAACGGTCGAGTACGCCGGAACCGCAACCGTGGCCGAATACCCTCCCGACACGGGCGTGAGAACAGCCGACTCCGTGGAGATCTGGCTATTGTCGCTGTTCAGCAGGTACGACGTCCCTGTTACAGAGGTGAGTCCCGGGTTCGCCAGAGTTACAGCGACGGCATTGTAGGAGGTCGAAGTCGGATTGATGATAACCACGTTGTCCGCCGCATCGTTATAGAAAGCAGTCGCGCTCAGGCCGGATGTCGTGCTTGCCGGAGTGACCGAAGCCGCCATGTGCCCGCCCGCCTGCAGGTTGAGGTAATTCGGTGACGCAAACAGCTGGAACGCATAGAGCTGAGGATACGGATCCGTACGCGACGTATTGCAATCCATATCGGCATCCCACTGACCCAGAAGGCAGAAGTAATTACCGATAGCATTGAAGTAGACGAGTCGGCTGGGAACCGCAGTTGCGCCGTTGTAGACCACATTGAGGAAGTCGGTGATTGCCAGACTATTCCACAGCGGGCCATAGGTGGGATCGTTGCGCAGATGGTCCACCGCAAACGCCCAGTTTGAGTTGTATTCGCTCAGATAGATCGGAGTCGAGGCAGCATTCGGCTGTTTTCCGGCGCGCACCAGAGGCTCGATCACTTTGTAGAAGTGAATCAGACCCTGCGTGCTCGACTGTGTGTCCGCATACAGGCCGGGCCACGTCATCCCGTTATTAATGTCGGTCTGGCCGGTGAGGTAGAGGTGGAAACTGACAAAGTCCACGTAGGGCGCGGTTGAAGGGTTGTTCAGCAGCGCCGGGAGCCAGGTGGACGCCTGCGACATCTGGGAGATTACAGGCCCACCGGTGTGGATCGTTTGACCATCGGCCTGCGCCTGGGCATGCATAGCGGACGCAGCAGACGCAAACATGGAGACATACGTATTCAGCCGTGCGGTAGGATCGCTTACGCATAATGACGTAGCAAGCTCCGGCTCATTCCAGATCTCGTAATCCTGAACCACTCCAGGAAAATTCTGATTGATGTGTGCGACCACCGCGGCCGTCATCTGACCCCACTTCGTGACATCAGAAGGCGCGGAACACGCGTTTGAGCCAAGCGAAGGTGGTGTGTTCATGATGACACCGATGGGATGAAGGCCTTCGGCGCTGATCGACTTCAGCTGCGCATCCAGCACGCCAAAATCTGGCGTAGGTGTCGCGTAAACCTGCTGAAGAAGAATCCAGAAGCGCGTCTCGCTGAGTCCCGCCGAAGTAATCGTGTTGACAGCAGCCGGTTGGCTAAACCAATTGCCGCTACCGCCCACACCCAACAAGCCGCTGGGTATTGCCGGAGTGGAACCGCTGCGATAGGCAAAGTCGGCGGTTACCGTTTGTGCTTGGGATGAAGCCGAGCCGAACAGCATGGCTGGCACAAGCGGAAGCCAGGCAAGGCGGCTCAGGGCGCGCCGGAATTTCGACGTTTTGGATGGAGAACTATATTCTCTCTGGTTGAGGTTGATTTGGGGGGACGAGGGCATGGCATTTCCTTTCTGTGCTTTTGCACGCGAGCTGGATTGGTCGCTGGCTCCGCCGGTTAAGCGGGTTCGATCAGGCACACTTCGGGGGTTGGCTGCAGAGAGCAACCTTGGGGGAGCGCCTCAACGATCTGCCGTTACGGCGCCTCTGAGTTGTCTGGGTAGCTGTCGAACACCCTTGGCCTGATGTGTTCCAGCGATGTCCTTATGTTCCCATTCATCGCAGACCCAGTCGTTGCTCGACAGCGAGTAGCTAGTTGCTCCTAAGCAGGTAGCAAACTAAACCCCAAGTGAGAATTAGGAATCACCCGAGATAGCATTCCTCGGAATGCATGTAACTCCGCGGCGAATTGGCCCAGGCCACCAGCGCCAGCGTGGCAGCCGCCCAGGTTCGAGCCATGTAAATTGTTAATCGGGAGATTTAAAAAGCGGGATTCTCACTCGCGAGATCGTATTAGACAAATCCCGCGAGTGAGATTGGAGGGGGCCGGTCCGCCCGGCTAGGCGAAGACAACAATTTCGAAGGCGCGGGTCTTTACGCGTTAAATCCGATGTCAAACACTTCTTCCCTGACGGCACTTAACAATACGTCGTTCGAAACCATCCAGGCGCAGTCAAAAGACACCGGAAGAAGGGGCATTCCCCGGTAAGTAAACCTGGTACCGTCAATCGGGCGCGGATCTACCAGATCTGAAACATCATAGAAATTTCGCATCTGCTTCCTCCTCTCAGTTTCTTAGTCGCTTGAAATGCACCGGGATTCGTTTAATCAGTCCCGGCTGACAACTTCATCGTCGCTCAACCGCCAAACTCAGTCGTTGCTCTGGAACCAATTGGCAATTGCTTGAGAGCAAGTAGCGGAACGCCCGACTTAAGACATAGAAACGATTGGGAAAGAAGGGACTTCAGGCACAGAAACCGGAACGGAATTGTGACACAACAGCCGGCAGGGAATCGGGCTTTCGCAGTACGGACGGGAGATCAAACTCGTTCGAATTCTCCTGCTTTCACGATTAGTCTGGCTGCCTTCAGGCCGTTGATCAGATCCGCCGCGTAGCGTTGCTTTCCGCAGAGAAAGAGGGTGCCGATCCACTGCCAGTCTGCAGCATCGATGTTCTTATCGAGCCATGCTCGGGCGCTATCTGTAAACACCAAAAACTGAACCAGGTCGCCACAATCCAGAAGCGTCACATCGTGTTGTGACATGTCGGGGATCGTCATGATTGCACTCCTTCGCGATTTTCAGCTGCAACACCGTCTGACACAGCGCGTTCCAGCGATGTGCCCATGTTCCCATTCACAAGAGACGCAGTCGTTGCTCGACAAAGAGTCAGTACATGCTCCAGAGCAGCTAAGGGAGGAACGACTTTTGGTGTTGGGAGTTAGAGGGGGACTCACTGCACAGAATAGGAACCGCTATTGAGAGACACCTAACAGAAGCTCAGGCTTTCGCAGCAGGAGCTTGCCGCGGCGTTTCACAACGATGCCCGCGCTTTGCCAGTCGCTCAGACAGCGGCTGACGGTGAATGGCGTCACATTCGCCCCTTCAGCCAGATCTTCGTTCGTGATCGACATCTCGACACCGCTCGGAGTGGCTCTGCCGATTGCACTTGCGAGACTTTCCAGTAAGTGGGCAACGCGGCCCTGCGCGTCATCGGAACTCAGCGAGATATGCGCCGCAGTCAGCCACGGGATAAGTTCTGTCGAGGCAAGCGACAAAGCATTATCGAGCAGCTTCGGACAGCGCGACGCCAGATTTCGGATCGCCTGTCTTTCCCACACCAGCGCGCAACTGTCCGACACCAATTCTGTGCTGAGAAGGTAGCGCATCGGGGTGGAGACAATCGCAGCCCCACCAAAGATCCGTCCGGCAGTTAGCCAGTGCAGTATGATCTTCCGGCCGTCATCCGTGATCACGAAGTGTCTGCCGTGTCCGCTGGTGAGCATGAAGAATCGGTCTGCGGAGTCTTCCTGATTGATGACCACAGAAGCCGCGCGAAATTGCCGGTGGCTTGCGGCGGACAGAACATAGTTGAGTTCGGCCTCCGACAACCCCGACAGGAATCGAGGTCTCAGCTGGCTGGGGAGGCCAAGGACCCGCTTCACGGGCGATAATATGCAACGGCAGTTCATGGTCGATCGCGGCGCAGACTCGACCAGCGCCACCACTGGCAGAGATTCAGGACACCATGACACACGTATCCTGGGATTTCATCTGGAGAAGGGGTCAGCAACCAACCGAAACGGCTAATGCAGCACCGCGCGTTTCGCAAATTAAAAACCGATACGGGAACGCATCTCAAAACCTATTGCTTCCCATTCTCGGCACTCTACATCAGCCTTTGCACTTTGTCACCAAGGGTTTCGCGAGCAGTCGCTGGGCGGATGGCGACCATGCATTGGCTTGAGTGGGTCAGTTGCCGGACGCCGCCTGCTCTCTGTCTCCGCTTCCGAGGTCTGCTTCCGCTGGAAAGACTACGCATACGGCAGCAAACAACGCACCATGACGCTTGCCCCCGAAGAGTTCCTGCGCCGCTTCCTCCAGCATGTGCTGCCGCTTTCCCCGCATCCGCTATTCGGCCTCCTGGCCAACCGCCGACGAGCCCGTCTGCTGCCACTCTTTGCTCTACCGGGCTCCTCCCGCCGAGACTTCTTCCGCCGCACAGCCCACCACGCTATGGAAGTGCCCGCGCTGCCATGGGTTCATGCATCTCGTCGAACGGCTCTCAGTCGCACAACTCTTCTTCGCTCAACGAAAGGAGAGGAACATCTGCTTGACTCTTCCTAGCGCCCAGATCAAAGCGGTGCTCATCGTATGCTTCGCCGCACACTCACTGGAAGTGTGCCTCAGCTTAGAAAACAGCCATTTCCGCCCAACCTTCGCTGCGTTCCGCAGCGGCTCCCCGCATGGATCGCGCCTGGTTGCGGAGAACCTCCACTCCATTCAGCGCGTCTCGCTGACTGTCTCAGCACGTCCCAGCGAATGAAAAACCCATGGCCGCCAGCATCCTTGCCCGCCGCACCAGCGCCTTCCTTCAAACCGCTCTATCCGACCTGCTCCGCTCTATCTCTATCTACTGCGCAACCGCTCTTCCCGCGGAGCAGCTCCGATAGAGTACTCACGTTTATCGGCCACTCGCATTACTTCCGGATTGCCGATGATACGCCCGGTACCCGCTGAGCCAGCGTAGAATATGGTCGGCGCATGTGGATTACACCTCCGTTGATATTCGTTCTGCTTCTAGGCGTGGGAGCTTCCGGTGGCAAGGATGAATCTTATCTTCCAACGATTCAGGCGAGGTGGAACGCCTCCGATCTGGTCTGCATTGGCGATGCTGACTCTCCGATTCGCACTGGAATCACTCAGTTCATCAATGGTGCGAACCGCAACCAGCTTCTGCAAATGTTGAGTTGGAGAGATGCTTAAGAGGGCAAGCGCCCAGCTCGTCTCACATTTACGTGACCGGTAACTATATTGCAGCAGCGAAAGAAGGCGAGCAGGGTGTAATTGGATTTGTTTACAGCGGACCTCCGCTCGGCTTCATCCACAAAGGTCGCAATCTTCTTTTCCTGCTCAAGGGTCCCGTCCCAGATGAGTTCGCTGTGACTGTCCCGATCTACCAGACAGCGATTCCCCTTGCAGACATCCGGCCTGAATATTCTTCCCCAACATCGCATGGCTTCACGAAGACGGTGCTGATCAGAGAACTGGAGAATGCGATGCTGGAGGCAGAGGACACCGGTCGAAGGAGCACTGATCAGGGCTTTGGCGACCCTTTGTGTTCGGATATCGTGTACATCAATTATCTGCTGGATTACCTTGGAACCTCTGATGGGATTCAAGAACTTTCTCATCTCTCGAACAGGGCACCGCTTGCGATCCAGCAGGACATTTCGGTGACACTGCTCGACCATGATCGGGCCGAATACGAATCCACGGTGATTTCTCTTCTGCTAGACGAGTCGGCCCCCGCGTGGAAGCGTGAGAACGCGGCGGAGGCGCTCGGCACACATGAAACTCGCGCCGCACTGAATCCTCTGCAGCGCGTCGTCTCCGAGCCTGCCGGGCCAGAACAACTGAAGATGTTGCACAACGAGACAGAGTCGTCCCTCAAGTCACTTGAGCATAGGGTGGGATCACCCGATTCAATAACCACGCGACGCGTGTGAAGTCCACGTTGCTGGATTCCGGGTGGTGTCGGCAACACGGAAGTTTCGCCCCGTTACTTCCGGTTAGCCGGTCCACTCGGACGCAATCTCGAGAGGGCCGTGGCCCGCTGCGGTTCCGAGACTTCCGATGAATTCTCCTAACGCCCTGCTAATTTCCCGACCATTCGGGATTCGAAGGCGATGGAATTAGGGATGGACAGCGCGACTTCTGTTCCGGCCGCGGGGCGACTCCAAACTCTGAGTCTGGCACCAACCCTTTCTGCCCGTTCGCGAATACCCGGGAGCCCCCAATGTCCCTCGCGTCCCGCATGCAGCACTTGAGGATCGATCCCGCAACCGTCGTCGCGGACAACCATCCTGAAGCGCTTGCGGGCATAATCAAGCTCGACTTCGATACAGCTGGCTCGGGAGTGGCGGAATGCATTCACCAATAGTTCCCGGCCGATGTGATAAACCTCGTCGCGAATAAGCGGGCGTAGTTTTCGGGCCGAACCTAACACAATGACCCGAAAATCAATTTGCACTTCGAGACCCAAATCTTGTGGGATTCGCGAAAATGCCTGCCCTAGATCG